>Ga0318494_10000946_pt1 | contig 10993 bp, 7 predicted proteins | sample GRESIP108b1f24_FD_203293 | JGI IMG/M metagenome (GOLD analysis project Ga0318494, IMG submission 203293) | Tropical soil microbial communities from Luquillo Experimental Forest, Puerto Rico - GRE.SIPMG.108b1f24 | ecosystem: Environmental > Terrestrial > Soil > Tropical forest > Bulk soil... | reverse complement strand
CCGCGTGGTCCGCTCGACGCACGGCGTGAACTGCACGGGTAGCTGCTCGTGGAACGTCCACGTGAAGGACGGCGTCGTCGCGTGGGAGTCGCAGGCGCGCGACTACCCGCGCCTCGAGGGCGTGCCGCCGTACGAGCCCCGCGGCTGCCAGCGCGGCGCGTGCTTCAGCTGGTACCTCTACAGCCCGCTCCGCGTGAAGTACCCGTACCTGCGCGGCGCGCTCCTCGACCGCTGGCGCGCGGCGCGGGCTCGCCACGCCGACCCGGTGGACGCGTGGACCTCCCTCGTGGAGGACCCCGAGGCCCGGCGCGCCTGGCAGGTGGCGCGCGGCAAGGGCGGCTTCCGGCGCGCGAGCTGGGACGAGGCGCTCGAGCTCGTCGCCGCCTCGATCCTCCACACCGTGAAGCGGCACGGGCCGGACCGCGTGGTCGGCTTCTCGCCGATCCCGGCGATGTCGATGCTCTCGTTCGCCGGCGGCTCGCGCTTCCTGCAGCTCCTCGGGGGCGTGAACCTCTCGTTCTACGACTGGTACTGCGACCTGCCGTCGGCGTCGCCGCAGACCTGGGGCGAGCAGACCGACGTCGCCGAGAGCGCGGACTGGTTCAACTCGAAGTACGTGGTCGCGATGGGGTCGAACCCCGACGTCACCCGCACGCCGTCAGCGCACTTCCTCTCCGAGGCGCGCCACGACGGGGCGAAGCTGGTGGTCCTCTCGCCCGACCTCTCCGTCACCTCGAAGCACGCCGACTGGTGGATCCCGGTGCACGCCGGGCAGGACGGCGCGTTCTGGATGGCGGTCGATCACGTGATCCTCCGCGAGTTCCACGTCGAGCGGCCCGAGCCCGAGTTCCAGCGCTACCTCACCCGCTACGCCGACGCGCCGTTCCTGGTGGCGCTCGACGAGACTCCCCAGGGCCTCCGGCCCGGGCGGCTCCTCCCGGCGGCGGCGCTCGCGCGCTCGCGCGACCTGGAGAACGCTGCGTTCAAGTACGTGGTGTGGGACGAGGCGGCGGGCGCGCCGCGCGTGCCGCACGGGAGCATCGGCTCCCGCTACGCGAAGAAGCACGGCGAGTGGAACCTCCAGCCGAAGGACGGCGTCGACGGCTCCGAGATCGCCCCGGCGCTCACCTTCGCCGGCCGCCCGGGAGCCAGCGCCCGCGACGTGGCGTTCGACGACCACGGCCACGGCACGGCAACCCGCGTCGTCGCGAGGAAGGTGCCGGTGCGCGTCCTCGAGACCGAGCGCGGGCCGGTGATGGTGGCCACGATCTTCGATCTCCTCGCGGCGCAGCTCGGCGTGCCGCGCGGGCTCGAGGGCGAGGCGCCGGTGAGCTACGACGACGAGACCGCGCCCTACACGCCGGCCTGGCAGGAGAAGTTCACCGGCATCTCTCGCGACGACGTCATCCGCTTCGCGCGCGAGTGGGCCACCACCGCCGCACGCACGAACGGGAAGTGCTCGATCCTGATCGGCGCGGGCGTGAACCACTGGTACCACGCCGACCTCACCTACCGCTCCGCCATCACGGCGCTCCTGCTCACGGGCTGCGTGGGGAAGAACGGCGGCGGCCTCAACCACTACGTGGGCCAGGAGAAGCTCGCGCCGGTGGCGCCGTGGGCCACGCTCGCCGGAGCGCTCGACTGGGGGCGCCCGCCGCGCTTCCAGAACGCGCCGTCGTTCCACTACGTCCACACGGACCAGTGGCGCTACGAGCACGCCGGCGACGAGGCGAAGCTCGACCCGGCACGCGGCAAGGACCCCAACTCCATCTCCGGCGGCCACACGATGGACCACCAGGTCCGCGCGGTGCGCCGCGGCTGGCTCCCGTTCTTCCCGCAGTTCGACCGGAGCCCGCTCGACCTCGTCCAGGAGGCGCAGGCCGCCGGCGCGAAGGACGACGCCGCGATCGTCTCCCACACGGTGGAGGCGCTGAAGGCGGGACGCGTGAAGCTCGCGGTGGAGGACCCCGACGCGCCGGAGAGCTGGCCGCGCGTCTTCCTCATCTGGCGCGGCAACGCGCTCGCGTCCTCCGCGAAGGGGCACGAGTACTTCCTGCGCCACTACCTCGGCACCGACGACGGCGCGCAGGCGCCGGAGGCGGCGAAGGGCTCGGTGCGCGAGGCACGCTGGCGCGACGACGCGCCCAGGGGCAAGCTCGACCTCGTCGTCGATCTGAACTTCCGGATGGACACGTCGGCGCTCTTCTCCGACGTCGTCCTGCCGGCGGCCACCTGGTACGAGAAGGACGACCTCTCCACCACCGACCTGCACTCGTACATCCACCCGCTGCAGGCGGCCGTTCCGCCGTCGTGGGAGTCGCGCTCGGACTGGGACGCCTTCCGGGCGCTCGCGGAGAAGGTGACCGCGCTCGCGCGCACGCACCTGCCCTCGCCGGTGAAGGACCTCGTGATGGTCCCGATCCAGCACGACACGCCGGCGGAGATGGCGGAGCCGACCTACGCCGACTGGCGGAAGGGGGAGTGCGAGGCGATCCCGGGGAAGACGATGCCGGGGCTCGCGGTGGTGGAGCGCGACTACGCGCACCTCGCCGAGCGCTTCGCGTCGTTCGGGCCGCTCGCCCGGAAGAACGGCATCGGCGCGCACGGGCTCTCCTGGAAGATCGAGGACCAGTACGACGCGCTCGCCCGCGAGCGGCCGATCGAGTGGGGCGGCGCGCGCTACCCGTCGGTGGAGCGCGCCATCGACGGCGCGAACGTGATCCTCGCGCTCGCGCCGGAGACGAACGGCGAGGCCGCGGTGCGCGCGTTCCGCGCCGAGGAGGAGAAGACCGGCGTGCCGCTCGCCGATCTCGCCGAGGGGATCCGCGGCGTGCGCACCACCTTCGACGATCTCGGCCGGCAGCCGCGGCGGCTCCTCCCGAGCCCGTGCTGGAGCGGCCTCGTGAACGGCGGCCGCCCGTACTCCGCGTACACGCTGAACGTGGAGCGGCTCGTCCCCTGGCGCACGCTCACCGGGCGCCAGACGCTCTACCTCGACCACCCCACCTACCTCGCGTTCGCCGAGGCGCTCCCCACCTACAAGCCGCGCCCGGATCCCTCGGCGGTGCAGGACCTCGTCGTCACCGAGGACGACGGCACGAGCCTGCGGCTCAACTACCTCACGCCCCACGGCAAGTGGAGCATCCACTCCACCTACGGCGACGGCGTGCGGATGCTCACGCTCTCGCGCGGGGTCCACCCGCTCTGGATGAACGACGCGGACGCGGCGCGGGCCGGGATCGCCGACGACGACTGGGTGGAGGTGAGGAACGACCACGGCGCGGTGGTGACGCGCGCGGCGGTGAGTGCGCGCATCCCGAGCGGCCTCGCGTTCCAGTACCACTCGCCCGAGCGCACCGTGGGCGTGCCGCGGGCGCCGTCGCGCGGCGGGCAGCGCGGCGGCATGCACAACAGCCTGTTCCGGATCCGGTTGAAGCCCACGCTCATGGCGGGCGGCTACGGCCAGATCTCTTACGGCTTCAACTACTGGGGGCCGACCGGCAACAACCGCGACGCCTTCGTGCTCGTGAAGAAGCTCGCGGGCGAGCCGCGCTGGTGAGGGAGACCGCAATGGACGTGCGCGCGCAGATCGCCTCGGTGTTCCACCTCGACAAGTGCCTCGGGTGCCACACCTGCAGCGTCGCCTGCAAGAACCTGTGGACCGACCGCAAGGGCGCCGAGCACATGTGGTGGAACAACGTGGAGGCGCGGCCCGGCGCCGGATATCCGCGGGGCTGGGAGGACCAGGACCGCTGGAACGGCGGCTGGAGCGTGGCCGGCGGCGGGCTCGAGCTGCGGGCGGGCTCCAAGCCCGGCGCGCTCTCCCGCATCTTCCACAACCCGTCGCTGCCGGTGCTCGACGACTACTACGAGCCCTGGACCTACCGGTACGGCGACCTCTTCGACGCGAAGCCCACCGACACGCCGCCGTCCGCCCGCCCGGTGTCGGCGATCACCGGCCGGCCGATGGACCCGCGCGCCGGCCCGAACTGGGACGACGACCTTGCCGGCTCCCGCCGCTACGCGGCGAAGGATCCGAACCTCGAGGCGCTCACGCCCACCGAGCGCGCGGCGCTCCAGGCCACCGAGCGGCTCGCCTACTTCCACCTGCCGCGCACCTGCAACCACTGCGCGAACCCGGCCTGCGTCGCCGCCTGCCCCTCGGGCGCGGCCTACAAGCGCGGCGAGGACGGCCTCGTCGTGATCTCGCAGGACGGCTGCCGCGGCTGGCGGATGTGCGTGTCGTCCTGCCCGTACAAGAAGGTCTTCTACAACTGGGAGACCGGGAAGTCGGAGAAGTGCATCGGCTGCTATCCGCGGATCGACTGCGGCGAGGCGCCGGCGTGCTTCGCGGCTTGCCCCGGGCGCATCCGCTTCCAGGGCGTGCTCCTCTACGACGCGGAGCGGATCCCCGAGCTCGCGGCGCGGCCCGAGGCGGAGCTCGTCGCCGCCGCGCGCGAGCTCGTGCTCGATCCCGCCGACCCCGCGGTGATCGAGGCCGCGCGCCGCTCCGGGATCGGCGACGCGATCCTCGACGCCGCGCGCCGCTCCCCGGTGCTGCGCTTCCTGAAGCGCTGGAAGCTCGCGCTGCCGCTCCACTCCGAGTTCCGCACGCTGCCGATGGTGTTCTACGTGCCGCCGCTCGCGCCGCTGCTCGCCGAGCGGGACGAGGAAGCGATCGGATGCTCCGGGCTGCGCCCTCCGCCCGTCGGCGAGCAGAGCTCGCCTCCTCCCCTGCGCACCGCCGAGGGCCTCTTCGCGACGGTGGAGTCCTCCCGCCTGCCGCTGCGCTACCTCTCGGCGCTCTTCGCCGGCGGGAACGACGGCGAGGTCGCGCGCGCGCTCCGCAAGCTCCTCGCCGTGCGGCTCTGGCGCCGCGCCGAGTCGGTGGGCGACGTGGACGCGGCCGAGGTCACTCGCGCCTTCGCCGAGGCAGAGCTCGATCCCGCGGCGGCGGCGGAGCTGCACCGGCTCACCACCTGGGCGCCGCTCGAGGAGCGCGTGGTGCTCCCGCCGTCGACGCGCGCCGAGGATCTCGACCCGTGGCCCTCCCCCACGGCGCTCGCCTTCCAGCCCCCGGGGCGCGTGTGAGCACGGCCCTCCTCGCCCTCGCGCGGGTGCTCGACTACCCGACGGATCTCGCGGCGGACGCCCGCGCCGCCTCCGCCGCGCTCGCCTCGCTCCCGGTCGCGGCCGAGCGGCTCCTGCGGCTCGCCGACCGCGCCGAGCGCGACCCTGCCGCGCTCGAGGAGGCCTACGTCTCCGCGTTCGAGCTCGCGCCGCTCGCGAGCCCGTTCGTCGGCGATCAGCTCTTCGGCGCGTCGCAGGCGCGACACCTCTTCCTCGCGCGGGTCGGCGCCATGCAGCGGGCGGCCGGGCTCGATCCCGCCCCCGAGCTCCCCGACCACCTCTCCGCGGTGCTACGCCTCGTCGCGCTCGCGCCGCCGTCGCCGGAACGGGACGACCTCGCGCGCGACGGCGCGCTCCCCGCGGCCCGGCAGATGCTCCAGGCCCTCGAGGCCGCGAACCACCCCTACGCCGACGCCCTCGCCGCGATCGCCGAGGTGCTGGAGGCCACGACGAACCACGCCGCCCCCGCGGCGGAGGAGGCGCTCCCGTGACCGATCTCTTCCTGTGGGCCGCGTTCCCGTACGCCTGCGTCGCGGTGGCGGTGGTGGGCTTCGCCTGGCGGCTCGGCCCCGCCCGCCGCACCGTCGGCTCGCGCTCGTCCCAGTTCCTCGAGGGCCGCGCGCTCTTCTGGGGCTCCGTGCCCTGGCACCACGCGATCCTGTGCGTGCTCGCCGCCCACCTCGGCGCGGTCCTGTTCCCGGGCGCGTTCGGCCGGCTGCTCGGCGATCCGCGGCGGCTCGCCCTCGCCGAGATGACCGGACTCGCGCTCGGCGGAGCCTCGGTCGCGGCCTGCGCGGTGCTCGCGGCGCGCCGGCTCGGGAGCGCGCGCCTGCGGGTCACGACGACGCCGCCCGACGTCGCGGTGCTCGCGCTCTTGCTCCTCCAGGTCGCGACCGGCGTCTACGTCGCCGCCACGCTGCGCTGGGGATCGGTCTGGTACCTCCACACCGCGGTCCCCTGGCTCCGCTCGCTCGCGCACCTCTCCCCCGAGGTCGAGCTCGTCGCGCTCCTCCCGCCCGCGGTCAAGATCCACGCGCTCTCCGCGTTCGCGCTCCTCGCGCTCGCGCCCTACTCCCGCCTCGTGCACGCGGTGGTCGCGCCGGTCTCGTACCTCTGGCGCGCCCCGCAGGTCGTCGTCTGGAACCGCCGGCGTGGCGCGCGCGCGGCCTGAGATTCGGAGGAACCCATGGCTTCCGCCCTGCTCACGATCTGGAACCCCGAGGACCCCGCCTTCTGGCAGGCGCAGGGGCGCAGCGTCGCGACCCGGAACCTCTGGATCTCCATCCCGGCGCTGTTCCTTTCGTTCGCGGTGTGGATGGTCTGGAGCATCGTCGTGGTCCGGCTGCCCGAGGTGGGCTTCACCTACTCCACCGACCAGCTCTTCTGGCTCGCCTCCCTGCCCGGCCTGTCCGGCGCGACGCTCCGCATCTTCTACGCGTTCATGGTGCCGATCTTCGGCGGACGGATCTGGACCGTGGTGAGCACGGCCTCGCTGCTCGTGCCGGCGATCGGCATCGGCTTCGCGGTGCAGGATCCGACCACGAGCTACGGGACGATGCTCGCGCTCGCGCTGCTCTGCGGCCTCGGCGGCGGCAACTTCGCCTCGAGCATGGCGAACATCAGCTTCTTCTTCCCCAAGGAGCAGAAGGGCACCGCGCTCGGCCTCAACGCCGGCCTCGGCAACCTCGGCGTCTCCGCGATGCAGTTCGTCGTGCCGCTCGTCGTCACCACCAGCGTCTTCGGCGCGCTCGGAGGCCCTCCGCAGCCGGTGCTGAAGGCGGGCGGCGGCCATCTGTGGCTGCAGAACGTCGGGTTCGTCTGGGTGCCGCTCATCCTCGTCAGCACCGCCGCCGCGTGGCTCGGCATGAACGACCTCGCCACCGCGCGCGCCTCCTTCCGCGAGCAGGCGGTCATCTTCCGCCGCTCGCACAACTGGCTCATGTGCTGGCTCTACGTCGGCACCTTCGGCTCGTTCATCGGCTACTCGGCCGGCCTGCCGCTCCTCGTGAAGAGCCAGTTCCCCGGCGTGGATCCGATCCGCTACGCGTTCCTCGGGCCGCTCGTCGGCGCGCTCGCGCGGCCGGTGGGCGGCTGGCTCGCCGACAAGCTCGGCGGCGCGCGGGTGACGGTCTGGAACTTCGTCGCGATGGCCGCGGCGGCCAGCGCGGTGCTCCTCTTCCTGCCTCACGGCGGCGAGGGCGGCGCCTTCGGCGGCTTCCTCGCGGCGTTCCTCGTGCTGTTCGCGACCTCCGGCATCGGGAACGGCTCCACGTTCCGGATGATCCCGGTGATCTTCGCGACGCTGCACGAGCGGCGCGCGAGGGAGGCCGGGGCCGGGCTCGAGGCCGCGCGGCGCGAGGCGGGGAAGGAGGCGGCGGCGGTCATCGGCTTCAGCTCCGCCGTCGCCGCGTACGGCGCGTTCTTCATCCCGCGCGCATTCGGGATCTCGCTCAAGGCCACCGGCAGCCCGGCGGCCGCGATCCTCGGGTTCGTCGCGGTGTACCTGAGCTGCATCGCCGTGACCTGGTGGTGGTACGCGCGCCGCCGCGCCTCGATGCCTTGCTGACGCCCTGCGGACGAGGGAGCGCCCCCATGGAGCGGAGCGACACCTGGAAGCGCAACGCGGTCCTGGCGATGAACACGCTGGGGTTCACGATCCTGTTCGCGGTGTGGGTCGTGTTCGCCATCGTCGGCCTCGAGATCCGCAAGGAGCTCCGGCTCACCGACACCGAGTTCGCGACGCTCGTGGCGCTGCCGGTGCTCACCGGCTCGCTCCTGCGCCTGCCGATGGGCATGCTCACCGACTGGTTCGGCGGGCGGCCGCTGTTCACCGCGCTGATCGCGTTCAGCGCGCTGCCGCTCCTCCTCCTCACGGTGGCGCACGCCTACTGGCACTACCTCGTGCTCGGCCTGTTCATCGGGCTCGCCGGCACCTCGTTCGCGATCGGCATCGCCTACACGTCCGCCTGGTTCCCGCAGCGGCTCCAGGGCACGGCGCTCGGCGTCTTCGGCGCCGGCAACACCGGCGCGTCGCTCACGAAGCTCCTCGCGCCGGCGCTCATGACGGTGATCCCCGCCGGCGGCGCGGGACTCCTCCCCGGCGGCTGGCGCTTCGTCCCGCTCGTCTACGCGATCGCGGTGCTCGTCACCGCGGCGATCTACTGGACGTTCACCTACACCGATCACGCCCACCACAAGACCGCCACGCTCGGCGAGATGCTCGCGCCGCTCCGCCACCTGCGCGTGTGGCGCTTCGGCCTCTACTACTTCCTCGTCTTCGGCGGCTACGTCGCGCTCGCGCTGTGGTTGCCCAAGTACTACATCGACGTCTTCGGGTTCGATCTCCGCACGGCGGCGGTGCTCACCGCGATCTTCGTCTTCCCCTCCGGGATCATCCGCGCGCCGGGCGGCTGGCTCTCCGACCGCTTCGGCGCGCGCACCGTGATGTACGTCGTGCTCGCGACCTGCGTCGTCACGTCGTTCCTCCTCGCGCTCCCCGACGTGCAGCTCACGCTCGGCGTCCCCGCGCGCTGGGCCACAGGCACGCCGCGCTCGTTCGCGTTCCGGATGACGCCCGCCCCGTTCACCGCGCTCGTGTTCGTGCTCGGGCTCGCGATGGGGATCGGCAAGGCCGCCGTGTACAAGCACATCCCGCACTACTTCCCGAGCCACGTGGGCGCCGTCGGCGGGCTCGTCGGCGTCATCGGCGGGCTCGGCGGGTTCGTGATGCCGATCCTGTTCGGCGCGATGGTGCAGCGGACCGGCGCGCCGACCACGGCGTTCCTCTTCCTGTTCGCGCTGTCGGCGGTCTGTCTCGTCTGGATGGTCTTCGTCGTGCACCGGCTCACCCGCGAGGCGGCGCCGCGCGTCGCAGAAGAGGTGGACCAGGGCGGCGAGGCCGTGGCCCCCGACGGCGCCGTCCTCTTCGTCCGGCCGCGGCGGCGGAGCAGCGCCGCGCCGATCCACGGCGCGGGGAGCGAGTAGCTCCCACCGGGGTGTCGTCAACCCCGCCGCGCGGCGCGGTTGACGATGGCGGCGGCCCTGCGATACTCGGCCGATGCCGTCGGCCGCGCCCGATCCCTCGCCCGCTCTGGCAGCGATCCCTCCGATCGACCTCCACGTCGAGGAGCGCGGCGCCGGGCGGCCGGTGGTCCTCGTCCACGGCTGGTCCTTCTCGTCCGCCGCGATGGCTCCGCTCGCCGAGGCGCTCGCGACGTCCTCGCGCGTCCTCTCCATCGATCTCCGCGGGCACGGCCGCTCGCCCGCGCCTTCCACCGGCTACGACGTGCAGACCGCCGCGCAGGACGTCGCCCGCGTCCTCGACCGCGCGGGGCTCGAGGGGGCGCTCCTCGTCGGCTGGTCGTGGGGCGCCGAGGTGGCGCTGGCGGCCGCTGCCCAGCTCCGGTCACGACTGGCTGGCCTCGCCCTCCTCTCCGCCACCCCGCGCTTCTGCACGGCCGCCGCCGCGCCCGGCCAGGCCGACGAAGACGGCTGGCCTCATGGCACCCCCGAGGCGAACGTCCGCGCCCTCTCGCGACGGCTCGCCCGCGATCCGGCGGGCACCCGGCGCCTGTTCGCAGAGGGGATGTTCGCGGCGGGCGAACCCCGGCCGGCGGCGCTCGAGGCGCTCCTCGCGGGGCCCCTTGAGCTCCACGCCGCGCGCGCCACGCTCGACGCCCTCGCGGCCGCCGATCTGCGCGCCGACGCCCAGCGCCTCGCCGGTCTCTCAGGCCTGGCGGTCCTGCTCGTGCACGGCGAATCCGACCCGGTGGTGCCTCCCGCCGCCTCGGCCTGGCTCGCCCGCGCGATCCCCGGCGCGCGCCGCCACGAGCTCGCAGGGCTCGGCCACGCGCCGCACCTCTCCCGGCCCGACCTCGTCGCCCCGCTCCTCCAGTCCTTCCTGGCCTCGCTGCCACGGCTCGCATGACCCACCCCGCCTCCCTGCGTCCGCCTCCGCGCCCCGTCGACAAGGCACGGCTCCGCGCCGCCTTCTCCCGCGGCGCCACCGCCTACGACGCGCACGCCCGCGTGCAGCGCGCCGTCGTGGAGCGGGTTCTCGCGCTCGCCGCCCGTCACGCCCCCGCGCCGCGCCGTGCCCTCGACGTGGGCGCCGGCACGGGCGTGCTCCTGGAGGCGCTGCTCGCCCGCCACCCCGGGCTCGCCGCAGCCGGGGTCGATCTCGCGCACGGGATGGCGCGCGCCGCACGCGACCGCACCGGCCCCCGGCACCTCGTGGGGGACGCCGAGGCGCTCCCCGTCGCGTCCGGGACGCTCGACCTCGCGCTCTCGAGCTCCGTATTCCAGTGGCTCCCCACCCTGGGCCCGGCCGTGACCGAGGTCGCGCGGGTGCTCGCGCCCGGCGGCTCGTTCGTCCTCGCGCTCTTCGGCGACGACACGCTCCACGAGCTGCATGCCGCCTGGAGCACCGCGCTGCCCTCCGGGGTCTCCGACCGCACGCACCGGTTCCACCGGCGCACCGACGTGGAGGCCGCGGTCGCCGCCGCCGGCCTCGAGCTCGTCCACCTCGACGCGGAACGCCACGTCGAGCACCACGCCGACGTGCTGTCGCTCCTGCGCACCATGCGCGCCATGGGCGCCGGCAACGCCTCGCCCGAGCGACCGCGCGCGCTCTCCGAGGCCCACGTGGTGGCGCGGATGATCGCGGCGTACGAGCGGCTCCGGGCGCCCGAGGGGATCCCGGCCACCTGGGACGTGATCTACGCGGTGGCCCGCCGCCGGTGACGTACGGCCCACGGCGCGTTACGATCGCGCCGAGGAGACTCGCCGTGCGCAACGCGTTCGTCGCCGTCCTCGCCCTCGGCCTGCTCGCTGCACCGGCCCTCGCGACCGCTCAGGACCAGCC
>Ga0318494_10000945_pt1 | contig 11001 bp, 7 predicted proteins | sample GRESIP108b1f24_FD_203293 | JGI IMG/M metagenome (GOLD analysis project Ga0318494, IMG submission 203293) | Tropical soil microbial communities from Luquillo Experimental Forest, Puerto Rico - GRE.SIPMG.108b1f24 | ecosystem: Environmental > Terrestrial > Soil > Tropical forest > Bulk soil... | reverse complement strand
CACCGGCGGGTCGGCCAGGCTCATGTCCGGCCGCACGACCGGATGGACCCCGTCGCCGTACCAGTACAGCGGCCGCCACATGAGGTACTGGAAGGTGTTAATCGTGCCGGTCGAGAAGTTCGCACCGGGCGTCACCGGGAAGATCCACGTCGGCGCGGAGCCGGGCGACTCTGCCCAGGTGAGCGTGCCGGCGTGCGCGGTGCCGGTGGCCGCCGGCACCGACCCGAACGCACCGGACACGGAATTGACCGAGCCGCTGGAATTGGCCGTGCTGCACGCGGCCAGGCCGATGATCCCGGCAACGGCGCACACCGCTAGCGCCGCCGCCCGGCGCGGGATGCCCACCGGCGTGCCTCGCGATGGCGTTATCCCCGGGTCGGCCCGGGTGCCGGACGCCAGTTTTCGTGTCTGGACCGTGCGCGGTCGAATCATCGCGGCCGCCTTCCGTTGTGAACCTGCATCGTTGCTCTGAACCCGCAGCATGGCGTATGCCCTGGCTGGCAGGCTGGCGTGAGCATATTTGAACCGCCGTTAAGGTCTGACGCGAGAATTGTCACAAGTTGTTATCGATGTCAGCGGAACAGGAGGATGTGACCGTTGAGCAGGAACGACGCAGTCACCGCCGGTCCGCGTCCGGCCCTGGCCCGGGTGCGCACGATCGAGCACACCTGGATCCCGATGCCCGACGGAACCAAGCTGGCCGCCCGGATCTGGCTGCCGGAGGATGCCGGGGCGGCACCTGTCCCGGCGATCCTCGACTTCCTGCCCTACCGGCAGGGCGACCTGATGGCTGCCCGGGACGCCGCGATCTACCCCCACTTCGCCGCGCGCGGGTACGCCTGTGCCCGGGTTGACCTGCGCGGCACCGGTAACTCCGAGGGCATCATCCTCGACGAGTACACCCCGCAGGAGCTGCAAGATGGCTGCGACGTGATCGCCTGGCTGGCCGCCCAGCCGTGGTGCGACGGAAACGTCGGGATGACCGGCATCTCGTGGGGCGGCTTCAACAGCCTCCAGGTAGCGGCGCTGCGCCCGCCGGCCCTGCGGGCGGTCCTCACACTCTGCGCAAGCGACGACCGCTACGCCGACGACGTCCACTACCGGGGCGGCTGCCTGCTCGCCGTCGACATGCTGCAGTGGGCGGTCTCGATGCTGACCTGGAACGCCCTGCCACCCGACCCGGCGGTCGCGGGCGCCGGCTGGCGCGAGAGATGGCTGGAACGCCTGACCCGGACACCCGCGTTTCTCGAGCCGTGGATGTCGCACCAACTGCGGGACGACTACTGGCGGCACGGGTCGGTATGCGAGGACTACCCGGCGATCGAGGTGCCGGTCTACGCGGTCGGCGGCTGGTCCGACGGCTACACCGATGCGATCCCGCGCCTGCTGGCTGGCCTTGCCGGTCCGCGCAAAGGCCTGATCGGCCCCTGGTCACACGCGTTCCCGCACGACTCGGTGCCCGGGCCGGAGATCGGGTTCCTCGGGGAGGCACTGCGCTGGTGGGACCAGTGGCTCAAGGGGATCGACACCGGGATCACCGACGAGCCGATGCTCCGGGTCTGGATGCAGGAGTACACACCGCCCGCGCCGCATCACCGGCGCTGGCCGGGGCGCTGGGTGGCCGAGCCGTGCTGGACGCCGGCCAGCGCCGCGGCCGGCGTCCAGCGGCTCTACCTCCGGGCCGACGGGAACGGCGCACTGTCCGGCCGCCCCGGCGACGGGGAGTCGCGCTCGCACCTGGGCGAGCAGACCGCCGGCCTCGATGCCGGGGCGCTGACCGCCGACGGCGGCTTCGGGGACTGGCCGGGCGACCAGCGCGGCGAAGACGGCCGCTCGCTCAGCTTCACCTCGCCGCCACTCGACGAGCCGGTCGAGATCCTCGGCAACCCGCGGGTGCGGCTGAGCGTCACCAGCGACCGCCCCGCGGCGAGCATCGTAGCCCGCCTCTGCGACGTCGCGCCCACCGGGGAATCCCTGCTGGTCACCCGCGACCTGCTCAACCTGACGCACCGGGAGGGCCACGACCGCGCCGTGCCACTCGTGCCGGGCGAGACCACCGTGGCCGAGCTGCCGCTGAAAGTCATCGCGCATCGTTTCGACGCGGGGCACCGGATCCGGTTGTCGGTCGCCACCACCTACTGGCCCTGGATGTGGCCCCATCCAGAGCCGGCGACGCTCAGCATCTGCTGCGACGCGGGCAGCTTCCTCGAGCTCCCGGTGCGCGCGCCGCGGGCGGAGGACGGCGGCCTGCCGCCCTTCGGGCCGCCAGAACGGCCACCGGGACTAGCGGTCGAGGTGCTCTCCCGGCGGCCGACTCAGCGGACCATCCAGCACAACCTCGCAGACGGATCCAGCGAGGTGATCTTCGACTGGGACGTCGGCGGGAACTTCCGCCTGGTCGACGCGGGAATCGAGGCCGACGGGTCCAGCCTGACCAGCTACCGGATCGCGGCGGGCCAGCCGCTGTCCGCCGAAGTGCGCACCGGCCAGTCCGCCTCACTGCGCTCGGAGCGCCACAACGTGACCGTCCAGGCCACCGGGCATATGACCGCGGGCCCGGCGACATTCCTGGTGACGCTCGGCCTGGACGCCCGCGAGAACGGCCACCGGGTGCATGCCCGCCAGTGGCGGCTGGAGTTCCCCAGGAACGGCACCTGACATGCGCAGCGTGATCTCCTGGGACTGGTACCGCGACCCGCGGGTGCTGGCGGTCGAGGAGCGGCGGCTGTTCCGGCCAAGCTGGCAGTACGTGGGGCCGCTGGAGTGCCTGCGGCAACCGGGTGACTATGTGGCCGGCCGGGTGTCGCGCATCCCGGTCCTGGTGGTACGGGATGGCGACGGCGCCCTGCGCGGATTCCTCAACGTCTGCCGCCACCGGGGCAGCCTGGTCGTCTCGGCAGACGGGAACGCGCCGCGGCTGCGCTGCCCCTACCACGCGTGGACCTACAACCTCGATGGGACACTGCGCTCGGCCCCGCAGTGCGGCCCGGAGATCGAGGCGGAGCTTCCGGAACTTGGCCTGGTGCCGGTGCGGGTCGCGACATTCGGGCCGTTCGTGTTCGTCAACACCGCCGCCGACGGCCCACCGCTCGACGTCGTGCTCGGCGATCTGAGCGACGTCATCGCCGGGGTCGGCCTCGACCTGGGCGGCCTGCGCCGCCGCCAGCGATTCGACTACGCGCTGGCGGCGAACTGGAAGATTCATCTCGAGAACTACCTCGAGTGCTACCACTGCCCGGTGGCACATCCGGGGTTCTCGGCGGTGATGGAGGTGGGCCCTGGCCGCTACGAGCTGACGGCGACCACGCACCGGCTGAGCCACCGGGCACCGGTACGCGGGACCGCTGCCTTCGCGACGGGCAGCGTCACCGCGGGCAGCTATCACCTGCTGCTGCCCAACGTGAAGATCAACATCAACCCGGGCCGGCAGAACCTGTCCATCGGGCCGGTCTATCCCGATGGGGTGGATAAGACCTGGGGGTTCCTCGACTACTACTTCGGCGCCGACGCCGACGAGGCGTGGATCGAGCAGATGATGGCCTTCGACGGCGAGGTCGGCGACCAGGACGCCACCCTGGTGGCGGCAGCCCAGGCCGGTGTGGCGGGCAGCTGGATCGACCGGGGGCGGATCCTGCCACAGGAGCGGCTGCTCGCCAGTTTCCAGCGCTACGTCCGCGCCGCATGCGCCGCCGAGGTGCCACCCGGGCTCGACTAGCAGCCTGCTGAAACCAGGCGGTGCTGGCGGATCTGCGACGCGGGCCAGCAGGCCCGCAGCCGGCGCGCGGCCGCCGGTGGGCGGCGGGCCAGCCAGCGCAGCGGCCGGCCCGGCCCGGAATGGCGTGCGCCATCGCAGGCCGGCCAGGCCCAGCGTGCGTGGCGGCCTGGTGCCGGGCAACTTCAGCTATCGGAGACCCGCTGGTAGAGGGCCAGGGCGGCGGCGATCGCGGCCTGCTCACCGGGCAGGCCCGCCGCCCGGGAAAGGGCGGCCGCGCTGAGTCTGGCCGCCAGCGCCGGGTCGTCCAGCACCGACAGCACCGCACCGGCCAATGCGGCGGCATCCCCGGGCGGAACCAGCACCGCGGCGTCCGCACCGGTGAGATCCGGGATTCCCCCGGCGCGGGAGGCGACCAGCGGCCGCCCGGCGCGCAGCGCCTCCTGCACGATCAGCGGCTGCCCCTCCCAGGCCGACGGCACGGCTACCACGTCCGCTCCGGCCAGCAAGGCCGGCACGTCCGCGCGCTGGCCGAGGAACCGCATCCGGATCCCGCTCGCGTCCGCCTGCGCCCGCAGCGCCTGATCCAGCGGCCCCTGCCCGGCCAGCACCAGCACCGGGCAGGGATCGTGATTCTGCCAGCGGGCGGCGGCGGCGAGCAGGGTCGCGAACCCCTTCTGCGGGGCCAGCCGGCCCGCCGCGAGTACCACCTGCTGGCCATCGGCGGCCAGCAGGGCCCGGGCCGCCGCCATCTCCTCGGCCGTGGGCTGCGGGGCCGGGCGCGCGGGCACCGGCACCCAGCTGACATCGCGGGCACCACGGCCGCGCATCCGGTCCGCCAGATCCCGGGCGACACAGGCCACGGCCGCCGCCCGGCGGGCGACCAGCCACTCCAGCAGGATGTACCCGGCCCGGGCCCAGCCGGGCCCAGGCGGGGCGTTGTGCACCGTCACCACCAGCGGGATGCGGGGCAGGCCGGGGCCTGGCAGCAGGGCGAGCCCGGCGGCGGCGCCCGCCCGCAGGCCGTGCGCGTGCACCACCTCGGGGTGCGGGCCGGCCAGCAGCCGGCGCAGCCGCAGCACCGTAACCAGGTCCCGGCCCGGCCGTGGCCGGTCACCGATCTCGGCGGCCACGAAGGTCATGCCTGGGAAGAGGCGTGCCGTCTGGGCCGGGCCGTACACCGTCACCTGATGCCCGCCCGCCGCGCACCCCGCCGCCAGCATGGCGACGTGACTGGCCGTGCCGCCAGCCGCGGTAGCCAGCACCATGGCGATCCTCACACCGGCCGCCGGGTGATCCGTGCCCGGGCCCGGCTGGCCAGGGCCCGCAGGTCACCACCGTCCAGGATCATCGCCACCAGGGCGAACGCCGCCGCCGCGGCCAGGCAGGCCAGCAGGCCGACGGCTGCGTTGCGGGCGAAGCCGGTCACCGGCAGCCCGGCGGACACCAGCAGCCCCGCGGCTGCCCCGGCCACCGCACCTGCCAGCCCGGCCGCCGCCGCCCGGCTCGCCCCCCGCAGCGCGGCCGGGCCGCGCACGGCCCGGACCGCCACCAGCAGGGCCAGCCCGGCGATGGTCAGGCCGACCGTGTTGCCGACGGCCAGCACCGGCACCACCCACCGGGGTGGCACAGCCGGCACCACGGCGACATCGGTCACGATCACCAGCAGCCAGCCACCCACCAGTGCGGCAGCGGCAATCCAGGTGCGGCGGCAGGCGAACAGCACCCGGGACAGGTGCGCCGCCAGCCCGTACCCGATCAGCCCGGGCGCGAACGCGGCGAACGCGAAGGCGAGCTGGCGCGCCTGGCCCGGACCGGAGACGAACAGCCGCGACGCCGGCACGGCCGCACCCGCCAGCAGGGCGGCGCCCAGGCAGGACACCAGGGTCACCGCCCGGGCGGCCCCGGCGGCGGTCTGGTCGAACCCGGCTTCCCCGGCCGACAGCACCGGGAAGGCGCTGGTGGCGATCGGCACCGCCAGCACCGCATAGGGCACGAAGAACATCTGCCAGCCGTAGTTGTACAGCACCAGCGCGCCGTGCCCCTCGTGCCCGTTGGCCAGCACCATCACCGCGACCAGCGAGGCGTCCTGGGCGGCCAGCACCGCCAGCCCCACCGCTGCCAGCCCGCTGACCCGCCGGGCCATGCCCTCGGGGAACCGCAGTGCCGGCCGCAGCCGCAGCCGCAGCCGCAGCGCCGGGCCGAGGGCGGTGAGCACCAGCGCGGCTACCCCGGCGGTGGTACCGACCGACAGCACCAGCTCAGCCGGCCTGGACAGGGTGACAATGTGGTGCTGGGCCCCGTTGCTGAGCGGCAGGAAGGCGATGTAGGCCGCGATCACCACCAGGCTGGACACCACCGGGGCCAGCGCGGGCGCGGTGAAACGGCGGTGCGCCTGCAAGATGCCGTACAGCACCACCGCCAGCCCGTAGAGCAGGATCTGTGGCGCGAACACCACCAGCATCTGCGTGCTCACCGATTCGGTGGCCGCCTGGTTGCAGCCGGGGACACCGGCCAGCAGCAGGGTTACCAGTGGCCGGGCCACCAGGATGAGCAGCAGGCTGACCGGCACCAGCAGGATCACGGTCCAGGTCAGCAAGGCGGACGCGATCTGGCCGGCCTGCTGGTCAGGGCCGGCGGTGACCAGGGCCGTGGGACCGGCCGCTGCTGCCGCGAGCCCGGCCTCCGCCACGGAGGTCCCGCCCTCTGCTCCCGCGGTCCCGGCCGGGCCGGTCATGCCCACGCCCGCCGGGGGCCCGCCGGCCTGGGCCCCGCCGGTGATGGCGCGGCGGGTGGCCGCCACTGCCAGCACCGGTACCACCACACTGGTCAGCGCACCGCCGAGGACCACGTCGTAGAGGATGTTCGGCACCTGGTTGGCGGTGGCGTAGGCGGTGCCCAGGCAGTGGTTGCCGACCGTATGCGCGAACACCAGCTGGCGGCCGAAGCCGATCACCCGGGCCAGCACGGTGATCGCCCCGATCAGCACCGCGGCCTGCCCGATGCCCCGTCCCGCCTGCCGGATCAGCCCGGGTGCGGTCACCTGGGCCGGTGGGCCGGTCACGGCGCGATGGCGGTGGGCGCTTCCGCCCGGTCCGGCCCGGGCTGCCCCGCACGGGGACCAGCACTGGCCGGGCCGGCGGCGGTGCCGGGTGGGCGGCGGCCGAGCATGTCGAGCCAGCGCAGGGCTGGTGTCCGCTCGATCACGGCGGTGAAGCTGACCACCTCGCTCGCCGCGGTCAGGCCGGCGATCCCGGTGAGCAGCGCGACCCGGGCCGGCCTGCTGAGCCCGGCGGTGGCCACCCCGAGCATCGCCCCCAGGCAGTTCGCCCCGGCATCACCGATCATCACCCGCTCGGCCAGGTCGTCTGGCAGCAGCGCGGCCGCGGCCCCGGCCGGGCCGGCCACCGCCGTGCCAGTCCCGCGGGTCCCGGCCGCGGCCAGCAGCGCCGATCCGGCCAGCACGACCTTGATCGCCCGCCCGGGGCGCAGGTCGAACAGGTTGACCAGGTTCGCCCCGCCAGCGGCCAGCCCGGCATTGATGGCCACGTCCGCGGGCGCTCCCCCGGCCAGCGCCGCGGCCACCAGGCCGGTCACGCCGATCCCGGCGAGCTTCACCGCGCCGGTGGTCACCTCGCCGTGGGCCAGTGCACCCAGATGGCCGCGGAACCCCCGCCGGTCACCCCGCCCAGCCAGGTCGTCGTAGCCGCCCAGGGCCGCCGCCCCAGCACCGGCCGCCACCAGCGCGGCCCGGGTCCGCCCGGGCAGGCCAGGAGCGGCTGCCGCCGCTGCGACCGCCGCTGCGGCCAGTGCCGGGCCGGCCAGCAGGCTGACCGGTTCCCCGCGGTGGTTGGTCCGGGTCCAGGTGGTGGTGCCGCCAGGTGGCCGCCGGCTGAGCGCGGCGTAGATCGCACGGGCGGCGGCCGCGGCCAGGCCCGCGGTGAGGACGGTCCCCGCCACCGCCCGGCCGCGGCTCATTGCTTGCCCGGCCGGACGGTGCCCGTCGACGCCAGCGGGCTGGCCGTCGGCGAGACGGGCGGGGTCGGCGCCGGGCTAGGGCCGCCGGCCGAGGCGGAGCTGAGTGCCCCGTAGCTGCCGCTGATCCGCCGGAACTGGTTGTACAGCGCCTGGGCCACCACGATCTGCCCGATCACCCGGTCGGCGTCATCCACGCTGGACAGGTGGCCCGCCCGGCCGCCGTTGCGCATGACGTCGATCGCGCTGCCCGGGCCGGACCCGGTCACCGTGCCGGCCACCACCGTGCCCTGGCCGGCCAGGTTCAGCTGCTGGGCCAGGGTCACCAGCGCCTGGCTGGCCCTGTTAGCGTCGTCGGTGGAGGGCGGGGTCTGCGGGATCACCATTACCGCCAGCGTGGCCCGTGCCCCGGGCTGCCCGCTGGCGGTGACGAAACCGCCGGCCCCGAGGCGGTTGATCAGGGCCGTGCTGGTGGCATCCGGCACCCCGGCCACCGGCTGGCCGGGGCCGTCCCGGGTGAGGATTGCCTTCGCCAGTGCCTCGGACGCCTGGGCCAGGTCACTGCCGCGCAGATTGGCGCCGGCCGGCGAATAGTGCTGTGCGAGCTGGCCCAGCTGCTCCTGGGTGGGCGCATTGAAGTCGAAGAACTTGCCCTGCAGCTGCACCTGGCCGCTGATGGTGGCGCCGGCCTCCGTCAGCGCCTGGCTGATCCCGTTGACGGCCTGTGGCGCGGCCCCCGGCGCCTCGACCAGCACCACCCGCTGCCCGGGCAGCAGCTGGTGCAGCAGCTGCGGGGCGATCGCGGCGGCCACCTGGTCGTCGCTGCTGAGCTGGCGGTTCAGCTGGCCGTTGGCGGCCAGGGCGGCATCGATCTGGCGGCGCTCTTGCTGCGACGTCTTGTACAGGAACCCGATGGTGCCCGGTTGCAGCGCGGTCGCGCCGAGCACGATCCCCAGGCCCAGGGCCAGGAAGACCGCGACGATAGAGACCAGGTGATAACGAAAGTCAATCATGAGGTTTACAGGAGTCCGGTGAGCCAGTACCTGACCGCATCCCATTGGGCGCTGAGAAAACGCAGGAAGATCTGCCCGGCCGGGATGACGGCCATGGCCACGAGGATAGTGGCAACCGCGGCCAGCACGAGCACCATCAGCGCCCAGCCAGACACCCGCGGCCGGTACAGGCGGCTCACGCCCTTGGCGTCGACCAGCTTCCCGCCCACCCGCAGCCGGGTCAGCCAGGTGCTGGAATGGCCACCCCGGCCCTTGTCCAGGAACTCGTCCAGGGTGTAGTGGGTGCCGACGGCCACGATCAGGCTGGCACCCTTCTCGTCGGCCAGCAGCAGCGCGACGTCCTCGCTGGTCCCGGGGCACGGGAAGAGCACAGCCGGCAGGCCCAGCCGTTGCACCCGGGCCAGCCCCGGCGCCCGGCCGTCCGGGTAGGCGTGCACGACCAGTTCGGCGCCGCAGCGAAGCGTGGCATCCGACACCGAGTCCATGTCGCCGACGATGAGATGGGGCCGATAACCGGCGGCCAGCAGGGTGTCCGCCCCCCCGTCCACCCCGATCATCAGCGGCTTGAATTCCCGGATGTAGGAGCGCAGCGCGGCCAGGTCCTCCCGCAGGTGGTAGCCGCGCACCACCACCAGCACGTGGCGGCCCTCGATCTTGGTGTGCAATTCGGGGCCGGTGATGCCGCCGATGATCAGCTCGCCGTCCCGGGCCATGTAGTCCAGCGTGTTGGAGACAAAGGCCCGCAGCTGGCTCGCCATCCCCGCCTTCGCCTCGGCCAGCGCGGCCGCCACCGACTCCGCGGTCTGCACCTTGCCCTTGGCGATCACCTCGTCTCCCGCGTACAGGGTGTCGCCATCGAGCCGGACCGTCTTCCCCTCGCTGACCCGCGTGAACAGGTCCGGCCCCGCCTCGTCGAGAAGCCGGATGCCGGCCTCCACCAGCAGCTGCGGGCCGGGATTGGGATACCGCCCGCTGATGCTGGTGGCCGCGTTCACCACCGCGGCGACCTGGCAGGCAATCAGTGCGTCGGCACTGACCCGGTCCAGATCCACGTGGTCGATGATGGCGATGTCGCCGGGCGCCAGCCGTTTGGTGAGAATCTTCGTCCGGCGGCCGAGCCGGGCTGGCCCCGAGACCCCGGGCAGGTCATCTGGCCTGGTCCGGTGCCTCATCGGGAGCTTGCGGAACTGGGCGATCATCACTGCCATACTGCCAGATCAGCGGCGGGTCAGGCCCTGGTCCGCTGCAGACCGGCCCGGTCGGCGGCTGCGGTGGCCAGCAGCTCCCCCGCGTGCGCCCGGCCAAACTCCGAATCCGCCAGCCCCGCCAGCATCCGGGACAGCTCGGTCAGCCGGCCCGTCTCATCCAGCCGGCTTACACCGCTGCGGGTGACTGAGCCGTCGTCGGCCTTCTCGACCACCAGATGTGCATCGGCGTAGGCGGCGACCTGCGGCAGGTGGGTGACCACGATGACCTGCGCCAGCCGCGCCAGCCGCGCCAGCCGGCGGCCGACCTCGGTGGCCGCCCGGCCGCCTACCCCCGCGTCCACCTCGTCGAACACGAAGGTCGGCACCGGGTCGGCACCCGCGAAGACAACCTCAATGGCCAGCATCACCCGGGACAGTTCACCGCCGGACGCGCCCTTGCCCAGCGGCAGCGACGGTGCGCCCGGATGCGCAGCCAGCCGGATGTCCACCTCATCTGCCCCGTGCGGGCCCAGCTCAGCGGCCTGCGTGATCGCCACCGTGAGCCGGGCGTGCGGCATGGCCAGGTCGGTCAGCTCGGCCGTGACCTCGGCCGCGAACCGGTCCGCAGCCTCCCGCCGCAGCTGGCTCAGCCGCCCGGCCAGTTCCCGTACCGTGGCGGCGAGCCGTTCCTCCTCGGCGGCCAGCCCGCTGATCCGGTCGTCGTCACCGTCCAGCTCCAGCAGCCGGCGGCTGGCCTGGTCGGCCCAGGCCAGCACCGAAGCCAGATCGGGGCCGGCCGGCTCGCTGCCCGGCGGCGCCACGGGCTGGCCGGGGGCGGGCCTGCCGTAACTGCGGATGAGCTTGGTCAGCTCGGCCCGCCGTTCCTGCACTGCTGCCAGCCGGGCCGGATCGGAGTCCACCGACTGCACATACGAGGCCAGTTCCGCGGCCACATCGGAAACCAGGTAGGCGGCTTCAGCCAGCCGGCTGGCCAGCCCGGCCAGCGCAGGGTCGTGCCCGGACACCGCCTCCAGCGCCTGCCGGGCGGTGGCGAGCCGGCTGACCGCATCGGTGGCCGCGAAGGAGCCGGCGGACTCCTCCGCCTGCAGTTCCT
>Ga0318494_10000917_pt1 | contig 11086 bp, 9 predicted proteins | sample GRESIP108b1f24_FD_203293 | JGI IMG/M metagenome (GOLD analysis project Ga0318494, IMG submission 203293) | Tropical soil microbial communities from Luquillo Experimental Forest, Puerto Rico - GRE.SIPMG.108b1f24 | ecosystem: Environmental > Terrestrial > Soil > Tropical forest > Bulk soil... | reverse complement strand
GTAGATCTCGTGGCACCGGGGTGGCGGTGGATCGGCGACGTCTGGCCGGGCTCCCAGCAGGCGATGCTGGTGTCGCTGTGCGAGGTGGCCATCAGGCTCTTGTGCACGTGGTGCTGCGGCGAGAACTCTTCCGCGCTCTTCAGATCGACGAAGTCCATGCGCCCTCCCTCCGCGTGTCGCGGGTTGCCCGGTCGCCGCCATGGTAGCTCTAGACCGGCCGCGAGGCGTCATGGAGGGTTTCCGGAAAGGGCGGAAGGGGCGTTGACAGGGTGATAGGATTAAGTCATCCTAACTCCCCCTGGATTGGGACCTTAACCTGAGAGTCGGAGGATGGCGATGCGCAGAGCGTTCACAGTCCTGATCGCCGGTCTCGTCGTGGGTGTCCTCGCGGTCGCCGGAGCTGCCTCGGCCGCCGACCCGCGCCCCGAGATCGCCCTGACGATCGACAAGGACCAGTTCCAGCCCACCGAGATCAAGGTGAAGGCGAACACACCGTTCACGCTCGTCGTCACCAACAAGAACGCCAAGGCGGCGGAGTTCGAGAGCAAGGACCTCCGCGTCGAGAAGGTCGTGCCGGCCGGCAAGACCGTGAACGTGCTGATCCGCGCGCTGAAGCCGGGGACCTACGCGTTCTTCGACGACTTCAACAAGGCGGCGACCGGCCGCATCGTCGCCGAGTAGCCCGGCTCCATGGGCGGCACCTTCGTCATCACGCTGCGCGAGGGCTTCGAAGCCGCCCTCATCCTCGGTATCGTCTACACATACCTCCAGAAGATCGGCGCGCAGCGCCACTACCGATACGCGACGCGTGGCGGGCTGCTCGGCGTGCTCGCGAGCATCGCGCTCGGCGTGGTCGTCACCGCGCTCTCCGGACCGCTCCTGGATCTGGGCCCCGACATGATCGGGCTCGCGGTGATCTTCGTCGCGGTGATCGTCCTGACGTGGCACGGCTACTGGATGCGCCAGCACGCGCGCGCCATGAAGGGCGAGGTCCAGCGGAAGATCGACGAGGCGCAGGCGACGCACCGCATGTGGATCATCGGCGTGATCGCGTTCACGGGTGTGTTCCGTGAGGGCGCAGAGACCGTCCTGTTCATGTGGGGCCTCCTGACGCAGGCGACGACCACGTCGGGCTGGGCGAGTGCCCTCGGCGCGCTCCTCGGGCTCATCATGGCGGCCTCGCTCGGCTGGGCCATCTTCCGCGGCGGCCGATACGTCAGCTTGCAGAGCTTCTTCGGCGTCACGTCGGTCTTCCTGCTCCTGCTGGCCGCCGGCATGTTCAGCACCGGCGTCGGCCGCCTCGAGGTCATGGGATTTCTCCCGGCGACGCCGACCGCCTGGGACACGACGTTCCTGCCTGATCGTCGCCGGGACGCTCCTGTTCCGCTCGGACGCCTCGAGCCCGCGGTCGAGCGCGCCGAAGGGACGTATCACCGCTCACGCCGCCTGACGGGCCCGCCGCCGTCGCCGCATTGACTTCCCCCGACCACGCGCTACCATCCTGCCCGAGAATCCTGACCTGAAGCCTCAGCGAGGAGGCCCCATGGCGACCCGGTCGATCGATCGTCGGGCATTTCTCAAGGGCGCATCGGCGACAGCCGCCGCGATCGCCAGCGCGCCGCTCGTCAGGCCCCACCGAGCCTCGGCCGCGGGCGAGCGGTTGGTCGTCGCGGTCGGGCAGTGGGGCATCGAGACGCCGTTCGCGTGGCGCTCGAGCCAGTCCGAGAAAACCCTGTGGGACTGCGCGTACGACCCTCTGATCATGCGCGACCCGAAGACGTTCGAATACCGACCCGGGCTCGCCACCGAATGGAAGCCGTCGAACGAGCTCAGGACGTGGACGTTCAAGCTGCGCTCGGGCGTGCACTTCCACGAAGGCTTCGGCGAGATGACCGCGGAGGACGTCAAGTTCACGGTCGAGCAGAACCTCAGGCCCGACGCGCAGGGCGGCTCGGCGCCGTTCTTCCGCACGCACCTCGAGCGCATCGAGACGCCCGACAAGCACACGGTCGTGATGCACTTCAAGAACCGGGTGTGGGAGGTGCCGTCGAACTTCACCCAGTTCGTCGGCTACCAGAATGTCGTTTCGAAAAAGTATCTAGAATCGGTCGGCGAGGACAAGGCGTCGCTCCATCCGATCGGCACGGGCCCGTTCCGCCACGTCGAGGGCAAGCAGGGCGACTACCACCGCTTCGAAGCGGTCGCCAATCACTGGCGCAAGACTCCGGCATTCCGCGAGCTGGTGATCCGCCGCATCCCCGACCCGGCGACCCGCCTGGCCGGGCTCCGGTCGGGCGAGATCGACATCGGCAACGTGTTCGGCGACTACCTGGACCAGGCGCGCAAGGCGGGGCTGCGCATCCACGAGGCGCCGAACGCCGCCTGCCACTGGGTCGTCCTGCAAGGCCAGACCACGCCGGATCGCGAGGACTACTGTCCGACGTGCCCGTGGGCCGGCGATCCCGCCGATCCCAGGAGCCTGGACAACGCGCGCAAGGTGCGGCTGGCGCTGAACCTGGCGGTGAACAAGAAGGCGATCGTCACCGCGCTCTGGAAGGGCATGGGCTCCGATTCGCCGTTCATGTACTGGTACTACCCCTTCCACAAGGGCTTCAAGACCGACTGGAAGGTTCCGCCGTACGATCCCGAGCGCGCCAGGAAGCTCCTGGCCGAAGCGGGCCATGCCGGCGGCTTCGAGGTGAGGGTGAATCCGCTCGTGATGACGTACGCGCTCGACGGCCCCGACATGGTCGAGGCCGTCGCGCTCGACTGGGAGAAGATCGGCATCAAGGTCCGGCGGGTGCCGGAAGCGTTCAGCAACTTCCTGCCGAAGAACCGCGCGCGCAAGACCAACAAGACGCACTGGGTCTACGGCTCGCCGCCGTTCGACGAGCCCGTGCTGGCCTGGCAACGCGCCATTTACTCCAAGGGCGCCTTCAACCTCCTGGCCGACGGACCGTACGACGAGGACGTCGACACGATCTCGCGCGAGCTCGACCCGGACAAGCGCGCCCGCATGACGCAGGCCCTCGCCCAGAAGCTCTACGACGACTACCGCGGCGTGATGCTCGGGGTGCGATCGCTCACGTGGGCGGTGAGCAAGAAGGTCACCAGCTGGCAGACCCTGGTCTACGTGCCCCTCGAGAACAACTACGAATACGTGAGCTGATCGCAGAGGAGAGCGTATGAGCCTCCAGCGACCTGGGATCGCCTCGCTCCTGGCGGCGCTGCTGCTGGCGCTCGCCGTGAAACCGGTCGGCGCGGCCCAGCCCGGCGAAGCGGTGATGGCGTGGCACGTCACGCTCGCGCCGAGCTGGTTCGACCCGTCCACAGCGCCGCCGCAGATCACCCCGTTCGGCATGCTCTACGCCATCCACGACGCGATGGTGCGTCCGCTGCCGGGCAGCAAGATGGGGCCGAGCCTGGCAGAGTCGTGGCGGGAGAGCGCCGACGGCCTCACGTACGAGTTCAAGCTGCGGCCCAATCTCAAGTTCCACAACGGCGAGCCCATCACGACCGAGGACGTGAAGTTCAGTTACGAGCGCTACAAGGGCGCGGGCGCCAAGGAGCTCGCGGCGCGAGTCCGCTCGGTCGACATCGTCGACCCGCTCACGATCCGCTTCCAGCTCAAGGAGCCGTGGCCGGACTTCATGACCTTCTACGGCACGACCGCCACCGCGGCCGGCCTCGTCGTGCCCAAGAAGTACCTCACGCAGGTCGGAGACGAGGGCTTCCGCAAGCACCCCATCGGCGCCGGCCCCTACAAGTTCGTGAGCCATTCGCCCGGCGTCGAGGTCGTCCTGGAAGCGTTCTCCGGCTACTGGCGGCACGCGCCGTACGTCAAGCGCCTGATCATGCGGGGCGTCCCCGATCCGAGCACGCGCGCGGCGGTCTTGAAGACGGGCGAGGCGGACATCGCGTATGCGCTCGACGGGCCGGAAGCGGAGAACATCAAGCGCGACCCGCGCCTCCAGATCGTCCCGTCGCGCCACGCGTCGATCAACTGGCTCGAGTTCGCTGATCAGTGGGATCCGAAGTCGCCGTGGCACGATCGGCGCCTGCGCCTGGCCGTCAACCACGCGATCAACCGCAAGGCGATCAACGACGCGGCCTGTCTCGGCTTCTGCCCGCCGGCCGGCGTCATCGTGCCGCGCGTGATGGACTTCGCGCTCCAGGTCGAGCCCCCGGCGTTCGACCCGCAAAAGGCCAAGCAGCTCCTCACGGAGGCCGGCTACCCGAACGGGATCGACGCGGGCGACCTGGTCCCGATCCCGCCGTTCTTCACGATGGGCGAGGCGGTCGTGAACTACCTGAACGCCGTCGGGATCCGCGTGACGATGCGCCAGATGGAGCGCGCCACGTTCTATACGGCCTGGCGCGAGCGCAAGTTACGTCCGCTGTTCATCACGGGGGCCGGCAACTCGGGCAACGCCGCGAGCCGGGTGCAGGAATTCATCTCCTCCAAGGGCAGCTACGCCTATGGCGGCTATCCGGACATCGACGACCTGTTCGAGCAGCAGGCGCGGGAGCGCGACACGCGCAAGCGCGAGGTGATCTTGCACCGGATCCAGCAGCTCACGATCGATCGGGTGATGTTCGCGCCGATCATGGATTTCCGCGCGCTGATGGGCGTCGGGCCGCGGGTCACCGAGCACACGATCACCTGGATCCACAACTCGCCGTTCCCGTCCTACGAGGACATGCGGATCAAGGACTAGCGAGCGGGGGCGGCGGCCGGCTTGAGATCGTAGAGGCGCATGCCGCTGCGGCGGCCGCCGAGTGCGCTCGAGCGCCAGAGGGCCGGATCGACGAGCTGCCCCTTTTCCCGCACCCACTCGGCGATGGGGCGTGCGGCGACCTCGGCGCCGAGCCACCGGCTGATGAACGGGGCATCGCCGACCATCACGAATCGCACCTGCCTCGCTTCGACCATCGCCGCGAGCTTCTCCGGCGTCAGGATCGGATCGAGCCCGTGGAAGCCGCCCATCGCCATCACGGAGTGTCCGGAGCCGATGATGATCGGCGCCGCGAGCCGCGTCGTGGTCGTGGCGAGCAGATAGCGCTCACCCCTGTGGTTGGCCTCGAGGAAGGCGACCAGGCCCGACGTGTCGTAGGGCTCGACAGTCCGGCTTCGCGCGGGCGCGTCGCCGGCGAGGGCACGAGCCGCGCGAGATCGGCCGCTGGAATCGTCCCCGGGCCTGCGACCAGCACGCTGCTCAGCGCCCAGGCGGCCGGCACCAGGAGCATCGCGACGAGCCCGACCGCGACGGCGCTCGCGGCGAGCGCGCGGGCTGACGGACCGAGAGGCCGCGCTGCGCGCGGCTGCCGGACCAGCATGACGAAGAGCACACCCGCCGACAGGAGCGTGCCGCCCATCAGAAAGAAGTGGAGCGGGTGGTACCCGCCGAGCGTCCATCCGAGCGCGCTCGCGCCGATGTAGAGCTGGCCCGCCGCGGTCAACAGCAGTGATACCGGCAGCAGTGCTGCGCGCCACCCGCCGGCCAGGAACGACTCGCACAGCGCGGTGAGGCCGATGCCGGCGAGCGCCGCGAGCGGCGGCGCCATCGTCGCCATGTAATAGAAGTGAAAGAAGCCCCCGGCGTAGCTGTAGACGATCGCGTAGGTGAGGAGCCAGCCGAGCCACAGGATCACGGCCACGCGCGTCCGGGAGAGCGATCCGCGGATCCCGTCTCGCCCAGGGCCGAGCGCGAGCCCGGCGAGCGCCAGCGGTACGAGCCAGCCCACCTGTGCTGCGAGCTGCCCGTCGGCGAGCCGCAGCGGCCCGGTCGGCGCCCGCACGAAGAGCCGGGCGAAGCCGCGGCGCGGCCCCGTCTCGGGCGCGCGATCGACGACGCCGGGCGCCCGCGTCGCGTCGCGCGCCGGCGCCGACGCCGCGGCGATCGAGGCGCTCCTGGACTCGGCCGAGCGGATGAAGCGTCCGACGCCGTAAGGCCCCACGGCCAGCTCGAGCATCGAATTCCTGTTGGTCGTGCCCGCATACGGGCGGCGCTCGGGCGGCGTGAGGTCGAAGGCGAGCACCCAGCTCAGCGTGACGACGGTCAGGACCACGCCGGCGACAGCGAGATGGCCGACGCGCCGGCGCCACATCAGCGGCGCCCCGAGGAAGTAGACGAGCGCGAAGGTCGGGAGCACGACGAACGCGGCCAGCATCTTCACGTTGAACCCGAGCCCGATCAGGGCCATCGCGAGCACGAGCAGCGCCAGGCCGCCCCGCTCGGCCGCGAGCGTCAGCGCCCACGCGGCCAGGAGCAGCACCAGTACCAGACAGCTGTCGGTGTTGCTCGAGCGGTCGATCGCGACGCTGACCGGCGTGAGGGCCAGGAACAGCGCCGCCAGCAGACCGGCGGCGACGCCGAACCGGCGCTGGACCAGGTGATAGAGGAGCGCCACCGCGGCGACCCCTTCCAGCGCCTGGGGGATCAACACGCTCAGAGCGCGAAAGCCGAAGAGCTTCACGCTCGCCACCTGGATCCACAGCGCCAGCGGCGGCTTGTCGACCGAGATGAAGCCCGCGGGATCGAACGAGTTGTAGAAGAAATTGTGCCAGCTGAGGCTCATGCTGCGCACGCCCGCCGCGTAGTACTCGTTGCCGAAGCCGTTCTGGTCCAGGCGCCAGAGCCGAAGCGCCGCCGCCGTCACCAGAACGGCGAAGAGACCGAGCCCCAGCGGCGGCCGCCAGCGCGGCTTCGCGGAATCCATGAGCGACACGAGGATACTAAGACGCGGCGCCGGCTGTCGCCGTTGACACGCCCGACGGGTGCTCGTTACCATCCGGCCACATCCGCTTGCCGGAGGACGTCACCATGGCCGGATCCCTCAATCGCCGAGCGTTCTTGAAGCGCGCCGGGGCCGCCACCGCCGCCGTCATGGGCGCTCCGCTGATCACGCCGACTCGCCCCGCCCGCGCCGCCGCTGGTGACCGCCTGGTCGTGGCGGTCGGGCAGTGGGGCACCGAGACGCCGTTCGCATGGCGATCGACCCAGGGCGAGAAGCCGCTCTGGGACTGCGTCTACGACCCGCTCATCATGCGAGACCCGAAGACGTTCGAGTATCGCCCGGGCCTGGCCACCGAGTGGAAACCGTCGAACGAGATGCGGACGTGGACGTTCAAGCTGCGGTCGGGGATCAAGTTCCACGAGGGCTGGGGCGAGCTCACCGCCGAGGACGTCAAGTTCACGGTCGAGCAGAACGTGAAGCCGGACTCGGGCGGCGGCTCGGCGCCCTTCTTCCGCTTGAACCTCGATCGCATCGAAACGCCGGACAAGCTCACGGTGGTCATGCACTTCAAGAATCGCGTCTGGGAGGTCGCGTCGAACTTCACCCAGTTCGTCGGCTACCAGAACGTCGTCCCGAAGAAATACCTGGAGTCGGTCGGCGAGGATAAAGCGGCTCTGCATCCGATCGGCACCGGCCCCTACCGGCACGTCGAGGGCCGCCAGGGCGACTTCCATCGCTTCGAGGCAGTGGCCAATCACTGGCGAAAGACGCCCGGCTTCAAGGAAATGGTGATCCGCCGGGTTCCCGATCCGGCGACCCGACTGGCAGGGCTCCGAGCGGGGGAGATCGACATCGGCGTGGTCTTCGGCGACTACCTCGATCAGGCCGCGAAATCAGGGCTTCGGCTGCACGACGTGGCGAACTCCGCCTGCTACTGGGTCATCCTCAGCGGACAGACGACACCCGACCGAGAGGACTATTGCCCGACCTGTCCGTGGGCGGGCGATCCGAGCGACCCGAAGAGCCGCGAGAACGCGCGGAAGGTGCGGATGGCGCTGAATCTGGCCGTCAACAAGAAGGCAATCGTGAGCGCGCTGTGGAAGGGCAAGGGCTCCGAGACGCCGTTCTCCTATTATTACTATCCGTTCCACAAGGGCTACAGCACCGACTGGAAGATTCCGCCGTACGATCCGGAGCGCGCGAAGAAGCTCCTCGTCGAGGCCGGATACGCTGGAGGGTTCGAGGTGCGCGTGAACCCCACGGTGATGGTCTACGCCCTCGACGGCCCGGACGTGATGGAAGCCGTGGCTCTCGACTGGGAGAAGATCGGGATCAAGCCCAAGCGTTTTCCCGAGATGATCAGCACCTTCGGGCCCAAGAGCCGCAACCGCAAGACCAACAAGACGCACTGGGTGTACGGCTCGCCACCGTTCGACGAGCCGATCCTGGCCTGGAGCCGCGTGCTCCACTCCAAGGGCACGTTCAACCTGCTCTGCGACGGTCAATACGACGAGGACATCGAGACGGCGATGCGGGAGTTCGATCCGGAAAAGCGCGCCCGGCTGACGCAGGCGCTGGGCCAGAAGCTCTACGACAACTATCACGGCGTCATGCTGGGCATGAAGTCGATCACGTGGGCTGTCAGCCGACGGGTCGGCGGCTGGCAGTCGCTCGCCTACGTGCCGCTCGAGAACAACTACGAATACATAAGTCCCGCGAGCTGAGGGATGCCATGAAGCGCAGCACCGAGCGGATCCTGACGACTCACGCGGGCAGCCTGCCACGCCCGGCCGACCTGCTCGAGCTGATCCAGGCCAAGGCCACGGGCCGCCCGTACGACCCGGAAGCGTTCGCGGCCCGGGTGAGGCGGGCGGTCGGCGACATGGTGCGCACGCAGACCGAGCTCGGCGTCGACGTCGTCGACGACGGCGAGATGGGCAAGCCCGGCTTCATTCCCTACGTCAACGAGCGGCTGTCGGGCTTCGAGCCGGATCCCCAGGGAAGAGTGAGCCCGTGGGCAGGCTCGCGCGAGGTGCGCGCCTTCCCCGAGTTCTACGAGTGGTTCTCGCGGGCGATGCCGAGCCCGGCCGTCCGCTCGCTGCACATGGTCTGCACGGGCCCGATCGTCTACCGGGGCCACAAGCACGTCCAGACCGACATCGAGAATCTCAAGACCTCGCTCGCGTCGGGCGGCGGCCAGGAAGCCTTCATCCCGGCGATCTCGCCGACCAGCATCGAGGACTGGCAGCGCAACGCCTACTACAAGACCGAGGAGGAATACCTCGCCGCGATCGCCGACGCGATGCACGAGGAGTACAAGGCGATCGTCGACGCCGGCCTCCTGGTGCAAATCGACGATCCGCACCTGGCGACGCACTACGTCTCGCGGCCCGAGCTCAGCGTCGCCGAGGTTCGCCGCTGGGCCGAGGTGCGCGTGGAGGCGCTCAACCACGCGCTGCGCGACCTGCCGCGGGACCGCATCCGCTGGCACACGTGCTACGGCATCAACATCGGGCCCCGCGTGCACGACCTCGAGCTCAAGCACTTCGTCGACGTGATGCTGAAGATCCGGGCCGGTGCCTACTCGTTCGAGGCCGCGAACCCGCGCCACGAGCACGAGTGGCGGGTGTGGGAGCAGGTGAAGCTCCCAGAAGGAGCGATCTTGATTCCGGGAACGATCACGCAGTCGACCGTCCTGGTCGAGCATCCCGTGCTGGTCGCCGATCGCATCACCCGGTTCGCGCGCGCGGTCGGGCGCGAGAACGTCATCGCGGGCGCCGACTGCGGCTTCGCGACGTTCGCCGGCTCGACGGAGATTCATCCGAGCGTCGTGTGGGCGAAGTTCGAGGCCCTCGTCGAGGGCGCCCGCATCGCGACGAAGCAGCTCTGGGGGCGGAGCTGATCATGGCCGAGACGAGCCGTCCGCCCGCGGCGCTTCGCAGCGAGGACATCGGCTGGCGCGCCCTGCCCACGCGCGGCGCATCCGTCAAGGTGCTCCGCCACGACAAGGAGACCGGCGGCTCGACCGCGCTCGTGCGGTTCGAGGCCGGCACGCGCTTTCCGGCTCACAATCACCCGGCCGGGGAGGAGATCTACGTCGTCGAGGGCGATCTGCACGTGGGCCGCGAGCACCTGAAAGCGGGCGACTATCTGTACACGCCCCCCGACGTCAAGCACGCGGCCTCGAGCGAGGGAGGATGCGTCTTCCTGGTCACCCTGCCGAAGCCCGTCGAGTTCCTCGAGGGCTGAGCCCCCGATGCAGCGCTTCATCATCGGGCGGGTGATCCAGTCGATCGTGTCGATGTTCGTGGTCTCGATCGTGGTCTTCGCGCTCGTGCGGCTCTCCGGCGACCCGATCCAGATCATGATGCCGGCCGAGGCGTCGAAGGCCGACATCGAGCTGGTGCGCGCGCACCTCGGCCTGGACCGTCCGTGGACCGTCCAGTACTGGCGCTTCCTGACCCAGGCGCTGCAGGGCGACTTCGGCCGCTCTGTTCGCTTCCGCCGTCCGGCGCTCGATCTGGTGGCCGAGCGCTACGGCGCCACGCTCGAGCTCGGCGGCCTGGCCGTGCTGATCGTGATCGCGATCGCGCTCCCGGTCGGCGTGTACTCCGCCGTCCGGCGCGGCAGCGCGCTCGACTACGCGGCCCGCGCCTTCGCGGCGCTCGGCCAGGCGGTGCCGCCGTTCTGGCTGGGGCTCGTGCTCGTGCTGATCTTCGGCGTCATGCTCCATCTCTTGCCGACGTCCGGGCGCGGCACGCCGCTGCACGTGCTGCTCCCGGGCATCACGCTCGGATGGTTCGCCGTCGCCGGGCTCATGCGGCTCACGCGCTCCTCGATGCTCGACGTGCTCGGCAGCGAGTACGTCAAGCTCGCGCGCATCAAGGGACTACCGGAGCGCCGCGTGATCTGGCGCCACGCCTTCAAGAACGCGGCGCTGCCGGTGGTGACGTTCGCCGCACTCCTGTTCGTGGCGCTCCTGAACGGCTCGATCATCGTGGAGACCGTCTTCGGCTGGCCGGGGCTCGGCCTGCTCGTGATCGAGGCGGTCGACTCACGCGATTACCCGATCGTGCAGACGGTCGTCCTGTTTCTGTCCGCGATGTACATCGGCGTGAACCTGCTCGTCGACGTGCTCTATGCGTACCTGAATCCCAAGATCCGGTACTCGCGGTGAGCGGCGCCGCCGCCACGACCGGAGCCTCGATCCTCCAGCGGCGGAGCCGCGAGCGCCGCTGGCCGCCGGCCGTCCCGCTCGCGGTGGTCGCCGCGCTGGTCCTGTGCGCGCTCCTGGCCCCGGCGCTGGCGCCGCACTCGCCGGTCGAGGGCTCGCTCGGCGACCGGCGAG
>Ga0318494_10000914_pt1 | contig 11106 bp, 9 predicted proteins | sample GRESIP108b1f24_FD_203293 | JGI IMG/M metagenome (GOLD analysis project Ga0318494, IMG submission 203293) | Tropical soil microbial communities from Luquillo Experimental Forest, Puerto Rico - GRE.SIPMG.108b1f24 | ecosystem: Environmental > Terrestrial > Soil > Tropical forest > Bulk soil... | reverse complement strand
GGACCTGGCCGGTCCCTTCCTGCGCTCGCCTCAACCCCCGGCGCCCTGCCACCACTCGAACTTCCGCCCGAGCGGATCGTCCTTCCCGAAGAACACGAGGTACGCCGCGGAGTCGTACGACACGAAGCCGGGCCGCCCGCGCGCGACGTGCCCGAGCTGGTGCAGCGTGCGCCACGTGCCGGTGTTGAAGTAGCAGGCCGGCTTCCCGTTCACGAGGCCGAGCGGCCGCATGCCAGCGAAGTGCGTGTGCCCGTTCACCACGTACTGGAGCCCGCGGTGCTCCCGCTCCTCGAGCCGCCGCACCGCGCACGCCGCGAAGCGTGCGTCCACGATCCGCATGAGCACGTAGTACATCGCCGTGGAGCGCGGCACGTCGCGCGGCGTCGCCCGCGCCGAGAACGCGAGCAGGAGCTTCACGCGCTGCGCGAAGTCGAGCTTCAGCGGCTCGTGGTGCTCCTTCATCCACACCTTCACGTGCGGGTTCTCGAGGAACTCCTCCACGAGGTCGCGCCACACGCGCACCACCGCCGGCTTCAGATCGCCGGGCCGCGTCTCGGCGAGGCCGTGCACCCAGCTCGGCACGGCGAGCACCGGCCGCACGTCGTCGATGTCGTCGAGCCGCGGGTCGTCCATCTCGAGCCGGCGCCGGATCTCCTGCGGGAAGCGGACGATGAGCTCGGAGGCGACGACGTCGCCGAGCGGCGCGACGCCGCCGGGCTCGAAGCAGAGCTGGTCCACGGTGTGCCCGTGGTAGGCGAGCACGCCCTCCTCGCCGAACTCGAGCTCCCACGGGAACGGGGCGTCGCCCCCCTTCATCCCGAGCGCGTCCCGGATCGCGGCGCGCGCCGCCGGCGCGTGGGCGAGCAGCCGGTCGTGGTTCCCGAGGACGTAGTCGATCTCGAGCGAACCCTCGGCGACGCGGGCACGGAGGGCGCCGAAGAGCGGCGCCTCCTGCGCGATGGTGTCCTGCACGAGCGAGAGCACGCGGGCGGCGAGCTCGGGCGAGGGCTCGTGGTACGGCCGCTCGGGCCCCGCGTGCCAGCCCGGCGCGCGGATGAGGTCGAAGACGTCGCCGAGCAGGACCAGCCGGACCGGCGCGCCGGGCCTCCCCGCCTCGATCGGCTGCCAGAGCCGCGCGAGCTGCGCGGCGCGGGAGAGGCCGCCGTGGGCGCCGGTGCGGAGGTGCAGATCGGAGACGAAGAGGAGCATTGCGCGCTACACGCCCGAGGCGCTGCGCAGCGTTTCCCAGCTGTAGATGCCGGTCGAGTGGCCGTCGGACCAGAAGATCTGCACCGCGTAGTTCCCCACCGCCTGCACGCTGTCGATGCGGATGTCGGCGGGGATCGTGGACGCGTCGAGCAGCTTCTTGCCGGTGCCCTCCTCGACGCAGCTCGCGCACGGGCAGCGGTCGCGCAGGAGGAACGGGGTGAGCGTGGCGGACGCGCCGCCCGGCCAGGCGATGTGGAGCCCGCCCTCCGGCGTGAGGTCGATCGCGTCGGGCGCCACGTGGGTGGCCTTCTGGAAGGTGATTCGGTCGAGGAGCCCCATGGCGGAGGAATGTCCGGCCCGGCGGTGCGCGTCAAGGGGAAGCGAGCCGCGCGAGGCTGGCGAGGAGGGCGGTGCGGTCCTCGAAGGGCACCCGGCACGGCGGCCCGTCGGCGACGAGGAGCTCGGAGGCGTCGAGCGCGCCCGCGAGCCGGAGGATCGCGGACGAGCGGGTCCCGTAGGGCGCGCCCTCGAGGTGGACGCAGACGCTCGTCTCGCGCGCGGGGCCGTGGAGCGCGAGGAGCGAGGCGAGCCGCGCGGGCGAGGAGTCGAGCGGCCAGCGGGCGCGCACGAGGTCTCCGCGCGGGCAGCGGCCGTCGGCGGAGGACTCGGTCACCACGTGGAGCCCGGGGCCGAGCGCGTCGAGCGACGCGGACTCGCCGTCGAAGCGCCACAGGTGCGCCTCGTGCCCGTCGGCGACGAGGAGGTGGAACGGGTTCCACGCGCGGGCGTCGAGCGTCGCGAGCGCGGCGCGCGCGGAGGCGGCGGTCCGGTGCGCGAGCGCGAGCGGCACGAGCTCGCCCCGCGAGCGGCGAGCGCGGTCGGGCGGCTGACCGGAGTGGAAGTTCGTGACCCCGGCGAACACGCCCGCGGCGGAGACGCCGATCCAGGTGCCGCCCGCCTCCACGTCGCGCGGCCCGGCCCAGCGCGCGCCGGAGGCGAGGTCGCGCAGCGCCCACGTCTCCGACGGCCGGGCGAGCCGCTCGTCGCGGTTCGCCGCGACCACGAGCGGGAACCGGCGGTCGGTCTGGAAGGCGACGGCGAGCGTGCACATGACGAGGCCCGTCCGCCGGGGGCGGACGGGCCTGATGTAGCGTGCGGCGGGCGGCTCGGCTACTTCGCCGCCTTCACCTCGCCGAGGAGCTTCTCGCGCATCTGCACGAGCTCCTGCGGCATCGTCTTGCCGAGCTTGTCGAACCACTCCTTCTGGCTCTCGAGCTCCTCGATCCACTCGGCGGGATCGATCTTCAGCGCGCCCTGGATGTCCGCCTCACCGGGCGCGAGGCCGGTGGTGTCGATGTCGCCCGCGTTCGGCACGAAGCCGATGGGCGTCTCCTTCGCGGTCGCCTTCCCGGCGCAGCGGTCGAGCATCCACTTCAGGACGCGCATGTTGTCGCCGTAGCCCGGCCACAGCCACTTGCCGCCCTCGCCCTTGCGGAACCAGTTCACGAGGAAGATCTGCGGAGGCTTCGGGATCTTCGCCTCCATCTTCAGCCAGTGCTGGAGGTAGCTGCCCATGTCGTAGCCGGTGAACGGCAGCATGGCCATGGGGTCGCGGCGCACGCCTTCCTTCAGGCCCTGCGCCGCCGCGGTCGTCTCCGAGCCCATCGTCGCGCCCATGAAGACGCCGTGCTTCCAGCTCTTCGACTGGAGCACGAGCGGCACCGTGGTGGAGCGGCGGCCGCCGAAGATGATGGCGTCGATCGGCACGCCCTTCGGATCGTCCACCTTGTCGGAGAGCGCCGGGTTGTTCTGCATCGGCGCCGTGAAGCGGCTGTTCGGGTGCGCCGCCTTCTCGGTGGAGCCCTTCTTCCAGGGCTGGCCCTTCCAGTCGATGAGCTCGTCGGGCGCCGGGGTGTCCCAGCCCTCCCACCAGATGTCGCCATCGGCGGTGCGGGCCACGTTCGTGAAGAGCGTGTCCTTGCGCACCGACTCCATCGCGTTCGGGTTGGTCTTCCGGTTCGTGCCCGGCGCGACGCCGAAGTAGCCGAACTCGGGGTTCACGGCGTAGAGCCGGCCGTCGTCGCCCACGCGCATCCAGGCGATGTCGTCGCCGACCGTGCGGATCTTCCAGCCGCCGAGCGCCTTCGGCGGGATCATCATCGCGAAGTTGGTCTTGCCGCAGGCCGACGGGAACGCGGCCGCGACGTACCGCTTCTCGCCCTCCGGGCTCTCGGCCTCGAGGATGAGCATGTGCTCCGCGAGCCAGCCCTCGTTCCGCGCGAGGTAGCTCGCGATGCGGAGCGCGAGGCACTTCTTGCCGAGGAGCGCGTTGCCGCCGTAGCCCGAGCCCACCGACCAGATCGCGTTGTCCTGCGGGAAGTGGCAGATGAAGCGGCGGTCGGGGCTGCAGTCGCGCACCGCGTGCATGCCCTTGTTGAACTCGGTGCCGGTGGGGCCGAGGCGGTCGAGCGCGACCTTCCCCATGCGCGCCATGATCCCCATGTTGAGGGCCACGTACACGGAGTCGGTGATCTCGATGCCGACCTTCGCGAACGGCGAGGTCGCCGGGCCCATCACGTAGGGCACGACGTACATCGTCTTGCCCTTCATGGACCCTTCGTAGAGCGCGCCGAGCTTGTGGTACGCCTCCTTCGGCTCCATCCAGTTGTTCGTCGGGCCGGCCTCCTCCTTCGTCGGCGTGCAGATGAAGGTGAGGTGCTCGACGCGGGCGACGTCGTTGGGGTTCGAGTGGTGGTAGTAGCAGCCCGGCCACTTCTTCTGGTCGAGCGGGATGAGCACCTTCGACTCCACGGCCTCGGCGGTGAGCCGCTTCCGCTCCTCCGGCGAGCCGTCACACCAGTAGACGCGATCCGGCTTGCACAGCTTGGCCATCTCCTCGACCCAGGAGAGGAGGTGGGGATTCGTCGTCGGCCGCTCGTTCTCGGCGCGCATGCGGAGATCCTTTCGCGGTTGGGAAGGGACGGCCGGGCGTCGTCGGGGCGCGGCCGGGGGGAGCGAAATTTAGCCGTTCCGACCATGTGTGTCACCCTCGGACACGCTCGGGTGAGCGGACATTTGCGGCGCGTCGCGCGGGGCGATCCCGTTGCGTGTCCCGATGGCGGACGCAGCTTTCCGGGATGCATGGTCCCGAGCACGGCGCCGCTCCGACGCCGCGTGGCGTGCGCTTCGCGGTGTGGGCGCCGGGCCACGAGCGGCTCGCGGTGCGCGCGCTGGGGCGCGATCACCCGATGAGGCGCGAGCCCGGAGGGTTCCACGTGGCCGAGGTCGCCGGCGCGAGCGTGGGCACGCGCTACCGCTTCGTCCTCCCCGACGGGCGCGCCCTCCCCGATCCAGCGTCCCGCCGGCAGCCCGACGGCGTGCACGAGGACTCGTCGGTGTTCGATCCCGGCCAGCTCCGCTGGCGCAATCCCTTCCGCGGCGTCGCGCGGAATCGGCTCGTGCTGTACGAGCTGCACGTCGGCACCTTCACGGGAGAGGGGACGCTCGACGCGGCGATCGCCTGGCTGCCTGCTCTCTCCGCGCTCGGCGTCACCTGCGTGGAGCTGCTCCCGGTCCAGCCGTTTCCCGGCGCGAGGAACTGGGGCTACGACGGGGTCTACCCGTGGGCGGTGCACGAGGCCTACGGGGGGCCGGAGGCGCTCGCGCGCTTCGTGGACGCCGCGCACGGGCACGGGCTCGGCGTGTGCCTCGACGTGGTCTTCAACCACCTCGGACCCGAGGGGAACTACCTCGGCGCGTTCGCGCCCTACTTCACGGAGCGCCATCGCTCGCCGTGGGGGGACGGCCTCGATCTCGACGGGCCCGCGGCGGGCCCGGTGCGCGACCTCCTGGTCGGAGCGGCGGTGCAGTGGGTGAAGCAGTTCAGGGTCGACGCGCTCCGGCTCGACGCCGTCCACGCGATCCTCGACGACGCGCCGCGCCACCTCGTCGCCGAGATCGTGGAGGCGGTGGCCGGCGTCGCGCGCGAGGAGGGGCGCGAGATCCACGTGATCGCCGAGAGCGATCTCGAGGACCGCAAGGTGGTGGACCCTCCGCTGCGCGGCTGGGGCTGCGCGGCGATGTGGGCCGACGACTTCCACCACGCCGTGCACGCGCTCCTCACCGGGGAGCGGCGCGGCTTCCTCGCCGACTTCGGCGACCCGGCGCACCTGGCGCGTGTGCTCGCGTCCGGGTTCCGCTTCCAGGGGGAACCGTCGAGCTACCGGGGCCGGCCGTGGGGGACGCCGACCGCTGGCCTCGAGCCGTCGCGCTTCGTCTTCGCCGCGCAGAACCACGACCAGGTGGGGAACAGGCCGCTCGGGGAGCGGCTCTCGACCCTGGTGCCCTGGGAGGCGCTCTTTCCGGTGGCGGCGCTCACCGCGCTCGGGCCGGGGCTGCCGCTCCTGTTCCAGGGGGAGGAGTACGGCGAGACGCGGCCGTTCCTGTTCTTCACGAGCCACGGCGATCCGGCGCTCGCCGCGAGCGTGAGTGAGGGACGGCGGACGGAGCTCATCGCGGAGGCGGGAGGCCGGGCGATCCCGGATCCGCAGGCGGAGGAGACCTTCCTCGCGTCGAAGCTCAGCCACCGCCGCGACGGGCGGCACGGGGAGCTCTGGCGCGCCTGGCGCGACCTCCTCGCCGTGCGCCAGCGCCACGCCGAGACGATCGGCGCGCGCTGGCCGGAGGTGACGCGCGACGGGCGCGCGTTCCGGCTCACCTGGCCCGACGGCCTGGAGCTGCGCGTGAACCTCGGCCCCGAGCCGGCGATGGGGCTCGCGGGCTGGGGGCACGAGGTGCGGGAGGGCTGAGGGAGCCTCTCCCCAACTACTTCTTGAGCTTCTCCCGGAGCAGATCGCCCAGCGTGCCGAAGCCCTTGCCCGAGGGGCGGGGGCTCTTCGCCATGTACTCGGCCGCCTCCTTGCGCTCCGCGGCCTGCTCGGCGGCGGTGAGCGACAGGCGGATCCGGTGCTGGTCGTCGATGGCCACGATCGCGGCGGTGAGCTCGTCGCCGGCCTTGAACGCCTTGCGGAGGTCGGAGCCGCGCGGCGTGCCGGTCTCGGAGGCGGGCACGAGGCCGCGCCCGCCGGCGAAGCGGACGAAGATCCCGAACGGCTCGATCTTGTCGACCGAGGCCTTCACCACGTCGCCCACCTTCGGCGGCGGCGGCGGAGCGGGGCGCTCCTTCTTCTCTCCGGGCGCGGCGGCCTCCGCGGCCGGAGCCTCCGGCGCGGCGGGCTTCTCCACGAGCGCGCGGACCGAGAGCGAGATCCGCTCGCCCTTCTTCGGATCCTGGTCGATGCGCAGGACCTGGACCTTCACCGGGTCGCCCTGCTTCAGGAGGTCCTGCGGCTTCGACACGCGGTCCCACGACAGCTCGGACACGTGCACGAGCCCCTCGATGCCGCCGATGTCCACGAACGCGCCGTAGTCCTGGACCGACGTGACGGTCCCGTCGAAGGTCGCGCCCTCGGCGAGCGCGGCCCGGGTCGCCTTCGCGCGCTCGGCCTTCTCCTCCTCGAGGAGCGCGCGGCGCGAGAGCACCGCGTCGCGCCCGTCGGCCCGCTGGACCTTGAACTGGAGCTTCTGGCCGATGAACTGCGCGGCGTCGCCCACGAAGCGGACGTCGATCTGCGACATCGGGCAGAACGCGCGCTGGCCGTGGACCTCCACCTCGAGGCCGCCCTTGTTCGCGGCCTTCACGACGCCCTCCACCGGGAGGCCGCTGCGCGCAGCCTCGATGAGCGCCTCGCGCGCCTGATCGCCCCTCACCTTGGCGCGGCCCTTCGACACGACGACGCCGCGGTCGGAGGCCTTCACCACCACGCAGTCGATGATGTCGCCGACGCGGGCGGACACGTTGCCCTCGTCGTCCTGCAGCTCGGTCACCTCGATCATGCCCTCGGCGACGCCGGAGCCGAGCTCGAGGAAGGCCACGTCGTGGCCGATCTGGATGATCTTGGCGGCGACCTTCTCGCCCACCGCGAAGCGGCGGCGCGGTGACGCGTCGGCCTCGGCGAACATGTCGGCGAAGGAGCCCTCGTCGGCCACCGGCGCCTCGGGCGCGGGTGGCGGCTCGCCGGCAGGGATCGCCGGCGAGGCGGGCCCCTGGGTGTGGGACTCGTCGCGGGGGCGGCGCGGGCGATCGGGGCCGCCGGAGCGGGGACGATCGCGGCCGGGGCCGCCGGGGCCGGGCCGGCCACTCGGACCGCCGGGGCCACGAGAGCCGCCAGAGCGAGGCCCGTGCGGGCCCGGGGCTGCGCCAGGGCCGCCACCGCCCGCACGCTGAGGATCGGCGACGCGCTGCCATTGCGGGCGCTGGTCGTGCGAGCCGGGCGCCGGCTTCGCGGACGTGGGCTCGGACGCGGTGGGCGCGTCGGGGAGCGGGGTGACGTGGCCCTTCCGGATCACCACCGGTCCCTTCGAGTCGGGCTTGTTCTCGTCGGCCATGGGGCGCGGGTTATAGCAGAGCGGGCGAGCGGTGCTATACGGTGCGCGCATGCCGGGCCGGGTCGCCGTCTTCCTCTCCCACGCCGACGAAGGGTCGCTCCGGCTCGCCGGCTCCTGCGCGCTCGCTGCGACGGCGATGGGCGACCGGGTGGACGTGTTCGCCTTCGGCCCGGCGGTGCCCGCGCTGCTGGCCAGCGACGAGGGCGACGGGCCTGCGGCGCTGCTCCACCAGGCGCGCGCGGCGGGCTGTCGGCTGCTCGCTTGCAGCGCCAGCGTGGTGGAGGAGCGCGTGGACCTCGCGGCGGCCGAGGCCGGCTTCGACGCGGTCGTGGGCTGGCCGACCGTGATCGAGTGGAGCCGCGGCGTCGTCGATCGCTTTTTCTTCTAAGCGGCGCAGCACCTTCCCGGTACCTCGCCCAGGGGAGGAATGGACGGCCTCGGTCCAGCCGTTCCATGATGCGCCCATTCGTAGTTCCGGAGTCCCAAGGTGAACCTGTCGCTCGATCTCCCCCGCTCCTCGCGCCACGGCCCGTCGCTCATCGGCCGCCTCCTCTTCGCGCTCGTGCTCCTGGCCGCCGGCGCCGCCGGTGGCTTCCAGGCCGGGCGTTACTGGGAGCGCCGCGAGCCCTCGCACGCGGCGCCGGTCGCGGTCGAGCCGCAGCAGCCCGCCCCCCCGCAGCCGCAGGCCGCTCCTTCCCAGGCGCAGCAGCCCGCCGTGGCGCAGGCCCCCGCGCCCGCAGGCGCCGCGCAGGCGCCGGCGCAGCCCAGCGCGACAGCTCCGCAGCAGCAGGCCGCTCCGCAGCACCCGGCCAACCAGGGTCAGGCCCCGGCCGCCGGCACGAGCGTCACGACCCCGCCCGTCGCGAACGCGCCGCCCGCGGCCGCGTCGCCGATCCGCCGCCTCGCGGCCACGCTGCGGGGCTCGCTCGAGGAGAGCCTCACCGCCGCCGTGGCCGCCGAGGACAAGCAGTACGCCGAGCAGCTCACGCAGGTGGTGAACCGGCTCCTCGTGTGGCACCTCCAGGTCTCGCGGATGGGGCTGAAGGGCGACCGGATCGAGGTGCTCTGGGAGCCGCCCCCCGCGCCCACCGGCCTCGCCGCCGGTCTCGCGCCGGTGCGGGAGCCGATCGTGCACGCCGTGAAGTACGGCTCGCAGAAGCTCGGGCGTGAGCTCGCGGCCTACCGCTTCCAGCCCGAGGGCGCGAAGTGGGCGCGCTACTACCAGCCCGACGGCACGGAGCTCGAGGAGCGGCTCATCGACTCGCCGATCGCGGAGTACGAGCAGGTCACGTCGCTCCTCCGCGACGGCCGCAAGCACAAGGGCGTCGACTTCAAGACGCCGGTGGGCACGCCGGTCGTGGCGCCGTTCGACGGCACGATCGTGAAGCGGAACTGGAACTGGCGCTTCAACGGGAACTCGCTCGAGGTGGTGGACGCGAAGAGCGGGCGCCACGCCATCTTCCTGCACCTCGACGTGCTGCCGAAGGAGATGGCGCCGGGGCGCAGGGTGAAGAAGGGCGAGGTGCTCGCGCAGTCGGGCAACACCGGCCACTCCTTCGCGCCACACCTGCACTACCAGCTCGAGGACGCGAACGGGAAGGTGCTCGACCCGTACCAGGTGCACGCGACGAAGCGGATCGCGCTCGAGGGCGCGCAGAAGGCGGCGTTCGACGCTGCGCGGGCGCGGATGGAGCCGCAGCTCGCCAGCGCGAGGTAGTGCCGGAGCAGGCGGAAGTACTCCACGGGGCGCCCTCGGGCGCCCCGCTCCATTTTCGAGCGGTCACGCCCCGCGCGCGGCCTCGACGCGCGGCGCCCCCGACGGCACGACTCCGGGGTGCCCGAGCCTGCCGTCGAGCTCCGCGCGGTCGAGAGGCGCTACGGCTCCGGCCAGTCGGTCGGGCCGGTGTCGCTCGCGGTGGACGCTGGCGAGACGGTCGCGCTCGTGGGCCCGAGCGGCGCGGGCAAGTCGACGCTGCTCCGGCTCCTCCTCGGGCTCACGGCTCCCGACGCCGGCGAGGTGCGCGTCCTCGGCGCGCGGCTCGATCCGCGCGACCACGCCGCGCGCCAGCGGGTGGGCACGGTGGTGCAGGGCGGCGGCCTCTTCCCTCACCTCACCGCCGCGGCGAACGCGACCCTCGCCGCCCGCTGGCTGGGCTGGGATCGGCCCCGGATCGCGGAGCGCCTCGAGGCCCTCGCCGCGCTGGCGCGGCTCCCCCCCGACGCGCTCCTGCGTTACCCGGGCGAGCTCTCCGGGGGGCAGGCCCAGCGCGTGGCGCTCGCGCGCGCCCTCTTCCTCGACCCCGAGGTGCTGCTCCTCGACGAACCCCTCGGCGCGCTCGACCCGCTGACGCGCGCCGAGCTGCAGGACGACCTGCGGCGCGCCTTCGCCGCGGTCGGGAAGGCGGTGGTGCTCGTGACGCACGATCTCGCCGAGGCGGCGTTCCTGGCCCGGCGGATCGTCGTGCTCCGGGACGGGCGCGTGGCGCAGGAGGGGACGATCGACGACCTCGTCTCGTCGCCGGCCGATCCGTTCGTCGCGCGGTTCGTGCGCGCCCAGCGATCGCTGCACCTCCGAGGCGACGCATGATCGGGGCTCCGCTCGTGGCGGCGCTGCTCGCGGGCGCGGCGGCGGCCCCCGGGGGGCCTCCGATCCGCGTCGGCTCGAAGGACTTCACCGAGTCGGTGATCCTCGGCGAGCTCGCGGTCCGGCTGCTGGAGGACGGCGGGCTCCCCGCCGAGCACCGCCGCGCGCTCGGCGGGACCCGCGTGCTCTGGGAGGCGCTCCTCGCGGGCGAGATCGACGTCTATCCGGAGTACACCGGGACGATCGCGCGCGAGATCCTCTCGGCGGAGGCGCCGCAGGGGCCGGAGGCGGCCCGGGCGGGCGCCAGCTGGCTCGCGGCGGCGCTCGAGGCGCGGGGGCTCGCGGCGACGGCGTCGCTCGGGTTCGAGGACGGGTACGCCGTGGGCGTGCGGCGGGAGCTCGCGGCGCGGCTCGGGCTCGCACGGATCTCCGACCTCGCGCGCCACCCGGAGCTCCGGCTCGGCTTCACGAACGAGTTCATGGACCGCGGTGACGGCTGGCCGCTCCTGCGCGCCCGCTACGCGCTCCCGCAGCGCGACGTGCGCGGGCTCCAGCACGACCTCGCCTACCGCGCGCTCGCCGCGGGCCAGATCGACGCCACCGACCTCTACTCCACGGACCCCGAGATCCGCAGGCTCGACCTGGTGGTGCTCGCGGACGACCGCAAGGTCTTCCCCGAGTACGCGGCGGTGTTCGTGTATCGGAAGGAGCTCGCGGCGCGCGCGCCGGCCGCCGTCGCGGCGCTCCGGAGGCTCGAGGGGCGCATCACCGCGCAGGAGATGATCACGCTGAACGCGCGCGCGCAGCTCGACCGCGTCCCGGAGGCGGAGGTGGCGGCGTCGTTCGCGCGCGCGTCCACGCCGAGC
>Ga0318494_10000913_pt1 | contig 11109 bp, 10 predicted proteins | sample GRESIP108b1f24_FD_203293 | JGI IMG/M metagenome (GOLD analysis project Ga0318494, IMG submission 203293) | Tropical soil microbial communities from Luquillo Experimental Forest, Puerto Rico - GRE.SIPMG.108b1f24 | ecosystem: Environmental > Terrestrial > Soil > Tropical forest > Bulk soil... | reverse complement strand
CGTGATCACGAGCGAGCGGCGCCGGCTGATCAACCTGACGTACCGGCTCCTTGGCTCCCTGGCCGAGGCCGAGGATGTTGTCCAGGAGACCTACGCCCGCTGGTACGCCATGTCCCGGCCGCAGCAGGACGCCATCGAATCACCCGGCGCCTGGCTGACGACGGTCGCCAGCCGCACCTGCCTCAACCTGCTCGGCTCGGCCCGGGCCCGGCGGGAAACCTACGTGGGCGAATGGATCCCCGAGCCGCTGCCCGAACGGACCGAGTGGCTCAGCGGGCCGGGCCCGGCCGACCCAGCCGACCGGGTGACCCTGGATGAGTCGGTCAGCATGGCCTTCCTCGTCGTGCTCGAATCGATGACCCCCGCCGAGCGCGTTGCGTTCATCCTGCACGATGTCTTCCGCTACCCCTTCGCCGAAGTGGCCGAGATCGTCGGCCGGACCCCGGCGGCGTGCCGCCAGCTGGCCTCCTCAGCCCGCCGCCGCGTCCGTACCTCGCAGGCTCCCGCGACCCCGGCCGCCCGGCGGGCCGGCATCGTCAGGGCCTTCAAGGCGGCCTGGGAAGCCAAGGACATTAACGCCCTGATCGGCCTGCTCGACCCCGACGCCACGGCCATCGCCGACGGCGGCGGCCTGGCCACCACCTTCCTGCACCCCATCGAAGGCGGCGAGCAGATCGCCCGCGCCTGGGTCGAAATCGCCAACCGGGCGCTCAGCAACATCAAGTTCGTGGAGCGCATGGTCAACGGCCAGCTCGGCCTGGTCGCCCAGGAAGACGGCGTCACCGTTACGGTGTTTGCGTTCGAGGTCGCCGACGACCGGATCAGGCACATCTGGGTCGTGCGCAACCCTGAGAAACTCCGGCCCTGGTCCACAGGCTGACTACCGGCGCCTTGCCTCGATGCGGGCGGCCAGGCGGTTGCGCCGGAACGCCGCGGCTGCGATTCGCGGAGCCTACTCGGCCCGGAGCGCGGACGCGGTACGGGCGCGGGCTGCCCAGCTTGCCGGGGCCAGCGCGCCTGCCACCGCGATGACCAGGCCGGACAGGGCGAGCAGGATCAACTGCGGCGCGTGATACACGTCCAGCACGGCCGCGGGCAGGCCGGTCTGCGCAGCGTTGCCCATGACCGGCAGCACATACCAGTGCAGGGCGACCCCCGCGGGGATGGCGATCAGTCCGGCCGCCAGGCCGGTCCCGGCGACGGTGCTGACCACCATCGCGATCGTCTGCCCGGGCGTCATGCCGACCGCCTTGAACACGCCGAGGTCATGCACCCGCTCCCTGGTCTGCAGCACCACCGTGTTGAGCACGCCGAGCCCGGCGACCACCGCGATCAGCAGCGTCAGCGCGCCCACGAGCCCCAGCAGGGCGAAGATCACCGTGCCGCCGTTGTCGTTGGCGCTGACCTCGTAGCCCTTCCCGAGCACGTGGTTCAGCGTGTTCACGTAGGACGCGGTGTCGGTGCCCGGCGCCAGCGCCACCTCGTACTCGTTCGGGGCCAGACCCGGGTCGACAGCCGACAGGGTAGGCAGGGCGCCGATCATCTCCGGCATGCCGCCCGCGGTGTCGAAGACCTCGCCGGCGATATGGACCGTGGTGTGCTGACCGTCTGAGGTGAGCGTGTACATGTCGCCTACCGCAGTGCCGGTGTCGTGCAGGAAGGCGGCATTGACGTCCACCTGGCCGGGACCGGAGTACCAGTGCCCGGCGATCATGGCGTAACCGGTCCAGCTGGCGTCGCCTTCGAAGCCGACGACCGACAGCTGGTCCGACAGCCCGAGCACGCTGATCTGGCCGCTGGCTTCGGCCACGTAGTGCAGCGTGCCGGGCTGGGCACGCAGCGCGGCCTGCACCGCTCGTTCCTGCGCGGCCAGGCTCAGCTTGGCCGAGCTCTGCCCGTTGATCAGCACGAGGCCTTCGCGCCCGGCCAGCTGGACCTGCACCTGTTCGGACGCCGCGCGGGACAGGTCGGCCTGGGCCCGGACCAGCGATGTGCGCAGGCCCGCCGAGAAGATCACCGCGGTGACACCGAACATGATCGCCGCGAGGGTGACCAGGGTGCGGGCAGGCCGTGCGAACGGCCCGGCCAGGCCGATGGTCACCGGCCTGGGCAGCCGGTGCACCCGGCCGAGCAGCCGGTGCGCGCCGTACCCGTGGGCGGGCCGGGGAGCGCGTCCGGTCGCAATCGCCTGAATCGCACTCATCCGTCCCGCGCGCAGTGCGATCGCGAACGCGGTGACGCCGACCAGGGCGAGCATCGCCAGCGGCACGACCAGGCTCACCCAGAACGGCACGGCCAGGCTGCCCACGCCGAAAACCTGCGCGGCCTGGCCGAGCATCGGCGCCGCCACCAGGTTGCCCGTGGTCACGCCCGCCGCGCAGCCGACGGCGGCGGGCAACGCCACCTGAAGCACGTAAGCCGCCACCACCTGCGCGGGGGAGAACCCGATGGCCTTCAGCACGCCGATCCGCCGGATCCCGGCCACCACCGCGCCGCTCACCACGTTGATCACGATCAGCACCGACATCGCCAGCCCGATCAGCACGAACGCGACGATGAACGGCACCCACGGCGCGAACGAGGCGGTCGCCTGGGCCCGGGCGTTCAGCCAGGACTCGGTACCGAGCACGCTGCCGTGCGGCAGCGCGGCGGTGATCGCGGCGATGTCCTTGGCCACCGCGCCGGTCGTCGCGGCGCTGGAGAAGCCGTACAGCATCTGTGCCGTTTGCGGCGCCCCCGCGGAGTGCAGCGCGGCGATCTCGCCCGGCGTCACCCAGCCCTGCGCGGTGCCGGTGGCCGACGTCGCGATGCCGACAACGGTCAGCTTCGGCGAGCCCGCCACCCCGGTCACCGTCATCTGCGACCCGACCCCTAGCTGCAGGCCCGACTGGCTGGACAGCACGATCTGTCCGGGGCCGGTCGGCCAGTGGCCCGACGTCAGCGTGAGGTCGTCGACCGGGCCGCCCGGCGAGGAGCGGCCGACGAGCGTGAGCTCCTGATGGCTGGCGGTCGTGGTCTTGTGGGCGTGGCCTCTGGCGACGGAAACGCTCGTGGCCTGCGTGGTGACCGAGACGCTGGTCTCGGGGAACGGCCCGGCCGACGCGGTCACGCCGGGGAGCCGGGTGGTGGCGGCCAGCTGAGCCTGCGAGGCGCCGCTGACCGTCGCGGTCACGTCCGCGCCATGCTGCGCGGCGAACGCCCGGTTGAAGGGCGCGCTGGAGTCGACCAGCAGGCCGAGCGCTAGCGTGGCGGCCGCGGTCGAGCAGAACACCACCAGGCCGACCACGATGGCCTGCACGCGCCGCCCGGACAGCCCGCCGCGCGCGGCCCGGACGATGGGGACCGGTTTCATCGCCGTGCCCCAGTCAGACCAGCGTCGCTGGCCACCCGGCCATCGACGATCTCGATAACCCGGTGCGCGTACCGCGCGGCCAAGTCGGGGTTGTGAGTGACCAGGATCAGCGTCTGCCCCGAGGAGTTCAGGTCGAGCAGCAGCTGGCCGATCGCCTCCCCGTTCGCCGTGTCCAGCGCCCCGGTCGGCTCGTCGGCCAGCAGCAGCGCCGGCCGGTTGACCAGGGCCCGCGCGATCGCCACCCGCTGCCGCTCCCCGCCCGACAGCCGGGCGGGGTAAGCGTCCTGGTGCTGCCCGATCCGCAGTGCCGCCAGCAGCTCATCGGCGCGGCCACGGGCCTGCCTGGCCGGCACGCCCGCCAGCTGGGCCGGCAGCAGGACGTTGTCGATGACCGTCATGTCGTCGAGCAGGTTGAAGAACTGGAAGATCATCCCGACCTGGCGCCGCCGGTACCGCGCGACGCCGGTCTCGCTCAGCGTGTCGATCCGCTGGCCACCGACCGTGACGGTGCCGCTGGTCGGCCGGTCCAGGCCGGCGATCAGGTTGAGCAGGGTCGACTTCCCGCTGCCCGAAGGCCCCATGATCGCGACCGACTCGCCGGCGGCTACCTCCATGCTGACGTGTGCCACCGCAGGAGACCCGTCGCTGCCGTACTGCTTGCTCACGTCGCTGAGCCGCACCAAGGTATCCATGCCCGCCAGGCTAGGAACGCAAGGGCCGCACCGTCGTCACGCTGGCGAGCCGTCTTCGGCGCGGCTGGCACGAGGGACGCTGGCCGCGAGCGTCCCCCGCCCGGGGGACGGCAGGAATGAGACGTCCGAATGATGAACGGTCGGCCGGGGGTAGCGGTCTGGCGCGCTGACGGGCCGTGACGGCCCGGCGGTATCTCGGCCGGGTGGCAGACTCGTGATCCCGGGGACCATCTCACGATTGGACCGATCATGGAGAACCCGCCCGCGCACTTTCCCGCCTGGCCCGGCGACGCCGAGGTGGCCGTGGCCTTGACTTTCGACGTGGACGGCGAGGCTCCCTGGCTGAGCGAGGGCTCCGAGTACGCCCGCCGGCTGACCACGCTGTCGCAGGGCCGTTTCGGCCCGGCCCGGGGCCTGGGCCGGATCCTCGGGCTGCTGGCCGAGCTCGATGTCACGGCCACGTTCTACGTGCCCGGCCACACCGCCGATCAGCATCCCGGCGCCGTGGAGGCCATCCTGGCGGGCGGTCACGAGGTCGCCCACCACGGGTACCTGCATCGGGGCACCGATGGCCTGGACGCCGCGGCGCAGCGCGCCGAGCTGGAGGAGGGGCTGACCGCGCTGGGCAAGCTGGGAGTCCGGCCGGACGGCTACCGGTCACCGGGCTGGGAGCTGACCCCGGAGACCCTGGGCCTGCTGGGCGAGCTCGGCTTCTCCTACGACGCCAGCCTGATGGCCGACGACCGGCCGTACTGGGTGACCAGCGGAACCGAGCCGCTGCTGGAGCTGCCCGGTCACTGGAGCCTGTGCGACTGGCCCTACTTCGGCTGGACCTCCTACGACCGGGGGCTGCTCGCCGACCCGGCCGCCGTGGAGCGGATCTGGCTGGCGGAGTTCGAGTCGGCCCGCCAGGACGGCCGGGCGGTGACCTACACGATGCACCCCGAGGCCATCGGCCGCGGCTACCTGGTGCGGATGCTGGACAGCGTGATCATCGGGATGGCCGAGCACGGCCGCCCGTGGTTCGCCACGCACGCGCAGATCGCGGAGCTGGCCGGCGCCCCGCCCAGCGCCGCAGCGGGTGACTCATCCTGACCGCCGCCACGGCGGTAGCTAGGCTCGAGGTGTGATCACCGGCCTGCACGCGATCGTCTTCTCCCCGGACGCGGTGAAGCTGCGCGCGTTCTTCGCCGACGTGCTGAACCTGCCGTCCGTCGACGCGGGCGGCGGATGGCTCATCTTCGCGCTGCCGCCGGCCGAGCTGGCCGTGCATCCCGCTGATGGCGACGGTCGCCACGAGCTCTACCTGATGTGTGACGACATCCACGTCACCCTGGCCGAACTGCGGGCCAAAGGCGTGGAGGTGGCACGCGACGTCTCCGATCAGGGCTGGGGCCTGCTGGCGGCGATCCGCCTGCCAGACGGCGGAGAATTCCCCATCTACCAGCCCCGGCACCCGTCACCCCGGCCACCCTGACCAAGCGCCGCGGGCAACGCGGGGAGCGCTGTCGGCGCTAAGCCACGGGTTCGGTGTCGGCGCTCAGGACGGAGTCGATCAGTCCGGGGAAGCGCCGGTCCAGATCGGCCTGGCGCAGGGACATGTAGCCCTTGGCGCCCTCGATCCGCTTGGTGACGACCCCCGCCTCCCGCAGGATGCGCAGGTGATGGGAGAAGGTCGGCTTGGTCATCGGCAGCCCGGCCTCCTGGATGACCTGGGCGCACCAGGACTCGCCGTGGCGCGCGACGAACCGCACGGCCGCCAGCCGGTGCGGGTCGGCGAGCGCCGTCAGCACGCGCAGCAGCTGGATGTCCTCCGCCGCGGGCTCGATCCCGTCGTCCATCACGTTCCCGAGCATAGCCCAGGGTTGCGGATAGTTCGATAGTTGTAGTACGTTCGACATCTATCGAACTTCGATAACCATCGAACATCGAGGAGCCTTCGTGGCGAATGCCCCGACCCAGTCGGCAGCCCGTCAGCCCGCAGCCCCCTCGCCGGTCCCATCCCGGTCCGGCCCGTCCCAGTCGGCCGGGGCGTACCCGCGCCGCTGGCTGATGCTGCCGGTCGTGCTGATGGCGATGTTCATGGCGGGCTTCGACATCTGGGCGGTAAATGTCGCGGCCCCCTCGCTGCAGCGCGACCTGCACGTGAGCGGGGCCGCGCTGCAGCTGATCGTCGGCGGTTACGCGTTCATGTACGCCAGCGGCATGGTGACCGGGGGACGGCTCGGCGACCTGGTCGGCTACCGGCGGATGTTCATGATCGGCGTGGTCAGCTTCGCCGCCGCGTCGCTGCTGTGCGGTCTGGCCCAGTCCTCCGGCCAACTGGTCGTGGCCCGGCTGCTGCAGGGGCTCACCGGCGCGGCCATGGTCCCGCAGGTGCTGGCCCTGATCACCGCGACGTTTCCCGTCAGCGAGCGCAGCCGGGCCCTGGCCTGGTACGGCGTGACGATGGGGGTCGGCTTCGTGTCCGGGCAGATCCTCGGCGGCGGCCTGATCGAGGCGGACGTGTTCGGGCTCGGGTGGCGGGCCATCTTCCTGGTGAACGTCCCGGTCGGCATCCTGGCGCTGATCGCCTCCGCGCTCGTGGTGCCGCACGCCCGGGCGGAACGCCGGCCCCGCCTGGACCCGCTCGGCGCCGTCGGCATCTCCGCGAGCATCGCGCTGGCGCTGGTGCCGCTGACCCTCGGCCGCGACCAGGGCTGGCCGCCGTGGACCTGGGTCTCGCTCGCCGCATCCCTGCCGCTGCTGGGACTCACCGTGGCCTGGGAGCGGCGGCTCGCCCGCCGGGGCGGCGAGCCCCTGCTCGACCTGCCGCTGTTCCGCGACCGCGCGTTCTCCGCGGGCCTGGTGGTGAACTTCGGGCTGGTCCTATTCTTCGCCAGCTTCATGTTCGTGCTCACCCTGCTGCTCCAGGCCGGGCTAAACCAGCCGCCGCTGCGGGCCGGCATCGAGGCGCTGCCGCTGGCCGCCGCGTTCACCACCATGTCGATCCACAGCCCCAAGTTCTCGGGCCGGCTCGGGCCGCGGGCCATCACCCTGGGGGCCAGCGTCACCACGCTCGGCACGATCGCGCTGGTCATCACCGGCACGCGCTACGGCGCCAGCCTGACCGGCTGGGACCTCGCGCCCGCCACGGTGCTGATCGGGCTGGGGCAGGGCATCGCGCTGCCGTCGCTGATCGGCACCGTGCTCACCCACGTCCCGCCGCAGCGAGCGGGCGGGGCGGCCGGGATCCTCACCACCACCCAGCAGTTCGGCGCGGCCAGCGGCATCGCCGTCATCGGCGCGATCTTCTACAGCGCCCTCGGGACGGCGCCGTCCCGGGGCACCTTCGTCGCCGCGATGGTGACAGCCATGTCGGTGAGCGCCGTCCTGGTGGCGATCACGGCCATCGTGACGCTGCTCCTGCCCGGCCGGACGGCCCTGCGCCCGGCGCCGGTCCCGGAGACGTGATCGCCGCCTCGCCGCCACGGCAGGTCAGCGCGTGGTCAGCGCCTCGAACGTGACGCCGGTCAGCTCCTCCGACACCTCCCACAGCCGGGCCGCGGCGGCCTGGTCGTGCGCGGCCCGGGAAAACTGCACCAGCTTGGGGTGGTGCCCGCGCATCTCACCCAGGCCGTCCGGCCCGAAGTACTCCCCGCCGTGCACGTTCGGGGCGGTGGCCGCGTACAGCACCGGCAGGGCGCCGTCGCGGGCCGACTGTGCGAACAGCCGCGTGGCCAGGCCCATGCCGCGGGCCATGAGGCCGCCGCCTCCCGACTGGGGCCCGGTGACCTGCAGGTTCGTGGCGGCGAACCCAGGATGGGCGCCGGCCGACACCACGTCCAGACCGGCAGCGCGCAGCCGCCGCGCGAGCTCGAGGACGAACATGGCGTTGGCCAGCTTGGACTGCTCGTAGGCAGGCCAGGGCTGGTAAGCGCGCTCGGCTTGCAGATCGTCGAAGTCGATGCGGCTGGTCCGCTTGTGCATGTTGCTGCTGACGGTGACCACGCGGCTGCCCGGCCGCTGCACCAGGGCCGGCAGGAGCCGGCCGGTCAGCGCGAAGTGGCCCAGATGGTTAGTGCCGAACTGCCGCTCGTAGCCCTGGGCCGTGGTCTCCCGGCGCGGGATCGCCATGACGCCCGCGTTGTTGACCAGTAGGTCCAGGCCCTGGCCGTCGGCCAGGAACCCGGTGGCGAAACGCTCGACCGAGGTGAGGTCGGCCAGATCGAGCTGGACGAGTTCCGCGCGGTCGGCCGGAACTCCGGCGCCGGCCAGCCGTTCCAGCGCCGCCGTTCCCCGGGCGGGGTCACGCGCGGCCAGCAGGACCCGGGCGCCGTGGCGGGCTAGCTGCAGCACGGCCTGATAGCCCAGGCCGGAGTTGCCGCCGGTGACGAGGGCTACCCGGCCCGACTGATCAGGAATGTCGCTTGTCGTCCATCCGGCCATGCATCACACCGTATCCACCCGAAGACCGCCCGGCCGGTCCGAGGGGCGCAGACTGGGGTGGTGCGCATTACCGTCCGGGTCCGGCCCGGGTCGGCCCGTCCCGGCGTGGGCGGCGAGCACGACGGCGCGCTGGTGGTCCGGGTCAGCGCGCGTGCGGTGGACGGCCAGGCGACCGCGGCGGCCCTGGCCGCGATGGCCGCCGCGTTCGGCGTCCGCCGGGCCGCGGTGAGCCTGGTAAGCGGGGCGGCCAGCCGGACGAAGGTCGTCGAGGTGGCGGGCGCAGACCCGGCCGTGCTCGACCGGCTGCTGGCCCGCCCAGGTCGCGCTGGTTAGGCGCCCGCCCCGTGTTACCGGCAGACGAAGGCCGCGACATCGCCGGAGGTCACGAACGCCCCCTGGTCGTCGATCACGGCCTGCACGGCGCGGCGCACATCCTCGACCACGTCCGGCCAGGGCCGGGGGACCTCGTCCTGGTAGTGGTCGCCCGCGCTGGCCACGTAGTCCGCGCCAGCGCGGCGTCGCGGATCACCACCGGCGCCACCCCGGGCGGGCGCACGCCGGTGACCGACCCGAACGCCACGCCGAGCTGCGCGGCCGCGTCCTCGGCCGCGAACGCCCGTTCGGGGGGGCTGCGCATCCGCCATCCGGGCGCGGCCTCGCCGACGGCGCGCTCGACGAGATCGTGCAGGGAGCGCATATGCCGCGCCGTTGGTCACCGCCAGACAGGTGCCCCCGGCCGCCAGCACCCGGCGCAGCTCACGGCCGGCTGACTCCCGCAGGTTGCCGTCGTCCGCGTACTGTCCCAGCGGGTTGAGCGCCATGAAACAACAATGCCCCTGCCCACAACGGTCACGCCCGCGAGCTGACCGTCGAAGGCGGACGCTTAGCATCCTGGTATGACCGCGCGGGGTGATCTCGACCGGGCCAGGGTCGGCGAGCTGCACGCCGGGGAGCTGGCGCGGTTCCGCGAGGCCCGGCCGCGGACGCTGGCCATGGTCCGCCGCGCCCGGGCGCACATGCCCAACGGCACGCCGATGGCGTGGATGGCCTACGACAACGACCAGCCGGTCTACATCGACCACGGTCAGGGCCCCGGCTTCACCGACATCGACGGGTTCGGCTACGTCGACTTCAACGCCTCGGACATGGCGATGTTCTGCGGGCACGCGAACCCCGCGATCGTGGCTGCGGCGGCGGCCCAGCTGGCGCGGTCCACCCAGTTCCTGCTGCCGACCGAGGCCTCGGTGCAGGTGGCCGAGGAGCTCGCCCGCCGCTACCCCGTTCCCCAGTGGCAGTTCACGCTGTCGGCCACCCAGGCCAACACCGAGGCCATCCGGCTGGCCCGGGCGGTCACCGGGCGCGACGTGGTCGTGCTGTTCCAGGGGCACTACCACGGCCACTTCGAGGAGGGCCTGGTCGACCTGACGGACGGCGCGGAAAGCCCGGTGCAGCGCGGCCTGTCCAAGGGCGTCACCGGCCGGGTACGGATCGCCCAGTTCAACGACCCCGCCACGCTGCGGGCGGCGCTCGAGCCCGGGGACGCCGCGCTGGTGCTGACCGAGCCCGCGATGACGAACTATGTGCACCTGCTGGCGCCCGAGCCCGGCTGGCACGAGGCGCTGCGCGACCTGACCCGCCAGCACGGCACCCTGCTGTGCCTGGACGAGACCCACACGCACGTCGTCGGGCCCGGCGGCGCGACCGGGCTGTGGCAGCTGAGCCCGGACATCGTCACGATCGGCAAGGCCGTGGCCGGCGGCCTGCCCCTGGGCGCGTACGGGGTCACCGCCGAGCTGGGCGAGCAGCTGGACGCGGCCCGCAACGTCGCCACCGGCGGCACCCTGTTCGGCAACCCGCTGTCGGCCGCGGCCGCGCGGGCCGCGCTGACCGAGGTGCTGGTCCCCGAGGCCTACCAGCACGCCTCGGGCCTGGGCGGCGAGCTCGCCGACGGGATCGAGGCGGCGATCGGCTCGGCCGGCCTGCCGTGGACGGCGATCCGGCTCGGTCCCCGCTCCGGGCAGTGGTACGGGCCCCGGCCGCGCACCGGCGCCGAGGCGCACGCGCTCGCCGACGACCAGCTCACCCGGCTGATCCGGATCTGGCTGGCCAACCGCGGCGTGTGGGAGGCGCTCCCGGGCGCGGGCCCCACCGCCTGCATTCCCGCGACGCACGCCGACGTGGACCGCTACGTCGAGGCCTACGGCGAGCTCCTGGCGGAGCTGCGCTGACTGATCCATAACGGTCCGGATCATCGGAGGTGGCATGGCGGACGAACCGGCCGCGGGACCAGACCGCGGCGGCCCGGACATCATCGAGCTGGTCTCGGTTCCCGGCTTCCTGGCGTTCGACATGCCCGGCGCGCCGCTGTCCGCCGGGGGGACGCGGCTGGCGCCGGACGTCAGCGCGGCCGAGGTGGCGCTGCTGGCCCGGGCCATGACCTACAAGTACGCGGCGCTGGGCTGGCAGGTGGGCGGGGCCAAGGCGGGGGTGCGCGGGGACCCGGCGGACCGCGCGGGCAAGGCGGTCCTGATGGCCCGGTTCTGCGCGGAGGTCGCCCCGCTGGTCAGCGGGGGCCGGTTCGTGACCGGGCCGGACATGGGCACGTCCGAGGAGGACTTCGCGCCGTTGCGCCAGGGC
>Ga0318494_10000910_pt1 | contig 11126 bp, 7 predicted proteins | sample GRESIP108b1f24_FD_203293 | JGI IMG/M metagenome (GOLD analysis project Ga0318494, IMG submission 203293) | Tropical soil microbial communities from Luquillo Experimental Forest, Puerto Rico - GRE.SIPMG.108b1f24 | ecosystem: Environmental > Terrestrial > Soil > Tropical forest > Bulk soil... | reverse complement strand
GCTCACGATCCTCGGCGTCGGCCTCTCCGGCTTCTGCGCCCTCGGGTACGAGGTGCTCTGGACCCGCATGCTCACCTTCGTGGTGGGCACCTCCGTCTACAGCTTCACCATCATGCTGGGTGCATTCCTCGCCGGGATCGCGCTGGGAAGCCACGTCTTCGGGGTGCTCAGCCGGCGGAGCTGGGTCCGGCGTGGGCGCGTCGTCGTGCTGCTCTTCGCGGCGACGCAGGTGGCGGTGGGGCTCAGCGCGCTGACGGTCACGATCCTCATGCGGCAGCTGCCGGGGACGACCGACCGCGTGGAGGCGGCGCTGGCGGCGCTCCGTTACTCGGAGTTCGGGGGCCGGCTGGCGACCTCGTTCCTCATCGCGTTTGCGCACCTCTTCGCGCCCGCGTTCTTCATGGGCATGGCCTTCCCGGTGGCGGGCGCGGTCTGCTCCACGGGGCGCGAGGGGATCGGCTCCGCGATCGGCCGCCTCCTGACGGCGAACACGGTCGGAGCCATCCTCGGCTCGGCGGTGAGCGGCTACGTGCTCATCTACCTGTTCGGGATCGAGAGGTCCCTGCAGATGCTGGTCGTCGTCAACGTCGCGACGGGACTCGTCGTCGCGTCGAGCGTCGGCGGCCGGCGCCGGGGCCCGGTCGTCCTGACGGTCTGCGCGGCGCTGCTCCTCTTCGCCCGGGGCGCGTACCCGGCCTGGGGGCGCGCCTGGGACCAGAAGTTCTTCGCGATCTACACCAACTCTGGGCGGAGCTTCGATACTCCGGAGCGAGTCCAGGAGCACCTGCGGGACACCGAGGTCCTCTACTACCGCGAGGGCGTCAACGAGACGGTGAGCGTGGTCCGTCTGCGCGGCGACGTGCTCGAGACGTTCATCGTCAACGGTCGGCCGGAGGCCTCGACGGCCCCCGTCGACGTGCAGCTGCAGCGGACGCTGGGGCACCTCCCCGTGCTGCTGCATCGGAATCCGCGGACCGTCTTCGTCCTGGGCACCGGGACCGGGATGACGCTCGGTTCCACGGCCCTGCACCCCGAGGTGCAGCGGGTCACGCTCGGTGAGATCGAGGAAGGTGTGCTGGGCGTCGCGCGACACTTCTCGGCCTGGAACGATCGCGCGCTCGACAGCCCGAAGCTGAGGACCGTGTTCAACGACGGGCGTAACTTCCTCGCCAGCACCGAGGAGAAGTTCGACGTCATCACGGCCGATCCCATTCATCCCTGGTCGGGTGGCGCCGCCTACCTCTACACCGCCGAGTACTTCCGGACGGTCGCGTCCAGTCTCGCGGAGGGCGGCATCGCTGCGCAGTGGCTGCCCCTCTACGAGCTGTCGACGCGCGACGTGCGGACGGTCGTACGCACGTTCTCCCAGGTGTTCCCGCACGTCATGGTGTGGCTCACCTACTACGACGCGGTGCTCGTGGGCTCGAAGGATCCCATCCGGCTCGACGAGAACGACCTCGCGAGACGCATGGATCGCGCCGAGATCCGCGCCGCGCTGGCGCCGATCCACATGGCGTCGCCGCGGGACTTCCTGTCGTACTTCGTCATGGGCGACGCGGGGGCACGGGCGTTCGCAGCAGGGGGCGAGGTCAACACGGACGACAACCTGTTCCTCGAGTTCTCCGCGCCGCGCTCGCAGGGGGTCACGACCGACGGGATCAACGTTGCGGCGATCGGTGCCTACCGGGAGAGCATCGTCCCGTACCTGGCCCTGGAAGCCGCGTCGGAGGACCAGCGGCGATCATCGACGGAGTGGTGGTCGCGCAGCGACGCGACAGCGCGGCTGTTCGATCCCATTCACGCGCGCTACCTCCTGGAAGACAAGAGCCCTCGCTTCTTGGCGAGCCTCGCCTCCCTGCAGTCGCGCGATCCTGGGTACGCGCCGCTCCGCTTCCTGCTCGACGAGAAGGCCTTCTCCGACCGCACGGACCCCGTGCTCGTGTCCGAAGCCGAGTTCGAGTCGCGCACCGCGAGCGGTGGGACGAAGCGCCTGCGCATCTCCGCGGTGCAGCAGTTCGTGGGGCGAGGGCGTATCCTGGTCTCGTTCGTCGACAACGCGCGGAGGATCGTCTACGGGCAGCGCTACATCTACGGGGACTATGACCAGCTCGACGAAACCAGCCGGGCGTTCATCGCCGACACCATGGCACGACTGCACAGCTCGGGCCGTGATCGCACGACCGACGAGCTCGCGGGTGAGCTGAAGAGAGCGATCGAGAGCGTCGGGGACGCTCCTCGGGCGCGGGCAGCGGCCGCCCGCCCATGAGCGCGGCGCCGAGGCCGCGCGGGGTTGCCGATCGCCATTCGCAGGGCTCGCTCCGTGGGCGGAGCGATCGTCACGCAGATCGCCGCGATCGCGCCTCAGCCCCGAGGCGAGGGATCCCGTCGCTCCGGAACGCCCGCGGCGCCCGCCCCGTGTAGCGCTTGAAGGTCCGGCTGAACGCCGCCGCCGAGTCGTAGCCGACGCGCGCCGCCACCTCGTTCGCGCGCAGGAGGCCGTCGCGGAGGAGCGTCGCCGCGAGCTGCATGCGCCAGCGCGTCAGGTGGTGGAGCGGCGCCTCCCCGACGAGCGCGGCGAAGCGCGCCGCGAAGGCCGAGCGGGACATGCCCGCCGTCCGGGCGAGCCCGTCGATCGTCCACGCACGCTCGGGCTCCGCGTGCATGTGGCCGAGGACCGGCCCGATGCGCGGTTCGCGCAGCGCGCCGAGCCAGCCCGCGGCCCCCGACGGCTGCTGCTCGAGCCAGTGGCGCAGCGCCTGGACGAAGATGAGGTCGACGAGCCGCGACACGGCGAGCTCCGTCCCCGGCGACGGCCGGTGCACCTCCGCCGCGAGCGCGCGCACGCTCGCGTCGAGCCACTCGTGCGCGCGACCCCCCTCGCCCGGCACCCGCAGCACCGGCGGGAGCAGGGGAACGAGCGCGCCGCGCACCGCCTCGTCGAGGTGGAACCGGCCGCAGATGAGGTGCGTCTCGGCGCCGCCGCCGCCCCAGTGCAGCGCGCCCGTCCGCGCCCCGCGCCGGTGGAGCACCTCGTCGAGCGGCGTCGGACGCCTCCCGCGCCCGCTCGCGAGCTCGTGCCCCTCCGCGCGCGCGAGCACGACGAGGTCGCCGGGCAGCGCCTCGACCGACCGCTTCGCGCCCGGGGCCGATACCCAGCAGCTCCCCTGCTCGACGACGTGGAAGTAGGCCGCGCCCGCGGGGAACGCGATGGACCAGGGCGCCGAGAACTCGGAGCGGCAGAACACCTGCCCGTGGAGCTGCATCGCGCGGAGGACGGACGACAGCGCGTCCGGCATGCCCAAGGTCGCCATGGCCTCCAGCCTCGCGGGCGTCCCGAGCAAGAAAACGAGCGTTTCGAGCGTGAACGTCCGCGAGCGGATTCGTAGTGATCTCGCGCTGCTCCGGCACGTGCCCGACGGAGCCGCCGGGAGGAAGAGCGATGAGCGTCAGGGATCCGAACGTCTCGAACCCGCGCCGGCCGAAGCGGGTCGGGGTGGTCCTCTCCAATCCGGCGGTGTCCCCCACGACGGGTCCCGTCGGCTTCTGGTGGAGCGAGCTCACGCACACGTACTACGTGCTCACGGAGAAGGGGTACGAGGTGGAGGTGTTCAGCCCGGAGGGCGGTCGCTGCGAGGCGGACGCCATGAGCGACCCGCGCGATCCGAGCGGCTACTCGTCGACCGACCTCATCACTCTCGGCTTCATCTCGAGCCCGAGGCTGGCGGCGCTCGTCGACCGGACGCGCAAGATCGCCGAGCTGAACGTCGGCGAGCTCGACGCGATCGTCGTGGCCGGCGGCCAGGCGCCGATGTTCACGTTCGAGGGCGCCCGCGAGCTCCAGCGGAAGTTCGTCGAGTTCTTCGAGACCGGGAAGATCGCCTGCGCGCTCTGCCACGGCACCGCGCTCCTTCGGTACGCGCGGCTCTCGAACGGCAGGCCGCTCGTCGAGGGCAGGACCGTGACGGGGTTCGCCAACGTGGAGGAGGACTTCGCCGACGAGGCGATGTGGTCGATGGGGCTCCTCCCGCGCGACCGGCACGTGATGGCGTGGCGGATCGAGGACGAGCTGCGGAAGCTCGGCGCAAACTACGTGCGCTCCGGGCGCTTCCGCGGGTTCGCGATCCGGGACGGGAACCTCGTGACCGGCCAGCAGAACTTCTCGGGCGCGGAGACCGCCGAGCTCGTCGCGGCGACTCTCGGCGTGTGAGAGGGGACCCGGTCGCCGGTCGTCGTCGGGGAGGAGGGAAGCCATGAGGATCCTGCTCCAGTGCACCATCCGTCGCGCCGAGGACGACTGGCACGTCGGGCGGTTCGCGCTCCTCGCGGAGCAGCTCCGCCGCGCGGCGGACGTCGTCGCGCGCGACCTCGAGCCGGACGCAGGGGGCGACGACCCGGTGCTCTCGCGCCTCTCCCGCAGCGACTTCGAAGAGGTGTGGCTCATGGGCGTGGACCCCGGCGGCGGCCTCTCCCCGCGGGACATCGCGGGCCTGAACGCCTTCCACGCCGCAGGCGGCGGCCTGCTGACCGCGCGCGATCACCAGGACATGGGGCGCTGGCTGCGCGCGCTCAACGGCGTCGGGCGCGCGCACTTCTTCCACGCGGCCGATTGCTGCGAGCCCGAGCCGGATCGGCAGCGCAACGACGACGTCGAGACGACCACCATCTCCTACCCCAACTACCACTCGGGCCGGAACGGCGACTACCAGCGCATCGAGGCGCGCGAGCCGGACCACCCGCTGCTCGCGAGACCCGGAGGCGGCCACCTCGAGCTCTTCCCGGCGCATCCGCACGAGGGGGCCGTGGGCGCGCCGCCCGGCGAGCCACGCGCACGCGTCGTCGCAGCGGGGACGAGCCAGACGACCGGGCGCCGCTTCGCGCTGGTCGTCGCGCTCGACCGCGCAGCGGCGCACCCAGGGCGCGCCATCGCGGAGTCGAGCTTCCATCACTTCGCCGACTACAACTGGGACACGACGCGCGGTGCCCCGAGCTTCGTGACCGAGCCCACCGGCGACGGGATGCGCAGGGAGCCGCGCGCGATCGAGGACATCCACGCCTACGTCGCGAACGCGGCGAGGTGGCTCGCGCCGCACGAGCTCGGCCAGAGGGCAGCGGAGTGAAGGCGGAAGCCCACGCCCGCGCCGCGGCGCAATCGCCGCTTCGCGGGACCGCCGAGAGAGCCCACTGAAAGGAGGGCTTCGACATTCGACCGCCTCGTCCCTCGCCGCGGCGCATGCTGACTCGCCGAGCTCATCCGGAGCCCGAGCCCGTGCCGGCGAGGAGAAGGGCGATGAGGAACGTGAGGCCCCTGGTGATGCGCTGGCCTGCGGCTGCGCCGAGGCAGCTCACGCGCTCCGCGAGCCGCGTCTCCATCCAGATCCTGCGATCCCTGACGGAGCTCCCCGGCGCGATCGTCCGTCGGTCGGGGAAGGCCGCCGCCGGCGCGGCGAGCGGCGCGGCCACCGCCGCCGACTGGACTGCCCAGGCGCTGCACGACGGTCCCCACGTCGCCGCGAGCTGGATCGGGACGCTCTGGGACTGGTTCGTCCACGTGAACCGGAACCGGATCATCCAGCTCGCGCGCGATCGCTACCCGGACGAGTTCGCGCAGCTCGAGGGCGGAGACGTCCGGCTCCTCGATTCGTTCCTCGATCCAAATCCGCTGTCCAACACGGTCTCGCTCCTCGGATGGCCGCTCGACCTCCGATGGCCGTCGCCCGACTCGGAGCTGCACCTCGGCCTCGAGCCGTGGAACGCGGTCGCGTTCCTGCAGGACACGGGCGGCCCCCTCGCGCCCTACGGCAACTCCGCGGTGCTCGGGGAGGGGCGGGACGCGGAGCGCTGGTTCTTCCTCAACGGCATCCTGACCGATCGCCAGCTCGCGCTGCGAAACGCGGCGAGGCTGAGGGACCTGCTCGATCGCGACGTCGTGACGATCTACGACTCCACGCAGGGTCTCATCCCCGACCTCGTGGCGTCCGCCCTCCAGAAGTTCACGAACATCCACACCGAGCCGGTCGCCTTCGCGCTCATCCAGATCGGCAAGGCGCTGCTCGATCCGGCGGTGCGCCGGGTCGCGGTGGTCGCGCACTCGCGGGGAACGATCGTCACGGGCGACCTCCTCGACCTCGTCTACTGCGCCATCGATCCGAAGTACCTCGACCGCACGAACATGAACGCGCGCGACCTGGAGACCTTCCAGGAGAGGTCCTTCAAGACGGCGCAGGCGTACGAGGTGCAGTCGGTGCTGCGCGAGCTCAAGGGCCGGGAGGACGTGGTCGAGAAGCTCGAGCTGTACATGTTCGCCAACGCGGCGAGCAAGATGTGCTACCTGGACAAGCGGCGGCGGATCCCGCACCTCGAGAGCTTCGCGAACGAGCACGACATCGTGGCGAGGCTGGGCTGCCTCGCCCGCGACGAGTTCCACGCGCAGCGGCTGCTCCGGATCGACGGACCGGTGTACCTGCGGCGCGGCGCGTACGGACACCTCCTGAACGCGCACTACCTTCGCGAGATCGCCGCCGGAGTGTACGAGCCGCTCCAGGCGCCGGAGGGGCCGGCGCCCTGCGTCGGGGACTTCGTCCATCAGCGCGTCGCCGCGAACCCCTGCGCGCGGAACGGATCATGGATCCCCGGCCCGCCCGACGCGCCCTCCCGGTTCGTCGAGTACGTGCGCGAGGCGGCGGCGCAGCGGATCACCCGAGGGCGAGCCAGGGCGGCGGGCGCGCGTCGCCGCTCGCGTCGGCCTCGTGGCGAGGTCAGTCTGTCGGTGAACAGGCGCGCGTAGCTCGCGATCGCAGTGGTCCGGAGCGCTCACGCTCCCGCGCGCACCTCCGGCGGACCGCTCGGGCGGGCGCGATCGCGCGCGCCGGGCGGCTTGGGGGCGGCGCTCGGCTGCAGCGCCCGCGCCGCGAGCGCGAGGTCGCGGACGCGCCGGATGTCCTCGTCGGAGTAGGGGCCGTTCACGCCGGAGATCGCCGCCAGCTGCATGCCGTGCTTGAGCCCGAGCTTGTAGATCTCCTTCACCTTCTCCCACTGGATGTTGCGGCCGACCGTGTACGTCTCGAATCGGCCCTCGAGCGCGAGGACGATGGTCTCCGCCAGGCATGCGTAGACGACGCCCTTCGGCAGGCCGATGTCCCGCATCCGCACGTCGCCGGGGAGCTGGATCTCGCCCGACTCGATCACGAGGACGTCGGGCCGCTTCGCGACCTCCGACGGCGGGAGATCGAGCGGCCGCGCGATGTCCGTGATCACGCAGCCGGGCTTCACCTTCATGATGTCGAGGATCTTCTTCCCGGCGCCGGACGTGGCGGTGACGATGAGATCCATGTCGCGCAGGTTGTCGTGCGCCTTGCTCGACAGGCGCAGCGTCACGTCCGGCGTCTCGGCGAGGATCGTCTCCCGCAGGGCGAGGAGCTTGCCGATCTCGGGCGAGACGAGGTGGACCTCGTCGAAGGACATGGCGAGCAGCCGCGCGCAGACCGAGCCGATGGCGCCCGTCGCCCCGACCACCATCGCCTTGCCGGCGACCCTCCCGCGGGCGTCGCGCGAGAGGAGCCCCATCCGCTTCACCGCGTCGGCCGCGGCCCAGAGCGCGCCGGAGGCGCTGTAGCTGTTCCCGGTGGTGATGGGGATGCTGGCCCGGCGCGCGACGGTCACGCCCGCGTCGCCCACGACCTTCGTGAACGCGCCGAGCCCCATGATCTGGGCGCCGAGCCGCTCCGCGATCTGCGCGGCGAAGAGCAGCTGCCGGTACGTGAACTCCGGGCTGTGCGCGAGCAGCTCCTTCGGCGTGCCGCCCACGGTGATGAGCCACCCCTCCGCCTCGACGCCGGTGGGGGACTTGATGCCGGTGACGCGCGAGTAGATGAGCGGGGGCGAGTAGGCGATCAGCTTCTCGACGATCGGCAGCACGACGGAGGGGGCGAGGCGGGAGACGAGCTCGATCGGCTTCGACGCCTTGAGGTAATCCCGCGACAGCGGGTGGATGACGAACGCGAATCGGTTCACGCGGCGCGTCTTGCCCGAGGGGAACAGGATGCGCGGCTCGAGCTTCATCTCCCCGAAGATCTCCAGGTACTCGTCGTACTGGACGTCGTCGCGGTGCTGCCGGCCCAGGGCCGCGACGATCATCGCCTCGAGCACGTTCAGGCCCACGACGCGATCGATCAGCTGCGGCGTGCGATCGATGACGACGTCGACGCCCTGGTCGCCGAGCCGCTTCGCCTGGGCGTCGGGGATCGCCGAGGTGAGCACGATCTTGCCCGCCAGCTCCGCGAGGCCGAACGGCGCGAGGCCGTCGTAGGGGGAGACCACGACGGTCGCCTTCTGGAGCGCCCGGCGGAGGAGGAGCCGCGTCCAGGTCTCCCGGACCTCCGGCGGGACCCTCGGCCAGACGTTCGGGACCCGGCGCTGTGCGGCGGACGCGAGCGCCGCGTACGTCTCGAGCTGGCCGATGGAGCCGAGGAGCTTCGGGACCCCGAGCTGCAGCAGCGGGTCGGCGAAGCTCATGTTGCGCGTGTACTCGGAGAGGACCTGCGCGGTCCGGTAGTTCATGAGGCCGGAGAGGAAGAGGACGCGCGCGTTCGTGAAGTAGTGGTGCTCGTGATCCTGGACGTGGCGGATGGTCCACTCGTCGAGGAAGCCCCGCAGGCGCGCGCCGGTGGTCACCGGCACCTCGCTCACCGCCGCCTCGAGCTCGGCGGTCGTCGGATCCTGGATGCGCCGCGTGCCGATCGCATCGCACTCGCCCTGCCAGCGCGCGAGCAGGTCGAGCGCCCTGCGGACGTCGTGGTCGGTCCCGAAGCGGCGAACGCGGAAGGACTGGCCCCTGAAGCGGGTGGTGAAGTCGTAGTCGTCGGCGCTCGCGCCGAGGCTGATGCTGACGATGGTCTTCATGGGCTCCCCGTCGCGGTCGAAAGGATCATCCGCCAGCGACGGGCAGGGTTCGCGGGGGGAGGGTGGGGCTGTCCGAAGCGGGTCCTGCGACAGCCTGTCTGCCCTGTTCGCGCGCCTCGACCCCGGTCACTCCACGACGAGCGTCCCCTTCATCGTGCTGTGATACCGGCAGAAGTACGGGAACCGCCCTTTCTTCGTGACGACGACTCGCTTCGTCTGGTCGGCCTGGATCGCCCCGGTGTCGAAGGTCTTGTCGTCGGCGGTCGCCGTGTGGGCCACGAGGTCCGCGTTCTTCCACTCGATCGTGTCCCCCGCGTGCACCTCCAGCGTCGGGGGGTCGAACTTGAAGTCGGAGATCGAGACCTGATGGACGCGCTCGCCCGCGGCGCCGGGCGCCGCCGAGGCGGTGGCGCCGGCTCCGCCCGGCGGCGACGCCGCGCTCGGCTGCGCGGGGAGCTCGCCGTGGGACTCGCCGGGCTCCTTCCGCGCGAGCGCCTCCCGCTCCTCCGGGGTGAGCTTGGGCAGGTGCCGGACGAACGCGACGATGCTCCAGATCTCTTCGGGCGGGTGCGTCTTCCCGAACGCCGGCATCCCCGTGCTCCCGATCCCGCGCGCCACGGCCTCGTAGAACATGCCGTCGGTGAACGCCGCCTGCACCGCAGGGTGCGCGAGATTCGGAGGCGCCGGATGGAGGCCGGCGGCGAACTCCTCGGGCTCCGCGCCGGGACCGCCGTGGCACTCGACGCACATCTCCCGGTAGTGCTCGAGCCCCTTCTTCAGCGCGGCCGGGTCGCCGGCCAGCGGGTTCTTCTCGTCCCTCGCGTGGTGGGCGATCGACCGGGTCGAGGCATACAGGAGGATCGAGTCCTGGACGCCGTGCACGTTCGTCGCCGCGACGTCGACGACGCCGCTGGCGATCACGATCGCCGCGACGACGGCCGCCGCGACGACCGCGGCGAGGACGCCCAGCAGGAAAGGTCTTCCCATCGTGCCCCCTGCTCGTGACGGTCAGCAATGGCGGCGCGCCGAGGCGCGCGCTCGGTCGGCGGGGGCGCCGGCCGAGCGCCACCCTCGGTCACTTGCTGGCGCCGCCGGAGGCCAGTGAGGTCTGGAGCTGCTTCGCGTGATCGAGGTGTGCCTGGAACACCGGCGGGGCCTTCTCGAGCAACGCCTTGAGCTCGGGGTTCTGGGCGTTCGGGAGGAGCGTGGTGTTGAGCGCGTCCAGCACCTGCTCGTGGTAGGCGACCTCGTGATCGATGTACGCCTTGTCGAAGTCGGCGCCCTTGAGCTTCTTCAGGGCCGCGACGTTCTTCTTTCCGCCGTCGATGAGGCTCTTCGACGTGGGGTTCGGCTCGGGCTTCAACTTCAGCTTCTTCGCGAGCGCCTTGGCCTGCTTGTTGAACGCCTCGTGGTCGCGGATCATCGTCTCCGCGAAGGCCTTCACGTCCTTGTTCTTGGAGTGCTTCTTGGCCAGCTTGCCGGCGTCGACGTCCACCTGGTTCGCCGCGACGACGATCGCGGCAATCTGAGGATCGGTCGGACCGGCCGCGGCCGGCTGAGCGAGCGCGGGCGCTCCGCCGAGCCACATCGAGCCGCACGCCATCGCGAAGAGTGCTCTCCAGCTCATGTCCCCCCCCGGTTCCTCGGAGCGAGCTCCGACGGTTCGACGCCCTCGCGCGGTGCCCCGCGAGCGGATCGCCGAGCCTCCGCTCGGCCGCGGGCGGACCGGCGACGAGCCGGTCCCACCGTGAAGCGCGTCGCTGCTTCGCACTTGAGTCTGTTGATGCGCTCGCGGTGACGCGGACGCTCCGATCGGGGAGAGAAGCGCCGCCGCCGGCCCTCGGGCGGTCGAGCGGTGGACTTGCGCTCAGGCCCTTCACCTGCCCGCCGGGGCTACACGCGCACCGCGATCCCCGTTATCCGAGGGAATCGGCGCCGACCCGGCGAGGCAGGAGGACTCCGATGACCACGGACCCGACGGCGTTTCGCGCCCGCCTCTGGAGCGCGATGGAGGGAGTCTACTCGCGGATCCTCACGCACCCGTTCCTCGCGGGGCTCACGGACGGCTCGCTCCCGCGCGAGGCCTTCACCCACTACGTGATCCAGGACGCGCTCTACCTCCTCGACTACGCCCGCGCGCTCGCGCTCGTCGGCGCGAAGGCGCCGGATGCCCAGGCGATCGCGCAGTTCACCGGCGACGCGCGCGGCGCGATCGAGGTGGAGCGTGC
>Ga0318494_10000909_pt1 | contig 11133 bp, 7 predicted proteins | sample GRESIP108b1f24_FD_203293 | JGI IMG/M metagenome (GOLD analysis project Ga0318494, IMG submission 203293) | Tropical soil microbial communities from Luquillo Experimental Forest, Puerto Rico - GRE.SIPMG.108b1f24 | ecosystem: Environmental > Terrestrial > Soil > Tropical forest > Bulk soil... | reverse complement strand
CCCACGCTGACCTGCCCAGCGCTGACCCGGACCACCCCGACCAGGCTCTTCAGCAGGGTGCTCTTGCCGGATCCGTTTGGCCCGACCAGGGAGATCACCTCACCCGGGTCGACGCCGACGGTGATACCGCGGATGATCGGGTCACCGCCGTACCCGGCGGTGACCCCGTCCGCGCGGAGCTGCATGCCGGGCAGCCGGATCTCAGCCGACAAGGTAGGCCTCCACCACCTCGCTGCGGGCGCGCAGCTGATCCATGGTGCCCTCGGCCAGCACCGAGCCGTCGGCCATCACCACCACCGGGTCGCAGAACTCGTCCATGATGGCCAGCTCATGCTCGACCATCAGGATGGTCATCCCATCCGCGCACAGCTCGGTGAGCTTGCGGCCGATCCGCCGGGCCAGGTCCGGGTGCACGCCCGCCATCGGCTCGTCGAGCAGCAGCATGCTCGGCTCGGTCATCAGCGCACGCATGATCTCGACCAGCCGCCGCTGCCCACCGGACAGGTCACCGGCGTAGTTGTTGGCGAGCTTCTCCAGGCCGAACCGCCCCAGGATGGCTTCCGCGCGGTCGATCGCTGCCGACTCGTCCGCCCGCCAGTACTGCTTTCCCAGGACCGCGCCGCGGAATGAGTCGCCACGGTGCGCCGGCACCGCCGAGAGCAGGTTCTCCATCACGGTCAGCCGCTTGAACTCGCTGGCGAGCTGGAAGGTCCGCACCAGGCCAAGCCGCGCCCGCCGGAACGCGGGCATCCCCGTCACATCCCGGCCCTGGTAGCTGATGGTCCCGGCGCTCACCGGCAGCGTCCCAGCCAGCATCGCCAGCAGCGTCGACTTCCCCGCCCCGTTGGGCCCGATCAGCCCGGTCAGCGTCCCCTGCCGCACCTCGAACGACACATCCGTGACCGCCTGCACTCCCCCAAACTCTCTGCTGACCCCGGACGCGGCCAGCACCACCTCGCCCGCCACCGCATCCGGACTGCTGGCGTGATCCGGGGCGCGGGTAACGGATGGAGCGGCGCTGGCGCTGCCGCTGAGGGCCGGCGGGCGGGAGGAGCCGCGGGCGTCTCGTTCCCCCCGGTCACCGTCGGCTCCAGCCGCCTCGGGCCCTGCGATCTGATCCCCGTCCGCGGTGGGCCAGCCCGCCGCTTCCCCGCCGGCCGGCGCCGGGGCCTCTGCCGGGGCGCCCGCCGGGATCCGGGCTACCGCCGGGACCTTGATCACCTGTTTCCGCTCCGGCAAGATTCCCTGCGGCCGCACCCACAGGAAGATCACGATGAGCAGCCCGATCGCCACCCACTCCAGCGACGGGATGAGGTTCGGCGGCAGGTTGTTCGACGTCGGGATGTACCGGGTCACCTCCTCGAAGCCAACCGGGACCAGCACGGCGCCCAGGATCGCGCCCCAGTGGTTGCCGGCCCCGCCGATGATCACGGCCGCGAACAGCACCACGGTCTCCGCGTAACCCCAGGCTGCGGGCGACCAGGTGGTGATGTAGCTGACCAGCACGCCGCCGGACAGCCCGGCGATCGCCCCGCCGACCACCAGCATCGCGGTGCGCATCGACAGCAGGTTCTTACCGAGCGAGTCTGCCACCTGGTCGTTGTCGCGCATGGCCCGCAGCGAGCGCCCGTAGGGTGACCGCGTTATCCGGCGGACAAACCAGAAGACCGCCGCGCACAGGACGATCGAGAGCACCGCGAGCCCCCACTGGTACCGCACCGACTGCACGTTGAACATGTTCTGCAACGGCTGGGGGATGATCGCCACGCCCGCGTCCCCATTGAGCAATGGCCGGTAGTTCGTCACCACCAGGTTCAGCAGCACCGCCGTGACCAGCAGGCCGATGGCGGCGAAGTCACCCCGCAGCCGCCTGCCCACGAGGAACGTAAATGGCAGCGCGATCACCCCGCCGACGACCGCCGCACCGATCCACGGGATGGGGAAGGGCAGGTTCCACCCGCCGAGGTAGGTCTGGAAGCCGCCGTTGGCGGTATCCGGCGGCAGGGCGAGGATCGCCGCGGTGTAGCCCCCCGCCGCCTGGAAGATGATGAACCCGAAGTTGGTCACGCCGGCCACGCCGAACTGCTGGTTCAGGCCCAGGCAGGCCATGGCGTCGACCGCGGCGTAGATCAGCAGGTTGATCAGGTAGAACGTGCTCATCCGCGATCCACTCCGTAGGTCACGTCCGCGCCCCGAGCAGGCCGGTCGGGCGCACCCCGAGCATCACCAGCAGCACTACGAACGCGACCACATACTTGTAGTCAGCCTGGACGAAGGGAAGGGAGGCGCTCACCTCGGTGGCGACACCGATGACGAGCGCACCCAGCATGGCCCCGTAGGGCTGCCCCGGGCCGCCGAGGAACACCGCGGCCAGGATCAGCACCAGGAACAGGTCGGTCGCGGTGGCATCGAAACTGCCCGCATCGATGGCGAACACGGTGCCGGCCAGCCCGCAGAGCGCGCCGGTCAGGGCCCAGGTCAGCGTGATCACCCGGCCGGTGCGGATACCGCAGTTGCGGGCCAGGGTGCGGTTGGCCGCAGTCGCCCGCATCGCCTTGCCGAGCTTGGTGTACCGCAGCAGGAGATGCACCCCAAGCATGACCACCACTGCGATGATCATGATGATGACCTGAACCAGCGTCAGCTCCAGCCCGGCCACCTTGTAAAGCGGGCCGTTGCCCATCGTGTAGGAGACCGACGTCCCGCCGGCCAGCGCCTGCACACCGAATTCGATGATGAGTGTCATCCCCAGCGACACGATCACCATCGTGATCGGCGACGCGCCGCGGCGCTGGAACGGCGTATAGACGACGCTGTTGAGCAGGACTGACACCACTGAGCCCGCGGCCATGGCGACCACCAGGCCGATCCAGACCGAGATGCCGTTCTGGTTCACCAGGTAGGCGACGAAGGCGCTGAAGATCATTACCGCGCCGAAGGCCAGGTTGAGCACGTCGGTCACGCCGAACTGCAGGGTGAAGCCGACCGCGGCAATCGCCAGCACCGACGCGGTCACCAGGCCGAACCCGATCGACGCGAGGAACAGGCTCACTGGGTGCCAGCCCCCGCGGGCAGCAGCGCCCCGGCAGGGGCTGGCCTCCCCGGGTGTGCCGGGGAGGCCAGGACCTGCGCAGGCGCAGTGGAGCTGTGCATTAAGGAGTCACGGCCCTCAGCTGGTCCGCCGTGATGTTGCCGACCGTGTTCACCGTGCCATCGGGCTTGTAGGTGTCGATCTGGAAGATACCGGTCGAGTCGTGGTAATTGTCAAAGCTGGTCGGCCCGCCGGGACCTTCGTAGCGGATCGACTTGCCGGACTTGAGCAGGCTGGCGCAGGCGGCGAACGAGTAGCACACCGTGGCGCCGGCCACGCCATTGCCGATCTTGACGATGTCGGCAGAGTACACACTCGGGCTGGTGCTCTTCGACATGATCATTGCCAGCGCGGCCAGGTTGATCCCGTCGTACAGGTGCACACCACCGGGAGCGCTCAGGTAGGTGGTGAAGTTACCGGTGGTGCCGGGGACCTTGCCCTGCTGGGAGAGCAGCGCGGTCTTGAAGGCGTCGTAGGCTGGGCCGTTCGATTCCACGACCAGGTTGTCGGCGTGGAAGTTGCTGCTGAAGTCCTGCGAGCCCACAGCCGCGGCCGACGACTTGAAGAACGCTGGCGAGATCGCCGCCGAGGTGCCGATGATCGGGATCATCTTGCCGCCGTTGAGCTGCTTGATCTCCGAGAACAGGGTCGGGTCGGCGGCACCGAGGGCCTCGGTCATGATCGCGTCCGGGTGGGAGTTGACGATCGCCGCGGCCTCGGTCCGGAAGGTGGTGGCCTTCAGGTCCAGCGACTGGTTGGTGGTCAGGGTCATGCCCGCCTTCTTGAGCGAGCCGACAGCGGGCGAGATGAAGGTCTGTGACCCGATGTCGTTGCCGAACGCCAGCGCGATCTTGTGGTAATGCAGTTGCTGGGCGATGACCACCATCGCGTAGGACTCTTCCAGGTCGGGTGGGACCAGCCGGAAGAAGTAGGGCAGTGGGGCGCCGGCGTCGAACTGCGCCTGGCCGGTCATGCAGAACATGGCCATCTTGTGCGAGTTGATGATCGGGGCGACCGCGGCCGCCTCGTCCGATGTGCAGCCGATGACCAGCCCCAGGTTGGGCGTGGACGCGAACATCTGGTTGACCGCGGGAACCGCGTCCGCCGGGTCACCCCTGGTGTCCACGCTCTTGCAGGACAGCTTGTGCCCGAGCACACCGCCGGCGGCGTTGATGGCGCTGGTCGCGCCATAGCAGGTGGCCAGGTACGTCGGGCCGAGCGCGGCGTCGGGGCCGCTGAAGGGGGCGACGTCGGCAACGGTCAGGGCGGAACCCGATGCCGGGGCCGAGCTGGCTGCCGTACCGGAGGTGGTACTGCTGCTGCTGCAAGCGGCGAGCGCCAGGGCGAGGGCGGCTGCGGCGGCGACCGCCGTCAGCCGCATCGGGCGGAGCGTAGTGGACTTCATAAGTCCCTCCGAGTTGCGTTGACTGAATGAGTTAGGACCGGTGGCGGGAGGTAAGGCCGGCCCGCCGGGTCAGAACCCGGCGGCCGGCTTGTCTGCGGGCTGCCAGCGCCAGTCGGCGGGGGCACCCTGCTCGGCGACGATGCGATTGCGGATGGTGCCGACCTTCTCTACGGTGACCTCGATGACGTCACCCGGCTCCATCCACACCGGTGGCGTCCGGGCGAAGCCGACGCCGCCCGGGGTACCGGTGGCGATGACATCCCCTGGCGCAAGCCTGGTGAACGAGGAGAAGAACTCAACCGCGGCCGGGACGCTGACCAGCATCTGGGAGGTGCGGGCCGACTGCATCACGGTGCCGTTGAGGGTGGAACTGATGGCGAGGTCGCTGACATCCACCTCATCAGTGGTTACTACCTCGGGGCCGATCGGCATGCTGCCGGTGAAGTTCTTGCCCGCCGTCCACTGGCTGCCGGCCCGCTGCCAGTCGCGGCAGGACGCGTCGTTCAGCACCACAAAGCCGGCGATGGCATCCAGCGCGTCCTCCGCCCGGATGTACCTGCCGCCCGCGCCGATCACGATGCCAAGCTCGGCCTCGTAGTCGAAGCGGCTGCTCAGAGCGGGTTTCACCAGGTCGGCATAGGGGCCGAGAACACTGTCAGTGCCCCGCACGAAGGCATCAGGCCAGGTCGGCACCGCCCGGCCGCCTTCCAGCGCGTGCTCGCTGTAGTTGAGCCCGAGGCACAGGATGCGAGGCGGGGCGGGCACCGCGGGGGCGAAATCGGCGGAGTCGGCCTCGCGGCCCTCGGCGGCCTGCAGGCTGCGGAGCGCGTCGAGCGCGGGCTCCCCCGCCGCGAGCACGTACTGCAAGCCGGACATCCGGGGATCGCCGGTGGCCGCGGCGGCGTCGACGTAGCCGGAGCGGCCCCGGACGTGCAGGCGCGGTCCCTGCTGGGTGACGATTGTGGCAAGCCTCACTGGCCGGGTCTCCTTTGCGCGGGCCAAGCAGGGATCTCGGTGGGATCGGCGGGCAGAGGTAGCCCGCCGCGCCCCGGGGGGAGGCCGGGGCGGTGCGCTCAGGCGCCGCGGCTGCCCGCTGCCGCACGGATCGCGGAACGGGCGGCCAGCGCCGGTTCTGATTGGTTGACTCGTGCAGATTGGTTGAGCATAGGTCTGTATACAAACAAGGTCAAGAGTGTTAATGACAAGAAAACGCAGGTAGATGGGTTACAGTATGGTCTCGATTGGTATGATTGGTTGCGCTGGAGAGGTCAGACCTGGGCCGGGGTGGAGCAGGATGGCGCGCACAGACAAAGACAGCCTGGCTGTCCCGGCTGACCGGGTACACCGGTTGGCTGAGATCATCCTCGCCGATTCGCGGCGGGCCGAGCTGCCGCCCGGCTCGCGGCTGCCGACCGAGCGGGAACTCGCGGCCAGCCTGGGTGCGCCCCGTACCTCGGTCCGGCGCGCGCTGGAGGTGCTGGAGGCGGAGGGGCGCATCTCCCGCGAGGTGGGGCGCGGCACCTTCCTGCGAGATCCACACTCGGCGCGGACCGGGGCGGGCGATGGCAGCGATCCGGGCGGCGGTGATGCCGCGGACGCGGACCCGGGCGGCCTGGGCTTCGCACCTGCGGACGTGATGGCGATCCGGCGGATGTTCGAGCCGTCCGCGATGCGGCTGGTGGTGGCCTGGGCGACGGCCGCCGACTTCCAGGAGATGGACCGCTGCCTGGCCGGCGGGGAGCGGGCGGAGAGCTTCGACCAGTTCGAGCACTGGGATCTGGCATTGCACCGCTGCATCGTGGCGGCCAGCCACAGCCCGCTGCTCATCAGGCTGTACGCGGTCATCGACGCGGCCCGGCATGGCCGGTACTGGGGCGACCTGAAGCGGCGCAGCGCCTCCCGTGACCGGCAGCGGACCTACCAGGCCGACCACCGGGAACTGGTGGCCGCGCTGCGGACCAGGGACCCCGACCGGGCGGTCGAGGCGATGCGCACGCACCTGGCCCGGGTGTCCCACCACCTGTTCGACGAGACCGGCTGACCCGGCAGCCAAACGCGGTGCCGGTCGGCCGCCCGGGGGCGCAGCGGGTAACCGGCCGGTCCCGGTCCGGCATCTATGCTGGAGATCCGGGCCTGCGGCTTTACCGTAGGTGTCGTGAGCGACCCGGGTGCCAGCCGAGATGCGGCCGAGCAGAACTTCGCCGACTGCGTGCTCAAGCTGCGGGCTCCCACCCCGGACAGCCCGCTGGGCGGTATCGTGCCCGGCCCTGTCCGGCCCGGCTCCGCGCTCACCGGGCGGCAGTGCCTGGATCTGTTCGACGCCCAGCTGGCCAGCCGCCATCTCGACCTGGCCGCCCGCTGGCTGCGGGAACGCAACGCCGGCTTCTACACCATCGGCTCGTCCGGCCACGAGGGGAACGCGGGGGTCGCGGCGGCGTTGCGGCCAGACGATCCGGCCCTGCTGCACTACCGGTCCGGCGCGTTCTACCTGGCCCGGGCGGCCGCCGCCCGGCCGCCGCGGGACGGCGCCCGGGACGTCATGCTCGGCCTGGTGGCGGCGGCCGCCGAGCCGATCGCGGGCGGCCGGCACAAGGTGATCGGCCACGCCGACCTGCACATCATCCCGCAGACCTCGACCATCGGCTCGCACCTGCCACGGTCGGTCGGGCTGGCCTTCGCGCTGGGCCGGGCGGCCCGGCTGGGCACCGCCGTCCGCTGGCCGGCCGACGCCGTGGTGCTGGCCAGCATGGGCGATGCCTCGCTGAACCACTCCACCGTGGCCGGCGCGCTGAACACGGCCGGCTACTGCAGCTACCAGCGGCTGCCGCTGCCGCTGCTGATCGTGTGCGAGGACAACGGGCTGGGCATCAGCGTCCGGACCCCGGCCGGCTGGGTGGCCGCGGCCGTGGCCGGGCGGCCGGGCATCACCTACTTCCACGCCGACGGGTCCGACCTGGCGGACGTGTACGACACCGCGCTGGCGGCTGCCGCCTGGGCGCGGTACCAGCGGTCGCCCGCGTTCCTGCATATGTCCACCATCCGGCTGGGCGGGCACGCGGGCTCGGACGCCGAGGCCGGCTACCGTGCCAGTGCCGAGATCACCGCCGACCTGGCCCACGACCCGCTGATCGGCACCGCCCGGCTGCTGGTCGAGGCTGGCCTGCTCACCCCGGCCGAGGTGCTGGACCGGTACGAGCGCAGCCGGGCCCGGATGCTGGCACTGGCGGCCGAGGTGGCCGGTGCGCCCCGGCTGGTCTCCGCCGCCCAGGTGATGGCGCCACTGGCGCCGCACTGCCCGGACGCGGTGGCTACCGCCGCGGTCACCGCGACCAGCGACGCGCGGCGGCTGCTGGCCTTCGGCGGCCGGCTGCCGGAGTCGGCTGGCCCCCTGACCCTGGCCCAGACGATCAACGCGGCACTCACCGACCTGCTCGCCGCCCGGCCGTCGATGCTGGTGTTCGGCGAGGACGTGGCCCGCAAGGGCGGCGTGTACGGGGTGACCCGCGGGCTGCTGGCCCGGTTCGGGGCCGGCCGGGTGTTCGACACGCTGCTGGACGAGCAGTCCATCCTGGGCCTGGCACTGGGCGCCGGGCTGGCCGGGCTGCTGCCGGTGCCGGAGATCCAGTACCTGGCATACCTGCACAACGCCGCCGACCAGATCCGCGGCGAGGCGGCCACCCTGTCGTTCTTCTCCCAGCGGCAGTACCGCAATCCGCTGGTGGTGCGCATCGCCGGCTATGCCTACCAGCAGGGCTTCGGCGGGCACTTCCACAACGACAACTCGGTGGCGGCGCTGCGCGATATCCCCGGGCTGATCATCGCCTCGCCCGCCCGGCCGGAAGATGCCGCCGCCATGCTGCGCACCTGCCTGGCCGCCGCGGCCAGCGACGGCAGCGTGTGCGTGTTCCTGGAACCGATCGCCCTGTACCACACCCGGGACCTGCACACCGCGGGCGACGGCGGCTGGCGGGCGGCCTACCAGCCGCCGCAGGAGTGGGCGGCCGGGCACGTGCCGATGGGCCGGGGCCGCCGCCATGGCACCGGGACCGACCTCACCATCGTGACGTCCGGGAACGGGCTGCGGCTGAGCCTGCGGGCGGCCGCCCAGCTGGCCGCCGAGGGCATCGGCTGCCGGGTGCTGGACCTGCGCTGGCTGGCGCCGCTGCCGGCGGCCGACATCCTGCGCGAGGCCGACGTGACGGGCCGGGTGCTGGTCGCCGACGAGACCCGGCGGACCGGCGGCATCTCGGAGGCGGTGCTGGCAGTGCTGACCGACGCCGGCTTCGGCGGCCGGGCCGCCCGGGTGGCCAGCGAGGACAGCTTCGTCCCGCTGGGTGACGCGGCCAACACGGTGCTGCTCTCCCAGCGGCAGATCGAGGTGGCCGCCCGGAAACTCCTGGGCTGACCACCCGGGGGCAGGCCTATCCTGCTGGCATGTGCGCTGCCCCGCCGCCCAGCCGCGCCAGCTCCGGTTTCGTCCCCGCTGGTTCCGGCCCAGCTGCCGAAGACCCGCCGGAGCTGGCCGACCTGGGCCGGCTGGCCCGGCGGCTGGTGCGGAAGGCGGTGAGCACGGCGCGGGCCGAGGACACCTCGGTCCGGCGGCTGCTGCAGGATCACCTGGGCGCCGCCGTGGCCACCCTCCCCGTGGCCACGGCCTCCTGGCCCCGCTATGACCACGTGAACGTGCAGGCCGGGCTGGACGCCTGGCTGGCCGGCCCGGGTATGGAGCACCAGGTGTGCGGGCTGACCGGGTTCCGGCACGCGATGTTCGGGCTGTCGGATTTGGCGCAGCCCGGCCCGCAGCATTTCGGCATTGGCGTCGGCAGCGTCACCACCCAGGCACTCCCGGCCGGGCCCGGCGGGCTCACCCGCCCCTGTGTGCAGTGCGCGCTCTATCTGGTCACCGGGCCGGATGGCCCGCTCGCCCTGCTGATGCGCGGGCCGGAGGAGCACGGGCCGTCCGAGGATGTCACGGTCGAGCTCGCCTGCGCCGACGCCAGCGCCGGCCAGCGGGCCATCGAGGAGATCCGGCGGCTGGCGCTGGCGAACAACGTCTTCCGCGGTCACGTCATCTCGTTCGGCGGCGAGGTATTTCACCACCACCGGGGCGCGCTGCTGACCTTCCTCGACCGTCCCTCGGTGAGCCGTGATCAGGTGATCCTGCCGCCGGATGTGCTGGACGGCATCGAGCGCCAGGTGCTGGGGGTGGCCCGGCACGCCCACCGGCTGCTGGCCAGCCGCCAGCACCTCAAGCGGGGGGTGCTGCTGTACGGGGCGCCCGGCACCGGCAAGACCCACACCATCCGCTACCTGCTGAGCGAGCTGTCCGGCCGCACCGTGGTGGTGCTGTCCGGGGGCTCGCTCGCCATGATCGACCAGGCCTGCTCGGTGGCCCGCTCGCTGCAGCCATCGATGGTGGTGGTCGAGGACGTCGACCTCATCGCCGAGGAGCGTGAGTACGGCATGGGCCAGCATCCGCTGCTGTTCCAGCTGCTCAATGAGATGGACGGGCTGGGTGAGGATCTGGACGTCACGTTCCTGCTCACCACCAACCGCGCCGACCTGCTGGAACCGGCCCTGGCGCAGCGCCCGGGCCGGGTAGACCATGCCAGCCTGCTGCCCATGCCGGACACGGACGCGCGGCTGCGGCTGCTCCAGCTGTACCAGGGGAACCTGGTGCTGGATCTGGCCGACCCGGACGCGGTGATCAGCCGGACCGCGGGGGTGACCGCTTCGTTCATGAAGGAACTGCTGCGCCGGGCGGCGCTGCGGGCCGCCGACGAGACCGCGGCGGAGGCGGACGGCCCGCTCCGGGTGACCGACGCCCACCTGGCCGCCGCGCTGGATCAGCTGCTCGATGCCAGCAACCAGCTCACCCGGGTACTGCTCGGCGGGTCAGGGCCTGCGGCAGCCCGCCGCACCAGCCGCCCGGGCCGGCCCGGCGGCGCTGATCTCAGCGGGCAGGGGGACGCGGGCTAGCCCTGCTCCGCGAGCTGCGTCTCCAGTTCGCCGAGCACCCGGTAACAGGGCAGCACGCTGCGGACACTGGCGTTCGGCTCGCGGCCCTGCCTGATCGCCGCGATGAACTCGCGGTCCTGCAATTCGATGCCGTTGCTGGAGACGTCCACCCCGGACACGTCGATGACCTCCTCGCGCCCGGTGACCAGATCGTCGTAGCGGGCGAGGTAGGTGCCGTGGTCGCAGATGTACCGGAAGAACGTGCCCAGCGGGCCGTCATTGTTGAAGCTCAGTGACAGCGTGCAGATCCGGCCGAGCGGGGTCGCCAGCTGGATGGACATGTCCATGGCGATGCCCAGCTCGGGGTGAACCGGGCCCTGCACCGCGTGGGCGATCGCGATGTCCTCGCCGGTCTGGTACTGGAACAGGTCGACGGTATGCGCCGCATGATGCCACAGCAGGTGGTCGGTCCAGCTGCGCGGCTGGCCAAGCGCGTTCATGTTGGTCCGCCGGAAGAAGAACGTCTGCACGTCCAGCTGCTGGATGGACAGCTCGCCGGCGGTGATCCGGCGGTGGATCCACTGATGCGACGGGTTGAACCGGCGGGTGTGCCCCACCATGCAGACCAGGCCGGTCTCCCGCTGCACCCGGTCGACCTCCTGCGCCCCGGCCCAGCTGT
>Ga0318494_10000907_pt1 | contig 11141 bp, 8 predicted proteins | sample GRESIP108b1f24_FD_203293 | JGI IMG/M metagenome (GOLD analysis project Ga0318494, IMG submission 203293) | Tropical soil microbial communities from Luquillo Experimental Forest, Puerto Rico - GRE.SIPMG.108b1f24 | ecosystem: Environmental > Terrestrial > Soil > Tropical forest > Bulk soil... | reverse complement strand
GTCGTCTGCGCGCTCCTCACGAACCACGTCCACCTTTCTGGCGCGCCGGACAAGCCGCGAATCCGCGAGCTCCGCCGGCGGTTCCACGACGCGGTGGCGGAGGGGCTGGGGATCGGGTAGTCCCTCGACTCCGCGCCGCCGCGTCGGCGGCGCTACGCTCGGGACGAGCGGACTCGTCCGTCGCGTCGTCGAGCCCACAGGAGCGCGCGAAGTGATCGACTGGTCGAAGCCGAAGCGCATCCACCTCATCGGCGTCGCCGGCACGGGCATGGGCTCGTTCGCCGGGATGCTCAAGGCGGCGGGCCACGCGGTCACCGGCTCGGACGAGAACGTCTACCCGCCGATGTCGACCCAGCTCGAGCGGTGGGGCATCGAGGTCCTGACGCCGTACCGCCCCGAGAACCTCGACCGCGCGCGCCCGGATCTCGTCGTCGTCGGGAACGTCGTCCGGATGGTGAACCCCGAGGCGACCGCGATGCGCGACCGGGGGCTGCCGCACGTGTCGTTCCCCCAGGCGCTCGGCGAGGCGTTCATCGCGCCGCGCCACGGCGTCGTCGTGGTCGGGACGCACGGCAAGACGACGACCTCCGCGATGATGGGCGCGCTGCTCCATCACGCCGGCCGCGACCCGTCGTTCCTGGTCGGCGGCGTGACGCGCGACTTCGACTCGAACTTCCGGCTGGGCAAGGGTCCCCACTTCGTCGTCGAGGGCGACGAGTACGACACCGCTTACTTCGACAAGGGGCCGAAGTTCCTCCACTACCGGCCGCGCACCGCCATCTTCACGAGCTGCGAGCTGGACCACGCCGACATCTACCGCGACGAGGCTCACTACGAGAGCGCCTTCGAGCGGTTCGCCGAGCTGCTCCCCGCGGACGGGTTCCTCGCCGCGTGCGCGAGCTACGAGAGCGTCCTCCGCATCGCGCGGCGCGCGCGGTGCCGCGTCGAGACCTACGCCGTCGACCGGCCCGGGGCCGACTGGGAGGCGCGCGGCCTCGCGCTGTCGCCGGAGGGGGCGCGCTTCACGCTCGTGCGGAAGGGGACGGCGCTCGCGGACGTGCTCCTCCCGGTCGGCGGGGCGCACAACGTCGAGAACGCCCTCGGCGTCGCCGCCGCGGCGACGGCGCTCGGCCTCTCGCCGGACGAGATCGCCGCGGGGCTCGCGGCGTTCCACGGCGTGAAGCGCCGCCAGGAGGTGCGCGGGCAAGCGGCGGGTGTCACGATCGTCGACGACTTCGCCCACCACCCGCGCGCGGTCGAGAAGACGCTCGCCGCGATCCGCGGCGCCTACCCCGGCGCGCGCCTCCTCGCCGCGTTCGAGCCGCGCTCCAACACCAGCCGGCGGAACCTCCACCAGCGCGAGTACGCGACGCCCTCGACGTGGGGCGACGCCGCGGAGGTGTTCCTGCTCCGCCCCGCGCCCACCGACCGCGTCCCGGAGCACGAGCGGCTCGACGTGGACGGGCTCGTCCACGCGCTGTCGGAGGGCGGCAAGCCGGCGCGCGCGTTCGGGAGCGTCGACGAGATGGTCCCCGCCATCGCGGCCTCGGCGCGACCCGGCGACGTGGTGGTCGCGATGTCGAACGGAGCGTTCGGCGGGATCTGGGGGAAGCTGCTCGAGGCGCTCGGGCGGCGCTGAGCCCGGGAAACGGAGAGGCCCGGCCGCTCTCGCGACCGGGCCTCCGATTCAGCCGTTGCCTCGCGCGCCGGCTAGAACGTGCCGGGCGGGTGGCAGATCTTGCACATGTTGTTCTTGTTGATGTCGCCCCTGCTGTGATTCGAGAGGAACGTCGGCGGGTGTGGGTTCCCGCCGATGCCGCCGTGCTGATGGCACAGCACGCAGACGGCCTGAGCGCCCTGATCATGGCAGGCCGCGCAGCTGTTGATGTTCGCGCGCGCCTGCTCGCCGTGGAAGTTGTTCCCTGCGGCCGGGTTGTTCGCCCAGCCCGACGCGTTGTGCGAGGGGGGACGGATGAACTGGAACCCGCCCACGCCCTCCTGCTGCCCGTTCTGCGCCCGGTTCAGCTGCGCATGGCAGGCCTGGCAGAACTGCGGGCCGTGGCACTTCTGGCAGCTCGACGGGTTCGCGTCCGCCTCGACGGTGTGGCGAGAGACGTAGTCGCCGCGGTGGATGAAGCTGGCCTGGACGTCCTCGGGCCAGATCACCGACGGGCGGGCCGCGGTCGTCGTCGGGCCGTGGCACTTACCGCAGTAGGTCTGGTCGTGGCAGGCGGCGCAGCTCTCCGCCGACGGGCGCGCCTGCGCCCCGTGGTTGCGGAGCCAGTCGCCCTCGTGCGCGTAGGCGACCTCGGGCTTGTAGCCCTTGAGGTCGAGGTGGCAGGGCCGGCAGCGGCCGTAGGCGAAGTCCTGCTGGTGCTTGTGGCACTGCGTGCAGGTCTCCATCGACAGCTTCGGGTACGGCTCGCCCATCTCCGGCAGCTTCTTGTGGCAGAAGTCGCACTTCCCCGCGATCTGCTTCTGCGACACGTGCTGCGCGTGCGAGAAGGTGAGGCGCGGCGGCGGGATGTTCTCGGTCGAGGGCGCGGGCCGGTTGTCGGTGTGGCACTCCGCGCACTTCGCCGAGGGGGGCAGGTGGCGCTTCGTGAGCGTCGTCGCCTTGTCGATCCCCTCGTGGCAGTCGGTGCAGCCGATGCCCTGGTCGAGGTGGATCTGGTGCGTGAAGTCCGACGTCGGCACGGCGGCCTTCGCGCCGTGGGCGGCCGTCTCGCCCGGCTTCGCCGCCTTCTGGGCACGGCAGCCGGTCGCGGCGAGCGCGGCGGCGAACAGGATCGCGAGCGAGCGGTTCATCACTTGACCTCCCGCACGCGGTAGTTGGCGTTGTACGCGAGCTTCACGAGCAAGCTGTACTGCTCCTGGAAGAGCGGATTCGCTCCCGCGCTCCCGGACACGACGGCGCTGAAGCCCTTCGCGAGCTCGACGCCGGCGGAGAGGATCCCGATCACTGAGTAGTCCTGGCCGTTGATGTTGTGGCGATAGAAGTAGGTCATCACGTCGGCCGTCCCGAAGAACCTGCCGATGTCCTGGCGCCCGAAGAGCCGGCCGCCGTAGTAGCCGTTCTCGAACGCGTCGAGGAGGAAGAACTCGGCGCCGGCGCGCGTGGACTCGTGGTGCCAGTCGACCTTCGCGTCCAGCTCGTTGCCGTAGTACGTCCCGCCCTCGCTGCCCGGCTCGAGGACCAGGTGGTAGTTCGCGCCGACGCCGATCCCGTGCGCGAGCTCGTACGTCGCCCCGCCGCCGATGAACTTGCGGCTGCTGGCGGAGAACACGGACAGGATCGACTGGCGCGACAGGAGCAGGTCCGGCGCCGTGAACCGGAAGTCGGCGTTCACGTCGAGGCGGGGAATGGCGCGCCAGTCGAGGACGACGCTCCCCTCCGAGATGCGCTCGTCATAGACGCTGTACGCGAAGAAGCCGGTGGCGATCACGTTGCGCAGGAGCATCAGGCGGGCGTCCGCACCCACCTCCTGCCGCACGGGCATGTTGCTGCCGTCATTGACCCAGTTCACGGACGCGCCGAGATCGAGGCCGCGCCCGGAGAAGCCGCCCGGCAGGGCGAGGTAGTACGAGAGCCGGCCGCCGTAAGCGAGCGACCCCGCCTGCGGGTTCCAGCTCGTGGGGACGACGCCCGTGAAGCGCTGCGTGACGGGCACGCCCACGTACCCCGAGGCGCGCAGCCCGAACGGCAGCATCGCGATCGCCTCTCCGCCGTCCAGCTGGAGGCCGCGCGCGACGCCGCCCATGATGAACTCGCGCCCGAGCCGGAGCTGGACGGTGTTGTTGAAGAGGCGGCCGCCGATGTAGGCGTTCACGAGGTCGCCGGTGAGGCGCGTCGAGACGCCGTTGTCCCAGCGGATCGTGTCGAAGTTGTACGACCCCCAGCCGGAGACGACGATCTCGAGGTTCTGGGCGACCGGGTTGGTGACGTTGTGGGCCGCGATGTTGAGGAGCTCGAACACCGGCACCACCGTGCCGAGCGAAGGAGCCTGGTTCGGCTGGCCGTCCAGCGGCTGTTGACCTAGGGTCAACATCGTGGTGGACGACACGTCGACCGTGTCGGCCCGGGCGGCGGGGCCGGCCATCGCGGCGACCGCGGCCAGGAGTGCTGTCGTCTTGCGCATCAGGGGCTCACCTCGGGACGTGGGCGTGAGACCGACGGTGAGAAGCAGGCGCCCCGTCGGTTGCGTCGCAGGTTCGCACACCACGTCCGCCCTCTTCTTGCGCGCGATCAGGTGAGCCCCGGAAAATGCCCGCCATTCGCGGGGCTTTCGGTCGCACACGGGGTAGGATCCCCGGACATGTGGCGAACGCGAGCCGTGCTCGTCCTGCTCCTCTGCGCCTGCGCGGCGACGCCCGCCTCGCGTCCGCCCGCGCTCGCCGGCCAGCGCGCCGAGGTCCTCGCCCCGGACCTCTCGGGGCGCGAGGTGGACGTGCTCGCGACGCCGGCCCGCGTCCGGGTCGTGGACTTCTGGGCGAGCTGGTGCGCGCCGTGCCGCGAGCAGCTCCCCGCCCTCGATCGCCTCGCGCGAGCGTACGGTCCGAACGGGCTCGCCGTGTACGCCGTCGCCTTCGACGAGGACCGGGCCCAGGTGCAGGCGTTCCTTCAGGGGACGCCGGTGTCGTTCCCCGTGCTCTGGGACAAGGGCGGCGCGCGCCTCTCCGCGCGGTTCGAGGTGACGCGCCTGCCGACGACGGTCGTCGTGGACGCGGGCGGGACCATCCGCGCCGTCCACCTCGGCTTCGACGCGGTGGAGGGCACGCGCATCGAGGACGAGGTCCGGCGGCTGCTCGCGGAGTGACGCCGGGCTTCGGGGGCCGGGCCTCAGGCGCTCTTGGGTGCGCGCTCGGCGATCGTGAAGTGGACGGTCTCCCGCTCGCGCTCGACCTCGCCGGCGTCCGCGGGCGACTCGCGCAGCCAGTAGGCCATCTCGTCCGCCTCCCACGCGTACGGGCGCCCGTCCATGAGGACGCGCCCCTCCGCGACGAGGGTCGTCGCCTCGAGGAGGGGGACGCGCGCGAGGTCGCGGACGAGGGCCTCGAAGCGGCCCTGCCGCTCGGGATCCACGAACGCGAACTCGTGGCGCGCGGCGTACGCCGTGTGGAAGTGGGCGGGCCGGAACACGACGCCGCCGAGGCCCAGGCGGATCGCCATCCGCGCGAGCATCGTCCCGGCCTCGCGGGCCAGGCCGAGCCCCGGCACGTCCTGCCCGGGTAGGCGCGGCCGCCGCTCGCTGAACTGCGCGCGCGGGTTCCGCAGCGAGAGCCAGTGGATGTAGAGGACCTCGACGGCCAGCACGCGCCGACGCTCGAGCACGAGCTCGACCAGCAGGTGCTCCTCCGCGTCGGCCTCGCCGTAGACGCGCACCCGCTCGCCGAGCCCGGCCGAGTCGAACGCGGCGCGGAAGTTGCGGTAGCCCATCCGCTCGAGCTGCTCGAAGATCCCGTAGCGGTAGAGCGCGTGCTCCATCCCCGACGCGGTGTAGAACCCGAGCAGGAGCCGCTGCCGGCTCGGCCGGATGCCGAGCGCCTCCTCGAGGTCTTCCTTCGTGAGCTCGCCGGTGTCCGTGAGCTCCGTCGGCGAGAGCTCGCGCGCGACGCGCTCGAACCGGGCGTCGAGCGGGTCGTACCCGGCGGGGATGGGCTCGAGCGATCCGGCCGCGAGCGCCATGCCGGTGCCGGCGAGCACGCGCCAGGCGCGGTGCGTGTACCCGCCGCCCGGGAGCCACACCTGCGGCACGCCCTCGAGCTCGGCCGCGACGAGGACGTCCCGCTCGCGGGCGCCCGCGACCGACAGCCCGAGCTTGCCGAAGCGGTCGCCGGCGAGCACGTCGCCCCCGGCGATCACGAAGGCGAGGTGCGGGCGCGGCATGCGCGCGAGGAGCGCCGCGAGCGCGGCGAGGTATTCGGCGTCCCCCGCGCCGTCCGGGAGCACGGTCTCGTCGACGTCGGGCAGGGCGCCCCAGTCCGACCCGGAGATCGAGCCGATCCAGTGCCGCGGGTCGGAGGCGAGGCAGAGGGCGAGCCCGTCGGGTGGGTGGGCGTCCAGATCGATCACCGCGACGCGCCCGCCGAACTGCTCCGCCCGGAGCGCCGCGATCGCGACCGCGACGTCGTTCACCGGGCAGTTCCCGCCGGCCGCGCCGGGCGCCGCGTGGTGGAACCCGCCGAGCAGGTTGAGCGCGGGGGCCTTGGTGCGGAGCGTCTCCCGCGCCGCCGCGAGCGTCGCGCCGCACGCGAGCCGGATCGTGTTCATGACCTCGTCCACGGGGACGTCGGACGGGTCGACCCCGAACACGTGCGCGAGCGCCTCCGGCCGCCCGAGCGACTCGAGCAGCTCGGGCGTGTGGATCCGCGCGAGGTCGTCGTAGGTGATCCGGCGGGGGTGGTGGACCTCCGCGCGCGTGATGGCGCGGCACTCGCGGAGCCACCAGACGGCGTAGTCGGCGCGCCGCGGCTCCATCCCCGCGGCGACCTCGAGCCCGGAGAGCGGCAGGCGATACCTGGGGTCGTACCAGACCGTCACGTCCCGGCGGTGCAGCCAGGACCGGATCCGATACAGGGCCGTCCGGGGCAGGAGCACGAGCTAGCGGTGGCCGGGGGGCGCGACGGGCGGCGCGCCCCCGGAGCCCCCGGCCGCCTCGATCACGCGCGCGCGCTTCGCGACGCGCGTGGCGAGGAGCCAGCCCAGGATCGTCTCGAGCCCGATCCAGCCGATCGCGAACCACGCGGCGCGGAGGAGCAGCGAGATCCCCTGCGCGCAGCGGGCGTACTGCTCGTCGAAGGTCCTCGCGACGCTCGTGAAGAACGGCATCGCACGCACGGTGTAGCCGATGATGAAGATCAGGAAGATCGTGCGGAGGACGGCAAGGGTCTTCAGCATGGCCCGCAGTGTAGCGCGAGGCGGCCGGGGCGTCCCGGCCGCCGCGCGAGGTGACGCCCGCCCCGGTCAGGGGAAGGTGACGAGGCCGGTGCGGTTCGACGCCGCGCCCGTCGTGTGCACGACCGCGTAGCGGATCGTCTTCGTGGCGTCCGACGGGTCGGTGCGCACGAACACGCCGTCGGGGCTCACGGAGTAGCCCACCCCCGAGATGCCCCAGGGCGGGAACACGTCCGTGCCGGTCTGGGTGAGCCCCGTCCCGAAGAGCGCGATGCCGGAGCCGTTCGACGCCACGACCTGCCCGTCCAGCAGGGAGTCGAGGAAGGCAGGCGACACGCCGAGCGAGCCCGCGGCCGTCCCGAGGTTCCCGACGGCGCGGATGTCGCCGTTCGAGGTGAACACGTGCGTGAGGTCCTGCGAGATCCACAGGTTCGTGATCCCGCTGTAGTAGCCGAGCGATCCGGTCGTCGGGTAGCCGAGGCTGAAGCCGCCCTGGTTGCCGATCGGGTACCGCGCGATCTCGTTCATCGCCGAGATGTCGAGCACGTACAGGTACGTGTCCGTCCGATCCGTGCGGCCGAGGTTCCCGTAGTAGCCGCAGCTCGTGAGCACGGTCGTCGCATTCGCGCTCGCGTAGTCGAAGCGGGCGAAGAACCCGCTGCCGGTCTGCGGGAACACGATCGCCTCCGTCCGCGAGGGGACGAGCGCGATCGAGCCCAGCGTGCCGACGGTGTTCCCGACCTTCGTCACCGTCGGAGGCGACGCGGACAGCTTCACCACCCAGAGGAACAGGTTGTTGCCGGCGACCGCGTACGTCCCGTCGGGCGTCACGGCCACCGTGTCCGGTACCGCGTCGAGCGAGGCGGAGACCTCGGTGGCCGCCGCCGGGTCATAGAGCCAGAGCTTCCCCTTGCCCGTCGCGGCGGGATCGGGCCCCGCGAGCACGATCTTGTTCGCGCCGTGGGCGTAGTCCGTCGCGTTGACGACGCGGCCGTCCGTGAACTCGCGGATGGGGCGGTACACGTCGACGTTGGCGGTGTCGGGCGTGCACGAGCCGGGACGATCGCAGACCTCGACCTGGAAGACGTAGCGACCCACGAGGTCGGGGACGAAGCTCGCGTCCTGAGCGGCGCCGTTCACGATCACCGCGCCGCTGCCCGTCGGCGCGGAGAGCATCGTCCAGGTCCACGAGGATGCGGCGTCGCCGTTCGGGTCCACCATGGTCCCGTGCAGCGGCACGGTCGGGTTCGCCGCCGGGGCGATCGAGAGGTTCCACACCTGGTCCGGGCCGGCGTTCGCGACGGGCGGATCGTTCACGCACTGGTACTGCGCGGTCACGGTGACGGTGTTCGGCGTCGCGCTGGAGGCCGCGGGAGTGTCCGTCACGGTGAGCGTCACCGTCCAGAGCACCTCCTGCTCGAGCGTGAACGTCCAGGACGCGGTCTGGGCCGTCGTCGCGCCGTCCGCGGCGCAGGGCAGCCGGCCAGAGGTCAGCGTCGTCTGTCCGGGGCCGGTCGCCGTCCAGGTGCAGGTGAGCGCGTCGCCATCCGGATCCGAGACGGTCGCCGTCGCCGTCTGCGCGACGTGCCGCGAGGCGTGGGGCTGATCGGCGAGCGCGGACACGACGGGCTTCAGGTTCTGGACCCGCACGATCATCGTGTCGCTCGCCGACATGCGGTTCGGCCGCGGCGGCGAGCCGTCGGTCACGGTGAGCTTCAGGGCGTAATCGCCGATGACGCCGGGCGCGCCCGCGAGCCCGGGCGTGAACGTCGGCGCCTGGATCGTCTGCGAAGACAGCAGCGACGTGACCGGCAGCGCCCCGACCGGCGCGGAATCGAGCGTCCAGCCGAAGACGAGCGGCACGTCGCCGTCCGGATCGGAGACGGTGACGGGCGTGAGGACCGCCGACTTGCGGTACGACACGACCAGCTCCGCCGGCAGGACGACGACGGGCGGGTGGTTCGGCTGGCACCGGCCGGGCGCGAGGTACGTCACGTCGCCGGCGCAGTTCCCCGCGAGGCACTGCGTGTCGGCCGTGCAGACGTCGCCGTTGTCCCGCAGGAGCCCGGGCGACCACCGCGTGCACGCCCCGCTCTTGCAGATCATCTGGTTCGAGCCGAGGACGGGATCGGTGAGGTAGGAGCAGTCGCCCGTCGTGCGACAGACGCCGCCCGGGACCGGGTTCGGCGCGCAGACGCCGGCCAGGCAGCCGTACGAGCAGCAATCCGCGTCCTTCGTGCACGCGCCCGGGACCGGGGTACAGCTCTCGGCGACGGAGAAGCGGGTCGTGTCGCCCCCGAGCTGGCAGGCGGTGAGGGCGGACGCGAGGAGCGCCGCGATGGCGAGGCGTCGGGTCATGGTCCGGCTTCCTCTCACAGGCGGTAGGCGACGCCGATGTTCGGCGTGAAGGCGGAGTAGTCGGTGCCGAGCAGCAGGTCGAACGCGAGGGGCTCGAACACGAGGCGCACTCGCTCGCCGACGTCGACGGAGAGGCCGAGGGCGGTGCGGAGCGAGAGCCCGGTCACGTTCTTGGTCGTCGTCGACGTGCCGACGAACGTCTCGTTCCGCTCGTACTTCTCGATCGTCTGGACGATGCCGACGCCGGCGTCCGTGAAGAGCGCGAAGCCGGACGAGAGCGGGAGCCGCAGGCGCGCGGTCGGGGCGATCTCCGCGACGAGCGCGGTCGCGTGCTCGGAGCCGGTCGGCACCTGCCGGTACGCGGGTGGGAACGACGCGGCCACGAGCTCGGTGCGCGTGAGCTGGGTGTCGGCGCTCGGCCGCGCGACGGCGGCGACGAGGTGCCACTCGAGCTGGAGGCGGCTCCAGCCAGGCGGGGTGCGCTCGAACCCGTAGTCGACCTGGCCGGTGACCGACTGACCGCGGTCGAACGCGGCGAACGCGCCGACCGAGAGGCCGAGCCAGGCGCCGCTCGACGCGGGCGCGGCCGCGACGCGCGCGGTGCCCGCGGGTGGGGGCGGCAGCGGGACGTCGGCGCGCTCGGTGGCGCCGAGCGCGGGCTTCGCCGCCGCGCGGCGCGCAGGCGTTTGGGCGAGCGCGGGCGCGGCGAGGGCGAGGACGAGGCACGGGAGGACGGCTTTGGACGCGCTGCGAATCATCGAGCCCCCAGGCGGCAGTGGTCCCGCGCAGGGTAGTCGAAGCGAGCGACGGGGCAAGAACCGTTAGTGAATGCCATCGGCTCGAGGGACACGGTGCGTGTAACCGCGCGAGATCCGGGAGTGGAGTCGATGTGGAGAAGACGCGCGGACGGTGTGCGAACCGCCGCGCGCGCGGCTATCCTCTCGGGCGGCGCGGCGACGGTCCGCGCGGATGGAGGCGAGCGTGACGGAGGCGGTCGAGCTCAGGGACGTCTGCGCCGAGGCGGCGCGCCGCGGCGGGGCGGTGCTCCGCGAGCGCTGGGGCATGGCGCGGACGATCGAGTGGAAGGGCGGGATCGATCTCGTCACGGACGCGGACCGGGCGAGCGAGGCCGCGCTCCTCGCGTTCCTGCGGGACCGCGTCCCGAGCGCCGCGATCCTCGCCGAGGAGTCGGGCCCGTCCGGCGGGGGCGGCGAGCTCCGCTTCTACGTGGACCCGCTCGACGGCACGACGAACTACGCCCACGGCGTCCCGCACTTCGCGGTCAACGTCGCGGTCGCCGACGCGCGCGGGCTCGTGGCGGGCGCCACCTACGACCCGCTCCGGGACGAGCTCTACACGGCGGCGCGCGGCGCGGGCGCGTTCCTCGGCGCGGATCGGCTGCGTCACTCCGGGCGCGCCGAGCTGCGCGGCTCGCTGCTCGTCACCGGGTTCCCCTACGACATCCACGAGAACCACGACGAGCCGCTCCGCCTCTTCGGCGCGTTCATCCGGCGGGCGCAGGCGGTCCGCCGCTTCGGGTCCGCCGCGCTCGACCTCGCCTACGTCGCGGCGGGGCGCTTCGACGGCTTCTGGGAGCTGAAGCTCAAGCCGTGGGACGTCGCGGCCGGGATCGTCATCGCGCGCGAGGCCGGCGCGATCGTCACCGACGTCGCGGGCGGCGATCGCATGCTCGAGACCGGGGACATCGTGGCGGCGTCGCCCGCGCTCGCGCCCGCGATGCTGGACGTCATCTCGGCTGAGCGGGCGCGGGCCGGTGCCGTCGCGAGCCGGAAGTCGATGGCGAGCAGCGACTCCGGATCGATGTACAGGCCGTCGACCCGCGCGCTCCAGTGGAGGTGGGGGCCGGTCGCGCGCCCCGTCGCGCCGA
>Ga0318494_10000906_pt1 | contig 11142 bp, 9 predicted proteins | sample GRESIP108b1f24_FD_203293 | JGI IMG/M metagenome (GOLD analysis project Ga0318494, IMG submission 203293) | Tropical soil microbial communities from Luquillo Experimental Forest, Puerto Rico - GRE.SIPMG.108b1f24 | ecosystem: Environmental > Terrestrial > Soil > Tropical forest > Bulk soil... | reverse complement strand
CCCAGGGGGAGCCGAGCGAGCCGGGGACGACGCCGAACTCCTCGCGCGCGTGGGTCTCGAGCGCGAGCTCGGGGTCCGACATCACGTCGCGGGCGAGCCGACGGGCGAGCTCCGGTGCGATGCCCCTGCGCTGGAACGTCTCGATCAGCTCCTCGGTCTCCACCTCCGGCGAGTCCTTCAGCGCCTGCCGCTCGATCGCGAGCTCTCGCTCGAAGAGCTCGCGCTGGGCGGTCATCGAGAGGTACTCCCCCGCGGCCATCGAGAACGCCCCGGCGACGAGGCCGGCGACGCCCGCGAGGCGCACGACGGACGCCGAGGGGTGCGCGCCGGCGAACCCGAGGATCAGCGCGACGTTGGTGACGAGCCCGTCGGAGACGCCGAAGACCGCCGCGCGCGCGCCGCCGCTCGCGACGTTGCGGTGGTGCATCTCCTCGCTCGGCACCATCGAAGCGTACCGGCGGGTCTCGCGCCGTCTGGGGCTCGTGCCGGCCGACGGTACGCTTCGGGCGCACAGGAGGCGCCTGCACATGGGGATCCGCGCGGCGAGCATCGAGGAGTACCAGCAGCACGTCGGCGAGCACCTCGGCTGGTCCGAGTGGATGCTCGTCACGCAGGACACCGTCGACAAGTTCGCCGACGCGACCGGCGACCACCAGTGGATCCACGTCGACCCCGAGCGCGCGAGCGCCGGCCCGTTCGGCGGCACGATCGCGCACGGCTACCTCACCCTGTCGTTGATCCCCGTGCTCATGACCGGGATGATCCAGGTCGACGGGGTGCGGATGGGCGTCAACTACGGGGCCAACCGGGTCCGCTTCCCCGCGCCGGTCCACGTCGGCGCTGAGATCCGGCTCGGCGCGACGCTCGCGGAGGTCACGCCGATCGACGGCGGCGCGCAGTCGGTGGTCGACGTGACGATCGAGGAGCGCGACGCGACCAAGCCCTCCTGCGTGGCGCAGGTCGTCTTCCGGCACTACCGCTGAGCCCCGTGGCCGCACCGCCCGCGCGCGGCGGGCTCCCGACCGGCGCGGAGAAGACGCGCCGCGTCCGGGAGATGTTCGACGCGATCGCGCCGCGGTACGAGCTCGTGAACCGGTGCATCTCACTCGGGCTGGACGCCGGGTGGCGCCGCAGGACCGTCGCCGCGCTCGGCCTGCGGCCGGGGGCCATCGTCCTGGACGTGGCCGCGGGCACCGGCGACCTCGCCACGGCGGCGCGCCGGGTGGGGCTGCGCCCGGTCGCCCTCGACCTCTCGATGGGCATGCTCGAGTCGGGCGCCGGCGCCCCGGCCGCGCAGTGCGACGCGGCCGCCCTCCCGGTGCGCGACGGCGCGGCCGACGGCGTGGTCTGCGGGTTCGCGCTCCGCAACTTCACGGACCTCGAGGGGTCGCTCCGCGAGATGGCGCGCGCGCTGCGACCGGGCGGGCGCGCCGCGCTCCTCGAGGTCGGCGCGCCGGCGCACCCGCTCCTGCGCGCCGGGTACTCGCTCTGGTTCGACCGGGTGGTCCCGCTGATCGGCGCGGCGCTCTCGGACCGCGCCGCGTACCGGTACCTGCCGGCCTCGGTCGCCTACCTGCCGGAGCCCGACGAGATGCGCGCGCTCCTCGAGCGGGTCGGGTTCGACGCCGTCGAGCACCAGCTGCTCTCGGGCGGGTGCAGCCAGCTCTACGTCGCCACGCGGGGGGATGCGCAGTGAGCGCGGCCCGCAGAGCGCGCCGCGGTCTCGTCGAGCTGGACGCGACCGCTCGGGCCGCCCTCGTCCGCGCCGGCGCGCGCGGGGGCGTGGTCCACGCGGCCGCGTCGCTCGTCGTCGTCGGCCTCGGCACCGCGGGCGCGGTCGAGCTCCCGCGGGGGCTGCACGACCCGGACGCGCCGGCACGGGTCGCCGCCGCGCTCGGGGCCGTCGAGCTCACCGGCGAGCCCGGTCCCGGCGGGACCGGGGTCCTGGCCATGGGCGCGCTGCCGTTCGATCCCGACGCGCCCGGCGCGCTCGCGATCCCCTCGCTCCTCTGCGCGTGGGACCCGGCCGGCACCGACGCCTGGGCGACGGCGATCGCGCGCGATGGCGAGCCGCCGGTCGACGTCGTCGGCGCCGTCGCCGCGGCCGCCGCGCAGGTCGCGCCGCTCGCGCCGATCCCCGGGGCGCGCGGCACCGAGGCGCGGCCCGAGCCCGCCGCGTTCGAGGCCGCCGTGGCGGCGTGCGTCGCGCGGCTCCGGGCAGGGGACGCGCAGAAGGTCGTCCTCGCCCGGTCCGTCACCGGGTGCGCCGCGGGCTCCGTCGACGCGGCGGCCGTCGCCGACGCGCTGCACGCGCTCGACCCTGCGTGCGACCTCTACGCGGTGGCCGCGCCGCGCGGGCGGTTCGTCGGGGCGAGCCCCGAGCTGGTCGTCGCCGTGAGCGACGGCGCGGTCTGCGCGCACCCGCTCGCCGGGACGGTCGCGCTCGGCGACGGCGACGACGACGCCAGGGTCGCGTGGCTGCTCGCCTCGGAGAAGAACCGGGCCGAGCACGCCGTCGTCGTCGAGGACCTCGTCGCGCGGCTGGCGCCGCTCTGCGACGCGCTGCACGCCGCGTCGGCGCCGAGCGTCGTGCGCCTCTCGACGAACGCGCGGCTCGGCACCTGGGTGGACGGCAAGCTGCTCGGGCCGCGCGACGCGTCGACGGCGATCGGCGCGCTCGCGGCGCTGCACCCGACCGCGGCGGTGGGCGGCGTCCCACGTGACGTCGCCCGTCGCCTCATCGACGAGCTCGAGATCGCGCCGCGGGGGCTGTGGGCGGGCCCGGTGGGGTGGGTCGACGCGGACGGCACCGCCACCTGGACGCTCGCGCTGCGGGGGGTGACGCTCCTCGACGAGGCGTTCGAGGTCTTCGGCGGCGCCGGGATCGTGGCGGCGTCGGACCCGAGGGACGAGCTCGACGAGACCGAGGAGAAGCTGCGCTCAGTCCTGCGCGTGCTCGGCGTCTGAGCCCGACGACGATCGGCGGGCGCGCCACGCGCGGTACGGGCGCGCGAGGGCCCAGAGGGTGACCAGCGCCAGCGCCTCGAGGACGATGGCGCTCGACATCTTGGAGTGGCCCTGGGTGCGGTCGATGAACGTGATCGGCACCTCGCGGATCCGCGCACCGGCCTGGCGGGCGCGGTAGGTCATCTCGATCTGGAACGCGTACCCCTCGGCGCGCACCGTCGTGTACCGCATCTTCTCGAGCGCCCCGCGGCGGTAGACGCGATACCCGGCCGTCGAGTCCGCGACGTGCAGCGAGAGGAGCGCCGCGGCGTAGAGGTTGCCGCCGCGCGAGAGCGCGAGCCGCGTCAGCGTCCAGTTCGGGATCGCCGCGCCCGGCACGTACCGAGACCCGATCACGACGTCGGCGTTCTCGGCGGCCTGCAGCAGGGTCGGGAGCGCCGCGGGGTCGTGGGAGAAGTCGGCGTCCATCTCGACGAACGCGTCGAACCCCTGCGCGATCCCGTGCGCGAACCCCGCGCGGTACGCGGTCCCGAGCCCGCCTTTGCTCTCGCGGTGCAGCACCTCGATCCGTCCGAGGCGCTGCGCCGTGTCCTCGGCCAGCTTGCCGGTGCCGTCCGGGCTCGAGTCGTCGACGACCAGCACGTCCACGTCGGGCGCGTGCTCGCGCACCGCCTCCAGCAGCTGCACGACGGTCTCGGCCTCGTTGTACGTCGGGACCACGACGAGGGTGCGCATCGCGGCAGCCTACGGCCGCGCGCGCACCCGATCCGCATCCGCGACACGAGCCGGCTCCGGCGTCGGGTGGCGCACCTCGCGCACGATCACCTGGATGGCGCTCCCGACCGGGATCCCGACGAGCGCGCCGATGAGCGTGCCGAACGCGCCGGCGAGCTGGCCGCCGAGCGTCGCGGCGATGACGACCGTCACGAGGATGCCGAGCTTCGACATCCGCACGGTCCGCGACATGATGATCGGGTTGAGCACGTGGTTCTCGACCTGCTGGTAGACGAGGAAGACGACCAGCACGGCGATCCCCGCCGTCGGGGAGTGCAGGAACGAGATCAGCACCGTCGGGATGCCGGCGAGCAGCGCGCCGACGATCGGGAGCAGGTCCACGAGCGCGACCCAGACCGCGAGGAGGACCGCGAACGGCACCCCGAAGACGAGCAGGGCGATGAGCACGACGAGGCCGGCGATGACCGAGGTCGCGACGTTGCCGAAGACGTACCCGGTGACCCCGGTCGAGGCCTCGTGCACGACCCGGGCCACGCGCCGCCGCCGGCCACCGGGCAGGAGCGAGAGGATCCCCTCCCAGATCCGCGGGAGGTCGAGCAGGAGGAAGTACGAGAGCATCAGGATCGTCACCAGCCGGACGACCGTGGAGACCGCCGCGGTCCCGAACCGCAGCGCCGGGTGGGCCAGCTCCCCGGCCAGGTTGTGGAGCTTCGGGGCGTTCTGGATGACCCAGGTGCGCAGGTGGAGGCGGTCGATCAGGTGCCCCACCCACCCCTGGCCGTGCTCCGCCTGGTTCACCAGGTTCGGGAGGCTGTTCGAGAGCGCGTCGACGTGGCTCACGAGCGGTGAGCCGAAGAGGAACGCGATCCCCGCGAAGACGAGCAGGCCCGAGAGGAAGATGACCGCGGTCGCGAACGAGCGTCGCATCCCGAGCCCCTCGAGGAAGCCGACCGGCCCCGCGAGGAACGCCGCCACGAAGATCGCGACGCCGAAGAGGAGGAGGTCGACGCGGACGAACCACGCGAGCAGCAGGAGCAGCCCCGTGACGACGACCACGGCGACCGAGGTCACGATCGTCGCGAGCGGGATCTCGCGGTGCTCGGCCGCGGCGAGCATGCGCGACGTCAGCGTCTCGGTGTCGCCGGACGCCTCCTCGTCGCCCACGTGCTCCAGCATTGCACCTGGCGCGCGCGGATCGTGACAGGCTCTGCCGCGTGCTGAACGACGCGCCGCACGAGATGGAGCACGAGGCGGTGCGCCCGATCGCGCGGTGGCGGGCCCGCATCCCTCCGCAGATCCGCTACGCCGTCGCGCTCGGCGTCGTCATCTTCCTCCTCGAGTACGTGGTGCTCCCCGAGGTCGCCACCGCGCGGCGCGACGTGCACGTCCTCGGGCAGGTGAACGGCGCGTCGCTCGTGGTCGCCGTGCTCCTGGAGGCCGCCGCGCTCATCGCCTACGCCGAGCTCTCGCGGACGGTGCTCGCGCCCGACCCGCCGCCGTTCGGCGTCCAGCTCCGCATCAACATGTCGAGCCTCGCGCTCAGCCACGTGGTGCCGGGCGGGACCGCCCCGGGCGGGGCGCTCGGGTACCGGCTCCTCTCCGACGAGGGGGTCTCCGGGTCGGTCGCGGCGTTCGGCCTCGCCGCCCAGGGGATCGGCTCGGCGGTGGTCCTGAACCTGCTCTTCTGGTCCGCCCTCGTGATCTCGATCCCGCTCAGCGGGTACAACCGCCTCTACGGGTTCGCCGCGCTCGCGGGGGTCTTCCTGCTGCTCGCGTTCTTCGGGACGGTAGTCCTCGTCACCCGCGGCCAGCGCCACGCCGACGCCTGGCTCCGCCGCGTCGCGGTCCACGTGCCGTTCACGACGCCCGACGGGGTCTCGCGCCGCCTCCAGCAGGTCGCCGACCGGATCACGCTCCTCCAGACGAACCGCCGCCTGCTCTCGGGGGTCATCGGGTGGGCGGCGGCCAACTGGCTCCTCGACGCCGCGAGCCTCTGGGTCTTCCTCTGGGCGTTCGGCCACCTCGTCTCGCCGATCGACCTGCTCGTCGCGTACGGCCTCGCCAACGTGCTGGCGGTGATCCCGGTGACCCCCGCGGGCCTCGGCGTGATCGAGGGGGTCCTCATCCCCACGCTCGTCGGGTTCCGCGTCCCCGCCGCCATCGCCACGGTGGGCGTGCTCTCCTGGCGGCTCATCAACTTCTGGCTCCCGATCCCCGTGGGCGGCGCGTGCTACCTCTCGCTGCGGCTGCGGCACCGCCACGCGACGTGAGCTCGGCTACGCCTCCTGCTCGCGCCAGTGCCGCAGCTGCTCGGCGGCGAGCTGGCGCAGCTCGTCCTGGACGCTGCGCCCGGCGACCGTCTCGCGCCGCCGCCATCTTTGGTCGGGGCCGAGCACCCAGCTGAAGCGGTCGTCGGCGAAGTCCCGCTCGAGCACGTCGACGAGCTGGTCGACGTTCGCCGGGTCCTCGATCGGCGTCGTGACCTCGATCCGTCGGTCGAGGTTCCGCTCCATCAGGTCCGAGGACCCGATGAGCACGCGGAGGCCGTTCGGCCCCTCCCGCGACCCGAAGCGGAAGATCCGCGAGTGCTCCAGGAACTCCCCGACGACGGAGCAGACCGTGATGTTCTCGGAGAGGTCGGGCACGCCTGGCCGCAGGCAGCACAGCCCGCGCACGCACAGCCGGATCGGCACCCCGGCGCGCGACGCCGCGTAGAGCTCGTCGATCACGCGCGGGTCGGTGAGCCCGTTCACCTTGAAGTCGATCCTTCCGCCCGGCCCGGCCTGGCGCTCCTCGTCGATCAGCTCGATGATCCGGGGCCGCATGGAGACCGGCGAGACCAGGAGGCGCTCGTAGGTGTCGTGTCGGCTGAACCCGGTGAGGAAGTTGAAGAGCTTCGCCACGTCGGCGGTGATCGCCTCGTCGGCCGTGAGCAGCCCGACGTCCTCGTAGGTCCGCGCGGTCCGGCCGTTGTAGTTGCCGGTCCCGATGTGGCAGTACCGGCGGACCCCGTCGGGCTCGCGGCGCAGCACGAGCGCGGTCTTCGAGTGGGTCTTGTACCCCATGACTCCGTAGACGACGTGGACGCCGGTGTCCTCCAGGGCCTTCGCCCACCCGATGTTCGCCGCCTCGTCGAACCGCGCCTTCAGCTCGACGAGCGCGGCCACCTGCTTGCCCGCCTCGGCCGCGCGGATGAGCGACGCCACGATCGGGCTGTCGCCGGAGGTCCGGTAGAGCGTGTGCTTGATCCCGAGCACGTTGGGGTCGTCGGCGGCCTGTGCGACGAACGCCTCGACCGAGTCGGAGAACGAGTCGTAGGGGTGGTGCAGGAGCACGTCGCGCTCGCGGACGACCGCGAAGATGTCGGCGATCTCGTTGTCCCCCGCGAGCAGCCGGGGCGGCGTGATCGGCGTCCAGGTCTCCGAGTGCAGGTCCGCGCGGTCGAGGTTGTAGACCGACCAGAGCCCCGCGAGCCCGATCGGCGCGTCGGCGGTGTACGCGGCGTCGTCGCTCAGGTCGAGCTCGCGCAGCAGCAGGTCGCGCAGCCCCGGGGAGAGCCGGTGCTGCACCTCGAGGCGCACCGCGCGTCCGAACCGGCGACGCCGCAGCTCCATCTCGAGCGCGATGAGCAGGTCCTCCGCCTCCTCCTCCTCGAGGGTGAGGTCGGCGTTGCGCGTGACCCGGAACGTCTCGGTCTCCCCGAGCACCATCCCCGGGAAGAGCCGGTCGAGGTGGGCGGCGATCACCTGGTCCACCGGGACGAGCCGCCCCTCGTCGCCGACCGGGAGGAACCGGGGCAGGACCGGGGGGACCTTCACCCGGGCGACCCGCTCGTCGCCGGTCGAGGGGTCCCGGACCGGGACCGCGAGGTTGAGCGAGAGGTTGGAGATCATCGGGAACGGGTGGCCGGGGTCGACGGCGAGCGGGGTCAGGATCGGGAAGATCTCGGCGGTGAAGAACGCCTCGAGCACGGTGCGCTCCGTGGCATCCAGCTGCGCGTACGGCTCGATCCGGATCCCCGCCGCCGCCAGCTCGACCTGGAGGTGCTCGAGGAAGATCCGGTCCTGGCGCCGCACCAGCTCGGTGGTGCGCTGCCGGATCGCGACCAGCTGCTCTCGCGGCCGGAGCCCGTCGGCGGACCGCGTCGTGATGCCGCCGACCACCTGGTCCTCGAGGCCGGCGACGCGCACCTGGAAGAACTCGTCGAGCAGCTCGGAGAAGATCGCCATGAACTTCACTCGCTCGAGCAGCGGCAGCGTCGTGTCCTCGGCGAGGTCGAGGAGGCGCGACCCGAAGTCGAGTCGCGAGAGCTCGCGGTTCGAGAACCGCGTGGGACCGAAGCGCTCGATCGCGGCGAGCTCGGCGGCGTGCGGCGCCGCGACGAGGGCCTCGTCCGAGGTGTAGGTCTGCGTGGTCGTGTCCGACATGGGTGCTCCGGGCGATCGTAGTGGCGCCGGTAGGCTCGAGCGATGGTCGCGGTTCGCGCTGCGCCACCTCGTACCGCGCCACCCCGTTCGTGGCGCGTCGCGGTCCCCACCTACGACCGAGGGCCGAAGCCGCGCCGGCGAGCGGAGTTCTGGCTCCTCCTGCTCGCGTGCGGGATCACGACGGCGTGCTACGCGCTCGCCTCGCTCGGCCAGGACGGCAAGCTCCCCCTGAACCTCTGGGGGTTCCTCGCCGCGGTCCTCGGCCTCTCGCTCGGCGCGCACCTCGCCAACCGCTGGCTCGTGCCCAACGCCACGCCGGTGCTGCTCCCGATCGCCACGCTGCTCAACGGGATCGGGTTCGTCGAGATCGCGCGGTGGAACGCCGCCTACGCGAGCCAGCAGGCGCTCTGGGCGGCGATCAGCTGCGCGCTGTACGTCCTGACGCTGCTCCTGGTGCGCCGCTCCCGGGATCTCGACCGGTACCGGTACCTGCTGCTCCTGCTCGCGATCTTCCTGCTCCTGGCGCCGGTGATCCCCCACCTCGGCCTCGAGATCAACGGCGCGCGGCTGTGGGTGCACGTGGGCGGCATCGAGTTCCAGCCCGTGGAGGTCGCGAAGCTCCTCCTCGTCGTCTTCTTCGCGTCCTACTTCGCGACGACCAAGGAGCTGCTCTCGATCCCGTCCCGCAGGATCGGCAACCACCTCTTCGTCGACCCGCGCCCACTGCTCCCGATCGCGGTCACCTGGGGGTTCGCGCTCGCGGTGCTCGGGTTCGAGAACGACGTCGGGTTCGCCATGCTGCTCTTCACGCTCTTCCTCGCGCTGCTGTGGACCGCGACGGGGCGCGTCGCCTACCTCGTGGCGGGGATCGCGCTCTTCGTCGTCGGCGCGCTCGTCGCCGCGCACTACTTCCCGCAGGTCCACGAGCGCGTCCAGGTCTGGCTCGACCCGTGGCCCTACGCGAAGGGCAACGGGTACCAGCTCGTGCAGGCGTGGTACGCGCTGGCCGCGGGCGGGATCCTCGGCACCGGGTTCGGGCTCGGAGCCGCGGGCGCCACGGTGCCGCACCTGACGACCGACATGATGGTCGCCGCGATCGGCGAGGAGATGGGCCTGATCGGGATCGCCGCCGTGGTCTGCGGGTTCATGCTGCTCGTCGGGACGGGCCTGCAGATCGCGCAGCGCTCGCGCACGGACTTCGCTCGGCTGTGCGCGGTGGGCCTCACCGTGGTCATCGGGTTCCAGGCGTTCTTCATCATGGCGGGCGTGCTCCGGATCCTCCCGCTGACGGGCATCACCCTCCCGTTCATGGCCTACGGCGGCTCGTCGCTCGTCGCGAACTACGTGCTCATCGCGCTGCTCATGCGGCTCTCCGAGGAGGCCGAGAGCCGGCCGACCGCGACGGCCGCGGCCGTCGCCGTGGCAGCCTGACCGCTCTCGGCTCCGAGCGGGCTACTCGAGCAGCGCGGCGTCGCAGAGGATCGGCGCGCGCGCCGGGACCCGCAGCGCGAGCGCGATCCCGTCGGTCGGCCGGCAGTCCACGACCTCGCGGCCCCGGGGACCCATGAGGTCGAGCTCGGCCACGATCGTCCCCTCCCGCACGCCGGTGATCCGCACCGCGACGAGGTCGCACCCCGCCGCGGCGAGCACCGTCGCGAGCAGGTCGTGCGTGGAGGGGCGAGGCGCGGGCTCCCCCTCGAGCGCGCGGGCGATCGACTGCGCCTCGGGCAGCCCGATCGGGAAGTCGATCCCGCGGAACGGCGCCTCGTCCTCGCGGAGGTGGATGGTGGGGCTCGCGTCTGTGAGCTCGAACGCCACGCTCACGACCTCGACCGGCACGAACGTCGCGTACGTCGTCGCCGCAGGCTCGTCGGGCGCCGGACCCGTCGTCGCCGCAGCGTCCGGGTGCTCGACGGGGTCCGCGCCGGTCGCCTCCTCGTGCGGTCCCGGCTCGCCCAGCCCGGGGGCGGCGGCCTCGGCCGCGGCCTGCGCGTCGGTCACGACGCGTGCCGCGGAGCCGGGGCGAGCGTGGACTTGGCGGTTCCGTTCGTGACCGAGAGCACGACGCCGACCGCGATGAAGAAGCAGACGGCCGCCGAGCCGCCGTAGCTGAGGAAGGGGAGCGGGATCCCTGTCACCGGCATGAGCCCCATGATCATCCCGACGTTCTGGAAGCAGCTGAACGCGAAGAACGTGAAGATCCCGACGGCGAGCAGCCGGCCCAGGTGGTCCTTCGCCAGCATCGAGGCCCGGAGCATCCGCCCGGCGATCCCGGCGAGCGCACAGATGAGCCCGAGCGCCCCGACGAACCCGAGCTGCTCCCCCACCGCCGTGAAGATGAAGTCGGTGTACGCCTCGGGCACGTACCCGCCGTTGGTCGAGACCCCGTGGAAGAACCCCTTGCCGAGGAGCCCGCCCGACCCGATCGCCGCCTTGGCCTGGGTCACCTGCCAGGGCGGGGACCCGATGAAGCTCGTGAGCCGGACGACCTGGTAGTGCTGGAGCACCCCGAGGACGATCGCGATGGTGGCGACGCCGGCGCCGACGACGGTCATGAGGAAGAGGAACCTCGGGGGCACCCCGGCGATGGCGAGCATCACGATCAGGACGATCACCATGATGATCGCGGTCCCGAGGTCGGGCTGGAGGAAGACGAGGAAGATCGGCAGCCCGGCCATCAGCAGCATCCGCACGACGTCGCGGGTCGAGAGGCCGTCCGGCCGTCGCTCGCAGTAGGTCGCGACCGCGAGGATCATCGCGAGCACCGTGAACTCGGAGGGCTGGATCTGGATCGGGCCGAACGAGAACCACCGCTGCGCGCCGAGGGCGTTCGAGCCGAGCGGCGACTTCACGGCGGCGAGCGCCAGGATCGAGAGCAGGTACGCGGGGGTCGCGATGTGCTCGAGCCGCCGGTAGTCGATCTTCGAGACGATCAGCATCACCACGACCCCGAGCATCACGAACCCGAGCTGGCGCTCCAGGTAGTAGTGCGGGTTGTCCCCGTTCGAGATCA
>Ga0318494_10000902_pt1 | contig 11156 bp, 9 predicted proteins | sample GRESIP108b1f24_FD_203293 | JGI IMG/M metagenome (GOLD analysis project Ga0318494, IMG submission 203293) | Tropical soil microbial communities from Luquillo Experimental Forest, Puerto Rico - GRE.SIPMG.108b1f24 | ecosystem: Environmental > Terrestrial > Soil > Tropical forest > Bulk soil... | reverse complement strand
CGGGGTCGCTGACCGGCTGTGGCCGCGGTTCGGTAATGCTGGGCAATTCCACTAAGTCATCCACCATTCTCATCTGTGTGCGGTGCCGCCTGCCGCCGATTCGGCACGGCGACTGGGTACGCCCGCGGAGCGAGGCTGGCTGTGCTGGGCTGAACCACGGACCGTTCGGTTTAGTAACATCTTTGACCGAACGGACGGTGGTGATACGCCCAGCTGTGGCCACGAGTTGGGCTTTCAGGGTCTGTTCTGTTAGGTGGCTTGCTTTCAAGCCAAGCAATATTGCCGCTCGCTGAACATGAAAAACCACCCGCAAGAACCGGCGCCCGGGAGTGCCAATGGCCTGGGCTGTGCGGGTGGGGGGAGAATGCTGCTGTTAGCGGTCGGCGCCGGGAGGTGGGGCTGTGGCTGAGCCGCCGGCCGGGTTCGCGGGCCTGCTGCGCCAGCTGCGCCGGGAGGCCCGGCTGACGCAGGAGGAACTGGCTGCAGCGGCCGGGCTGAGCGTGCGCGCGGTTGCCTACCTGGAGCGGGGGGTGGTGAGCACCCCGCAGAAGGAGACGGTGCGGCTGCTGGCCGATGCGCTGGGCCTGACCGGCCCAGCCCGGGCCGGGTTCGAGTCGGCGGCCCGGGGCCAGCCGGTGCCGGGCGGAGTGGCGGCGGCGACGCGCACGCTGCCGCGGGATATCGCCTCGTTCACCGGGCGGGTGCGGGAACTGGAGCAGCTGGCGGAGGCCGTGGCCGAGGCGGGCGGGGTGGTAGGCATCCACGCGATCGGCGGGATGGCCGGGATCGGCAAGACCGCGTTCGCAGTGCACGCCGCGCACCGGCTGGCCGACCGGTTCCCGGGCGGGCAGATCTTCCTGCAGTTGCACGGGCACACCCCCGGCCAGCGGCCGGTGGACCCCGAGGATGCGCTGGCCAGCTTGCTGCTGACCGCCGGGGTGGCCCCGGCCCAGATCCCGCCGGGCCTGGAGGCGCGGATGGCCCTGTGGCGCGACCGGCTGGCCGGGCAGCAGCTGCTGCTGATCCTCGACGACGCAGCCGGCAGCGAGCAGGTCCGCCCGCTGCTGCCCGGCACCGGGAGCAGCCTGGTGCTGGTCACCAGCCGGCGGCACCTGTCCGCGCTGGACGAGGCGGCCGTGATCAGCCTGGACACGTTGCCGGCCGACCAGGCGGCCGGGCTGCTGGTCCGGCTGGCGGGCCGCCCCGGGCTGGGCGCAGGCGATCCGGGGGTGGCCGAGATCACCCGGCTGTGCGGGTACCTGCCGCTGGCCATCGGGATGGTGGCCCGCCAGCTGCGGCACCACCCGGCCTGGACCGCGGCCGGGCGGGCCGCCGAGCTGGCCGCGGCGGCGGGCCGGCTGGAGCTGATGGCGACCGAGAACGTGTCGGTCGCCGCGGCGTTCGACCTGTCCTACGCCGATCTGGACCCGGATCTGCAGCGGCTGTTCCGGCGGCTGGGCCTGCACCCGGGCGCCGAGGCCGACCAGTACGCCGCCGCCGCCCTGGACGGTACCGAGCCGGTGGCCGCGCGCCGGGGCCTGGAGGCGCTGTATGACCAGTACCTGCTGACCGAGCCCGCCCCGGGGCGGTACCGGATGCACGACCTGATCCGCGAGCACGCCCGCGCCCTGGCCGATCGTCTGGATCCGGACCGCGACCGGGACCTAGCTAGCGGCCGGTTGCTGGATTACTACCAGCACATCGCCGCTCGGGCCGAGGCTCTCATCGCCCGCCAGACCCGCCCCGGCCCGGCCGTACCAGGCGCGGTCCCGACTGCGATGCCCGGCCTGCTCGGCCCTGAGCAGGCGCTGGCCTGGGCCCGCGTCGAGCGGGCCAGTCTGCTGGCCTGCCTGGACCACGCCGTTGCCACCGGCCAGCACCTCCGGATTATCGCCCTGACCGCCGGCCTGGCCGGGCTGCTGCGGCTCGACGGCCCCTGGGCCGAGGCCATCAGCCACCACCAAGCCGCGATCGAGGCCGCACGGCACCTCAGCGACCGGCTCAGCCACGCCAACGCCCTCCACGACCTAGGCGACGTGCGGTGGCTGATGGGTGAATACCGGGCCGCGGCCCGGGATCTGGAGCGGGCGCTTGGCATCTACCGGGACCTCGGCGATCGGCTCGGCCAAGCCAACACCCTCCGCTACCTGGGGGCCGTGCGGCGGGGGACAGATGATTACCCGGCCGCGGCCCGGGATCTGGAGCAGGCGCTGGGCATCTACCGGGACCTCGGCGACCGGCTTGGCCAGGCCAACGCCCTCAACTACCTCGGGAACGTGCGGCAGCTGACGGGTGAGTACCGGGCCGCGGCCCGGGATCTGGAGCAGGCGCTGGGCATCTACCGGGACCTCGGCGACCGGCTCGGCCAGGCCTACGCCCTCCGCTACCTGGCGGCTGTGCGGCAGCTGACGGGCGAGTACCCGGCCACAGTCCAGGCCCTGGAGCAGGCCCTGGCCATCTCCCGCGACCTCGGGAACCGGTTCGGCCAGGCCTGGGCCCTCCTCTACCTGGGGATCGTGCGGCGGGCGACGGGTGATTACCCGGCCGCGGCCCAGAACCTAGAGCAGGCGCTGGGCATCTCCCGCGACCTCGGCGACCGGTTCGGCGAGGCCTGGGCCCTCCTCTACCTGGGGGTCGTCCGGCGGGCGACGGGTGATTATCCGGCCGCGGCCCAGGACCTGGAGCAGGCGCTGGGCATTCTCCGCGATCTCGGCCACCGGGGGGGCAAGGTTCAGGCGCTCAACGAAAGGGGGACGCTGCACCTGGTCACCGGTGACCTCACGCAAGCCGAGGGGTGCCACCGGCAGGCCCTGGACCTGGCCCGCGCCATCGGCAGCTCCTGGAACGAGGCGCACGCCCTGGCAGGCCTGGGCCGCTGCGCCCTGGCCGTCGGCCACGCCACGCAGGGCGAGGCCCTCCTGCGGCAGGCCCTGGAGATCTTCCAGCGTGCCGGCGCAGCCGAGGCCGGCGACGTCTCCCGCGAACTGGCTACCCTCAACCAGGCCGGGCCACCCGCCTAACCCCGCACCGCCGGGACTGCCCATGTGATGGGCTCCCCACTTTCTCGCCGCTAGTGATAGCCGTCGGCGGCAATAGTGCCCGCCCGCGGCCCGCGGCGTAGCACGTCATCAGCGCACCTCCGCCAGGGCGGCTGCCGCCATGCGCAGCTTGCCGTCGTCCCACAGCGAGGGCTGCTGCTGGCCGCTTACGGTGATTCCGTAGGCGTGCGGGCAGGCGCCGAGGGTGACGACGGCCGACGGTCCGCCCGCCACCCGCGGCGTGAACCGCAGGATGTACACGGTGGCCACCGGGGCACAGTGCATCCCGGCCACCACGCTCATGGGTGCCGGGACGCCCGCGTTAACTATGGCCGTCAGCCTGCTGATGCCGGCCCGGGCGGTAAACGTGCGCGTTACTACCCGTGTCTGCGCCCAGCGCTGCGCGGAAATCGTCACGGAGCCGAAGGCGGCCGGATCGAGATGCTCGGCCGATGTCCGGGTGGGCAGCCAGGCTGCTTCGGCACCGACAGCGATCAGGATTGTCGTGCCGGAGAGCTGGACCAGCGTGACGCTGAACCGGGCCACATCGATGCCAGGTTCCGGGGCCGGCAAGATGGCGCCCGCCCCCGCGCCGGGGGTGATCGTGCCAATCTGCCTGAGCGGCGTATGCGCCAGCAGCCCGGCCCAGGCCGACCGAGGCTGCGCCGGGGCCTCGAGGGTCCGCTGGACCCGGACCCAGCCGGCCTGCAGCGGTGCCGGCGGATAGGTGAGCGGCGGCGGCAGCTTGGCCAGCTGCACAGTCCTGGTTCCTGGCGGCGGGCTCAGCTCGTTAACCAGCCGCCTGACGAGCGCCTGCGCCCGCTCCCGCAATCCGCCGGCCGGAGCCATGGCAGCATGCGGGGCGTTGACCGCGACGGTGCCCCGTGACGGCGTCGACCCGCAGCCCGCCAGGAACAGGCCGGCTGCCACCGCGACGGCCAGACATGTGCGCATAGTCGTCTCCCTCGCGCCAGTCCTAATGATTAGACTCGGCGCGCGCCGCTGCCGGTTCCCGGTGCCCGGGCACAAGAAGCAACCACGACGGGTGATCCGCACTTGAATTAGGACGCGTGCACGGTACCGCCGTTACCCGCGGCTCGCTGATTGTCGGCTCCCGGCGTGTATCAGATATGCCTGCCGCTCCTCCGTGCAGGTGAGCGGCAAGGACCGCTGGGGGTGCGGCGTCCGGCGCAAGGCCGGGAAAGACGGGGGAAGCAGTGGCTACGAACAGGTTCATGCTCGACCGTTACCAGGCCGAGGTTGGCCCGCGACCGGCATCCCGCACGGCTGCGCCCGCTCCCCGGCCGGTCAGGCCAGCATGAGCGCGGCGGCGCCGGGTCCGCTGTCATTCCGGCGGATCGTGGATATCCCGTTCGAGACGTGCATGGCCGCACTTGACCGCTGGCAGAGCGCGGGGCACGACGGCGAACTCTGCCTCGGCGAAAGCCAGTTGCTCGGGCCGACGGAGCGCGATCGCGACTCAGGTACGCGCCGGCTCGAGGTCCGCCTGCGCCGGGGACCGCTGCGCCCGATCCTGCGCATGAGACTAGACATCGACCGGTGGTCCTCATCGTCTACCGCGTTGGAGCTGATCCCGTGCGGGCGCATCCGGCCCACCGCGGCTTATTTCCGGGCCGGCCATCTCCTGCTTGACTCGCTGACCCGCTCGCTGCCGCAGTACCTACCTCCAGCTCAGGCCCGGGACACGGCGAGCCAGGCCCACGTGCCCGTCAGTTCCGGGCGGCGGTTATCCCGGTCGTCCATGTCATATCGACGGGGTAGATCTGGGCGCGGCCGGTCACCAAGACGACGCTCGCATCCACCCGATCCGCAGGCAGCTGGGCGGACGGGGCGCGATCGGGGCCATGTTCGCCGCGACAAACCCCGGCGGTGTCTGTGGGGTCGTTCCGGCGGGGTGGGTCGCGGCGCCGGCATTACTTGAGCTCGACGCGGATTGCATGGTAGCGGCACTCGTCGACGTTCTGGACAGAGTGCGGACCCTCGGGCTCCATCCAGTGCACCCGCACGTCGGCCGGGGACTCGAAGCGCGCCTGGGACTCGTACTGCAGCGCATCGCCCTGGTAATACCTGATCCGGGCTGGCTCGTCGACGATCATCACGCTGGCCGCCTGGTGCGTGTGCTCGGGTTCGCGGGTTCGTGGCTCGATCACCACTTCCAGTACCCGTACCCGGTCGTTCTCCAGCAGGACGCGATGGGAGGCCGGCGCGGCGACCAGCGCATCCATCGTCTTCGGCCATGGCCATGGCGGTTCGGTCGTCATGCTCTCACCTCGCAGCAGCGCCGGGCCCTCCGGCCAGGGCGGCCTGGGCGTCGGCGCGGCGGTGGGTCTCGGCGTCCAGCAGTCTAACCACGAGGGCGAAGCTCCTTCAGGGCATAAGGGCTTCTGTCCGGTGCAAAATGGTCGTGTTGCTCTAAGTGCGGCGCCGGTTTCCCGGCCCGGACCAGCTCTGGGCACGATCGGCGGTGGGCTGGCGCGGGCCGGGCGGGGAAGCGTTGGTCGCGCATCACCGGCCACCGCCAGCCGCTGCGGGCGCCCGCCGCGCCGATGCGGGCCCGGCTGGCTTCCCCTGGCCTGCCGAGGCTGCGTCACCAGCCGCCGCGCAGAAGCGTGCGCGCGCCAGGGCCGGGCAGAGCCGGGCGACCAGCGCGGCGCCCAGGATGCAGGCGAGCCCGCCAGACATCACCGAGATGGCAGGCGTGCTGATCGCCGCCGCGCTTCCGGCCTCCAGGTTGCCGAGGGCGGGCGCGGCGTTAGCCTGGGCCAGCCACAGCGCACTGAGCCTGCCGCGCATCCGGTCCGGTATAGACAGTTGCAGCAGGCTGCTGCGCAGTACCTCCGAGACCAGATCGGCGGCGCCGGCCAGCGTGAGCAACACCAGGCCCACCAGCAGGTCAGGGGCCACGCCAAACCCGCAGATCGCCAGACCCCAAACCGCGACCGAGGCCAGCAGGACGCGCCCGGCGTGACGCACGCTGGCGATCCAGCGGCTGGTCAGCGCGCCGGCCAGCGCCCCAGCCGCCGGGGCGGCGTAGAGCAGGCCCACCGCCGCCGCCCCGCCATGGAACGTGCCGGTGCCGATGGCCGGGAACAAGGCACTGGGCATGCCGAAGACCATCGCGTTGACATCGATCAGCAACAGCCCCGCGACCAGCCGATGACGGCGCAGGAAGCCGAGGCCTTCGGCGAACCGGCCCAAGCCCGCCCGGCCGCCACCGCCGGGCCGCAGCGGCCGCATCCGGGCTGCCACGAGCGCGCAGCAGAGATAGGAAGCGGCATCGGCGGCGAAGGCAGCGGCGACGCCGAACCGGGCGATCACCAGGCCAGCGGCGGCCGGCCCGGCCAGCGCGGCGGCCTTGTCGGCGGTGGCGTTCAGCGCGACCGCCGCGGGCAGCTGGTCCACGGTCACCAGCGTGGCGACCGCGGCCGGACGAGCCGGCGCGCCCAGCCCCGCCGCCGCCCCACTGGCGGCGGTGAGGAGGAACAACAGCCAGAGCCGCGGATGGCCACATGCCGCGTTGACCGCAAGGCCCGCGACCATTACCCCCGCGGCCGCCTCGGTGACCAGGACCAGTAGACGACGGTCCGCGGCGTCGGCGATCGCGCCGCCGATAAGCATGCCAGCCACCATGGGCACGACCTCAGCCACCCCGAGGGCGCCAACTGCAAGTGAGGAATGCGTTATCCGGTAGGCCTGCAGCGCGGCCGCGACCATCGTGACGGCGCTGCCCAACGCGGAAATGGCCCGCCCTCCCAACAGCAGGCGCAGGTCCCGGCTGTTCCGCAGCGGGCGGGTATCCACCGGCAGCCGAATGCTCATAACTCAAGGCTCGGCCAGCACCACGGGCCGCCGCTTCCGATAAACTGCCGGGTTATGTCGGAAACTCGCCAGCCTGAACCGGCGGTGACGTTGTCTCGCCAGCTCGCCGGCGGCGCCACCATCGACGCTCACCGGCACGACGGAAACCAGATCGTCTATGCCAGCCAGGGTGTGCTTTCAGTGGCAACGGACGCAGGCACATGGGTCGCTCCGGCGAGCCGGGCGATCTGGGTTCCGGCTGGCACCACCCACCAGCACCGGGCATATGGCAGGACGGTTCTCCATACCGTCGGGCTGCCTGCCCGCGCGGACCCGCTAAGGGCCAACAGGCCAGCCGTGCTGGTGGTGGGCCCCTTGCTACGCGAGCTGATCATCACCTATACCCGCGAGCCGCAGGAGGAATCCCCGGCCCGGTCACGGCTGCGGTCGGTGATGCTTGACCAGCTACGCGCAACCCCTCAGCAAGGCATCCACCTTCCCGCCGCCCGGGACGCGCGCCTGGCCGCGGTGTGCGATCTTCTCCTGCGTGACCCGGCCGACCGCCGCAGCCTGGCCCAGCTCGGTGCGGCCGCCGGGGTCAGTCAGCGCACACTCACCCGCCTGTTCGCCCAGGAGATGGGCATGACATTCCCGCAGTGGCGCACCCAGCTGCGGCTGCACCTCGCGCTGCAGTTGCTGGCCGAAGGACTGCCCGTGACCACAGTCGGCCACCGCTGCGGATGGTCCACCACCAGCGCATTCATCGACGTCTTCCGCCGTGCCCTGGGCCACACGCCCAGCCGGAGCCCGCAGATGCGCGACCTGACCGGATAGCGGCCAGCGCCAACGCCGACCCAGCCAGGCGGCTGGGCTGCCTTTGCGGTCTGGTGACGGAACTCCCCTGGCGGGTATTTCGTCTGTGGACCCTTGCCCGCATCGGTGGGTAGCGTTGGTCCGGGGACGGGCAACGGGAGGTGCGGCATGACCGGTACGGGGAGCACGGCGCCGGCGGGAGCCGGAGAGGATCTGCTGGGGCGGCACCAGGGTGAGACGGTACTGATTACCGGCGCCTCGTCGGGGATCGGGCGGGAACTGGCCCGGCAATTCGCCGGCGATGGCGCGGACCTGGTGCTCGTCGCGCGCAGCGAAGACAGGTTGCGGGAGCTGGCCGGGGAGCTCACCGCGGAATCCGGGGTCACGGTGGAGGTCGTGCCTGCTGACCTTGCCCGGCCGGGCAGTGCGGACCTGATCATGCAGACGCTGGCACAGCGGCATATCGACGTGGACGTGCTGGTGAACAACGCCGGTTTCGGGGCCCGCGGCCCGGTCGCCGGGATCGGCGTCGGGCGGCAGCTGGACATGATCGAGGTCAACGTGGCGGCGCTGACCCGGCTGACCGCTCTGCTGCTGCCCGCGATGCTGGAACGGCGCCGCGGGGGAATCTTGAATGTGGCCTCCACGGCCGCGTTCCAGCCAGGTCCGAACTCCGCGGTGTACTACGCGACGAAGGCGTACGTGCTGTCGTTCACCGAGGCCCTGGCCGAGGAAGTCCGCGGCTCGGGAGTGCGGGTCTCCTGCCTGGCCCCGGGTCCGACGGACACGGGGTTCGCGGCGCAGGCCGGCGCGGCGGGCAGCCGGCTGTTCCGGCGGGGCGTGATGGACGCTGGCCGCGTCGCCCGGGCCGGGCACGATGGCTTGCGGCGGGGTAAGACCCTGGTCATTCCCGGCCTGCGTAACCGCGCCCTAGCGGTTGGCGCGCGCCTGTCCCCGCGCATCCTCGTCACCAAGCTCTCCGGCTACATGCAGGCATAGACGCCGGCCCAGCGAGTCTCGGCCGCGGCCGGCTGCCGCGAACCGGAACTGACAGGCTCGCGCAGGACCACGCTATGCAATCAGCTCTCGCCCAGGGCAATGCGCACACTGCCAAGAGTGATATGGGCGGCCCAGCCCAAAGTTCTCCAGGGTCCAGGCCGGGCGAGTCCTTCGACCCGGCGAGCAGGCGGTGAGCGCCCCCGACGCAGAGTGCCGGTTCTGACCCTCTGTGGCCAGTACCGGCGTGTCCGGGCTCACCGCGGCCCGTCCGGCGACCGCCCAGCCGCCGTCCTTCCCGCCCGGCTTTCGCCCCGTCAACTGGTAACGTGCTATCAGTAAAATGGAACGTTACCATGGGTCCACGATGAGCACCACCGCAGCCATTGGCCGGGTGTGCGCTGTGCCATGCAGCGGCCTTCGCGCACTGGGCGGCATCAGGCCATGACGAACACGGTCCCGCCGGCTATCCCCAGGCACCCGAGCGAGTACGCCTGCATCGACCTGATCAACAGCGCTTTCACCGATCATCTGGGCCAGGGGCCGGGCTTCGACAGGCTTCCCCGTCCGGAATGGCGCGCGTGGTTCTTGAGCCGGCATGGACTCGAGATTGGCGCGCCGCACCCGGCGCCGATCGGCGAGCTGACCGCCCTGCGCGATCAGCTGCGCGCGATCCTCCGGAGATGGGCACGGGCAGGCTCGCTCTCCGCTCGTGACACGGCCGCCCTGGATGGCTGGGTCGGCAGTACACGGCTGCGACATCGGGTGAGCCATATCTCCGGTCGGGTCGGGCTCTACGCCGAACCCATCGACCGTGATTGGACGTGGGCGATGGCCAGGATCGCGGCATCGGCTGTCGAGCTGGCGGGCAACGGCGCACCCGAGCGGCTCAAGCTCTGCGGCAACCCGGACTGCAGCTGGATGTTCTACGACCACACCCTCAACCGGTGCCAGCGATTCTGTTCCGCCAGCCCGTGCGCAACTGTTGTACGGGTCAGACGCTTTCGGCGTGGAGGCAGCGGGGCATAGCGTGCCGGCCAGCCGCCGGACGAGCCTTGCCCGGCAGCCCGCCGTCGGCGTCGATGCCGAACGCGATGAGCCACCCGGCGATCATCGTTAGCGGGGACGATGATTGCCGCGACCGATCATTAGGTCAGAACCAGATCCTGTGGTCATCCGGATACCCTTGACGTTAAAATACCGTAGGTATTACGCTACCGAAGTTATGAAGCGTTTGAGCAGGGCCGAGCAGGGCGAACGCAACCGCGCGCTGGTGCTGGACGCGGCCCGCCGGGTCTTCCTGGCCCGCGGCTACTACGGCGCGACGCTGGAGCAGATCGCTGATGAGGCGGGCTTTTCCAAGGGCGTGGTCTACTCGCAGTTCGACAGCAAGGCCGACCTGTTCCTGGCCCTGCTGGAGGCCCGGATCTCCGAACGCGCGGCAGAGAATGCCAGGCTCGCCGAGACCCTGGCGGGCGGCGGCGGCCTGCCGGCGCTGGTGGAGCACCTGGCCGCCGGTGACCGGGACACGCCGGGCTGGGCGCTGCTGGTGATCGAATTCCGGGTGCATGCCGCCCGGGACCCCGTGCTGGGGCGCCGGTACGCCGCCGCCCATGCTCGCACCGTCGAGGCGCTGGCCGGCGCGCTGATGACGGTCGGCGCACACGACGGGCAGGCGCCTGCGATCGAGCCGTCGCGGCTGGCCGAGCTGGCGCTGGCGCTCAGCTTCGGCGTCACGCTGGAGGAGGCGGCCAGCCCGGATGCGCTCGGCGGGCCGCTGCCGGCCGCCCGGCTGGTGGCTCAGGTGCTCCAGGCGCTGCTGACGGCGCCAGCAGCGCCTGCGCCGGTGGCCGGATCGGACCGTCCATGACCGCGGCGGCCGCACCCGCACGGCAGGCGTCTTTGCCCGCCAAGGCCTCAGCCGAGCTGACCTGGCGTCTTGCCCAGCACACTGGGCGGCTTGGCTGGGATGCCGGCCAGCTGGCCGCCCACCAGCGGGAACGGCTGCGGATGCTGTTGGCGTATGCGGCCGAGTACTCCCCGTTCCACGCCGCCGGCTGCGCGGGCTGGACCTGAGCCGATTCGAGGCCGGCGACCTGGTCCGGCTGCCGGTGATGACCAAGGCCCAGATGATGGCCGGCTTCGACGACGTCCTCACCGACCGTCGGCTCAGCCGCCGTCTGGTCGAGCAGCACCTGGCCGGCTCGCTGCACGAGCCGGGCTTGCTGCTAGATGAGTACGTGTGCCTGATCTCGGGGGGAAGCTCGGGGTTGCGCGGCGTCTTCGTGCAGACGCTGGGCGAGTACACCGATTTCGTCGCTTCGCTGGTCCGGCGGGGGTACGCCCGGGCGCTGGCCGCGGGAGGGCCGCCGCCCGAAGGCCTGATGCTCGGCCAGGTCACCGCGGCCTCGCCGGTGCACTCCAGCGGGTTCGCCTCGGCCGTGGCCACCGGGCCGCCGGTCTGGATGATCCCCGCGCCGGCGACGCTGC
>Ga0318494_10000900_pt1 | contig 11161 bp, 9 predicted proteins | sample GRESIP108b1f24_FD_203293 | JGI IMG/M metagenome (GOLD analysis project Ga0318494, IMG submission 203293) | Tropical soil microbial communities from Luquillo Experimental Forest, Puerto Rico - GRE.SIPMG.108b1f24 | ecosystem: Environmental > Terrestrial > Soil > Tropical forest > Bulk soil... | reverse complement strand
GGCCGCCGGCAGGCGGCGATCGCGTGCGCGAGCGTCGCGGTCGAGCGCACGCGGCTCGCCATCAGCTCGCGCTTCCAAGCCGGCGTCCAACGCCGCGCGGCGAGGCTCGCGCCGGAGAGGTGGACGATGGCGTCCAGGCCCTCGAGCGCGGCGGGCTCGAGCCCGCCGCCCGCGGGCTCCCACGCGATCTCGCCGGGCTCGGGCGCCCGGCCGCGCACGAACCGTCGCACGGCGTCGCCGCGCGCGGCGAGCGCGTCGCACAGCGCGCCGCCCAGGAAACCGCTCGCGCCGGTCACCCCGACCGTGAGCGGCGCGCTCACCGGCCTAGCTCTTCTTCTCCAGGCTCGCCGTGAGGGCTCGCAGGATGTCGATCGGCACCGGGAAGATGGTGGTGCTGTTGTTCTCGGTGGCGATCTCGGCCAGCGTCTGCAGGTAGCGGAGCTGCATCGCCGCCGGCTCCCTGGCGATCACCGCGGCCGCCTCGGTGAGCCGCGCCGAGGCCTGGTACTCGCCCTCGGCGGCGATGACCTTGGCGCGGCGCTCGCGCTCGGCCTCGGCCTGGCGGGCCATGGCGCGCTGCATCTCCTGTGGCAGGTCAACGTTCTTCACCTCGACCGTGGTCACCTTGACGCCCCACGGCTCGGTCTGCCGGTCGATCACCTGCTGCAGCGCCTGGTTCAGGCGTTCGCGCTCGGAGAGCAGCTCGTCCAGCTCCTGCTCGCCGAGGATCGAGCGCAGCGTGGTCTGCGCGATCTGGCTCGTGGCGTAGAGGTAGTTCTCGACCTGGACGATGGCGCGCGGAGCGTCCACGACGCGGAAATAGATGACCGCGTTCACCTTCACCGAGACGTTGTCCTTGGTGATGACGTCCTGCGCCGGCACGTCCATGGTCACCGTGCGCAGCCCCACCTTCACCGCGCGCTCGATGATGGGGATCAGCAGGATCAACCCCGGGCCGCGCTCGCCCACGAGGAGCCCCAGGCGGAACACCACCAGCCGCTCGTACTCGCGCACCACCTTGATCGAGTTGACGAGGATCAGCAGCACCGCGAACCCGACGAAGATCAGGAACGGCAACAGCAAGGCTCCCAGCGGTCCCATTCAAGCCTCCCGTACCGCGGGCCGGACCCGCAGCGTGAGTCCATCGACACCGGTCACGACGACCTCGGCACCCACCTCGATCTCGGCGGCAGCTTCGGCGTTCCACACCTCCGCGTCCAGTCGCACGCGCCCGCGCGGCGACAGGCGCTCGATGACCTGGGCGCGGCGCCCGAGCAGCGCGGGCACGCCGGAGGCGCGATGCCGCTTGCGGTCGCGGAGCGCGAACCCGACCACGACCACGAAGAACGCGACGGTGACGCCCGTGGTCGCGATCACGAGCGGCCACGCCACGCGCACGGCGCGGTCGTCGAACAGCATCAGGCCGCCGATCGCGAGCGCGAGCGCACCGCCCACGGTCAGGAGCCCGTGGCTGTGCACCTTGATCTCGGCGACCAGGAAGCCGATGCCGAGCACGATGAGCGCCAGGCCGGCGGCGTTGACCGGCAGCGCGGAGAGCGCGAAGAACGCGAGCAGCAGGAAGATCGCGCCCGCGACACCCGGCAGGATGGCGCCCGGGTTCTGGAGCTCGAACAGGATGCCGTAGAAGCCAAGCATGAGCAGCAGGTAGGCGATGTTCGGGTCCACGAGCGGCGCCAGCAGCCGGTGTCGGAGCGAAGGCAGCATCGGGACCACGACCGCCCCGGCGACGCGGATGACGGTCGAGTCCGCGGCGCGCCGCATCCAGCGGCCGTCCGCCTTCTCGAGCAGCTCGGCCGGCGTGGCGGCGACGAAGTCCACGATCCCCTGCTCCGCCGCTTCGCGCTCGCTCGCCGCCACCGCCTCGCGCACCGCCTTCTCCGCCCAGCTCACGCTGCGCCGGCGATGCTCGGCCACGGTGCGCGCGAACGCAGCCGCGTCGTTCGCCGCCTTCCGCGCGAGCGTCGAGTCCATCGGGCCCTGGAGGCTGATCGGCGTGGCGGCGCCGATGTTCGTGCCCGGCGACATCGCCGCCACGTCCGCGGCCATGGTGATGAACACGCCCGCGGAGGCGGCGTGGCCGCCCGAGGGCGTGACCCATACGATCACCGGCACCGGCGCGACGAACTCGCGCGACACCATGTCGCGCATGCTGCTCTCGAGCCCGCCGGGCGTGTTGAGCTCCACCACCAGCGCGCGATAGCCGCCCTCCTTCGCGCGCTCGAGCGCCTCCCCGAGCACGTCGTCCATGAGCGGCGAGACCACGCCGGTGAGCTTCACGCTCAGCACGCGCCGCGCGACGGCGGAGTCGCCGTTCGCCGCGACGTGTGGCGCGACGGCGGGAGGCTTCGGTTCCGCCGGGGCGTGCGGCGCGGCCGCGCGATGCCTCGCCGCCACCGCGGCCAGCAGCAGTACCGCGCACACGCCGAGTGGACGCACGAAACGGATCATGCCTGCGCCCTCGCCGGCGCCTGGCGCCGCGCCAGCGCCACGCGCCAGGCCTCCGGGTACTTGAGCCCGCTCCCGGTGTCGTAGATCACGACGCGGGCGTCACGCCCGAGCTCGCCGCTCGTCACCAGCTGGCGCAGCGCCGCGAGCGTGGCGCCGCCCTCGGGGCAGGCGAAGCAGCCCTCGCAGCCCGAAAGCTCGAGCATGCCGTCCAGCATGGCGGCTTCCGACACCGCGACCGCGGTGCCCTTGGTGCGACGGATCGCATCGAGGATCAGGGTGTCGGCGAACGGCGACGGCACGCGCAGGCCGCTCGCGACCGTCTCCGCGTTCGCCCAGGCTTCCGCGCGCGGCGCGCCGGTCTCGAACGCGCGCACGACCGGCGCGCAGCCGCTCACCTGCACGGCCACGAGCCGCGGCATGCGGCCCTCGATCCAGCCCAGCTCGCGCATCTCGTCGAACGCCTTCGCCATGCCCACGAGCCCCGTGCCACCGCCGGTCGGATACAGGATCGCGTCCGGCAGCTCCCACCCCAGCTGCTCGGCGATCTCGTAGCCGAGCGTCTTCTTGCCCTCGAGCCGGAACGGCTCCTTGAACGTGGCGACATTCCACCATTCCGGCGCCGGCGCCCAGTCGGCGACGACGCGTCCGCAGTCGGCGATGGTGCCGGGCACGAGCCGCACCTCGGCGCCGAACGCCTCGAGCTCGAGCACGAACGCCTCGGGCGTGTCGGCGGGGATCGCCACGCGGCACGGCATGCCGGCCGCGGCGGCGTACGCGGCCGCGGCACTCCCCGCGTTGCCGGCGGACGGCAGCGCGATGCCCTTCCGGTCCCACGCCCGCGCGCCGTTCACCGCCAGCGCCAGGCCGCGCGCCTTGAACGACTGCGTGGGGTTCGGGCTCTCCTCCTTGAGCCACAGGCCGCGGAGCCCGAGCTCGCCCGCCAGCGCGTGCATCGGCAGCAGCGGCGTGCCGCCCTCGCCCAAGCGCACCACCGGGAAGCCGGGCGCGAACGGCAGCAGCGCGCGGTAGCGCCAGAGGTCGGTGCCGTAGCCGCCGAGCGACGACCTGGGCACGGTCTCGCGCAGGCGCGGCAGGTCGTAGCGCGCGACGAGCGGCCGGCCGCACGCCGTGCACACGGAGCGCGGCGCGGCGACGTCGTGGCGCTGGTGGCAGTCGAAGCACTCGAGGTGCGTGAGCGCGGGCTGGAACGGGGAGCTCATTTGATGGAACAGGCTGGGCCCGGAGACGCTCGAACGCAACTCAGTGGACCCGGCCTAGTGGAACCCCCCCGCGAGCTCGTCCCGGAGCTTGCAGTACGAGGCGAATCGCCGTTCGCCGACGGCGCCTGCGGCCACCGCCTCGCGGAGCGCGCACCCGGGCTCGCGGTCGTGGCGGCAGTCGCCGAACCGGCACTGGCCGGCGTACGGCTCGAGCTCCGGGTAGTACGCCACCAGCTCGTCCGCGTCCACGCCCCACAGCGCGAACGCGCGCACGCCGGGCGTGTCCACGAGCTCGGTGCGCGCGTCGGGGCGGTAGAGCACGGCGGCGGTGGTCGTGTGCCGGCCCTTGCCGGTGACCTCGTTCACCTCGCCCTGCGCGATCGGCTGCCCCGGCGCCAGCGCGCCGAGCAGCGTGCTCTTGCCCACGCCCGAGTGGCCCACGAGCAGGGTTCGCCGTCCGGCGCAGCGCGTGCGCACCGTGGCCACGCCGTGCCCGCTCTTCGCGCAGGTGGCGAGCCCGTGCACGCCTGCGCGCGCGTATTCGTCGAGGATCGCATCCGCCTCGTGCGCCACGTCCAGGTCGGTCTTGTTGAGCACGACCACCGCCTGGATCCCCGCGCGCGCGCACTGCACCAGCACGCGATCCACGAGCCCGTGGCGGAAGTCGGGGTTCTTGAGCGAGGCGACCACGGCCACCTCGTCGAGGTTCGCGGCAACGACCTGCTCCTCCTCGCGCTCGCCGCTCGCACGGCGCGAGAACGCGTTCCGCCGTGGCTCCACGGCCTCCACGACCGCGCGGTCGGCATCCCAGCCGAGCCGGACGCGATCCCCGGTAACGACCGCGTTGCCGAGCGCCTTCTTCGCGCCGCGCAGCCGGCCGGGCACCGTGGCCTCGAGCGCCGCGCCGTCGTCCGCGAGCAGGCGCACGCCGCCGAAGTCGACGCGCGACACCGTGGCCGCGGTCGGGCGCGCCGCGACACCGGGCGCGTGGCGCGGCTCCGTCAGCGCCAGCTCCCCGGGCCGGCGAGCGGCAGCGCGATGTGGAAGCGCGCGCCGTGGCCGGGCTCGCTCTCCACCGTGATCCTGCCGCCGTGGTTCTCGATCGTGCGATGCGACGTCGAGAGCCCGAAGCCGTGGCCGTCGGGCTTGGTCGTGAACATGAACTCGAACATGCGCCCGAGGTGCTCACGCTGGATGCCCGGTCCGGTGTCCTGCACGTCGATCTCGGCCGCGCGCGCGCGCGCGTCGAGACGCGTGCGCACCGTGATCGAGCGCCGCGACTCCTGGGCGCCCATGGCGTCGGCGGCGTTCACGAACAGGTTGATGAACACGCCCTGGATCTGGCCGGCGTCGGCGCGGATCTGCGGCAGCTCGGGATCCAGCTCCACGTCCCACTCCACGCCGCGGAAGCGCTTGTCGCCCTTCACGAAGTCGATCGTGCTCGTGAGCATGCCGTTCAGGTCCATGGGCTCCACGTTCACCTTGCTGCGCGTGTAGTCCATGAGGCCCTTCGCGAGCACGCCCATGCGCTTGCTCTGGTCGAAGATGATCTGAGCGTGCCGCGGCGCGTTGTCGAACGACTGCTTCTCGGCGTCCTTCAGCAGCATCTGCGCGCGCGCGCTGATGGCCACGAGCTGGTTGTTGAGCTCGTGCCCGATGCCCGCGGCCAGCTCGCCCTTGGCCGCGAACCTCGCGTTGCGAAGGTTCACCTCCTCGGCCTTCTTGAGCTCGAGGTAGCGCCGGTCGGACTGGAAGAGCATGAACAGCGGCGCGTAGAACAGCAGTACGCCCGGGTAGCCCACGGTGGTGTACGAGATCACCATCAGCGGCGTGAGCAGGAACGAGGCGGCGTCCACCTCGATGCGCGCCATGTACAGCCAGTCCTCCATCAGCACCTGCCGGAAGCCCCGCCCCGCCGACCACGCCACGGCGAGCGCCACCATGGCGCGGTTGACGACGAAGTACCCGACGACGAGCCCGACGAACGGCAGCATGAGCGACGTGGCGTGCGCACGGTCCAGCTGGCCGCCGCCCGCGCCCACGGGCAGCGCCACGCGGCCGCCGAGCGCCTGGAACAGGAGCGCGCCCACGGCGGTCGCCACCGCGATCTGCCCGGAGTTGAACGCCACGCGGACCAGCGGCTTCCGCGTGAGGAAGAGGTCGGCGATGAGCGACGTGAGCACCGAGATCCAGATGCCGGCGCCCGCACCCCACAGCACCGCGCTCGAGAGCCCCGCCGTGGCCGACAGGCTCCACGTCGCGCCGCCGGAGATGGTGTTGCTCCACATCGTCTCGGAGACGACACAGATGACCGTCCAGGCCACAAAGTGGCCCCAGTCGTCCGCGAACGCCCGCGGCCAGCCGAGCGCCAGCACGGCGACGGCCGCCACGACCGTGGCGGCGACGTAGGCCTTGAGCCGCCGGCTCATCGCGCCTTCGCCAGCGGCTCGGGCCGCGTCCCCGGTGTCCGCGCGCCCACCGGCTGGACGCCGAGCCCGGGCCGCTCGGAGAGCCGGATCTCGCCGCGCTCGCGAGGCGCGCCGTCGAACGGGTCGTCCTTCACGAGCCAGTGGCCGTCGAGGTCCAGGTAGTCGACGAGCGGCGCGAGCTGCGCGGCGGCCGAGAGCGCGAGGCTCGACTCGACCATGGAGCCGAGCATCACCTTCATGCCGTGCGCGCGCGCGGCGTGGATCATGCGCTGCATCTCGCGCAGGCCCCCGGTCTTCATGATCTTCAAGTTCACGCCGTCGACGCGGCCGGCGAGCAGCCCGATGTCGGCGAGCGTGTGCGCGCTCTCGTCGGCGAAGACCGGGATCGGGCTCCGCTCGCGCACCCAGCGAAGCCCGTCGAGGTCGCCGCACGGCACCGGCTGCTCCACGAGCTCGATCTCGAGCGGCTCGATCTGGCGCAGCACCCGCACCGCATCGGCGGCGCTCCACGCCGTGTTCGCGTCCACCTGCAGCCGGCCCTTGTAGCCCGCGCGGATACGCCGGAGGTTCTCGACGTCGCCGGGCGCGCCGAGCTTCACCTTGATCATCGGGAAGTCGCGGACGGCCGCGAGCTTGCGCTCCATCTCCTCGGGAGCCGCCATGCCCAGCGTCACGCACGAGCGCGGCGTGCGCGCCGGATCGAGGCCGAAAAGCTTCCAGGTCGGCTGGCCGAGGCGCTTGCCGATCCAGTCGTGGAGCGCCATCTCCAGCCCGGCGCGCGCAGCGCCGTGGCCCTCGAGCACCCCGTTCATCCGCGCCTCGATCGCGTCCAGCGCGAACGGATCGTCGCCCAGCACCGGCGCCCACGCCGCGAGCGCGGCCTCGACCAGCTCCTCGGTCTCGCCGTAGTAGTGCGACGGCGCGGCCTCACCCAGGCCCTCGATGCCGTCGTGCTCGAGGCGGACCACCGTGTTCCGGTGCGCGCGGCGCGAGCCGTGCGCGATACGGAACTCGAAGATCGTGGCCAGCTCGAGCGGCTCGGTGTGAAGCTTCATGCCGCGGCAGCCTCCATGCTATTCGTTCGATGCCCGCCGCTTGCGCTCGTCCAGCCGGCGCATCAGCTCCGTGGCCACGGTGTCGGCGCCGAAGCGCACCGGGTCGACCGTGGGCAGCCCGGTGAGCTGCTGCGCGTTGTCGATCGCGCGCCGCGCGTCGAGGTCGTCGAGCATCATGGTGTTGATCGAGAGCGCGAGCACGGGCGCGGGGCGTAGCCAGCCGGCGGCACGCTCGTTGTCGCGGATGATCTCCGACAGCGAGCGCAGCCGCGGCGCCGGGCCCGCGTCCGAGAGCTTCATGTGCGTGCGCCCCGACTGGTGGCAGAGGATCATCGCCTCCGGACAGGCGCCGTGCATGAGCCCGAGCGCCACGCCCGAGTAGGCCGGGTGATGGATCGCGCCCTGGCCCTCGACCAGCACCACGTCGGCTTCGCGAGCGGCATCGAGCACGAGCTTCTCGACGGCGCCGGCGACGAAGTCCCCGGGCACCGCGTCGATCGCCGCGCCGTGGTCGGCGACGAAGATGCCGGTCTGCCCCGTGGCCACGAACGCGGAGCGCACGCCGCGGCCCTGCAGCTCGGCGTGCACCTCGAGCGCGGTCGTCATCTTGCCGACGTTGCAGTCGCTGCCCACGGTGAGCACGATCAGCGCATCCGAGCTGGCGGCGCGCCGCGCCGCGATCGGCCGCGCCGCGGGCGGGCGGCGCACGTCGTGGATCGAGCAGCCCTTGGCGCGGGCCAGCGCCGAGAGCTCGGGATCGTCGGCCAGGAACACGTGCAGGCCCGAGAGCACGTCCCAGCCGCGCAGCAGGGCCTCCGCCACGACGCGGCGCCACGACTCCGGCAGCGTGCCGCCCTGCGGCGCGATGCCGAGCAGCAGCGAGTCGGGGTCGTACGCGGCCGCGGCCTCGAGCCCGGCCACGACGGGGATGTCGCCGCCCACGCCGACGCAATCGTCGCACGTGCGCCCGGCACGCCCCGAGTCGATGACCGCCACGACCTCGCTCGTGCGGTAGCGCAGCACGCCGAGCGCGGTCTTGGCGTCCATGGGCGTGAAGCTGCCCTCCGCCATCACCGCGATGCGTCTCTTCTTCCCCAGCATGGACCCTCTCTGACGCGGCCTTGCACCCGCCGAACCGATTCCCCGCCGTGACGCGCACCCGCGGCGTCCGCCGCGGACGCCAAGGCGAGTCAGCGCAGCGACTCGTACACCTGGACGTACCGCCCGACCATCTCCTCCGCACTGAAGCGCTCGATCGCCACCCGGCGACCGCGGCGCCCCATGGTACGACGAAGCCCCTCGTTCGCCAGCAGCTTCAGGACCGATGCCGTGTAGCCGGCCACGTGGGCCGGCTCGTGCAGGAATCCCGTGAACCCGTGCTCGACCACCTCCGGCAGGCCGCCCGCGTTCGAGCAGACCACCGGGACCTCGGCGCTCATGGCCTCGAGCGCCACGAGGCCGAAGCTCTCGGAAGAGCTTGGCAATAGGAATACATCGGCCAGCGGCAGCATTTCCTCCATGCAGTCCTGGTTGCCGAGGAACAGCACGTCCCGGTGCACGCCCATCTCGCGGGCGAGCTGCTCGGCGCCGGCTTTCTCCGGGCCGTCGCCGACCATGACCAGCTTCGCCTGCAGCCGCTTGCGAACTTCTGAAAATACCTGAATGACCACCGGGATGTTCTTGACCGGGCGGAAGTTGGAAGCGTGCATCAGGACTTTCGTGCCGGGTCCGCCTAGCCGCAGCCGGCCCGCGCGCCGGGGGGCGAACACGTGTGGGTCCACGAAGTTGTAGATGACCTCGATCGGCTTCGTGGTCCCGAACGTGGCTTCGGCGCGCTCCTTGAGGAAGCGCGACACCGCGGTGAGACGGTCGCTCGACTGCATGCTGAACTGCGTGATGCGGAAGAACGAGGGCTCTGCTCCGACCACGGTGATGTCGGTGCCGTGGAGCGTAGTGACCACGCCCAGCTCGCGCGGCAGCATGATCTGCTTGGCGAGGTAGGCGCTGGTCGCGAACGGCATCGCGTAGTGCACGTGCAGCACGTCCAACGAATAATTCTCGACCACCTCCACCATCTTGGTGGCGAGCGCGAGGTTGCTCGGCGCCTCCTCGAACACCGGGTAGGCGGCTGGGGTCGCCTCGTGGAAATAGATGTTGGGCTCGAAGCTCCGGAGCCGGAACGGCAGCCGGCTTGCGATCAGGTGCACCTCGTGGCCGCGGCGCGCAAGCTCGCGGCCCAGTTCCGAGGCGACGACGCCGCTGCCGCCGAAGTGGGCGTAGCAGCTGATGCCGATCTTGAGCTTTCGCTTGCTGCCGCGGCGGGCGGGCGCCGCGTGCCGGGAGCGGGGCGCGGCCGTGCGCCGTCGTTCAGCCACGCGCGGCCCCCGACCTGGAGTTGGACCCCGCTTCGGCGGGCGAACCGAGCAGCGTGCGTGCGTCCAGCACCGCGAGCGGGCCGCGCACGCGGTAGCCCTCGGCGTGCGTGACGCCGGCGAGCGCACCCCAGGCGCGGGCGCGCGCCTCCACGGCTTCGAGGAAGCCGGGCGCGGTGAGGTAGGTGGCGGGGCCCGCCGCCGGGTCCAGCTGGCTCGCGTGCGCGCGCAGCGCGGCCTGCCGCTTCTCCCACACCTCGCTCACGTCCACGAGGAGGTGCGGTGTCACGCCTGAGCGGTGGATCGCGAACAGCAGCCGCGCCGGGCGGAAGCGCTCGCCGGGCGCCTCGAAGCGCGCGAGCCCCGAGAGGTAGCAGGCGCGCGCCACCAGGCTCGAGCCCTCGACGTGGTCCGGGTGCTCGTCGTGCCGGTCGGGCGCCACCACGAGCGCCGGGCGGTGCTCGCGCAGGCAGCCCACCACGCGCCGGAGCTGCTCGGGACTCCTCGCGTCGAGCCCGGTGTCGGGAAGCTCGAGGTTCACGCGCAGCGCCACGCCCAGGCGCTTCGCCGCCTCGGCCGCCTCGCGCGCACGCGTCGCGACGTCCCCGCGGCTCGCGCGCTCGCCCTGCGTCAAGTCCACAAGGCCGACCGCGTGGCCGTGCGCGGCGAGCCGCGCGGCGAGCCCGCCGCAGCTGAGTTCGATGTCGTCCGGATGCGCGCCGAAGCAGAGGGCGTCGAGCGCCATCAGGCCTCCAGGAGGTAGTGCTCGTGCACGCCGGACGCCGTTGCGCGCGCGTGCTCGGCGGCGAGGTCGCAGAGTCCGCGCACGACATCGCGCCCGCGCCGCGCCACCGGCTCGAGCGATGCGAGCCGGCGCTCTTGAAGTCTGTCGCCCGGCTGGAGCACGTAGCGGAGCCGGCGCCAGAGCGGCTGCTCGCGGTCGAGCCGCCCGCGCGCCTTGCCGAGCACGCCTTCGGCGAGCCGCGAGACCTGGAAGTCGATCTTGCCGCGCGCCGACTCCACCATCTGCGGCAGGCTGGCGTCGAAGCCGCGCGAGACCTCGGTGAGCCGCGCCATCGACTGGTCGGCCGCGGCGCGCGCGGCGGCGAGCGCGCGCTGGAGCTCGCCCGGCACGCGCGTCTCCGCGACGCGCCCAAGCACGGCGTCGGTGTGCGCCACCACGTCCCACGCATCGCCGCCCGCAGCCTCGGCGAGCGCCACCGCGGCCGGTGGCAGCCAGGTCGCGCTGAAGCGCACCGCGGGCGCCGCGGCGTGGACGCCGACCGCCTCGAACACCTCGCGGAGCTGCATCAGGTAGGCGAGCTCGCCCGGGCCGCAGGCCATGGCCACGGTGGGGAACACGCCGTCCTGCACCGCCGCGCGCAGCGCGACGCTCGGCGAGAGCACCACGGATGCGCCGCGTGCGCGCGCGTCGGCGGCCGCGATCTTGTTCCTTCCGGCCTCGCCCACCTCGAACACGAACGAGTCGAGCGCGGCGTCGGCGAGCGCGCGCCGCCCGGTGAGGGCTTCCAGCCGCGCGCCCGCGGCGCGCGCGGCAGCGTGCATCGCGTCCGCCTGAGCGAGGTAGCGATCGAGGATCGGCCGCGCCGCGGGCG
>Ga0318494_10000894_pt1 | contig 11187 bp, 10 predicted proteins | sample GRESIP108b1f24_FD_203293 | JGI IMG/M metagenome (GOLD analysis project Ga0318494, IMG submission 203293) | Tropical soil microbial communities from Luquillo Experimental Forest, Puerto Rico - GRE.SIPMG.108b1f24 | ecosystem: Environmental > Terrestrial > Soil > Tropical forest > Bulk soil... | reverse complement strand
CGCCTCCACGCCGAGGAGATCGAAGTCGTCCTGCAGGACGACGTCCTCCTTGGTCGGGAAGTAGCGGAAGAACGTGCTCGGCGAGACCTCGGCGGCCTCGGCGATCTGCTCGACGGTGGTGGCGTAATACCCCTGCTCCCGGAACAGCCGGAGCGCGTGCTCCCGGATGGCAGCACGCGTCCTGGCTTTCTTACGCTCGCGGAGGCCGACGGGTCTATCGCCGGGCGGCGCCTCACTCATGCTGGTCATTGTCCTCCCGCGGGGCCGCGCGGCGTAGCGGCCGCACCGGCCGGACGGGCTTGCCGGGCCGGTTGTCCGGCCGGGAGTGGCCCGGGGGCGGCCGCAGGCTCCGTCGCCGGGACCTCCGCAACGGGCACGCCGGCCTGGCGCGGCAGGAAGGCCAGGGCCAGCAGCGCGGCGGCCAGGGCAATGCCCGCGCAGCACCACAGCATCACGTCCAGGCCGTGCACGAACGCCGCGCTGACCGAGTAGAGCAGCGCGGGCGAACCCAGGTCATGGGCCACCGCGACGCCGCCGGAGATGCCGGACTTCACCGCGCTGGCGGCCGCCGCGGGCAGCCCGGCCAGGTCCAGCTGGCTCTGGTACGCGGAGCTGAGCACGGTGCCCAGGATCGCGGCCCCCAGGGCCGCCCCCACCTGCCGCAAGGCCGTGATCAGGGCCGAGCCTGCGCCGCTGCGCTCGGCCGACAGGGCGCCGAGGGCCGCGTTCATCGCCGAGGGCATCGCGAGGCCGAGCCCGGCCCCGGCCACCGCGAACCACGCGGCGCCGAAGCCGGTGCCGCTGTGGATGCTGGTGAAGGCCCCGCTGGCCAGGGCCGCGGCCATCACCGCGAACCCGGTCGCCACGAGGGCCTTGGCCCCGACCCGCGGGGCGGGAGGCTCGGTGGCGGGCGCGGCGGGGTCGGCAGCCCCCGGCTTCTTCGGCGGGCTCTGCAGCCGGGTTCCAGCGACCATGCCGACGACCATCCCGCCGATCATCGGCAGCAGCCGCAGCCCCGCGCCGAGCGAGTCGAGCCCGCGGACGTCACGGAAGTACAGCGGCATGGCGAACAGGATCCCGAACAGCGCGAAGGACACCAGCGTGGACAGGATCGTGCCCCAGGTGAAGCCGGCCGACTCGAACAGCGAGAGCTGGACGAGCGGCTGCCCGCCCGGGCGCCGGGACACGTGCCGCTCCCAGAGCACGAACGCGGCCAGGATCGCCACCCCGCCCAGGATCGTGGCCAGTGCGGTCGCGTCGCCCCAGCCGTCCTGGCCCGCCTTGATGAAGCCGTAGACCAGGCTGACCAGGCCAACGCTCGAGATCGCCACGCCGGCCACGTCGATCCGGGGGCGGTGCTCGCTGCGCGATTCCGGCATCAGCAGGGTCACGGCGACCAGCGCGATCGCGATCACCGGTACGTTGATCAGGAAGACCGAGCCCCACCAGAAGGTGTCGAGCAGCCAGCCGCCGAGAATCGGGCCCAACGGGTAGCCGATGAACACCGCGCCCATCACGACCGCGATCGCCTTCTGCCGCTCCTGCGGGGTGAACAGCACCGGGATCACCGCGATCGACAGCGGCAGGATCACCGCGGCGCCGAGCCCGAGTACCGCCCGCGCGGCCATGAGCTCGCCCGACGTTTGCGAGTACGCGCAGGCCAGCGACGCCACGCCGAACAGGATCAGCGCTGCGACCAGGAGCTTCTTGCGCCCGTACCGGTCGCCGAGCAGGCCCGCGGGCAGTAGCGCCGCGGCCAGCACGAGGCTGTAGGTGTCGATGAACCACTGCAGGTCGCTGGTGGAGGCGTGCAGGTCGGTCCCGAGGGTAGGCAGGGCCAGGTTGAGCACGGTCAGGTCCAGGCCCACGACCAGGACGCTGAGGGCCAGGGCGCCGAGCGCCAGCCAGCGGCGCCGCTCCGGGTCTCTCATGGGGCTCACCTTCTTTCGGGAGTTTCTCCGAAAAAGAGGTTACAAGTTTTTGAATGTTACTGTCAATACAGAGTTGATCTCATTATTCCGGGGTGCCGGCGGTCCGTGAGCCCGACGCGGGCGGCCCGCGTGCCCCGGCCGGGAGCCGCCCGTTAGGAAATCGCCGGACGGCCGTTTGGGAGTCGTGAGCGTGTCCGCCGGCCTGCGAAGGGTTTACCTTGGAGTAGATAACCCCCTCCGGGAAGGGAGCAGTATCGTGTCCGGCGTACGGCGGATCATCGTCGGCGTGAGCGGATCACCGGGCAGCCTCCAGGCACTGCGTCACGCAGCCAGCCTCGCCCGCATGCACGAAGCAGCCCTGGTCCCGGTCCACGCGTGGGCCCCCCCGGGGGGCGACCTCGCCGACCGCAGTCACCCATCACCGTACTTGCGAGGGCTCTGGCGGGATGCCGCCCGGCAGCGCCTCCACAGCGCCATCGAGCTCGCGCTCGGCGGCGTCCCTGACGACGTGGTCTTCGAATCGGACGTGCAGCGGGGCGATCCCGGCCACGTGCTGGTCAGCGTCGCGTACCGGCCGGATGACGTGCTGGTCATCGGCGCGGGGCGACGCGGCGCGCTGGCCCACGCCCTGTCCTGCCGGGTGAGCCGCTACTGCCTGGCGCACGCGCAATGCCCCGTGGTGGCCGTGCCGCCGCCGTCCCTGGCCCTGGTGAATCACGGGCTGCGCGGCTGGGCGTTCCGCCATCGCGGGCTGGGCCCGGAGCATGCCGGGCAGCCTGCCGCATACTGATGACTGAACCTTTTCATCCGCCGGTCACGCTCAGGTGCGGGCCGTCGCGGGGAGGATGAAGAAGACTCACCGACGACCGATCTACGGAGGCGGGACATGCCAGAGCCGACCGGTGCCGAGCTTGAGCGAGTCCGAGCGCGCAGGCAACAGCTACGCGAGCGCTACCTGCGTCCGCTCGGCGACCGGCCGCCAAGCACGGTGCAGGGGGTCCACCACCTCGCCCTGATCTGCCAGGACGCCGAGGAGACCATCAAGTTCTACCAGGAGTTCCTCGGCTTCCCGCTGGTGGAGCTCGTGGAGAACCGCGACTACGCCGGCTCGAACCACTTCTTCTTCGACATCGGAGACCACAACCTGCTCGGGTTCTTCGACTTTCCCGGGTACGACCTGCCGCCGTTCATGGAGACGATCGGCGCGGTACAGCACCTGGCCATCTCGATCTCGTCGGACCAGTTCAACGCGGCGAAGAAGAAGCTCGACGAGGCCGGCGTGGACTACCTGGGCCCGGACCGGGGCGCGGACGACAGCATGTACTTCCGCGACCCGAACGGCGTCGGGCTCGAGCTCTACCGGGAGAAGCTCGGCATCTTCGAGGGCGAGCGCCTGCTGGACTACTGAGCCTTAGCGGTTCTCCCGCCGGATCACCAGGCGGAGCGCCGACCAGGTCTGGTCGATGGCGCAGACCTTGTTGTCGACCAGGCCGGTGGGCAGAGCGACCTCGCGTACCACATCGTCGCTCATGTCGGTGGGGACCTTGGCCGCCTTCTTGGGCCAGGCGACCCACAGCCCGCAGGTCGGCGCCATCCGGTCGCGCAGCCTGCCGAGTTCCGCCTCGAGTTCCGCTCGCCACGACACGAACACCACGATGACATCGAACAGCGCAGCGCCGTCCAGGTCCGTGTGCATCTCGGCCACGCCGGGCACCTCGGCGAGCGCGTCCTCCAGCCACCCCGGCGCTCCGATCAGGGCGACGGCGTCGTCCTCGCCGATGCCGAGCTTCTGCGGCAGCGGGGTCCCGGAGTATCCCGCAGGCTGGCTCATCGCTGTCCCCCAGCACCGTGATCATCCGTTGATCTCACGCTCAGCGTACGTGGGCCGCTGCGGGGGCGACGGCAAAGGCTCGCTAATCGTGGCCAGGGACCGGGCCGCCCGTCCCGGCCGCAGCCGTCCGGCCAGGAACGTCAGCAGCACCCCGCCGCCGTACGCGAGTACCGGGTCGGCCGCGACGCTGCCGTCGGGGGCGAACCCGGATATCGCGATCCTGGTCAGCGCCACTCCCGCCGCGGCGATGCCGGCCGCGAGCACGGCGGCCCCGAGCGGGGAGGGACCCGGCGCCGGCGCGGGCCGCCGCAGCGGCCGCTCGAACCTGGCCAGGAAGACAGCGGCCGGGACCAGGACGACGGCCAGGGCCGCGATCCAGGCCACCCGCAGCGTCCACCAGTCGGCCGAGCCGACGGCCGGCTGGCCGAGCACGCCGGCCGGGTACAGCGCCACGGCCACCAGGACCACCGGCACCATGTGCCACAGGTAGACGGTCAGCACCCGGGCGTTGAGCCAGGAGACGGCCCGCCAGAGCCGGCCGCCGGCCAGCAGGCGCGACATGGCCGGCTCGGCCGCGATCAGCAGCCCGGCCTGGACGGCGGCGAAAGCGAGCAGCGCCACCGACGGCGGGATGGTGTTGTTGGCCCGGCCGCCGGCCGTCCCGACCATGTTGACCCCGAACGGGCCCCAGGCCAGCAGGCCGCCGAGGGCGACGGCGCCGCATGCCGCGAGCGCCCAGGGACGCCAGCGCCAGCCCGCCGGGCCGCGGCGGGTCAGCGTGCCGTCCTGCCAGGCGAACCCCCACTGGTGCATCGTGCCCCAGACCAGCAGGTAGTTGGCGTAGCCGATGCCCGGCAGCCGGGCGCCGAGCAGGCCGGCGTCGACGCCGGCGGCGCCGAGCGCGAGCACGGCCGGTACCGCGAATCCCCAGCGCCGGTGCGCCGCGTTCAGCGCCGGCGTCAGCGCGATCAGCAGCAGGAAGACGGGCAGGAACCAGAGCTGAAGGGCCACCCCCCAGGCGGCCAGCGCCAGCTCCGCCGGGTCCGCGCCCAGCAGGCGGCCGGCCGCGACGGCGGTCACGACCGCGGCCACGAACACGGTGGTCGGCCGCAGCAGCCTGATGCCCCGGTGCCGCACCCACTGCGCCCGCGTCGCGCCGCCGGCCTGATGCCGCGTCCAGGACAGCGCGTTGGCGTAGCCGCCGACCAGGAAGAAGACCGGCATCACCTGGAACAGCAGGGTGGCCCAGCCGGACCAGCCGATGGCGGCCATGACCGAGGCGCCGGACAGCAGCCCGCCGCGGTAGCTGATGCTGGTCAGCAGCCAGTGGCCGAAAACCACCAGCCCGATGGCCAGGACCCGCAGCAGGTCGGCGTAGCGGTTGCGCGCCCCCGGGTCGGCGGGCTCGCGGCTCCCGGAACCGGGCCAGGCCGCCGCCATCGCCGGCGGCCGCGGCTAGTGCGCGGGCCCGCCGGGGCGGCCGTTGCGGTCGGCGATGAGGCCGGCCAGCGTCGCGATCGCGATCTCGGCGGGGGTCCTGGAACCGATGTTGAGGCCGATCGGCCGGTGCACGCGCGCGATCTCCTCCGGTGCGACGCCCAGCTCGGCCAGGGCCGGGATGTGCGGGGCCGGAACCCGCGGGTTGCCCATGACGCCGACCCAGCGCGCGTCGCTGGCCAGCGCGTCGCGGAGCACCAGGCCGAGTTCGGGCCGGTGGTGGTCGGCGACCACCACATCGGCCGGCCCGTCCGGCTGGCTGCGGACGCTCTCCGCCACGTCCGCGTCCAGGCCCGCGTCGAGCGCGGCCTTGGCCCGCTCCGGGTCGGGCTCGACCAGCACCGGGCGGTAGCCGGCGTCGCGGCCGTAGCGCAGCAGGAAACGGGCGACGGGGGAGGCAAAGACCGCGACGAGCACCCGCCCGGTCGCGGCCGGGGCCTCGGCGGTACCGTGCGCGATCTCGTCGGCGGTGCCGTGCGCGACCTCGCAGGCCGGGTCGTCGTGCGAGCTGGTCATGGTCCGAGCCTGCCATGCCCGGCGCGGTTTGGCGACCGGAGGAGATATCGCAACCAACGCTTGCGCGATGCCACAATGGTCGGCATGCAGCTGAGCGCGCGAAACAAGATCAGCGCCCGGGTGACCGCGATCACCCAGGGTGAGGCCACGGCCAACGTGGAACTGGACGCGGGCGGCACCCGCCTGGTGGCTTCCATCACGGTGGAGGCCGCGCGGGAACTCGGCCTGGCCGAGGGCAGCGAGGTCATCGCCGTGATCAAGGCGTCGGACGTGATCATCGCGGTGCCCTGACCCTGGGTCACCCGGCCAGCAGCGCCCCGACCGCCTCGCGCAGCGGCTCCAGGCGGGCCGCGGAGGCCCGGCGCGCCTCGTCGAGGCGCCCGTTGCGCACCGGCTCCACGACCTCGAAGTAGGCCTTGATCTTGGGCTCGGTGCCGCTCGGGCGGATGACCACCCGGGCGCCGACGAGCTGGTAGCTGAGCACGTCGGCGGAGGGCACGTCCCAGGTGCCGCCGGTCAGGTCGGTGGTCGCGATCACCGCCGCGTCGCCGAGCTTGGCCGGGGCGGCCGCCCGCAGCCGCGCCATCACGTCCACCGGCGCCGCGGTGGCCACCGTGACCTGCGCGGTCAGGTGCACGCCGTGGGCGACCTCGAGCGCGTCGTAGGCGTCGAGCAGCGACTCACCGACGGATCTGGCGCGGGCCGCGAGGCCGAGCAGGGCCAGGGCGGCCCCGATCCCGTCCTTGTCCCGCACCACGTCGCCGACCGAGTACCCGAGCGCCTCCTCGTAGCCGAGAACGAAACGGCTGCCCGGGGAGCCCGCCCTGACGATCCACTTGAAGCCGGTGAGCGTCTCCGCGTACTGCGCGCCTGCGGCCGCGGCGATCCGGGACAGCAGCCGGGACGACACGATCGTGGTGACCACGAGCCGGTCGTCGGGGCCCGGCCCGGGCGGGGTGCGGTCCAGCAGGTAGGCGCCGAGCAGCGCGCCGACCTGGTCGCCGGTGAGCGTGCGGAAACCGCCGTCGCTGTCGGCGACCGCCACGGCCAGCCGGTCGCCGTCGGGGTCGTTGGCGATCACCAGGTCGGCGCCGGAGCGGCGGGCCTGAGCCAGGGCCAGGTCGAGCGCCCCGGGTTCCTCCGGGTTGGGGAACGCGACGGTCGGGAAGTCCGGGTCGGGCGCGGCCTGGGCGGCCACCACGTCCGGGGCGGTGAAGCCGGCCTGCTCGAACGCCCGCAGCGCCAGCTCGCCCGCCACCCCGTGCAGGGGCGTGTAGACGAACCGCAGCCACGCGGCGTCCGGAGGCGCGGGGGAGTGCGCGCAGATCCGGTCCAGGTACGCGGCAGCCACCTCGTCGCCCAGCCGGACGATCAGCGGGCTGTCCGGCTCGGCCAGCCGGACCTGAGACAGCGGGCCCAGGTCACGGATCGCCGCCTCGATCTCCGCGTCGGCGGGCGGCACGATCTGCGCCCCGTCGCCGAGGTAGAGCTTGTAGCCGTTGTCGGCCGGGGGATTGTGGCTCGCCGTGATCATGATCCCGGCCGCCGCGCCCAGGTGGCGGACCGCGAAGGCCAGCAGCGGGGTCGGCTGCGGCGCGGGGAACAGGTGAACCGGGATCCCGGCGCCGGCCAGCACCCGGGCCGCCTCGTCGGCGAACTCATCAGAGCGGTGCCGCGCATCGCGGCCGATCACCACGCCGGCCTCGGGATCGGCGGCCCCGGCCAGGCCGCGCCCGGGTCCGCGCAGCCACTGCGCCAGCGCGGCGGTCGCGGCCCGGACGACCGCGCGGTTCATGCGGTTCGGCCCGGCGGCCACCTGGCCGCGCAGCCCGGCGGTGCCGAACTCCAGCCTGCCGCCGAACCGGTCGGCCAGCTCCGCCGCGGCCTCGGCGCTGTCGTCGTCGGCGAGCGCCTCGAGCTCGGCCCGGTCCCGCTCGTCCGGGTCGTCCGCCAGCCACGCGGCCAGCCGCGCGCGAAGATCGTCCGGGATCACGTCAGCCCGTCTCCGGCAGGACGCCCGGCAGAATTCCGGCCAGCAGCGCGCCCATCCGGGCGGCGGCGGCCTGCCCCGTGGCGGTGACTTCGGCGTGGTCGAGTTCCTGCGGCACTCCCCCGGGCGGCGCCACCCCCGCCGCCAGGTTGGTGACCAGCGAGATCGCCAGCACCTCGGCGCCGAGATGGCGCGCGGCGATGGCCTCCAGGGCGGTGGACATGCCGACCAGGTCCGCGCCGAGGGCCCGGAGCATCCGGATCTCGGCCGGGGTCTCGTAGTGCGGCCCGGGCAGCGCCGCGTAGACGCCCTCGGCCAGGGCCGGGTCCGCGCCCCGGGCCAGCGCGCGCAGCCGCCGCGAGTACAGGTCGGTGAGGTCGGTGAACCGGGACGGGTAGCCGTCGGGGGGCGGGGGCCCGGTGAGCGGCGAGCGCCCGGTCAGGTTGAGATGGTCGCTGATCAGCACCGGCTGCCCGGGCCGGTAGCCTGCGCGGATCCCGCCCGCCGCGTTGGTGAGCACGATGACCCGGCAGCCCGCCGCCACCGCGGTCCGCACGCCGTGCACCACGGTGGCCACCGGGTGCCCCTCGTACAGGTGGGTCCGGCCCAGGAAGACGAGCACCCGCAGGCGGCCCGCCCGGACCGAGCGGACCACGGGCACGTGCCCGGGCACGGTCGGCGGCGGGAACCCGCCCAGGTCGGCGAGGGCTACCTCGGGCCCGGGGCCGAGCGCGTCCGCGGCCTGCGCCCAGCCGGAGCCGAGCACCACCGCCGCGTCGTGCCCGGGCTGACCGGTGAGCTCGGCCAGCCGCGCCGCGCTCGCCTTCGCGGCGGCGTAGGGGTCACCGGTCACGGCCGGGCGCGGCACGCGTGCTCAGCCGCACCCGCCGCAACAGGGGTACGCGGGGCACGCCACCTCACCTCCTCAGGCCTTGATGTAGGGTTGCCCGTCCGCGGCGGGAGCCCTGACCCTGCCGCCCAGGCCGGCCACCGCGAAGATCGTCGCCACGTACGGGAACATCGCCAGGATGTAGGTGGGGATGGGGACGTTGATGCTGCCCAGGATGTTGCCCAGGGCCTCGGTGAAGCCGAACAGCAGCGCCGCCGCGGTCGCGCCCAGCGGCGTCCACCGGCCGAAGATCATCGCCGCCAGGGCGATATAGCCCAGCCCGGATGACATGTCCGGGCTGAAGGTGCCGACCGAGCCGACCGTCAGGTACGCGCCGCCGATGCCGGCCAGCAGCCCGCCCATGATCACGTTGGAATACCTGGTCCCCAGCACCCGGATGCCGACCGTGTCGGCCGCGGTCGGGTGCTCGCCGACCGCGCGTACCCGCAGCCCCCATCTGGTGCTGAACAGGCCGATCTGCACGACGATGATCGCCGCGTAGGTGAGGTAGAGGAAGATGTTCGAGTTGAAGAAGATCGGCCCGATGACCGGGATGTCGCCGAGGACCGGGATCTTGACCACGCTGAACGTGTTCCCCGCGTTGAGGTTCTGGTGGTTGACCAGGATGCTGTCGTACAGGTAGTTCGTCAGGCCGAGCGCCAGCACGTTCAGCACGACGCCGAGAATGATCTGGTCGGCGAAGTACTTGATCGCGAAGACCGCGAGCAGGAAGCCGATCAGGCCGCCGGACAGCGACCCGGAGATCAGGCCCAGCCAGAGGCTGGAGACGCTCGCCACCACGGCGGCCGTGAACGCGCCGAGCAGCAGCTGGCCCTCGATCGCGATGTTGATCACGCCGGAGCGCTCGCACACGCAGCCGGCCAGGGCGCCGAGAATCAGCGGGATCGAGCCGGTCAGCGTGTTCTGCAGCAGGTTGACGAGGTTGATCGGGATGGTGCTACCCGCATCCGCCCACAACAGCAGCGAGATTACGAAGAACAGCAGGACGACGGCTATGCTCAGCCGCCGGACCCGCCGGCTCGGGTCGACGGTGGCCCGCCAGGTGCCGAGGGCGACCGAGGCCGCGCCGAGCACGTAGCAGATCACCGCGGCGGGGGCGTGGATGCTGGGCACGTGGACCGACGCCGTGGGCAGCGACAGCGCGAACGTGGCGTCGCCCTTGTGCGCGAAGTAGCCCAGCACGATGTCGATCAGCCCGAACAAGATGAAGGTGCCGCCCGCGACGAGCCTGCGGTTCACGGTGGCCAGGGGCGCGCCCGCAACGCCGGCCAGGGTCGTCATCCGTTCCACCCCTTCGCGACGGCCTCCATGCTGCCCGCCTGCGCGTGGCGAAGCCGGAAAATCACCCTGATCAGCGGCGGAGCCGCGACGAACAGCACGATCAGCCCCTGAATCACCTGCGAGATGTCGGTCGGGACCGAGGTGGCTGCCTGCATCGTGGTTCCGCCCGCGTGCAGCGCCCCGAACAGTATCGCGGCGAGCACCACCCCCCAGGGCTTGGCCCGTCCTAGCAGGGCCACCGTGATGCCGTCGAAACCGTACGTGCCGTAGCTGTTGAAGGTGATGGCGTGCACCGCGCTGCCCTGGATCACCGACGCCCCGCTCAGGCCGGCCAGCGCGCCGGCGATCGCCATGACCAGCACCCAGGCCCGCTCCACGCTGATCCCGGCGCTGCGGGCCGCGCTCGGGTTGGCGCCCACGGTGCGGAACTGGAACCCGATGGTGCTGCGGTTCAGCAGCCAGCCCACGGCAACGGCGGCGGCCAGCGCGACCAGGAAGCCGGCGTCGACCGCCGGCGGCGGCCCGCCCACGTGCGGCAGCTGCGCGTTGGCCGCGATGTTCGGGCTGATCAGGTTGGACTGCCCGGGGGCCTGCAGCGCCTTCGGCGTGCCGAGCAGGTACGACAGGAGGTTGTACATCACGTAGTTGAGCATGATCGTGACGATGACCTCGTGGGCCCCGGTCCGGGCCTTCAGCTCGCCGGGCACCCAGCCCACCACCGCGCCGCCGGCGATCCCGCCCAGCAGGCAGACGATCACGTGGATGACCGGCGGCAGGCTGACGGCGAAGCCGAGGTAGCCGGCGACGATCGCGCCGCCGATCCACTGGCCGGCCGCGCCGATGTTGAACAGCCCGGCCCGGAACGCGATCGCGACCGACAGCCCGGTCAGGATCAGCGGGGTCGCATCGGACAAGGTCTGCGAGATCGGGTAGAAGATCGCGCCGACCGAACCGCCGTGGAAGGCCGCCGCGACGGTGGCCGGGCTGACGATCGCGCCGTCGAACATCGCGCGGTAGGCGGCGAAGACCGCATCCCAGGCCTGGGCGAACGCGTTGCCCGGGTTCGAGAAGAACTGGCCCCAGGCGTGCAGAACCGCGTCGTTGGTGAACGCGATGAGCAGCGCGCCCAGGAACAGGGCCGCGACGATGGCCAGAAACGTCACGACCGCGGGGCTGCCTTCCACGATCGAGTTGATCACGGCGCGGCCGGTCTGGCCGGCCCGTTCCATCG
>Ga0318494_10000893_pt1 | contig 11199 bp, 5 predicted proteins | sample GRESIP108b1f24_FD_203293 | JGI IMG/M metagenome (GOLD analysis project Ga0318494, IMG submission 203293) | Tropical soil microbial communities from Luquillo Experimental Forest, Puerto Rico - GRE.SIPMG.108b1f24 | ecosystem: Environmental > Terrestrial > Soil > Tropical forest > Bulk soil... | reverse complement strand
ACGTAGAAGGCGTCCGCCGCGCGGTGCCCCTCGGTGGTGATCCGGGCCAGATCGACCGTGAGGCCGAGCTCGAACGCAGTGCGCGCCAGCGTGTGCAGGAGGCCGACCCGGTCGGCCGTGAACACGTCGATGACGCTGTGCAGCCGGGAGGCGTCGTTGTCGAGCACGACCTTCGTGGCGACCCGCGGAAGCGGCTTGGGGGGGAGCCCCGTCCGAAACCGTCGCTCCAGCAGCGCGTCGAGCGAGTCCTCTCCGCACAGCACCCGGTGGAGATCCCGCCGCGCCGCGCGCCACCGCCGGGCATCGAGCGCGCCCCCCTCGGGGCCGCGCACCTGGAAGAGGTCCAGGGCGCGCCCGGCGAGCCACCCCAAAGACCGCTCGTCCGGAGGGGTCGAGAACACCTCCGCGTGCTGGATGTCGATGCGGTTCGCAGCGAGGACACCGGCGATCAGCGCGAGCAGGCCAGGGCGGTCGGGCGCCGTGAGCGCCAGCTCCGAGAAGCCGAGGTCGCGCCGGTGGCGCACCGCCGCGGCGAAGCGCAGCGGCTTCGCGAGCCGGAGCAGCCGCAGGTGCCGCGGCGCCTGGGCCGGCCCGACGGTGAGGAAGTAGCGCGCCGGCATGGCGGCCAGGAAGCGCTGCACCTCCTTCGCCGGCGATCGCCCTGCCGCGAAGGCGGCCGCCACCCGCGCCCGCGCCGCGGCCTCGGCGGTGCCGGGCTCGGGCCGGCTGCCGACGCCCTGCTCCATCACCTGGCGCGTCTTCGTGTAGAGCTCGCGCAGGAGGCGCGCCTTCCAGTCGGTCCAGGTGCTGGGGCCCACCGTCGCCATGTCCGCGTAGGTGAGGAGGTAGAGCTCGTCGAGCCGATCGATCGTGCCGCACTCCTCCGCGAAGGCGTGGATGAGGTGCGGGTCCGACAGGTCGCGCCGCTGGGCGATGGCGCTCATGCGCAGGTGCTTCAGGACGAGCCACTCCACGTCGGCGGCGTCGGCGGGATCGATGCCGAGCCGGACGCAGGCCTGGGCGGCGATCTCCGCGCCCTTCACCGAGTGGTCTCCCCCGAGGCCCTTCCCGATGTCGTGGAAGAGCGTGCCGAGGTAGACGCCGAGGGGGCGCCGCAGGCGCTGCATCAGCGGCCCGAGCACCTCCTCCTGGACGTCGCCGTTGCGCAGCGCGAACAGCCGCCGCACCGCGAACAGCGAGTGAACGTCGACCGTGTACACGTGGTAGACGTCGATCTGCCGGCGCGCGGCGACGCGGGCGAACTCCGGGATGAGGCGCGGCAGCACGCCCACCTGGTGCATCAGCGCCAGGAACCGGCCGCGCGTCCCGGGCCGCAGGAAGCAGGCGAGCAGCTCCTGGCTCACCTCCGGGTGATCGGCCGCGCCGGGCGGCAGCTCCGCCGCGGCGGCGCTGGCCTGGTCGCGGGCGTACGGGTAGAGCTCGAGGTTCTCGCGATCGGCGGCCCCGAAGAGGCGCACCAGCGCCGCCGGCGAGCGGCGCAGCACGTCCTTGTCGGCGATGGTGAGCCGGCCGCGGAACACCTTGAACTCCCCGCCGGGCAGCGCCCACTCCGACCGCGGCGGTCCGCCGTTGCGCTCGGCGCCGGTCATGGCGGCCGGGGGCGGGACGCGGCGCCAGCCCGTCGCGTTCTGCGGCTCGAGCGCCCGGTCGATGATCGCGTCGCACGCGTTCAGGACGGTCCGCGCGGCCAGGTAGTAGTGGCGCATGAACTGCTCGACGGCGCTCCCGTCCGCGCCGTCGGCGTAGCCCATGTACGTCGCCACCTGCGGCTGGACGTCGAACGTGAGCTGGTCCCACTTGCGCCCGGCGAGGTAGTGCATCTCGTTGCGGACGCGCCACAGGAAGTCGCGCGCCCGGCGCAGCTCCCGGATCTCGCTCTCCGGGAGGATGGCGCGCGCGAGCAGCTCGGTCACGCCCGCCACCTTCCAGCGGGCGCGCGCGATCCACAGCGCCGACTGGAGGTCGCGCAGGCCGCCCTGCGACTCCTTCACGTTCGGCTCGAGCAGGTACAAGGAGTCGCCAAACCGCTCGCGCCGGCTGCGCACCTCGGCCGCCTTGTCGGCGATGAACTCCTCCAGCTTCGCCTGCGACGGGCCGTGGAGCTCCTCGCGCTCGAGCGCCAGGTACAGGTCGCGATCGCCGCCGAGCAGCCGGAGGTCGAGGAGCGCCGTGCGCGCGGTGTGGTCCTCGGCCGCCTGCGCCTCGCAGGCGGCGAGGTCGCGCACGCTGTAGCCGACCTCGAGGCGCAGGTCCCACAGCGCGTAGACGAGCCGCTCGCTCGCCGACTTCACGAACGGGGCCGGATGCCCCGCCTCGTGCAGGAAGAGCAGGTCGACGTCGCTGAACGGCGCGAGCTCGCGCCGGCCGTAGCCGCCGATCGCGATCAGCGCCAGCGGCGCCTGCGCCTGCTGCGCGCGCGCCTCGGCGCAGGCGCGCTCCCACAGGGTGGCGATGAGCCGGTCCATCGCCGCGCTCTGCAGGCGGACGACGGTGTGCCCGCTCGCGCCACCCCGGTGCAGGTCCTCCAGGAAGCGCCGCGCGGCGGCGAGGTCGGCGCGCGCGTCGCCGGTCAGCGCCGGCAGGTCCGGCAGGCGGGACTCGTACTCGTAGGGGGCAGGCTGCGGGAGCCGTGCGATGGGGGCGTCGGGGAGGCGCATCGAGGGGAGTATAGCCTCGCCCCGCTCGGCGTCAGGGCCACAGGCCCGGTACTCGGCGCGTCAGCGCGCCGACGCGACGCGCGCCCCGCGGGACGCGAACCGCTCGACCGCGCGCGCCACGCCCGCCGCGACCTCGTCCTGGAACCTCGCGCTCGCGAGGCGCCGCTCCTCGAGGCGGTTGGAGATGAAGGAGGTCTCGACGAGGACGGCCGGCATCCGCGCGCCGACCAGGACGTAGAAGAGCGCGCTCTTCACGCCGAGATCGCGGACGTCGCCCACGCGCGACCGGACGCCGCCGCACACCTCGCGCTGGACCGCCTCGGCCAGCCGGCGCGAGGAGGCCGCGCTCGACTGCGCGTCGAGATCGGTGAGGATCCGCCGCACCTCCTGTCCCTCCTCGGCGTCGTCCTCGAGCGCGCCGTTCTCGCGGGCGGCGAGCCGCCGCGCGTAGCGGTCGTCGGCCACGTCGAGCACGTACGTCTCGACCCCGCGCCGGTCGCGGCGCGGGTGGGCGTTGGCGTGGAGCGACACGAAGAGGTCGCCACGCTGCGCGTTGGCGAGCGCGGTCCGCTCCTCCAGCGCCACGAAGCGATCCGCGTCGCGGGTGAGCACGACCTCGAAGCCGCGCGCCCGCAGCCGCCGCGCGAGCCGTCGCGCCATCGCGAGGGTGACGTCCTTCTCGCGGACGCCGGACGGGCCGATCGCGCCGGTGTCGTGCCCGCCGTGCCCCGCGTCGACCACGACGCGGCGAACCGGCCTCGCGGTCGTGTGCTCCCGTTCGTCCGGCGCCGCGCGGAGGTCGGTTTCGCCGCCCGAGGCCGGCGCCCCTTCCCCCGCCCGCCGGGCCGACGCCTGCGCCTCACGCCGGGCCTCGCGTACCCCGACGTCCACGATGAGCCGGGGCGGATCGTCGAGCGCGAAGATGGCGAGCTCGTCGCGCCCGGCAAGCTCGAGCACGACTCGCACCGTGTCGTCGCTCCGCTGAGCAGCTCGCACGCGCTTCACGAGCGCGTCCCCCACGGGGTGAGCCAGCCCCCGCTCGAGCAGCGCCGGCTTGAGGTCGAGCGCCAGCCGACGCGGCAGCGCGCCTTCGGCGGGGAGCTCCTCCTTCGTGAACCCGATCTGGCGCGACAGGTAGACCGCGATCCGCGTGTAATCGCCGTTCGACCAGGACTTCACCTCGGCGACGCGAGCCGGCTCCGCCGCGGCAGCCGCCTCGGAGGAGGCTCCCCGGAGCGCCTCCCGGAGCGCGGGGTCCGTCGAGGGCTCGTCATCGCTCTCCGCCGCCCCGGTCCCGGTCGTGGTCGCGGTCCCGGTCGTGCTCGCGGTTCCGGTCGTGGTCGCGGTCCCGGTCGAGGTCGAGGCCTGGCCTGTGCTCGCGCTCGCGGCCGGGTTCGTGCTCGTCCGCTTCGCCCCTTTCCCTCCACCGGCTCCGGGCAACGGTACCTTCGCCACGCGCACCTGCCTCGCCTTCGGCGGCGCCTCGTCCTCCTCGCCCATCTCCTTCCGCACCGCGACCGCGAACGCGCCCGCCTCCCGCGCGCCGGCCTTGCGGGCGCGCGCCGCGAGCCGGAGTGACGCTTCGCGGTCCGCCTCTACCTGCGAGTAGCGGTACAGGGCATAGCGGGCGCGGGCGGCCTCGAGGAGCGCCGGCGCCGTGTCGCGTCCTCGGGCGGCGCGCTCCAGTCCGGCGATGGCGCGCTCCCACTGATCGCGGTATCGCCGCCGGGCTGGGTCTCGCTTCACCTGCGCCAACGCGGCGCGGGCGCGATCGAGCGAGCTCCCCTGCTTCACCGCGCTCGCGCGGACCGGAGGCGCGGCCCCACCCCCCGGACGCGGGTGCCCTGCGGCCGAGACCACCAGGAAGAGGGAGAGCGCGGCGGAGGGGACCATCGCGAACCCCACTGTAGGCCGCGCGATATCACGGTCCATTTTTCGGCTGGTGACGCCTCACCGCCGTACATGCGGCACGCTGTCGCACGACCGTCTTTTTTTTGAATGGCTCGCGATCCGGGCCGTACAGTCCGGCGACCACGCGCGGCGTTCACGCTCCGCGTTCCTAACTGAGGGGAAATACATGATCCGCATGCTTTCCGTTGCGCTTGCCGTCAGCCTCTTCGCCGCCCCCGTGCTCGCCGCCGAGGCGCCGAAGGACGCCATCACCCTCAAGTCGGCCAAGCAGGGCGACATCACCTTCAAGCACGAGACCCACAAGGCCCAGAAGTGCGAGGTGTGCCACGGCGCCGGCGAGCCGGGCAAGATGGCGCTCGACCAGAAGAAGGGCCACGCCACGTGCCAGGACTGCCACAAGAAGCAGGAGAACAAGGCCCTGGGGAAGTGCGACAACTGCCACAAGAAGGCGAAGTAGCACCTTCGAAGTAAGACCTTCCGCGTTCGAACTTCGAAGGGGGCCGGCCAGCGCGCCGGCCCCCTTTGCTTTACTCGTCATCCGTGAGCCCGATCGTCGACGCTCTGAAGAGCCGCGGGAAAGAGATCATCCGCCGGTGGACGGAGCGCGTCCGCGTCCGCCTCGGCGAGACGAGTCCCCGACCCGTCCTCATCGACTCCCTCCCGGAATTCGTCACGTGCCTCGGGGCGGCCCTGGAGGCGCGGGGCGGTCCCGACGCAGCCGCCACAGCCGCCGCGGCAGCAGTCGCTGCCCGCCATGGCGCCGAGCGCAGCGTGCTCGGCGTCGAGGTGGACCAGGTGGTCATGGAGTACCGGCTGCTGCGCGAGGTGATCGTGGAGGTGGCGCGCGAAGCGACCGAGGTGACGGTGGATGACGTGCTGGCGCTCTCCGATCTCCTCATCGACAGCGCCGCCGCGGGGCTCCGCGCCTGGAGCGACGAGCGCCAGGCGCTGCTCCGCCACGCGGCCGAGCTGCTCGAGCTCGGCGACGCCTTCTTCGAGCTCGACCGCGACTGGCGGTACGTCCGGGTCAACGCCAACCAGGAGCGGCTCACGGGCAAGCCGCGGAGCGAGACGCTCGGCCGCGTGTTCTGGGACGTCTGGCCCGACCTGGGCCAGCCGGGGAATCCGTACTGGGACGAGTACCACCGCGCCATGGACGACCGCGTCCCGCGCGAGTTCGACGCGTACTACGCGCCGCTCCAACTCTGGACGGCGGTCACCGCCTATCCGGTGGAGGTCGGAGGGATCGCGGTCTTCTTCCGGGACGCGAGCGCGCGCAAGCGCACCGAGGGCGAGCTCCGGCACGCCCGCGAGTTCGAGCAGCAGCTCATCGGGATCGTCTCGCACGACCTACGCAACCCGCTCAGCGCGATCCTGTTCGGCGCGGGCACGCTCCTGTCGAGGGACGATCTCCCCGATCGGCACCTGAGGGCGGTGGCGCGGATGCGCAGCGCGGCGGAGCGCGCCACGCGGCTCATCCACGATCTGCTCGACCTCACCCGGACGCGCCTCACCGGGAGCCTGCCCGTCGAGCCACGCACGATGGACCTCGGCGCCGTCGTCGAGGACGCGGTGAACGAGCTCCGCGACGCGAGCGGCGACCGCGAGATCGCGGTCGAGCGGCACGGATCGGCCAAGGGGATCTGGGATCCCGACCGGCTGGCGCAGGTCGCCTCGAACCTCGTCGCGAACGCGCTCAAGTACGGCCGGCCCGACCGGCCGGTCCGGGTGGAGCTCGACGGCCGGCCCTCGGAGGTGCGGCTGCGCGTCCACAACGAGGGCGATCCCATCCCGCCGGAGCTCCTCGACCGGCTGTTCCAGCCCTGGGAACGCGCTGGACAGCAGGGCGGCGCCGCGCAGGGCGTGGGGCTGGGCCTCTTCATCGTGGAGCGCATCGTGGCCGCGCACGGCGGCTGCGTCAGCGCCACCTCGACGGCCGACGCCGGCACGACCTTCGTGGTGCGGCTGCCGCGAGCTGCCGGCTCCGAGCTCAGCCCAGACGCGCCTTCCAACCCGCCAGGAGGTTGAGCGCGTCGAGCGGCCTCAGCGAGTCGAGGTCGAGCGCCGACAGCTCGTCTCGCAGCGCGGCCAGGACAGGGTCCGGCGCGGAGAAGAGCGCGAGCTGGCTCGCCGGAGCCGCGGCGGGGCGCCGCCCGCGGGCGAGCGCCGCCCGGCCGCGCTCGTCCACCTCCATCGACTCGAGGTTCTTCAGGATCTCGCGGGCGCGGGTGAGCACCTCCGCCGGCAGGCCGGCCAGCTTCGCCACCTCGATGCCGTAGCTGCGCGAGGCACCGCCCTCGACGAGCCGCCGCAGGAACACCACCTGCTCCCCGACCTCGCGCACCGCGACGGTGAGGTTCCGCACCCGCGGTCGCTCCCGCGCTAGGTCCTGCAGCTCGTGGTAGTGCGTCGCGAACAGCGTCCGGCAGCCGATCCGGTCGTGGAGGTGCTCCGCCACGGCCCACGCGATCGACACACCGTCGAAGGTGGAGGTGCCGCGGCCGATCTCGTCCAGCACCACCAGCGAGCGGCGGGTGGCATTGTGGAGGATGGCGGCCGTCTCCGTCATCTCGACCATGAAGGTCGAGCGGCCGCGCGCCAGGTCGTCGGAGGCGCCGACGCGCGTGAAGATGCGATCGACGAGCCCCACCCGCGCCCGGCGGGCCGGGACGAAGCTCCCCATCTGCGCCAGCAGGGCGATGAGCGCCGTCTGGCGCAGCACGGTGCTCTTCCCGGCCATGTTGGGGCCGGTGATGACGAGGAGCTGGGGCGGCTCCTCGCCCTCCCCGCTCGACGCCGTCGAGACGTCGTTGGGGACGAACCCGCCCGAGTCGGGGGGCAGCATCGCCTCCACCACCGGGTGCCGGCCCTCTTCGATCTCGAGCCGCTCCGAGCGGTCCACCTCCGGCCGGACGTAGCCGCGCTCGGCGGCGACGCGCGCCAGCGCGAGCAACGCGTCGGCCGTCGCCACCGCCGCCGCGGCGGTGCGGAGGCGCCGGCCCTCCTCGACCGCCCGCGCGCGCAGCTCCTCGAAGAGGCGCTCCTCGAGGGCGAAGCGCCGCTCCTCGGCCCCGAGGACCTGCTCCTCGTACTCCTTCAGCGCCGGAGTGATGAACCGCTCGCCACCGACCGTGGTCTGACGCCGCTCGTAGTCGGGCGGGACGAGGTGCAGGTTCGGCTTCGTGACCTCGAGGTAGTAACCGAACACCTTGTTGTAACGGACCTTGAGTGAGCCGATGCCGGTGCGCGCCCGCTCCTCCGCCTCGAGCCGGGCGATGATGCCCTTGCCGTCCTCGGCGATGGCCGTGATGCGGTCGAGCTCCTCCGAGTAGCCGCGCCGGATGAGCCCCCCCTCCTTGACCCCAGCCGGCGGCTCCTCGGCCACGGCGCGGTCCAGCAGCGCCGCCAGCGCCTCGAGGCCTCGCACCCCGGCGGCGCACTCGCGCAGGAGCGCGCTGCGGGGCCGGGCCGCTCCGGCGCCCTCGAGCAGCTCCTCGAGCCGTGGCAGGGCGAGGAGCGCCGCCGCCAGCGCGCGCAGGTCGCGGGCGTTGCCCTGCCGGAGCGCCAGGCGCGAGAGGAGCCGCTCCACGTCGGAGACCGGCCGCAGCGCCTCGGCCAGGTCCTCGCGCAGCAGCGCCGAGCCGACCAGCTCCTCGATCGCGTCGAGCCGCGCGCCGATGAGGGCAGGATCGAGCAGGGGCCAGCGCAGCCACTCGGCGAGCCGGCGGCCGCCAAGCGCGGTCACGCTCCGGTCGAGGACGCCGAGCAAGGATCCCTTGCGCTTGCCGCCCGCGAGCGTGCGCTCCAGCTCGAGGTTGGCGCGGGTCGCCTCGTCGAGCAGGAGCGCCTCGTCCGTGGCGAGGCGCGACAGGCGATCGACGTGCGCGGGCGCCGCCCGCTGGGTCTCCTCGAGGTAGGCGAGCGCGGCCGCGGCGGCGGCCTGCCCGAGCGCGAGGTCACCCACGCCGAACCCATCGAGCCCGACCACCCCCAGGTGGCGCCGCAGCTTCTCGCCGGGCCGGGCGAAGTCGGCCGGCTCGCGCTCGGCGAGCGGCGCCCCGACCGCCGCCACCAGCGCCGCCCCGCGCGCGTTGCCGGCGGCGTCGCGGGCGAGGAGCAGCTCACGCACGCCCGCGCGGCGCAGCTCGTCCGCGAGCCGCGCGTCGGAGGGGACCTCGCCCAGCTTCAGCTCGCCGGTGGAGGCGTCGAGGAGGGCCAGCCCACCGCCGGCCGGCTCCGCCAGAACCACGGCCCCCACGTAGGCCGCCTCCCGGGGGTCGAGCACCTGGTCGTCGAGGACCATCCCCGGCGTGACGACGCGCGTGACCTCGCGCTTCACCAGCGCCGACTTCCCGGGCTCCTCGACCTGGTCGCAGATGGCGACCTTGAAGCCGCGCTCGAGCAGCTTCGCCACGTAGCCGCGCGCCGCGTGATGCGGCACGCCGCACATCGGGACCTTGTCGTCGCCCTTCGACCGCGCGGTGAGGGTGATCTGGAGCGCCTCCGACGCCAGCAGGGCATCGTCGAAGAAGAGCTCGTAGAAGTCCCCCAGCCGGAAGAAGAGGAGCGCGTCCGGGTACCTCGCCTTCGTCTCGAGGTACTGCCGCATCATCGGTGTGGTGGCCTGGGCGATCTCGGGCGGCATCGGCGGCGCGAGCTTACGGCCGCCGTCTGACGCCCGCCCCACGAGGGCTGTCGCCGAAGCGGTGCCCCGGCTGAGCACGTGCTACGTTTGCGACCGTGCTCAAGGAGGCCTTCCAGGACCTGAACCGGCTCGGTCAGATCGCCGCCGTCGCGGCGCGGCACGGCTTCGGCGCCTACCTCGACCAGACGCGCCTCGGCGAGCTGCTCGGCAGCCGGGAGGCCGACGAGGTGCGGCAGGCCGCGGCTGGCGCGGAGCCGGCCGGGCCCGAGCCCGACCGGCGCACCGCGCAGCGATTCCGGCAGCTCCTCATCGACCTCGGACCGACCTTCATCAAGCTGGGTCAGCTCCTCTCGACGCGGCCCGACATCCTCCCGTCGCACTGGGTGGACGAGCTCTCGCAGTTGCAGGACGCGGTGCCGCCGTTCCCCATCGCCGAGGTCCGGGCGGAGATCGAGCGCGGCCTGGGCCGTCCGCTCGAGCGCTGCTTCTCCGAGCTCGAGGAGACGCCGGTCGCCTCCGCCTCGATCGCCCAGGTCCACCGCGCCCGGACCCACGAGGGCGAGCGGGTGGCCGTGAAGGTGCGGCGACCGCGCATCCGGCAGCGCATCGATTCCGACCTCTCGCTGCTCTACCAGCTCGCCAGGCTCGTCGAGGCGGTGGTCGAGGAGACCGGCGTCTACACGCCGACCGGCATCGTCGAGGAGTTCGAGCGCGCCATCCACGAGGAGCTCGACTTCGAGAACGAGGCGCAGAACGCGAGGGCCATGGCCGCGGCCTCGCGCGACCGGCCCTTCCTCGTCATCCCGCGCGTCTTCGACGATCTGAGCTCGGACGCGGTCCTCACCCTCGAGTACGTCGAGGGCGTGAAGGTGTCGGAGGTCACCGCCGACGCGGGGTACGAGCTCGAGCAGGTGGCCCGGAACATCATCGAGGCGGCCTTCCGCCAGCTCTTCGAGGACGGCCTGTTCCACGGCGACCCGCACCCGGGCAACCTGCTGGTCCTGCCCGGCAACCGGATCGCGCTGCTCGACTTCGGGCTCGTGGGCCGGGTCACCCGACGCATGCAGGAGGCGCTCGTCACGCTCATCATGGCGACGGCGCTGCGCGATCCGGAGACGGTGGCGCGGGTGCTGAACCGCATCGGCGTGGCGGAGGAGCACACGCCCATCACCGCCTTCCGGGCGGACATCCAGGCCATCTTCGACCGCTACCTCGGCCTCAAGCTCGAGGACATCCACACGTCGACGCTGCTGCGCGACCTGCTCGACCTGGCGGTGAAGCACCGCATCCGCGTCCCGAAGGAGTGGGCCCTCCTGTCCAAGGCGTCCGTCACGCTGGAGGGGATCATCCGCGGGCTCTACCCGCGGCTCGACATCCTGGAGATGGGCCTTCCCTACGCGAAGGAGCTGCTCCTGTCGCGCTTCAACCCGAGCGACGCCTCCGGGGCGATGATGAAGTCGCTCCTCAAGCTGCAGACGCTCGCGGAAGACGTCCCGGCCCAGCTCCAGCAGATCCTGATCGACCTCGAGTCGGGCAAGTTCCGCGTCAACGTCCGCTCGCCCGATCTCGACCTGATCGCGACGAACGTCCGGATGCTCGGCCTCACCCTCTTCCTCGGGCTCGTGGCGAGTGGGCTCACCCTGGGAGGCCTCGTCGTCTTCGCGCGCGACTTCGCCGGCTGGCGCTTCCTGCCCTTCCTCGGCGGCGCGGCGCTGGCGGTGGCCGGCGCGCTCTTCGGCGTGGGGCTCGTGCTGTACCTGCTCGGCGGGCCGCGGAAGAAGATCCGCCTTCGGCGCTTCCTGCGCGGCGGCGACGCGCCCCCGTAGCAGGTGGACGTGAGGCGTCGCGGAGGGCCTTCACCGTGAGTCGCCCTTCCCCGCCGCCTCGTCGCGCTCCAGCCGCGCGGCCTCACGGACCCAGCGCAGCACGTGCTTCCGGATGTCAACCGGCCAGCCGCGGACGAGT
>Ga0318494_10000888_pt1 | contig 11217 bp, 7 predicted proteins | sample GRESIP108b1f24_FD_203293 | JGI IMG/M metagenome (GOLD analysis project Ga0318494, IMG submission 203293) | Tropical soil microbial communities from Luquillo Experimental Forest, Puerto Rico - GRE.SIPMG.108b1f24 | ecosystem: Environmental > Terrestrial > Soil > Tropical forest > Bulk soil... | reverse complement strand
CCAACGCGCAGATCGCCGCCGAGCTGCACATCAGCGTCCGCACCGTCAGCTCGCACCTGGACCGGATCCGGGACAAGACCGGCTGCCGCCGCCGCGCCGACCTGACCCGCCTGGCCCTCAGCTCACGCCTGGTCTAGCCAGGGCCCGCCCAGCCCCGGCGCCTGTGGGTCGTCTGACCCCGGCCGCTACCGCTCGCCAAAAGGGGTTCGACGGCCCCTGCCCGCGCACCACCAGGCCGACCAGACTGCTACTGATCGCTTCGAGACCAGCGGCGGGAATGCCCGGTATTTCCCTGACGACTTCGGACCCCAAATCAATAGAAGGACCGGGCCGTGCCCGGTCAATGACCGGGGGAGGTCAGTGATGAATCGCATCCGCATCGGACGACCGGGGGCCCGCAGCGAACACCGCTGGCCCGGGGCACCCTCGCCGGGCCCGCCAGACCCGGGCCTCGTCCGGGCCACCGGCGTCCGCGCGGGCCGCAACGGCGCCCGGGCCATGATGGCCTGGGCCGGCCGGTGCCTGTGGCCGGCTGTCCGGACGGTGATCCGCGCGGTCCGGCTGGTCCATGACGAGCAGGTGCGCATGTGGGAGTGCGTCCTGCTCACCAGCGAGGCGGCGCCGCTGAGCGCCGCCGGTCCGCTGCGCTGGGTTCGGTCCCTGGAGGGTTATCGGCTCGTTGGAAGCTACGTGCCGGCTCCGGACCCGGGCGAAACGGGACGGTAACCGGGCTGGCGGCCGCGGGCAAGATCTCGGCCTCGGCACCGCCAGCGGCCAGCGCACATCTCAGGCCGGGGCTGCCGTGCATCACGGCAGCCCCGGCCCGGCTCGTCTGACCCCGATGCCACGAATGATGTTCGTGTGGCGCTGGAACATTGCCTTGCCGGAAACAATCTTGAACGCCCCGCTCGCCAGCTAATACTCAATAGCCATCCGGGCGGGGCACGCACAACCCGTCGATCTGCGGCGCGCCGGCCAGCAGCTCCGTGGACCGCCACAGAGCACAAAGTTGGCATTCCGCGCGGACTCGGTGCTGTCGAGCCGGCCGAGTCAATCACATTTCGTAATAACCGCCCGGCGGCCAGCGTCACGCTCTCTCGGGACCACCGGCCCAGCCAGAAGCGCACCCGCCGTCCCGGCCGCCCTCGTCCCGGGGAAATGCGCAGGCCGCCGGGCGGCTACACGGCACTGCGCGCCCGGTTCCGCTGTTCAGGTCAAGCCGCGACGCCAGAACGGCCCGTCCGTGGCCGTCCGCGGAAAAGCCGACGGTGCACACCGACCGTCCAGGCGGCCCGGACGCCGTCCGCTATACGTCCGTGGACACCGCAACACATCGGCTCACGGTGACACACCGTTATACACCGCGTGACAAGAAGAAAACGGCCCGCCGGGCGCGTTTCCGCAGCCAGGGGGCCGTTTCCGCAGGTGGTGGCAGGTGTTGGGTTCGAACCAACGTAGGCTGAGCCGACGGTTTTACAGACCGTCGGCCTTGGTCGCTGTCAATAGCGCCGATCCCAGCTGCGGGTCCCCCACGTGGACTGTGGATAGCGGACTGCGGAGCACTGCGACGGCGCGGGCACCAACGGTTACCTGATCACCGGTACGGCATTTAGCTGCTTCCGCGGGGGCGGTGGGGTCGTAGCTGTCGATCGCAGCATGCCACTGCACGCCGCGCCGGGTTTGGGGCAGGACGAAGCTGAGAGGCTCCCACCAGGAATTCACTAGGAGCAGGAAGTCGTCGTCGACCAGGAGCGTGCCGTCTTCGGCCCCGTCCGGGTCATCGGACCAGTCCAGGTAGATGGCGATGGCGCGGGCGTTCGGGTCGGCCCAGTCGCCGCCGTTCATCGGCGTGCCCGCCGGGGTGAACCACTCCAGTTCCGATGCCTCGGCTTCGGCCAGGAAGCGGCGGCGGCGGAATACCGGGTGGGCCCGCCGGAACGCGATGAGGTTCGTGGTGAAGTTGTGCTGAAGTGCCATAGCCATCAGATCTGACCTTCGGCACAAGCGGCGCTGGGATGCGGTGGTCGACGGTGACTATTGAGCGTTAGGACGCCTGCCGTGGCTGTCGGCGCAGACGATGCTGTCGTATCAATATTGTGCGATCCTCGGAGCCGGACACGATGATGTCGCGGTCCCCGGCCCGGCCGACGGCCACCGCGCTCACCCAGCCCTCGCGGCCGACCAGCAAGGCGCCGATGGGGGCGCCAGTGACCGCGTCCCAGACCCGCACCGTGTCATCGCCGGAGCCGGACACGATGATGTCGCGGTCCCCCGCCCGGCCGATGCCACCGCGTGCACCCAGCCCTTGTAGCCGGCCAGCGGGACCCCGATGGGGGCGCCGGTGACCGCGTCGCAGACCCGCACCGTGTCATCGCCGGAGCCGGACACGATGATGTCGCGGTCCCCCGCCCGGCCGATAGCCACCGTCTCCACCGAGTCCTCGTGGCCGGCCAGCGGGGCGCCGATGGCGGCGCCGCAGCCCAGGCCAGGAACGCGGCTAGATGTGCCTCAGACCACGGGAACATCTCCGGAGCATCCACTCGCGGCCGGGCGGACTTATCAGCGGCACCGACGCCAGCGCGGACCGGTAGTCGGCGAGGACCGCCGCGACGGCGGTGCGGGGGGCGTTCAGCTGCCGCCAACTCGGGCCCGAGCGTCGCGGGTGCCGGATCGATGCGCGCAGCATGCACCTGTTACCTCTGCTACGCCACCCGTGGGATCCGTCTGGACATTGGCTCGGTTTGGTCGGAAGCTGAGGTTGACAAGCTTTGGGGATGTCTCTGATGCATCATTCTTCCGGCGTTGAGACCCCCACGGGCGCCAGCTGCACCGCCATCACCGTGGGTGAGCACATATTAGGGAGGTATCGCATTCGAGAGCTTCCGATGCGCCTGCGGGGAACCGAGCGAATGGGTGGGATCTTCTACCCCATGCGAGGCCCTTTGAAGGGGGTCCGGGAGAACTACCGGATCATCAGGTCAACCCTGGACCCTCGGTCGCCGTGGCAGTTTCGCCGCAGCCTCGTGATGCTCGGGCCTTTTCTCAGGTTGAAGAACTACACCATGCTAGGCGCCGACCGGCTCAAGAAGTTGTACGAGCTGGTCGGCAGCGTGACGGCCGAGGGCGTGCCCGGCGACATCGTAGAGTGTGGTGTGGCGTTCGGTGGATCAGCTGCCGTCATGGCACACTCCCTGCGCTGCCACGGTGCCCGCCGGACGATCTGGCTGCTGGACTCGTTCGAGGGACTCCCCCGGCCTACCCGGGAGGACGGGGAACTTGCCGCGTCGCATTACCGCATTGGCTGGTGCAAGGGAGACGCCGCAGTCGCGCAAGACATGCTCACGAGATTCGGACTGCCTGCCGGCGACGCCCGGGTGGTACCCGGCTGGTTCGAAGATACGTTGCCCACGGCGGATATCACCGAGATCAGCCTCCTGCATATCGACGCGGACTTGTATGCAAGTGTCCGCCTCTGCCTGGAAGTCCTGTACGACCGCATCAGCCACGGCGGTTACCTGGTGGTGGACGACTACGGATCCTGGCCGGGCTGCCGCGGAGCCGTCGACGAGTTCTTCGAGCGGCGCGGCGCCTCGCCAGGGTTGCGTTGGATCGACAGCGACGCGGTTTACCACGTCGTCGAGCGGGCCAGTCCCTGACGCCATGCGTGCACTGTTCTTCTTTCCGGGCCCGATCCGGGGCGGCTGCGAGGAACACGCGTTGCTGGTCCTGCGGGCGGCGGCAGGCGCCGGGTACGACGTGGTGCCGTGTTTCCCGTTCACCGACGGTACCCGGTCGATCGTCGAAGACGTCGCCGCTCTCGGCCTTGCCGCCACGCCGTGGCCGATGGGTCGGTGGCATGGCCGCGCGTTTCTGTGGGGAGACGCAGAAGCGCAGGCAACCGCCGCGGCGCGCATCCTGCACCGGAGCACGCCTGATGTGGCCGCGTTGTTCCTACCCGAGCCCGATTCCAGCGTCGGCGTGCTCGTTGCGTGCGCTAGGGCGCAGGTGCCGACGGTCGCGGTGTTCTGTCTGGTCCCGCCGGACTGGCCGGTCGGCGCACGGGACCAGGCCTGGGGCGAGTGGGCGCGAGCCCGCCAGCAGCGATGGGTGGTGAACTCTGCGGACAACCGCTGCGCGCTGGCTGCAGCCTTCCGGATTGGTACCCCGGATGAGATCACCGTGGTCCGCAACGGCACCGACCTGCCCCCGGCCTGGCGCGACCCGGACAAGTCGACGGTGGACGGTGTGCGCGCGGCGCTACGCGCAAAACTGGGCATCCCGCCCTCGGCCCGGATCGCGCTGACCGTCGCCCGCCTGGCCAAGCCCAAAGGCCACCGCGACCTGTTGGAGGCGATCGGCGCGCTGCCTGCCTCGTGTGCCGACGTGCACTTCGTCTGGGCCGGTGCCGGGGAGGAGGAGGCCGGACTACGGGCGGCAGTACGGGCCGCCGGGGTCGCGGACCGGGTGCACCTGCTCGGCTACCAGAGCAATGTGCCGGCGCTGCTGTACGCGGCCGATCTTTTCGTCTTCCCGTCGCACTGGGAGGGTTTCTCTCGCGCGCTGATCGAGGCCATGAGCGCGGGCCTGCCGATAGTCGCGTCGGACGCGAGCAGCAACCCCGAGCAGCTGGGCGACGGACGCCTCGGGCTGCTGTTCCCCAACCGCGACCCGGCCCGCCTGGCGGAGCGGATCAGCTTCGCACTGGCCCACCCGGACCGGATGCGGACGATGGCCGGGCGGGCGCGGTCGGCCGGGCGCATGATGAGCGGCCAGGCGATGTGCGAGGGCACCCTGCGTGTCGTACGCGAACTGCTGGCCGGTCTGCATCCGGCGTCCGCTGGGGGAGGCTGAGCCATGTGCGGCATCGCCGGGCTGCTCGTCCCCCCTGGCAAGCTGGACGGGGACGAGCTATCCCGGCTCGCGGCCCGCATGGCGGCCACGGTGCGCCACCGTGGACCCGATGGTGACGGCTGCTGGTCGGACCCCGCTGCAGGTATCGGCCTGGCGCACCGGCGGTTGGCCGTAGTGGACCTGTCCGCCCGCGGCCGCCAACCGATGACCGCCGTGGGCGGGCGCCAGGTACTGATCTACAACGGCGAGGTGTACAACTACCTTGCGCTGCGTCGCGAGCTCATTAGCGCCGGGCAGTGCTTCGTGGGCGACTGCGACGCGGAGGTGCTCGCCGCGCTGATCGCCCGCTTCGGGCTGGCGGCCGCGCTGCAACGGGTCAACGGCGCGTTCGCGCTGGCGCTGTGGGACCCGGATACCCGCATCTTGTGGCTCGCCCGCGACCGCCTGGGCGAGAAACCGCTGTACTACGGCTGGTGCGGCGGCGCGTTCCTATTCGGCTCGGAACTCAAGGCGCTACGCGCCTACCCCGGCTTCACCGCGCCCGTGGACCGCGATGTGCTGGCGTTGTACTTCGCACTCGGGTACGTGCCAGCGCCATACTGCATCGACGAGGGAGTACGCAAGGTGCCGGCCGGGTGCGTGCTCCGGCTGAGTGCGCCAGCCCGCCCCGGCGGGGAGAGCATTCGGCCGTACTGGGACCTACGTGCGATCGCCGCCGGGGGTGAGTCGCTGGAACCTGCGATGGCACGGCTCGACGAACTTGACGCGCTACTGCGCGATGCGGTCGCCTTGCGCTGCAACGCCGACGTGCCAGTCGGCGCGTTCCTGTCCGGTGGTGTGGACTCCGCCGCGGTGGTGGCGCTGATGACCCGGTACGCACCCGCACCAGTAGCGACGTTCACTGTCGGGTTCCACGAGCCGGCCTTCGATGAGGCGGCTCAGGCCGCGGCGGTGGCCCGGCTGCTGGGTGCGGAACACCACCAGCTGGTCGTGTCGGCGCGGGACGCGCTCGGGTTGCTCCCGCAGCTACCTGATACGTACGACGAGCCGTTCTTCGACCCAGCCGCCCTGCCGACCCTGCTGCTATCCAGACTCGCCCGGCAGCACGTGACAGTGGCGCAGTCCGGCGAGGGCAGTGACGAGATCTTCGGCGGCTACCCGCCGTACCGCGCGGCCGCGCGCGCCGCCCGGCGGGCCGCCCGCGCGGGACGGCCAGCGCCGGACGCGTTGCGGACCCACCTGACTCGCACGATCTGGCGCGACGGGGCCGCGCTGGTACCCGGTGCCCGGTCACCGGACGCGCTGCTGCTCGACACGCTGGGCAGTGTCGATCTCGGTCGGGTACCCGCCGGCCTGCTGCTCGCCGATACACTCACCTGGCTGCCTGACAACTGCCTGGTGAAGGTGGACCGGGCCAGCATGGCGGTCGGGTTGGAGGTCCGGTGCCCGTACCTGGACCACCGGATCGTGGAGCTGGCCTACCGAACGCCCATAGAGCTGAAGGTCCGTGCTAACGTCGACAAGTGGATCCTGCGCAGGGTGGTGGCGCGGTACCTTCCCGAGTGGGTGTACGCCCGGCCGAAGCAGGGTTTCAACCTACCCCTCGCGGGCTGGCTACGCGGGCCGTTGCGCGCCTGGGCCGAGGATCTGTTGCATCCGGGCCGACTGGACGGGCTCGCAGTGCCGGCGGTACGGGGGCGGTGGCGGCGCCACCTCGCTGGTGTCGACGACCATCTGTACGAGATCTGGACGGTATTGATGTTCCAGGAATGGCGGCGGCACCGAGCCGCTATATCGGACTCCCCCGCCAATAGGGATCCGCGAGCGACCGCGGATCGTGTGTCCGCCATTGACCGGTGAGTACGGCGAGGATGCCGGTACGGCCGTTTCGAGTGTTCGGGCGGCAGGTCACCGGCGATCCCGCTGCGGTGTCCTGGACGCCGGAGCAGGTGGACGTCATCGCGGTCGGCCAGGGCGGCCAGCCACTTCACTTCGTGCTCACCGGCGGCGGCTGGCGACCGGCCGATGCAGGCCAGCCACCGGTGCCGCTTTGGGGTCAGCCGGCCGTGGCGAGCAGCGGGCCCGGCCGACTAGACGTGTTCCTGTGTGGCGCCACCGACCGGCTATACCAAGGCCGCCTCGCAGGGCAGGCCTGCGAGTGGCTGCCGATCGGGCCGCAGGTGAGCCACGCCGAGCCGGCCGTGGTCAGCTGGGGCAAGGGGCGCTTCGACCTGTTCGCTCGCACTGCGGCCAACGCATTGGAGCACTACTGGTATTACGACCGGATCGGCCTGCAGGGCCCGGAAGACCAGGGCGGGCCGATCGCCGGCCGCCCGGCTGCGGTCGCCACCAGCCTATACGGCGTGCATGTGCTGGTTCGCGGCTGCGACGGCCTGCTGCGGCGCCAATTCTGCCGGCCGTTCCAGCGCTCGCACGAGTGGACCTCGACCATCTGGCTGCCCTCCGGGGGCGGCTTCAACGTGTGCCCGCCGACCGACGCCGACGGCGCCGCACTGTTCTGCACCGCCGACCCGGTCGCGCTGCACTGCCGGGGCGCCGGGCGAGTAGAGAACCGGCTCCTGGCATACGCACGTCAATACGACCGCCTGCTACAGCTGGAGCCTTCGGGATGGCGAGGCCCGCCGCGCGACCGGGTGCTAGCCGAGCCCGAGGTGACCTCCGACGGTGCCGGCGCTTCACCGTATCCATGCCGAGTCGACGTGTTTACCGCAGTGGCGAGCGGCAGCGTCGGGCAGCTCACCGTGGACCTAGGCGAGGACGGCGCTGCCTCGCCACGGTGGCGGGTGCTCGACGATGAGCGGGTGGCGGCGGCTGGGCGGCCGACGGTGGTCTCGCCGCGCCCGGGCCGACTGGACCTGGTGTTCCGCACCTCCGACGGAGAGTTGTGTCACGGCTTCTGGGATGCTGACACCGACATGTGGAACGTCGGCGGCTGACCGGTGCGCGCTTCTGATGAGGATCGGTGAACAGCGGGCGGGTGTGCGGATGACGGGATCGGCAACGCAGGAATGGCAGCGCTCACTGGCAGCCATCCAGACCTCCGATGGTGCCACCGTCGGCGCGGGCTTCCTGGTGACCGGACGGCATGTGCTGACCTGCGCGCATGTAGTCAACGCTGCGGTGGGCACGCCGGATGATGAGGCAGCCCGGCCAACCGAGCCTGTGCTGGTGCAGTTCCCCCTCAGCGCGCCCGGTCGGCCGGTGCCGGCATCCGTCACCGGTTGGGTGCCGGTCGACAAGGACGGCGGCGGCGACATCGCGCTGCTGGAGCTGGCCGAGGACCCGGCCAGCTACGCGCACCCCGCGCCGCTGGTCGATGCAGGCGACGCGTGGGGGCACGCCTTTCGCGCATTGGGATTTCCCGTCGGGCACCCGGCCGGACTGTGGGCCAGCGGCGTGATCCGGAGCCCGCTGGGCAACGGCTGGGTGCAGCTGGAGGATGTTAAGGTGCCTGGAGAGCGTGTCGAGGGCGGGTTCAGCGGCGGCGCCATCTTCGACGAGCAGGTACAGGCGGTTGTCGGCATGGCCGTCGCTCAGGACCGGCAGGAGAACCGCAAGATCGGCTTCATGATCCCGCTGGCGGTGCTGGCGCGGGCGGTCCCGACGCTGACCTCGCTCGCCGCCCGCCCCGGACCACTGTCCAACGTGCTGTCCTTGCCGCCGCATTTCGTGGCCCGTCCGGACGAGGTCGCCCCGGTTAAGACGGCGCTGCTGGCCGGCTTGGCAGCGGTCCGACCTAGACAGTTCGCGACTGGAGGCGACACAGCTGACGGGAACGGCGACGATGGCGCTCGATTGGCGGGCGACGGCAGCGTTGCGCGCGGACCCTGGCTCGCTATCGTTGGCATGGGCGGCGCCGGCAAGTCGGTGCTCGCCGCCACGGTCAGCCGCGACGACGAAGTGCGGGCGGCCTTCCCTGACGGCATCGCGTGGATCGAGCTTGGTCAGGCGCCGGCGGTCGCGCAGCGGCAGGCACAGCTCGCCGAAGCGTTCCACGTGGCCGACGCCGCGTTCGCCGACGCGCAGCAGGGCAAGGCCTACCTTACGCAGCGGCTGGCTGGGTTGCGTTGCTTGGTAGTGCTGGACAACGTGTGGTCCGCCGAGCATCTGGGCGCCTTCGACGTATTGGGTCCGGGCGGCCGGCTGCTGGTCACCACGAGAGACGCAGGCCTGGCCCGGGCCGTCGGCGCCACCCGCCACGACGTCGGGCTGTTGAACGACGAGCAGGCGCTGAAGCTGCTCGCCCAGTGGGCCGGGCAGCTCGTGCAGGAGTTGCCCGCCGAGGCCGCCACAGTAGCCAGGGAGTGCGGCAACCTGGCTCTGGCGCTCGCGATGGTGGGCGCGATGATCGAGGGACGGCCGGAGCGCTGGGCCTTGGTCTTGCGTCGGCTGCAGCGCGCCGACCTCGACAAGATCAGCCAGTCGTTTGCCGGCTACCCGCACCCCGACCTGCTGCGCGCGATCAGCATCAGCGTCGACGCGCTCGCGCCTGACGAACGCAAACGCTACCTGGAGCTGGCGGTATTCGACGGCCACCGGCCAACCCGGGCTGCGATCGAGGTGCTCTGGGAGCCTGTCGGCCTGGACGACCTGGACACGCAGCAGTTGCTGGACCGCTTCGCCGACCGGTCGCTAGCCCGCTTCGACGCCGAGGGCCGACTGCTGCTGCACGACCTGCAGATGGACTACGTCCGCCACCAGAGCACCCACCTCCGCAAGTTTCACGTCCGGCTGGTCACCGGGTATGCCCGGCGCGCGCCGGGTGGCTGGCCCAGCGGTCCGAATGACGGGTACTACTTCGAGAGCCTCGGTTATCACCTTGTGGAGGCGAAGCGACGCGAGGAGCTGTTGGTGTTGCTGCTGGACCTGCCATGGCTGTCGGCCAAGCTCGCCGCCACCGGGGTGAGCGCCCTTTTGGCCGACTATGACCTGGTAGACGATTCGGACGCGGCGATAGTACGCGACGCGCTTCGGCTGTCCAGCCACGTACTGGTAGGGCGACCGGGCGGCCTTGCGGCGCAGCTGATCGGTCGACTGGCTGATCGGCCGTCGCCGCGCATCGAGCGGCTGGTGGGCCAGGCACGGAATCGGCATGAGGGCCCGTGGCTGTGCCCGGCCAGTGCGAGCCTGACCCGCCCTGGCGGTCCGATGCTGCGTAGCCTGGTCGGGCACACCGGCTGGGTGCGCACCGTCGCCCTCTCTGGCGACGGTCGGCTAGCCGTCTCCGGCTCCGACGATGGCACGGTGCGCGTGTGGGACCTGCGCGACGGCACCGAGCGGTATACCCTGCGGGGCCACGACAGTGGTGTCTGGTCGGTCGCGGTGACGCCGGATGGTCGGCTGGCCGTCTCCGGGTCCCTGGACGGCACGGTGCGCGTCTGGGACCTGGAGACAGGCGGGCTGGTACATATCCTGCGCGGCCACGACAATAGCGTGTGGACGGTGGCCCTCACCCCAGACGGCGCACTGGCCGTTTCTGGCGGCGCGGACGGCACCGCGCACGTGTGGGACCTGCGCGACGGGGCCCCGCGGGCGGTGCTCCGCGGGCACGGCGGTGCAGTGATGCACGCGGTCATCGGCCAGGACGGGCGGCTGCTGGTCACTAAATCCGAAGACGGCACCCTACGCACCTGGCGTCTGCCGACGGGCACGGCCGGGCTGTGCCTGGACAGCGGCGAGCGTCACGTACGGACCTCCGGCGTCGCGGTCACCGACCGCCACGCGTTGTTCGCAGGCGACGGCGGCGCGGTGTACGTCTGGGATCTCCGCGATGGCGGACCCACATGGACACTGGCCGCTGCTAACGGAGTGACCTGGGCGGTGGCCGTGACCGGTGACGGGCGGTACGCGGTGAGCAGCTCGGCGGCCGGCTCCCTGCTGGTGTGGGACCTGGAAACCGGCGGGCTAGTACGTACTTTGCGCGGCCACGCCGGCTGGGTCGGCGTGCTAGTGATGACACCTGACGGCCGGCGGGTGCTCTCTGGCGGCGACGACGCGATCCTGCGACTGTGGGACATCAGCGACGGCAGAGAGGTGGCGGCGCTATGTGGCCATGGCGGTTGGATCCTGGCTGCCGCCATCACCCGGGACGGCCAGCGGATCGTCTCCGCCTCCAGCGACGCCACCCTGCGCGTCTGGGATCTGGCGAACATCGCGGCATTGGCCACGGCCGACGAACACAGCGGTTGGGTAGGCGGCGTTGCGATCGTGGCGGGCGACCCGGCGGCCGCCATGCCCGCGACGGTCATCTCCGCATCCGACGATGCCACGGTGCGCGTATGGGATGTCGGCAGCGGGGCGCAGCGAGCGGTGTTCCGCGGCCACGGCGCCGCCGTAACGGGCTTC
>Ga0318494_10000886_pt1 | contig 11236 bp, 9 predicted proteins | sample GRESIP108b1f24_FD_203293 | JGI IMG/M metagenome (GOLD analysis project Ga0318494, IMG submission 203293) | Tropical soil microbial communities from Luquillo Experimental Forest, Puerto Rico - GRE.SIPMG.108b1f24 | ecosystem: Environmental > Terrestrial > Soil > Tropical forest > Bulk soil... | reverse complement strand
GCCGGAACCTGTTGTACGCCTCGAGCGTGGCCAGGTCGTACTCCAGCTCGTTGTTGAAGGTGATCGAATACAGGACGAGATCGCAGAACTGACGGACGGCGGTCAGGTCGGCCGTACGGAACGGCCGCGACGGCAGGGCCGGGTAGCGGCCGCCGCGGCTGTTCCAGATGTCCGTGCTGTCGTTCCCCCGTACGGCCAGGGTCATATCCCCCAGCGAGCGGTCCCGGGCCAGCCGCTCCCCGTTGGCCGCCGAGGTCAGCATGATGTCGAGTTCGCCCTGCTCGATCAGGGCCCGCATGTCGTCGAGGAACTCGCCGCGCGTACGGTAGCGGCCGGACCCGGCCGGACCTGCCGAGGTCAGGCCGAACGCCATGTCGGCGTCCTTGGCGTCCGCGAGAACGAAGTCGGCGGGGGTGTACCGGCCCGCCGTGATCGCGCCCAGCTTGCGGTCCAAGCGGCGGTGCTGGCTGCCGGGGCCGCCGGCCGGGTCAGGCCTGACCGTCATCATCGTTCGCCGACGGTGACGAGGACTTTCACGTGCTGTCCCGACGCGGCCAGCTCGAAGGCCTCGGCGACCCGAGCGAGCGGCCGCGTGGCGGTGACGAAGTCCGAGGCACGGATGACGCTCCGGCCGAGCAGGCCGGCCGATTCGGCGTAGTCCTCGGGCAGGTAGGTGGCACTGCCCTGGATGCGGATCTGGTGGTCCTGCACGATCGGCAGCGGGATGGTGACCTCACCGGCCGGGACGCCGACCACCATGACCGTCCCGCCCTTGTCGGCGATGGCGATCGCCTGGTCCAGGGACGACTGGGTGGCCACGCAGTCGAAGACGATGTCGGCGCTGCCGCCCAGCGCCTCCCGTACCTGCCCGGTGACGTCGGGCGCGCGCGCGTCGATCGTCACGTCGGCGCCGAGGGCCTCGGCACGCTGGCGCTTGGCCAGGTTCGGATCGGTGCTGACCACCTTTCCGGCTCGGTGCGCGCGGAGCACCGCCAGGGTGAACAGGCCGATGGTGCCGGCTCCGAGGATGGCGACGGACCGGCCGGCCACGTCGCCGGCCAGCCGGACCGCGTGCACCGGCGTGGACAGCGGCTCGATGAGCGCCGCGGTGTTGTCGTCCAGCGCGTCCGGCACGGGGTGCAGGCGGTTCGCGGCCAGGGTGAAGTAGTCGGCCATGCCGCCCTGAGCGTAGCCGCAGCCGAAGAACTGCAGGTTCTCGCACAGGTTCTCGCGTCCGGTGGTGCACATCTTGCACGTCCAGCAGGGCAGGTCGGGTTCCACGATCACCCGCTGTCCCGGCGCCCACCTGGAGCCCGCCGCCTCGACGACCCCGACGATCTCGTGGCCCGGCCGGTACGGGAGCGGGACGAACGGGTGGCGCCCGCGGGCCGCGTGCAGGTCGGATCCGCACACGCCGGCCACCAGCGTGCGGACCAGGACCTCGTTCGGGCCGGGGGCGGGAATGTCCGCTGCCTCGACAGCGATCCGGCCCGGGTAGACGACGACGCGTCGCATGGCGGTCACGGCGAGTCCTCCCTGTATTGATCAAGGTCAGCGAGCGTCTTCCGGACGCCCTGGTCCAGCAGGGAGGTCAGGATCGCGCGGTACACCCGGGTGAACCTGGGGTCGTCGGCCAGGTCGCCGAAGACCGCGCGGTTGTCCTCGAGGAACGCGGCCGGGTGTCCGCGCTGCCGTGCTGCCGCGGCCCGCAGTTGCGGCGCGAGAACGTCGTCGATCTCGTACCTCTCGCCGTTCTCGTCGGCGCCCTCGGCGTAGCGGGCCCAGCTGGCCACGACCGCCGCCGAGCGGGTGAACGGACCGCCGGCCGCGAGCTGGTGCCGGATGACCGGGAGCAGGAACTTCGGGATCAAGTCGGAGGTGTTGGCACACAGCCGGGCTACGGTGTCGCGCACCTCCGGGTTGGAGAACCGCTCGATGAGCTGGCGGGCGTACTGACGAAGGTCGATGCCGGGCACCGGCCGCAGGGTGGGAATGGCTTCGTCGATCATGTAGTCGAGCAGGAACTTGGCGAACAACGGGTCCGTGGTGACCTCGTGCACAAGCCGGTACCCGGCCAGGTAGCCCGGATAGCACAGGGCCTGGTGACCGGCGTTGAGCAGCCGCAGCTTCATCAGCTCGTAGGGTTCCACGTCGGAGACGATCCGCACGCCGGCATCTTCCAGCGGCGGTCGGCCGTCGGCGAAGTCGTCCTCCAGCACCCACTGGGTGAACGGCTCGCAGAGCACCGGCCACCGGTCCTCCAGGCCGAACCGCCGGCTGAGCTCGGCCCGGTCCTCGTCGGTCGTCTGCGGCGTGATGCGGTCGACCATGCCGTTGGGGAACCGGACGTGGCGGGTGATCCAGTCGGCCAGCCCGGGATCGCGCAGGCGGGCGAACGCGGTGAACGCCCGCCTGCTCACGTGGCCGTTGCCCTGGATGTTGTCGCAGGACAGGATGCTGAAGGCGGGGATGCCCCGGTCACGGCGGCGGGCCAGCGCCTCGGTCACCAGCCCGAAAACGGTGCGCGCCGCGGCTCCCGGCCGCAGGTCGGCCAGCACCGACGGATCGGACGCGTTGAAGTCGCCGGTGACCGCGTCGAGGTTGTAGCCGCCCTCGGTGACGGTGAGCGACACGATCCGGGTAGCCGGCGCGGCCATCTTCTCGATCGCGGCTCCGGGATCGTCGGGCGCGAACAGGTACTCCACGATCGACCCGATCACGCGGGGTTCCCAGGTGCCGTCGCTGTGCCGCAGGACCAGGGTGTACAGGCCGTCCTGGGCGGCCAGCGCGTCGCGCATCGCGGTGTCGGACGGCTGCACCCCGATACCGCAGATACCCCAGTCCGTCGCCGCGCCGCGATTCATCAGCGTGTCGAGGTACATGGCCTGGTGCGAGCGGTGGAAGCCGCCCACGCCGATGTGCACGATCCCGGTCGTCACCTGGCGGCGGTCATAACCGGGCACGGGCACGTTCAGCCGCGCCAGCGTCTCCCCGGTCACGCTGGTCATGCTGCTCCTTCCTCCCTCGGCTGCAGGACGGAGACGATGCGCCGGAACCTGGCGTGGCGTCCAGCGTGGCAGGCGGCCATCGCCGGGTCAGGTTCGGCCACCAGGCTGGCCGCCGGGGCCAGCGGGCCCTGGATGTCATCGAAGCTCAGCAGGCCCGCGGCGACAGCCCCGAGGAGGGCAGCGCCCCGGCCGGACGCCGCCGGAGCGTCCACCGCGTACAGCGGCAACCCCAGCACGTCCGCGAGCATCTGCCGCCAGCCGGCGGCCAGGGTGCCCCCGCCCGCCAGCCGCAGATACCGCGGGCCCTGCTCGCTGGACAGGGGCTCGCCGAGCAGCGCATCCAGCGCGTCGCGGATCGCGAACGCGGCTCCCTCGAGCGCGGACCACAACAGCGACGCCCGGTCGTCGGCCAGCGACAATCCGGTCCAGGAACCGCGCAGCGCCGGATCGCTATACGGTGTCCGTTCCCCCGACAGGTGCGGGACGAAGATCGGGCCCTGGGCTGGACGGCTCGTGCTGGCGTACAGCTCCGCCCAGCTGGCGTTCATGACCTCGCGCACCCAGTTGAGGCTGAGCCCGGCGCTGAGGGTGGCGCCCATCTGGTACCAGCCGACGGGCGTCGCCGACCGGTACAGGTTGACCCCGGCCTCCGCCCGGCTGGCCGGTGCGGCCAGCGGCCGGATGACCTGCGCGCCGGTGCCGACGGTCAGCTGGACGTCACCCAGGCCGATGCCGCTGCCGAGGGCGGCCGCCGCCGTGTCGCCGGCCCCGGCCGCGACCGGGATGCCCGCGGGCAGGCCCAGCTCGGCCGCGGAATCGGCGGTCAGGTGCCCGGCCGGCGCGCCGGCCGAGGGCAGCACGGGCGGCAGCAGACCGGCGTCCAGGCCGAGCGCGCCGACCACCTCGAGGTCCCAGCGGTCGCCCGGCACGTCGTAGAGCAGGCTGGCGGACGCGTCGCTGGGCTCGGCGTGGATCTCGCCGGTGAGGCGGGCCCGCAGCCAGTCCTTGGGTGCCAGCGCCCAGCGCGCGCCCTGGTACGTCCCCGGTTCGTGGTCGGCCACCCACATGAGCAGCGGTCCGGTCATCCCGGGGGCCAGCGGGTTGGCCAGCCGGGCCAGCGCGGCTGGCCCGAGGCGGCGGTAGGCGCGCAGCGCCCCGGTGGCGCGGCTGTCCGCCCAGAGCAGGGCCGGGCGGAGCGCCTGCCCAGCGGCTGACGCCAGCACCAGCCCGTGCATCTGCCCGGACAGCCCGATCGCCGACGGCCGCGCGCCGCCCGCGCGGACGGCGGCCTGGACGGCCTCGCAGGCGCAGGCCGTCACCGCGCTCCACCAGTGGGCCGGCTCGCTCTCGGCGTAGCCGGCCATCGCCGAGGTCACGGCGTAGCCGGCCGACGCCTGCGCCAGGACCCTGCCCACGGTATCGGTCACGACGGCCTTGGCCGAGCTGGTGCCAAGGTCCAAGCCCAGGGTGCAGACCGCGTTCATCCCTGCCAGCACTCGATGATGATCTTGTGGACGGTCCGGTCGCCGCGCAGCGCGTCCAGCGCGCCGGCGTAGTCGTCGAGCGGGAACCGGTGCGTGATGAGGCCGTCGGTCCGGGCCCGCCCGGTGCGCAGCGCCGCGATCGCGGCCGGGAACGCGTTGATCTCGGCAAAGGATCCCTTGATGGTGATCTCGCGCCGGAACACGTCGTACGGGCTGATCCGCACGAGGTCTTCGGGCTCGGTCACGCCGTAGAACATCACGGTCCCGCCGCTGCGGGTCAGCGGTACGCACTGTTCCGAGACGGCCGCCGCCCCGGTTGCGTCGACCACGATGTCAAAGCCGCCGCCCGAGGCCGCCTTCAGCTTGGCGGCGTCGCCGGCCAGGTCCGCGCGGTCCATCAGGAACGTCGCGTCGAGCCCGAGGTCCTCGGCGCGCTTGAGCTTGAACGCTGATGACGCCGCCACGGTCACCGTGGCCGCGCCGCCGCGCGCGATCAGCTGGGCCAGCAGCAGGCCGGTCGGGCCGGCCCCGAAGACCAGGGCCGAACTCCCGGGCCGGGGACTCACCGTCTCCGTGCCGTGCATGGCGCACGCCGTGGGCTCGGTGAACACGGAGATGTCGGGATCGATACCGTCCACCGAGAAGACCAGGTTGGCGGGGACCGTGACGTATTCGGCGAACGAGCCTGGCCAGTTCGTGCCGAGCCCCTTGAGGTTGGCGCACAGCAAGGTGCGCCCGGTCCGGCAGTACTCGCAGTGCCCGCAGTTCATGTTGGGGTTGACCGAGACGTATTCGCCGACGCGGAATCCCTCGATGCCCTCGCCCAGCGCGTCGACCGGCCCGACCAGCTCGTGGCCGGGGGTCAGCGGGAACTCGGCGAAGAACTTGCCGTTGTGGATGTGCAGGTCGGTGCCGCAGATCCCGGTCTGCTGCACGCGCACGCGTACCTCACCCGGTCCCGGGTCGGGTGTCGGGATCTCGGTGATCGTGTAACTGCCCGGGGCGTCGTAGACGACGGCCTTCATGCTGCTCCTTAGGCGGATGGCCGGGTGGCGGACCAGGTCGCGGCGGGACGGCCAGAGCCCGTATCGCGGGCTCTGGCCGGAGGCGTCCCGGGGTCATTCTCGCGCGGCCGCTGCTTCAGCCCCTGCCGCCTCCCGGCTGGTGGTCAGATGGCGCAGCAGGCCGCTCATCCTCGGGCTGCCGCCCCGCAGGGCGGCGGCGCGACGCTGCTGGTCGACGTAGACGGCGGCGATCAGCACGGCCCCCACCACCACCTGCTGCCAGAACGGCTGGATACCGATGATCACGAATCCGTTCTGGAGCGTGGCCGGGATGAACACCCCGATGACGCTGCCGAGGATGGATCCGTAGCCGCCGAACAGGCTGGTGCCGCCGATGACGACGCCGGCGATCACGCTGAGGTTGGTCGAGCTCTGCCCGCCGATCGTGGTCGACTGGAAGAACGCCAGGTTGAGCCAGCCGGCGAAGCCGGCCAGCAGGCCGGACAGGGCGTAGACCATGATCAGGTGGCGGGGGACGTTAACGCCGGAACGCCGGCCCGCCTCGGGGTTTGATCCGATGGCGTACGTGTGCAGCCCGAACCGGGTCCGGTGCAAGCCCACGGCCCCCAGCACGATGACGACCGCGGCGATGACGGCCAGATTGGGAATCTGCCAGAAGATGTTGCCGAAGCCCACGGTGTTGACCATGACGGTGGGGACATTGCGCAGGTCCACACCCCCGGTGATCACCTCCGCCAGGCCCAGGGCCATCCCCAGGGTGCCGAGCGTGACGATGAGCGGCGGTACCTTCGCCCGCGCGACCAGGAATCCGTTGATCAGCCCCCAGGCGAGCCCGCAGCCGGTGGCCACCAGGGGCGGGACCACCACAGGCACGTCCACCGCTGGCGGCTCGACCAGCGGCAAGACCTACAAGATGACGTTCATCCAGGGCGTGGCCGGTGACGGGTTCTACGTCACGATGGGGTGCGGTATTAAGGCCCAGGCCGCCAAGCACGGCAACGTCACCGTCAACATCCAGGGGCCCACGCAGTTCGATGCCACGCTGCAGAACCCGATCATCGAGTCGGTCACCGCGGCGCACCCTGACGCGATCCTGATCGCTCCCAACGACGTGTCGGCCAGCCGGCCACCGATCGCCGCGGCCATGAGCGCGGGCATCAAGGTCGTTCTCGTCGACACCACGCTGAGCGACCCGTCCGGGGCCGTCTCGCAGATCTCGTCGGACAACGTGGCCGGCGGGGGCTACGCCTTCAGGGCGATCCAGCAGCTGGTGCCCGGCGGCGGCGAGGTGCTCGTGGTCAACGTCAAGCCCGGCATCAGCACCACCGACCAGCGCCAGCAGGGCTTCGAGGCCGCGGCCAAGGCCGACCCGAAGTTCAAATACGTCGGCACGCAGTACGACCAGGACAGCGCCTCCGTAGCCGCGCAGGTGACGCTCGCGGCGCTGCAGAAGAATCCCGGCATCGTCGGCATCTTCGCGGCCAACCTGTTCTCCGCCGAGGGCGCCGCCACCGGCGTCCGCCAGGCCGGCAAGTCCGGCAAGGTCAAGATCGTCGGCTTCGACGCCGAGCCGGACGAGGTCACCGCGCTGAAGCAGGGCACCGTGCAGGCGCTCATCGCCCAGCATCCGTACGACATCGGGACCAACGCAGTGGACCAGGCGCTCAATGCCCTGACCGGCAAGCCGACCACGGCGAAGATCGGCACCAAGTTCACCATCATCACGCAGGCCAACGAGTCGTCGCCGCAGAGCCAGGCCGCGATCTACAAGACCGCCTGCTGATCACCGGCCGCGGACCTACTGCCAGCGAACGGTCCCCCGGTGTCCCACCGGGGGACCCTCGCCGCCGGAGTTGCGCGGCCCGCCCCTGACCACACAGCCGCCAGGGCAGGCGCCCAGTCTGGATACGATCACCCATGACCACCATGCGCGATGTCGCTCGCGTCGCCGGCGTCAGCGCAAAGACCGTCTCCCGGGTCTTCAACGATGACCCCCACGTCACCGAGGAGACCCGCGACCGGGTTCGCTGGGCGATGCAGAAGCTCAACTACGTGCCGAACCTGCTGGCCCGCAGCTTCCGGGCCGGCGCCGACGCCGCGGTGGGCCTGGCCGTTCCCGATCTCGCCGACCCGTTCTTCGCCACGATGACGAGCAGCATCGAGCTCGACCTGATGCGCCGGGGCATGGCGGTCGTGGTGACCAGCCTGCACCCAGGCGCCGACGAGCGCACCGCCCTGGAGCTCCTGCTACGGCGCCAGATCAGCGGCCTGATCGTGGTGAGCGTGAGCACGGACCAGTCCTACCTGGCCCCCTGGCGGGAGCGGACGCCGATGGTGTTCGTCGACCGGGCCCCGCGCGGGCTCTCCGGCGTCTACGTGATCGAGGACGACGTGGGCGGCGCCCGCGATGCGGTCACCCACCTCGCCCGCCACGGGCACCGGCGGGTCGCCTTCTTCGGCGTCTCGACCCCGGTGGCGACCACCGCCCGCAGGCTGAAGGGCTACCGCTCCGCGGTGGCGGAGAACGGGCTGGCCGACCGCCCCGACCTCGTCTGCATGTCCTTCGAGTCCCCCGGGGAGTCCGCCGCGGAACTGGTCAAGCGGCTGGCGGCACCGGACCCTCCCACCGCCGTGTTCTCCTCGAACATCCCCTGCACGATGGCGCTCGTGCTCGCCCTGCACCAGGCCGGACGCACCGATGTCGCCGTGGTCGGGTTCGGCGACATCCCCATGGCCGAGGCCCTGGCTCCCGCGGTCACGGTCCTGGACCAGGACCCCGCGGGACTCGGGCGCATCGCCGTGGAAAGGCTGCTCCAGCGCATCGAAGACCCGCACGCACCGCTGCGACGCAAGACCGTGCTCCCGGTCCGGCTGATCCCGAGAGGATCGGGCGAGCTGCCTCCGTCTCGCACGTGACCAGGAAGGCACGACCATGAGCGAACCGGGGACAGCCCCATGGCGCCAGGCCGAGGCGAGCCGGCTGCTCACCTTCGGGCGGGCGGCCGCGCTGCCCGACGGCGGCTTCGGGTGGCTGGACGTCAACGGCGGCATCGACGTGACGCAGCCCCGCCCGCTGTACATCAACGCGCGCATGACGTACGTGTTCGCGCTGGCCCACCTGGCTGGGGTGGCCGGCCTGAACACCCTGGGCGCCTCCGGCGCGGGCGCCCTGGCCGCCTCCGGCTTGGACGCCCTGGCCAGCCGCTACGCCGACGGCGAGCACGGCGGCTGGTTCGCCAGCCTCGACCCGGCCGGGAACGTCCTCGATACCACCAAGGCCAACTACGCCCACGCCCACGTCCTGCTGGCCGCCTCCAGCGCGCTGGCCGCCGGCATCCCGGGGGCCGACGCCGCCCTGGACGCCGCCGCGGCCGCTATCGACCGGCACTTCTGGTCCGACGCGGAGGGCCTCGTGCTCGAGAGCTGGAACGCCGGCTTCACCGAAACCGAGCCGTACCGCGGCGCCAACAGCAACATGCACTCGGTGGAGGCGTACCTCGCCGCGGGCGACGTGACCGGCAATCCGGTCTGGGCCGCCCGGGCCGCCTCGATCGCCGGCTACCTGATCGATGTGCAGGCCCGGGCGCACGCCTGGCGGATACCCGAGCACTACGACCAGAACTGGCACCCTCTCCCGGGCTACAACGCCGACCGCCCGAACGACCCGTTCCGGCCGCCCGGCACCACCCCGGGCCATTCCTTCGAGTGGGCCCGGCTGCTGCTGACCCTGGAGGCGGCCCAGCCCGCGGCGTGGCTGCTCGAAGCGGCGACCGCGCTGTTCGACACCGCCGTCGCCGACGCCTGGCAGCGGGACGGTCACCCGGGCTTGATCTACACCGTCGACGCCGGCGGCCAGCCGGTGGTGACGGCCCGTATGCACTGGGTAGCCTGCGAAGCCGTGCTCGCGGCCGACGCGCTGCACCGGCGCACCGGCGAGGAACGCTTCGCCGCCGCCGCGGCGCGGTGGTGGGACGAGATCGACCGCTACTTCCTGGACCGCCAGCACGGCGGATGGTGGCAGGAGCTGGCTCCCGATATGACGCCGGCCAGCTCCACCTGGTCAGGCAAGCCGGACCTCTACCACTCCTACCAGGCCCTCCTGCTCCCGTCGCTGCCGCTGAGCCCGACCGCGGCCACCGCGCTCATCGAGCGCGGTTCCGGGGAGCTGTACCCATGAGCCCCGGGCCCGTGACCGCCAGCGTCGTCGTCGGCCTCGACATCGGCACCACCTCGTCCAAGGCCGTGGCCCGGTCGGCGTCGCGGCGCAGCGGCGGCCCGTGCGCCGAGCAGCCGACGCCGTGGCACACCAGCGGCTGCGGCCGGACCGAGATCGACGCGTACCGCCTCGTTGACATGGCCGTGGACCTGATCGGGAGCGCTGTCCGGGCGGCCGAACGCGCCTGGGGACCCGTCCGGGTGCGCGGCATCGGCGTGACCGGGCTGGCCGAGAGCGGCGTGCTGCTCGATGCGGCCGGGCGGCCGGCCGCACCGGTGATCGCCTGGTTCGATCACCGCGGCGGAAAGGAGATCGGGCAACTGGCCCGCGAGGCCCCCGGATTCGCAGCCGCCTTCGAGGGCACCACGGGCCTGCGCTGGTCGAGCCAGGCCACCCTGGCCAAGCTGCTCTGGCTGCGCGCCAGCGGGCATCCGGCCGCGCCGGCCTCGACCTGGCTGAGCGTGCCCGAATGGGTCGTGTTCGCCCTGGGCGGCGACCCGGTGCGCGAGCCGTCGCTGGCCTCCCGGACCGGTCTCATCGACCAGGGCACCGGCCAGGTCTGGCCGCAGGCCCTGGCGGCGGCCGGGCTGCCCGCCCGCTTCCTCCCCGAGGAACGGTCGGCCGGCACCCCGGCCGGGTACCTGCGGCACGACGGCGTCGTCTCCTGCGCCGCGGGCGCCGTCCTGACGGTGGCCGGGCACGACCACCCGGTGGCGGCCGTCGGCGTCGGCGCGGTCGGGGCGGACGAGCTGTTCAACTCCAGCGGCACCGCGGACGTGCTGGCCCGGTCCATCCCCGGGAGGCTGCCGCGGGCGGAGCGCCGGCAGGTCGTGACCGCCGGCTGGTCGATCGGCCGGCACGTGCTGCCGGGCACCAGCCTGCTCCTGGCCGGGGTCAGCGGCGGGCTGCTGCTGCGGCGCGTGCTGGCGGCCCTGGGCGCGGAGTCCGAACCGGCCCGGTCGGCGCTCGATCAGGCCAGCCTGAGCGTCGGTGACCTGCCGGCCGGGCTGTCGGTCAGCGGCGACGGCCGGACCCAGGATGACGTCGTCCTCCGCTTCCAGGACGGCGCCTCGCCCGCGTCGATCTGGGCGGCCGCGGTGCGCTACACGGCGGAGGCGGCCCGTATCCTGCTCGATGGCATCGAGAAGGCAGCCGGCCCGCACCGGCGCGCCGTGGCCGCCGGGGGCTGGACGCAGATGGCCAGCGTGCGTGCTGCCAAGGCGGCCGTCATCGACGCGCTGAGCTTCTCACCCGTGGTGCAGCCGGGGGCTACCGGGGCCGCCATGCTTGCCGCGTACGCCCTGGCCGGCCCAGACCTCGCTGGCGGAGACCTCGCCGGCTTCATCCGGGAAGGAATGGAATGACCTACGCCACCAGGGCCCGAACCCTGGACGACATCGCGGCCGACGGCCACGTGTTCTCCATCATCGCCATGGACCAGCGCAACACGCTGCGCCGCATGTTCTCTGCCGTCGGCCTCGACGCCAGCGACGACGACCTGCG
>Ga0318494_10000883_pt1 | contig 11248 bp, 9 predicted proteins | sample GRESIP108b1f24_FD_203293 | JGI IMG/M metagenome (GOLD analysis project Ga0318494, IMG submission 203293) | Tropical soil microbial communities from Luquillo Experimental Forest, Puerto Rico - GRE.SIPMG.108b1f24 | ecosystem: Environmental > Terrestrial > Soil > Tropical forest > Bulk soil... | reverse complement strand
CATCACCGCGGCGCAAGATGCCGGGGTGCCGCTGCGCGACGTCCAAGAGTCAGCATCACATGCTGACCCGCGCACCACGATGCGGTATTATCGCGCCCGCAGCAGCCTGGACCGGCACGCGACCTATATCGTCGCCGCCTACGTCGCTGGCGCCGCCCGGTAACTCGCGAGGACTTGGGTACGCTTCCGCCTGGCGGCCGCGGCCGCCAGGCGGAAGCTCACTGCCGTAATTGGTCACGGACCGCAGTCTCAACCTGAGCGCGAACCGCCGATCTGCGTGGCTGCGGCATCCGGGCCGGCAGCTGGCTGGGGGGTGCAGAACGGGCTGATATGGCGCCACTGGGCCAAGGTGGCGATCGTGATTGTGTGCGTCGGATCGGATCGCTGATCGCTGCGGCTTTGCCTGCTCGTCGCGGGTTGTTTAGGCCTTGGTGCCGGACCGGGTCAGGCGGTGTCTCCACTGTTCGATCAGGACCGTACCGATGGCTGCGGGGGCGACCCAGGGAATCACCTCGAACGGGCCTCCCTTCACCGGGCCGTCCACCGTGAGGGCGACGACCACCAGGGCGGTCATCAGAGCGATGTACGAGCCGCCGACGCCATGAGCGTAGGCGTGTGTCCAGCCGCGGAAGCGGCGGGCACCCGCAACGCGCCCGAGCAGCACCAGCGCGTACGATGCGGCAGCCACCGGGATGAGCCACCACAGGTCAGGGCGGCTGGTGATGACCAGTGCAATCGCCGATACACAGATCAGCGCGACGGTGGCCTGGTAGATGCCGCCGGCGCGACTGTGTGCAGGTCTGCCGGTCCGCACCAGCTGTGTCTCTTGCCACATGACTACTGGGCCGATGGCGATCCCGAGGCCACCGCAAACGATGTGAGCGCCTAGGAGCAGGTTGTTCATGTCAGCTGTACCTCCCTGATCGGGTGGCGGGCCGTTCACGATGGCCGGCGTGACAGTGATCGCGGTTGGTCTGGGGCCCGGGTTCGGCCGGAGTGCCGGCGGGCGCGGCCTGGCGGGGGAGTATCCGGTCCAGCCAGCTGGGCAGGTACCAGTTGCGGGCGCCGAGCAGGGCCATGGCGGCGGGCACCAGCAGCAGCCGTCCGATGGTCACGTCGACGAGGATCGCCGAGGCCATGCCGACCCCGACGATCTTCACCATGACGCTGGGATCCAGGGCGAAGCCGGCGGCAACCGCGATCATGATGGCCGCCGCCGCGGTGATGATCCGGGCGGTGGCCGCCAGGCCGTCCGCGACGGAGCCGCGGGGGTCGCCGGTGCGCGCGTAGCTGTCCTGGACGCGGCTGAGCATGAAGACCTCGTAGTCCATGGACAAGCCGAACAAGATCGCGAACAGCACGATCGGCGCCCATGCGGCGATCGGCACGGGCCCGGGCAGCCCGAGCAGCCAGGCTCCGGTGCTGGTCTGGAAGGCCAGGGTCATCACGCCGTAGGACGCGGCGACGGACAGCAGGTTGGTGATGACTGCCTTGGCGGGCAGCACGATGGACCGGAAGACGGTCACCATGAGCGCGAATGTCGCGGCCAGGACGGCGAGCAGGACACGCCACAGGTGGCCGGACAAGGTGGCGGTCATGTCCACCATGGCCGCGGTCGGGCCGGTGACGTCCGCGCCGGCGGGCAGCACCCCGTGGTGAAGCCGCCGGACCAGGTCGGCCGTTTGCGGCTGCTGGGGGCCGGTGGCGGGGATCACCTGCAGGACCGCGGTCCGGCCATCCGGCGACACGGCTGGTGCGGACACCCCGGCCACTCCCGGCGTGGCGGCGATCCGGTGCCTGAGCGCGGCGTACGCCTGGGCCGAGACGGAATGCCGGTTCACCACCACCTCAAGCGGGCCGTTCGCGCCGGGCCCGAAGGCCTCAGCGAGCAGGTCGTAAGCCTGCCGGGTGGGGTTGGCGGCCCGCTCGCTGCCGGCGTCGTTCTGCCCGAGTCTCATGAAGGCGGCCGGGATGGCCAGCGCGATGAGAAGCAGCAGGCTGATGGCCATGGAGCGGGCCGGCCGGCGGATGACCGCGCGGGCGAGCCGTTCGGCGCGGGCCGAGCGGAACGAGGTCAGCGGCAGCGGCGCGGCGCGGCGCGCCCGGCGGCCGAACACGCGCAGCCCCATCAGCCGCAGCAGGGCCGGCAGCAGGGTGATCGCCGCGGTGACGGTGCACACGATGACCAGCGCCGCGGCGACGCCCATGGCGGCGAAGCTGGGCAGGCCGGCGAACGCCAGGCCGGTGATGCCGATCAGGACGCAGGTGCCGGCCAGGGCCACGGAGCGCCCCGCGGTGGCGTTCGCCTCCGCGGCGGCCACGGCCGGCGGGGACCCCGCCGCCAGACGGTCGCGGTACCTGGCCACGACGAACAGGGCGTAATCGATCCCGACGCCCAGCCCCAGCAAGCTGCCCAGCGTCGTGCTCACCGCGCTTACGCTGGCGACCGCGGCCAGCAGGCCGATCAGGCTCAGCCCGGCGCCCAGGCCCGCGGCGGCCATCAGCAGCGGCAGCCCGGCGGCCAGGACGGAGCCGAACGCGAGCAGCAAGATCACCAGGGCGGCCGCGACGCCTGCCGCCTCCGCGGTCCCGTTGGGTCCCTGGATCGCCTCGGGAACCTCCCCGCCCACGCCCACCCGGGCGCCTGCCTGCCGGAGCGCGGCGGCCGCGGCGGTGAGCTCGCCGGTGGCCTGCGTGTAGTTCAGGCCGGCCAGCCTGGCGCGGTAACGGACCACGAGCATGACGGTGCTGCCGTCCGCGCTGGTCCGCTCCTGAACAGCGCGGACGCCGGGCAGGGCCTGCAGCCTATGGTCAGCCGCGGTCACGGCGGCCTGGTCCACGTGGCCGGGCCAGCCGGCCATGACGTGGGCCTCGGCCCCGGCCTGCTCCGGGAAACTGGCCGCGATCTGCGCATCGGCCCGCGCGCTGGACGTGCCCGGCGCCGTCGCCTCGTCGCGGTAGCTCCCGCCCAGCGCCGACGTCAGCCCGGCCAGGGCCGCGATCGCCACCAGCCACACGACGATGACCCGCCACGGGTGGCGGGCGCAGGCGCCGCCGAGGCGGTACAGAGCGCCTGTCATGACCTCTCCTTCGCAGCTGTCAGTTCTCTCTTCAGTCCACATGGGCCGGTACGTGGCCGTCCAACAGCCATGGCGGCGGGTTTGACAACCGCCGGTTGTGACGGAGGATTGCGGCATGGACCTGGACAGTGCGCTGCTGCGGGCCTTCGTCACGACCGCGGAGGAGCGTCATTTCGGCCGGGCCGCCGAGCGGATGTACCTCAGCCAGCAGGCCCTGTCGAAACGGATCCAGCGCCTGGAGGCGCTGCTGGCGGTGCGCCTACTGGACCGGACCCACCAGCGGGTCGACATCACGGCAGCCGGGCAGCGACTGCTGCCGCATGCGCGCCGTGCCCTGGACGGCATCGATGCCGCGGTCGCGGCCGTCCAGGTGCGGCAGCGGGCCCTGGTCGTGGACGTCATCGACGAGCACCTGACACCGCTGCAGCTGGTGGACCGGGCGGCCGAGCAAGATCCCGCCCTAGCGCTCGACGTGACCATGCGCCAGACGACACCGACGCTGGCGACCCTGCGCGGCGGTGCCGCCGACGTGGCGTTCGGGCGGGCGGGAGCGCTCGGACCGGAATGGCCCGAAGACCTGCTGCGCCGGCCCGTCCTGCTGGAACGCATCGGCCTGCTAGTCGGCGCCGGGCACCGCTTCGCCGACCGGGGCACGGTCACGCTCGACGAGCTGCGCACCGAGCCGCTGTGGTTCCCGCTGCGCGGATCCCCCGGCGACTGGATCAGTTACCTGCCCGAACTGGCTGGACGATTCGGCCTCCAGATTGACTACTCCGGCACCACCAGAGGTTTCCCGAACTTCCTCAAGCAAGCCATGGCCAGGCCGGCGTTCATTGGCATGTCCATGGGAGAACCACCCGACCCGCGGGTCCGGGTCGTGCCGATCGTGGCTCCGGCACCTGTATTCGCCTGGTGGGCTATGTGGACACGGCGGGTGCCCACCGAGTTCATCGACCGGCTCACCACCACCATGGTGGCCGGCCTGGCCGACGACCTGACATTGGCCACCGACCCGCTGCGGGCATGGCTCCCCGACCAAGACCTCAAGTACCTCATGCAAGACGCTGCCGTCCGCCGCTTACCCGCCGGGCGAGCCTCCGGCCGAAGCGCCGCGGCGCCACACCCCGCCGACCACGCCGTCGACGGGCAGTTCGCGCACAATGGTTGATATGTGCGAACTACGCGCCGCGCTCCTGGCGATGGGCAGCACTGTTGGCCAGGTACTGCTCGTGGTGGTGTCACAGGCCGGTTCGGTAAGGCGCCGGTCAACGGGACGTGGGGCAGGTCAGCCTGGTGCGGCAGTTCCTCCCAGACGGCGCGCCGCGCAGTGCGCCGGTCTCCTCACCCCGGCGAGGTCAGTGTGGCGGTGGATAGGGTCGGTCCTCGGCCTGCTGACCGCGGCGGCTTAGCCTGCCTGCGGTCTGCTCGAGTCGGCTCCGCCGCTAGACGGCTGCCCGGCGTCGTCAGCATGGGCATGGGGCTCGGCGGGAGCAGGGCCTTGGGCAGGAGCCGGCGCTTGGGGCGGGACTGGCGCCGGGGGCGCCTGCCGGGCCTTGTAGTCCTGGACGGCGATGTTCACGTGGGCCAGGACGTCGGGGTGGAGGCGGTACAGGCGCCTGTGGTCGTACCACTTGACGATGGCGGTGCCGGCGACGAGCCAGAACAGCAGGCCGGCCGAGGCGGCCACGGTGCCCCGGGTGAGCCCGGCGACGCCCTGGGAGCCGAAATACATGATCGACCGGGTTCCGGCCAGCACCTGCCGTAGCGGCTCAACGTAGCTGAGCGTGTGCAGGAAGGCGGGCAGCGCCTCGACCGGCACGGTCCCTCCGGCTGAGGCGAGGCCGGCGTAGACGAACACCAGCAGGCCGATCAGCTGCCCGTAGCCGCCGGCCACGGCGAACAGCGCGATCGTCCCCGCGCCGACGCTGACCGCGCACAGCCAGGTGAAGGCCCACAGCAGGACCGGGTTGGGCGCCTCCATGCCCAGTCCCGCAGCGATCACGAGCATCGCTGCCGTCAGCACGGCCGTCAGCGCCGCGACGATGGCCCACTTGATGAGCAGCGTCTGCCATCGGTTGATGGGCACCGGCTGGCGCTGGCGCCACCTGGTCCCGATCTCGGTGGTGGAATAGCCGAGCGCGGAGTCCACCACGGAGTTCACGATCGTGGCGCCGAGGAACCCGCACATGAGCGTCAGCAGCGCCACGTAGAACGCGCTGAGCCCCAGGGCGGTGCCCGGCGACAGGGGACGGTAGGGCGCGGTCGTCACCGTGACGGGGCTGGCCAGCAGGACCTGCGTCGCGGCGGTCCCGGCGCCCGGCGGGGCCAGGGCTGCCAGCTGCTGGCCGATCTGATGGGACGCCACCGCCAGGGCGGGCTGAAGGATCCCGGTCGCCAGCTGGGTCCCGACGGTGCCGGCCCCCTCGTTGGCCAGGATCCGCACGTGGGGGGCAGTAACGGCAGCCGGGGCGGCCGTGGGCAGGCCGGCCACGGTCAGCAAGCTGGCGGTGAAGCCCGGCGGGATCACCAGCGCCGCGTACAGGCCGTCGCGGTCCATGGCCTGCTCCGCCTGCGACAGGGACAGTACCTCCAGGTGCAGCCGGCCGGAGACCGCCGGGCTGGCCAGCAGGCCGGCTTGCAGCTGCTGCCCGGCCTGTAGGTGCTGCGAGCCGATCGTGGCGCCGCGGTCCTGGTCCACGACCGCCACCGGCAGACCGTGCAGGTGAGCCAGCGGGTTGACGACCGACCCGATGTACAAGACGGTCATGACCGCCACCACGACGGACGCCAGGATGAGCGGGATCGTCCAGACCGCCCGGACCCGCAGGATCTTGGTGGCCCTGACCGGCAGGCGCGGGTCAGGACCCCGGCGATCGGCGGCAGCTGAGGAAGCGGGTGAGGAGTTGGAGCTCATGGTCGGCCTCACAAGATTGACACTGTCAGTTAGATTGACACTGTCAGGCTAGACCGTTAAGATAGACACTGTCAAGCACGAGCGGAGGGAAATCACATGAAGGCCGTCCGGGGCATTGGGGTTCACTACCAGGGCGACCTGCGCCAGGCGATGATCGACGCCGCCGCCGCCGCGCTGGCCGACGCGGGAGCCGAGCACGTCAGCCTCCGGGACGTGGCCCGCCGGGTCGGCGTCTCCCACGCCGCCCCCGCCCACCACTTCGGCGACAAGGCCGGGATGCTCACCGCCGTTGCCGTGCAAGGATTCGAGCTCTTCACCGAATACCTCAGCGCAGCCGTCGACGGCGCTGGCAGCCCTCTCGACGCGCTGCCCGCCAACGCGCGCGCCTACATGGAGTTTTCCGATCTTTACCCGGGACACTTCGAGATCATGTTCCGCCCCGCCCTGCTCAACACCAGCGACCCCGCCTACCAGGGCGCCGGGGACAAGGCCTTCCAGCTCCTGCGCGACCTGGTCACCGCATGCCAGCGGCACGGTTGGCACCCCGACGCCGACACCACCGAGCTCACCGCCTCCACCTGGGCCCTGCTCCACGGCCTCGCCCTCCTGCGCCGCCAGGGATCGCTCACGCCCCACCTGCCGGACACCTCACCCGCGGCGCTAATCGACGCCGCCCGCGCCCTCACCGGCATCGGGCCTGCCGGGCCGCCTTCGGCGCGGTCCCGCAAGCCGACCAGCCACTGACTCCCACCGCCGCTGGCCCGCCTCACACTCACCACACCGCTGCCCCGGCGGCCAGTTCCACGCTCGCCGCCGGGGGCAGACCAAGCCGTGGCTGGTCACGGCTAGCGGCGGGGGCATCCTCGCCGCAGCCGTGCGCACAGAACTGGCTGATCTGCGCGCGCGTGACGACCGCACCTTCGGCAACGCAAGTCGATCCGAATCGGCGTTGGGTGTGGCTCGTCTGGAGGGACTGTCTGACCGGCTGAGTTGATGGTTGGGCTGCTGCCGGCACTTGCTGTCTTTTACTGTTTGGGGCAGCAGGGTTAGGAGGCGCCTGATGGGGTCGCTGGTCGATGAGCTGGAGCGGCGGGAGGCGGCGGCTCGTGCGGAAGCGGAGCGGCTGCGCGGGCAGATCGCGGAGCTTTCGGAGCGTCTGGCCGGGGTCGAGGAGCTGCTGTCGCGGCTGGTGATCGCCCGCGATGTAGTTGATGAGGTGCTGGCCGGCGCATCCACCGTGGAGGTATCACCGGGGCAGCCGGAGGTGCCGGCTTCGCCGGGGGCTGGCCGGCCTGTGACCGGGGTGCTGGCGGTGCCGCCGTGGCGGCCTGGTCTTGGAGCTGATGTGCTGCCGCAGGATTACCGGGACCTGCTGGAGGTGGCCGGGGATGCCGGGCGGCCCCAGAGGGCGGCACAGATCGCCGCTGCTGCGGGACTGAGCACGGACCGGGGGAAGGTGGAGACGCTGCGGGCGAAGCTGAAGCGGCTGGCAGAGCGGGGCTGGCTGACTGAGGAGACCGGACCGGGGCTGTTCGGGCTGCCCGCGCATAACGGCAACGGCGCGGGGGAAGCGGCGAAACCGGGGTGAGAGGGGGCTCTTCCTCCTAGGTTCGCAGGTGCCAACCAAAACGAGCCAGCCGGAAGAAGAGCCCTATGGAACCGTATGCCCATATCCGCGATGCCAGTCCCTTCGCCGCCTCGGCGGATCTGTTCACGACGCTGGTCGCGGAGCTGGAAGGGCCCGGGGCGGCCGGGCTGACCGCGTGCGGGCTGGAGGACCTGCTGGCCGAGCGGGGCCGGGAGGTGCAGCGGCAGCTGCTGCAAGATCACCTGGACCTGCGAGCGGCGCGGGAGGAGCGGGCCGCCCGCCAGCATCACCTGGCTGTGACGGGCGCGGACGGGATTACGCGGACCCGGGTGGAGGCCGGCCATCACCGGCTGCTGGCCACGCTGTTCGGCACGGTTAATGTCACCCGGTGCGCCTGGCGGCGGCCGGGGGCGCCCAGCCTGTGCCCGGCTGATGCCGCCTTGTCGCTGCCGGCGCCCCGGTGCTCTCACGCCCTGGCCCGGCTGGCCGCGGTGGAAGCAGTGCGCGGCTCGTTCGAGGCCGCGCATGCGGCCATCGCCCGCCGCTGCGGGCCGGTGATCGGCAAACGGCAGGTCGAGCAGGCCGTGGTGAGCGCCGCCGCCGACATCGCCGGGTTCTACGCCGCCCGCATCCCGGTGCCGTGCACCGCCTCGACGCTGCTGGTGCTCTCCGCCGACGCTAAGGGGATCGTGATGCGGCCCGCAGCGCTGCGCCCGAAAACCGCTAAAGCCGCCGCCCGGCAGGGCAAGATGCGGACCCGGCTGGTCTCCGGGGAGAAACCCAGCCGCAAGCGGATGGCCACCTTGGCCTGCGTCTACGACACCGAGCCGGCTCCGCGCCGCCCGCACGACATCATCGCCCCGCCCGGCGGCCGCAACGGCCAGCGCCCGCTGCGGCCCCGCCCCAGAGCCACCGGGAAATGGCTGGCCGGATCGGTGCGGCACGACCCGGCCGAGGTCATCGCCGCCGCGTTCAGCCAGGCCCAGGCCCGCGACCCGCGGCACCAGCGCACCTGGGTGGTCCTGGCCGACGGAGCCGAGCACCAGCTCGGCCTGATCCGCGCCGAAGCCGCCCGCCGCGGCGTCACCATCCACATCGTGATCGACTTCATTCACGTGCTGGAACACCTGTGGAAAGCCGCATGGTCCCTGCACCCTGCCGCCGACCCCGCCGCCGAGGACTGGGTCGCGGTCAAAGCACTCGCGATCCTGGCCGGGGACAGCGCCCGCGCCGCCGCCCAGATCACCGCCGAAGCAGACGCCGCCGGCCTTACCGCCGCCCAGCGAGCCGGCACCGGCTCGTGCGTCCGCTACCTGACCGGCCTGCGCGACCACCTGCGCTACGACCAGGCCCTCACCGCGGGCTGGCCCATCGCCACCGGCGTCATCGAAGGCGCCTGCCGCCACCTCATCGGCGACCGCCTCGACATCACCGGAGCCCGCTGGGGACTAGACGGCGCCGAAGCCATCCTCACCCTCCGCGCCGTCATCAGCAACGGCGACTTCGACGACTACTGGCGCTACCACCTGACCCAGGAGCACCAGCGGCTCTACCCCGGCACACCACAAGGCCACCCACAAGACCAGTCACTCAGAGTAGCCTTACCCCTCACTCCAAACGAGCCACACCCATCGGCGATCGGGTGGTCCGTGGCCGGATGCCCTTGCACACGCAAAGTGACTATCCTTCGCAGACGGGGTGGGCCTGGTTACGGGAGCCGCGGTTCACTGGTTGCCGGGCGGTCAGGGACTGCTGCGTATCTGGCCGCGGCGATGCGGGTGGGTAAATCGCGTGGCGCAGCGCGGCGGGTGCGGCTAGAAATGGACGATGCCTGTCATTTCACCCGGGCCGATTGCCGGATCCACTGCGCTGCCTGCCGGTTACGCGCATCCGCATGCCTCGGACGAGGCCCGCGAGATCGCTGAGCAGGGCATGATTTTGCGGGTGCAGGTCGGGTCCGGGGTGCACGGCACCTCGATTACCGGGCAGGATGACCGCGATGAGATGGGCCTGTGCCTAGAACCCCCGCAATTCGTTACCGGGCTGGCCCGGGTCCCGAACGGCACCGGCGGCCTAGGGCCCTCAGTGCGGTTCGAGCAGTATGAACGGCATACGGCCTGGCCCGGCCGGGCGGGCTGGCGACCAGGTCCGGTGCCGGTGACCTGGATGTCATCATCTACTCCGCCCGCAAGTGGGCGCCGAGCTGGCCGCCAACGCCCACCGGTTCGTGTCCCGGCTGGCCGCCGCCCGCTACCTGGGCTACCTGAACGGCCAGAAGGCAGCGATGACCGGGCAGCCCGGCGCGCACACCAACCGGCCAGAACTGATCGCCGCCCACGGGTATGACACCAAATACGCCATGCACGCGCTGCGGCTCGGGCTGCAGGGCATCGAGCTGCTCAGCACCGGGCGCATCACGCTGCCCGTCCCCGAACCACACCGGGCGTACCTGCGCCCCATCCGCCGCGGCGAGCGGCCGCTGACTGAAGTCCTAGCCGCCATCACCGACGCCGAGACACAACTGGCCCGGCTGCGCGACAGCACCACCGTCGCCGACCAGCCCGACCGCAGATGGGTCGACAACTGGCTGCACCACAGCTACCAGAACTTCTGGGCCACAAGACACTAACCGCCGCCACCTCCGCTGCGCTCGGGAACCGCCGATCTGGACTGATCGCGAGGCCGCGTCTGCGGCGGGTAACCAACGCGCATGAAAGGCATTCTGGTTCTTGTTGAGGTGCCGGACTTTGCTGGCCCAGCGGTCCGGACGGTCGCGGGCGGCTGCGGCCCGGTCAGTGCATCTGCCCTGGCCGGGATTGTCCTTGCTGTTACTGGCTACGGTCCGGGGCCTGGGCGGGGGCGGATGGTTCGCCGGGCAGGCGTGGTCGCGCTGGCCAGATGGCGCCGAGCGCCTGCACGGCCGCCGCACCGGACCTGGCGACCGCCGTGGCAAGGCTGCGGATGATCCTGGTGACGGCCCTTGAGGGCCCGGATCGGCCCCTGAGCGCGCGGCGGGCCCGGCGGAGGGCGATCGCCAGCGCGTCGCGCTCGGCCTGGTAGTGCAGTTCGGCGATCCGAGCCCTGGGGATATCGAGGTGGCGGTAGGGGTACATCATGGTCTCCCTGGCGGGCGGTCCGGGCCGGCCATCGGCCCTCACCAGGCAGGGTCTCCCGCCTGGGCATGGCCGGGGCAGAGGTCAGCTGACCCCTTTCCCGCGGCAGGGCGGCGGGGGGCAAACGACCCACACCGGTTCTGGCGAGGTGGGCGGCGGCCCGCCGGGCGCAGACGGGAACCGGCGGTCGCGAGCGCTGCGGTTGGCCCGGCGGGGAAGGGCCGGCGGCCCTGGCCGTGTCGCCGCGTCGCGTCCGGTGCGACGTCCGGGTGCGGCTGGCGCTGTGCTGTACGGCGGCTGCGGCCTGCGGTTACGCTACCGGCGTGGGGGGATCTGCGGCGGTCACCTTGGCGGGTGGCGTGCACGGTTTCCCGGCCGCGCTGACCAGCTTCATCGGCCGGGACGAGCCGCTGCGCGAGGTCGCGGGGCTGCTGGAGCAGCACCGGCTGGTGACGGTGACCGGGCCGGGCGGGGCGGGCAAGACCCGGCTGGCCGGGCAGGTGGCCCGGCAGGTGGCGGGCCGGTTCGCGGACGGGGCCTGGCTGGCCGAGCT
>Ga0318494_10000876_pt1 | contig 11280 bp, 10 predicted proteins | sample GRESIP108b1f24_FD_203293 | JGI IMG/M metagenome (GOLD analysis project Ga0318494, IMG submission 203293) | Tropical soil microbial communities from Luquillo Experimental Forest, Puerto Rico - GRE.SIPMG.108b1f24 | ecosystem: Environmental > Terrestrial > Soil > Tropical forest > Bulk soil... | reverse complement strand
GCGGCACGTCGGTTGCTCTTGCGCGGCGCGGATGATCCAGGGCGTCGCCCTCGCGCTGCTCCTCGCCACCACGGGTCGGCCCGACCCGCTCGCGGCGACGCGCGCCGAGCTGGACGGGCTGGCCGCCCAGATCGAGCGGCTCAAGGCCCGGCAGCTCGAGGGCGAGAACGTGCGCAGGGAGCTCGAGCGGCTCCTCGTGCGCGCGCAGGAGCTGGCTGGCCGGATCGAGGCCTCGCTGGAGCTCGACGCCCCGCTCCCGATCGCGCCGGTCCCGTCCGCGGAGGAGCTGCGCGAGCGCGCCGACGCCGCCCGGGACGAGGCCGACCGGCTCGCCGCCATGATGCACGTCGCCGACATGCGGATGGCCCAGCTCCGGCACGAGGCGCGGATCCCGCGCGCCTCGGGCGTGGGCGTCCCGGTCAGCACGGGCGCGACGCCGGAGCCCGACCGCGCGCGCCTCCTCCGTCAGGTGGCCGCCGAGCGGCTCGAGCTCTCGCGCCGGATGCACGCCGCGCTCGCCGAGGCGGCGCGGCTCGACGCCGAGGCGGACGCGATCGAGACGGAGCGCGCGCGGCGGTGAGGGAAGCAGCCCTCAGTGGTCAGCGTTCAGCCATCAGCCAGGCTGACAACTGAAGGGAAGCAGCCCTCAGTGGTCAGCCTTCAGCCATCAGCCCAGCTGACAACTGAAGGCTGATAGCTGACAGCTGAACGACCGACCCTAGCTCGCCGTCACCGGCCCGCGTCGCGCGCCCTCGGACTCGAGGTAGGAGTCGAACGCCGCCGAGGGGACCGGCACCGCCAGCCACGTCGCGACGAGCGTCCCGCCGTCGAGCTCGACGGCCTGCTCCACGCCGGGCGTGAGCGAGAGGCGCCCCTTGGCCCGCACGTCGTGGCCTGGGACCCAGAGCGCGTACTCGAGGGCGATGTCGCCCGAGGCCTCGCGGACGGCCTCGATCCGGAAGGCGAGCCGGACCGCATCCTGCTGCCCGGGGTCGTGCAGCACGAGCTCCGCCGCCTTCCCCGTCGGGGCGATCACCCTCGGACGGGCGACCACCTCGCCGTAGGCGTCCTTCACCTCGAGGCAGACCAGCTGACCGGCGGCGCCGACCTGCCGGTCGGCCCGCGCGCGCTCGATCGCGGCATGAGTCCGGACCGCGACCTCTGCGGAAGCGCCGCCAAGGACGAACGCGGCAGCGACCAGCCCGCCGACCCGGGCCACCTCGATGATGCGGGGGAGCATGAGCTCGCCAGGTTGCATCTCGTGTGCCTGCTCGGGTCATCCCGAATTGCGGGGGGTTAGGGAATGCCGGACACAGGGGCTCCGTGGCTTTCCCGAGGCTCCGCTCGGAAATCTGCGATCGCCCTCCGCTGTTGCCCTTCGATCACGCCGCGCGCCACGCCGGTCCCTCCCGGCGCGCGCGGCCGGCGGCAGCGAGCTTCTCGAGGATCGCGAGGCAGCTCCGGGCGGCGATCGGATGGAGCGGCGCGGCGGTGTCCGCGTACGCTCGGCTCGTGATCTCCTCGAGCGAGGCGGCTCCCGCGGCGAGCGCCTCGACGACGAGCGCCTCGCGCGCGTGCCGGTGCTCGAGATACATGCCGAGCCGTTCGACGGCGCCGGGCGCGGGCGGGCCGTGCGCCGGGTAGAGCGTGCGCGGCGCGAGCGCCCCGAGCCGCTCGAGCTGACGCTCGTACTCGCCCATGTCGCCCTCGGGCGGATCGATCACGATGGTCGACAACGTCGAGACCATGTCGCCGCAGAGGAGCGCGCCCGTGTCCTCGTCGAGGAACGAGAGGTGCTCCCGCGCGTGTCCCGGGGTCTCGAGCACGCGGAAGCGGCCGCCGAGGAGCTCGCCCTCGCGCGCCGGCACGATCGCCGCGCCGGGCACGCGCCCCGCCGCGAGCCGGTGCGCTCGGACCGGCACGCCGTGGCGCTCGACCACCGCGGCGACCGCCCCGACGTGATCCGGGTGTGCGTGCGTGAGCCAGACGGCGCGGAGCGGGCGCCCCTCCCGCGCGAGCGCATCGAGCAAGGCGAAGAGCGGCGCCTGGTCATCGGGCTCGGGCGCGCCGGGGTCGATCACGGCCACGCCGCCGTCCGCCGGGACGATCCAGGCGTTCGTGTGGGTCGCGGGCGGGAGCGTCGGCGTCCGGAGGGCGGCGAGGAGGAAGCCCTCCTGGAACTCGATCCGGCGCGCGACGAACGCGTCGCAGTCGGGCGGCGCGATGAGCGCGTCGAGCTCGAGCGGGCCCGGACGAGCGAGGACGCGGAGCGCGTTCAGGTTCGGCGGGTGGAGGAGGAGCTCGCCGCGGGACCAGCGGGCGAGCGCCGCGCGGACCGGGACGAGGCCGCCGTCGGCGAGCTCGCCCGGCCAGACCTCGGGCGCATCACCCGGCGCGAGCGGGGCGAGGAAGAGGCGCGCGTCGTAGCGGAGCGGCAGGTGCTCGGGGGTGATCCAGCGCCCCGCGGGCGCGAGCATCGCCGCGTCGAGCGAGAAGCCGTTCGCGGCGAGGAACGCGCCGAACGCGACGGCGCCGTCGAGGAGCGCCCGGCGGGCCGCGGCCCGGTCCTGAACGGCGAGCCGCTCCGCGCCGCGCGCGCGGAGCACCCCGGTCTCCTCGAACAGCTCGCGCACCGCGCAGGCGACGAGCGCGGCCTCCTCTCCGCTCGCGCCCGCGACGGGGAGGTCCCGGTCCCCCGGGTCGAGCCGCCCGCCGGGAAACGCGTGGAACCCGCCGGCGAAGCGGCGGTCGACGCCGCGCCGGACGAGGAACACCTCGCGGCCGTCCGGCCCCTCCCGGAACAGGATGACCGCGGTCGCCAGCACCGGTTCGACCGGCGCCGGCGCCGGGATCCCCGGGTACGCCATGCTCATACGCGCACCAGCTCGCGCTGGATCTTCGAGAACACCTTCGGCCCGTCCTCGGCGAGGAAGACGTCGATCTCGCTGCGCACGCCGAGCCCCTCCGCGGGCAGGTAGATCCCGGGCTCGATGGAGAACGCGAGGCCCGGGACGAGCGGGCGGGTGTCGTGCGTCTCGAGGTCGTCGAGGTTCGCGCCGTCGCCGTGGACCTCGGTGCCGATGGAGTGGCCGGTGCGGTGCACGAACGCGTCGCCGAAGCCGGCCGCCGCGATGTGATCGCGGACGGCGCGGTCCACCTCCCACCCCTGGAGCGTCCGGCCCTCGACGTGCGCTCGCCGGAGCGTCTCGAGGCCGACGTCGCGCGCCTCGGTCGTCACCCGGAAGATCCGCTCGAGCCTCTCCGGCGGGCGGTCGCCGCAGAAGCCGACCCAGGTGATGTCGGCGTAGACGTCGCGCGGCCCGCGCCCGCGCGCCCAGAGATCGATCAGGAGCACGTCGCCGCTCCGGATCGGCGTCGGCGTCGCCGCCGAGGGCGCGTAGTGCGGGTCGCCCGCGTGCGCGTTCACGGCGACGATGGGCGGGTGGTCGGTCTCGAGGTCCGCCTCGCGGAAGCGCGCCATCAGGAACGCCTGCACGTCCGTCTCGAGGAGCGTCTCGCCCCGGCGCAGCGCCTCGCCGACGCGCGCGAACGCGGCGTCCTTCGCGCCGTCGATGGCGGCGAGCGCACGCCGGTGGCTCTCGACCTGCGCTGCGTCCCAGCGGCAGAGGAAGCGCTGCACGAGGTCGCCGGACGAGACGACCTCCACGCCGAGGCCGCGGACGAGCTCCAGCGTCCCCGCGTCGACCCGCGAGAGGGTCGGGATCGCGCCCTCGGGGAAGTACTCCATCGCGACGCGTGCGCCCTTCGGCAGCGCGCCGAGGAGGCGCGACAGCCCCTCGCGGAGCGAGGCCCACGACGCGTACCGCTCGCGCCGCCCCGGGACCTCCGGAGGGAAAGAGCCGAGCTCGATGGCGTGGACGAGCGCGACCGGCTCGCCCTCGCGCGGCACGAGGTAGAACCAGCGCCGCGTGAGCATCCGGCCGGTGAGGCCGAGCGCGCCGACCGCGGTGGGGTTCTGGGCGTGGAAGTCGTAGAGGAGCCAGGCGTCGAGGCGCGCCTCGGCGAGGGCGCGCTGCAGCGCCGGGATCCGGCCGGCGAGCGGGGCGTCGGAGGGTTCCATCCCCTGTCTGTAACTCAGATCGGCACGCGGTACCGCTGCGCGGGCCCGCGCTCGGACGGGTGCGGGATCTCGTGCAGGCGGATCGAGTTCGTCTGCCCGGCGACTCCGAGCGGCGAGCCGTGCACGAGCACGATCCGGTCGCCCGGCTTCACGAACTCCTCCGCGAGGAGCGCGTCGGAGACGAGCTCGGCCATGAGATCCGCGTTCTTCACCGGCTCCATGAGCCGGGGGACGACGCCCCAGTACGCGGCGACGCGCCGCCGGATGGCCTGGTCGGGCGAGAAGGCGACGATGGGCACGTGCGGGCGGAAGTGCGAGAGGAGGCGCGCCGTCGTCCCACCGAGCGTGAAGCAGCAGATCGCGACCGCGCCGGCCGCGTTCGCCGCCTCGCACGCCGCCGCGGCGGTGACGAGGTTGAAGGGCGCGGGCGGCTCGGGGAGGGCCACCGGCACGACCACGTGATCGGGGGCGCCCTCCGCCGCGCGGACGATGCGGTCCATCATCTGCACGGCGTTGAGCGGGAACCGCCCGCTCGCGGTCTCGCCCGACAGCATCACCGCGTCGGCTCCGTCCCAGATCGCGTTCGCCACGTCCGAGGCCTCCGCGCGCGTCGGGCGGGGGTGCTCGATCATCGAGTTCAGCATCTGGGTGGCGATGATGACCGGCTTCCCGGCGGCGTTGGCCTTGCGGCAGATCTCCTTCTGCACGAGCGGCACGCGCTCCGGCGCGATCTCGACGCCGAGATCCCCGCGCGCGACCATGACGCCGTCGGCGGCCTCGATGATCGCGTCGAGCTGCTCGATCGCCTCGGGCTTCTCGAGCTTCGCGACGATCGGCACCACCCGCCCCGCCCGCTCCATCTCCGCGCGGCAGCTCGCCACGTCGGCGGCCGTCCGGACGAACGAGAGCGCCACGAGGTCGACGCCGTGCGAGAGCCCGAAGGCGAGGTCGTCGCGGTCCTTCTCGGACAGCGCCTCGGCGCGGAGCGCCACGCCCGGCAGGTTGATCCCCTTGTGCTCGCCGAGCACGCCCCCCTCGACGACCTCCGCCCTCAGCCGCCTGCCGTCCGTGGAGAGGACGCGGAGCTCGATGAGCCCGTCGTCGATGAGGAGCCGGTCGCCCGCGTGGGCGTCCTCGGCGAGGTGAGGGTAGGTCGTCGAGACGCGCCGCGCGTCGCCGAGGATCTCCCCCTCGGTGGTGATCTCGAGCTCGGCGCCGGCCTCGAGCTCGACGCCGGCGCGCCCCGCCGCGAGCGGGCCGGTGCGGATCTTCGGCCCCTGCAGGTCCTGGAGCACGGCGACCGCCTTGCCGAGGTGGCGCGAGGCGGCCCGGATGCGATCGAGCACCTGCGCGTGGTCCTCGTGCCGCCCGTGCGAGAAGTTCAGGCGCGCGACGTCCACGCCGTGCTCGAGCAGCTTGGAGATGAGGTCCGGGTCGGAGCAGGCCGGGCCGAGGGTGGCGACGATCTTCGCGCGGCGCATGAGGCGCCGTCTTACCGCCACGCGGCCAGCTGCGTCCACGCTTTCGGCTTCGCGCCGCAGGCGGAGCGCCGGTGCCAGGACATGACGTTCAGCGCCTTCCAGGGCGGCTGCCCGGCCGCCCCGATCGAGATCTCGCCCCGCTCGCCGCGGCGGAGCGTGATCGTCCCGGTGTCGCCGATCACCTGGAGCGCGTCGTAGTACACGGGGCCGCACTCCGACGGCTCGAACTGCGCCCAGTCGTTCACCGAATGGAACCACGGCGCGTCCTGGTTCGCGGGCACCGGCTGGATCTGGAGGCCGTGCGAGTCCTCCGACGAGAACTCGCCGATGATGAACTGATAGTGGATGGCGGGCGAGGTCGTCGCGACGAGGAGGCCGTGGATCGGGAGCGGCTCGCCCTCCGGGCCGACGTGGGTCGGATCGACGTCGACCGTGACCTCGACGTGCTGCCCGTCGAGCTGCGGCGGGAACGCCACCTCGGCGGCGTCGTCGCGGTGGAACGTGAAGGTGACGAGCTGGCCGGTCGCGCCGTCGAGGGCGACGTCGAGCGTGGTGTCGTCCTGCCGGTGCGCCACGCCGTCGTAGACGAGGATCGTCGCCTGCGCGATGCCCGCCTCGACCGGCCCGACGCCGGCGCGGGTGGCCTCGATCCGGAACGGTCGCGTGTCGGGCTCGCGCGTCACGCAGGCGGCGAGGACGACGGCGGCGGCGGCCAGGCTAGCGCGCATAGCCGAAGCGGAGCCTCCACTCGGCGAGGGTGGACAGCCCGGGCCGGGCCCAGAGGTACCCTTCGGCCCCGACGATGAAGCGCTTGCGGAACGTGCGCTCGACCCCGAGCCCGACCTGCTCGTCATACGTCCAGCCCGGAGAGCTGCTCTCGCTCCCACCGGAGATGCCGCGCACGGCGGCCCGGCCGTAGAACGTCGCCCAGTCGAGCGCCGCGCCGACGGTCGCCTGGCCGCCCACCGTCGTCAGGGCGCCGAGCGAGGACGGCTCCGGCGAGAAGAGCTGACCGCCGGAGAGCTCGACGCCCGCGCGGAGCAGCCCCTCCGACACCGGCGAGATCCGGACGCCGAGGTGGATGCCGCTCTGCCCGCTGAAGCCGTCGTAGAGGAGGAGCGTGTCGGCGCGGAGCGTGAGGTCGAACCAGCCGCCGAGGCCGAGCGTGGCGCCGACGCCGCTCTCGAGCCACCCGACGTCGAGCGCGATCGTGAAGTCGCCGCGCCCGTTGGGTCCGAGCGCGATCGACGGCCTGCGGGCCTCCGGCTCGAAATCGGCGTCGAGGGCCTTCGCGTCGGCGCCGGGCGCGGCCGGGGCCGTCGCCGGCGGCCCGGCGCCCGGGTCCAGCGGCGCGCTCCCGCCGTCCTGGCCGCGCGCGGGCGCACCGAGGAAGGCGAAGAGGAGCAAAGCGGTGACGGCGGCTGCCCGCACGGTCGACGGGGGAAGCGTAACGCGCCTGGCTGGCCGCTGGTAGGAGCGCCTCGCTCCCACGAGGGGCCGCTGGCGGGAGCCCGACCCGGAGGGTACGGTCGCCCGGATGGAGGGCAAGCCGAGCTCGAGCGGGGCGCCGGGCGCGAAGCTGCCGAGAGCGTTCTACGCCCGCGACACGCGCGACGTCGCGCGGGAGCTCATCGGCAAGCTGCTCGTCCACGTCGAGGGCGGCGTCCGCCGGGTCGCGCGGATCGTCGAGACCGAGGCGTACCACGGCCCGGACGACCGCGCCTCGCACGCGCGCTTCGGGCCCACGCGGCGCGCCGCGATCATGTTCGGCCCGCCCGGCGTCGCGTACGTCTACCTGATCTACGGCACGAGCCACTGCATGAACGTGGTGACCGGCGCCGAGGGGTTCCCCTCGGCGGTCCTCCTCCGCGCCGCCGAGCCGGTCGAGGGCTGCCTCCACTCGACGCGCGGTCCGGGCAACCTCTGCCGCGCCCTCGGGATCCGGCGACAGCACGACAACGGCCGCGACCTGACCGGCGACGATCTGTTCGTCGAGGACGCGCCGCCTCCCGGGCCGATCCTCTCCGGCCGGCGCGTGAACGTGGACTACGCCGGCCCCTGGTCGGAGAAGCCGTGGCGGTACGCGCTCGCCGGGAGCCCGTGGGTGAGCGGGCCGCGGGTCGCGGGGCGAACGAAGCCGCGGAGGCGGTGACGGCCGGCCGGGCATCGTGCGCCGAGTTCGACTATGTTGCGCGCCGCGTGCTCCACCTCCTCGGCCAAGACAGCCGCGCGCTCGCGCGGCTCGCGGGGATCGCGCTCGAGGACGCGCGCCGGATCACGGGCGCCGTGATCGGACGCGGCGAGGGGCTCCGCGCCGCGCGGAACGTCCGGCGCGAGGTGCTCGCCCGCGTCGAGGCGCTCGCGTCGCCCGGCGAGATCCGCCGGGCCGCGACCGTCGACGCGCGGGACGGGTTCCGCCGCTACCTGCTCGAGCTGCCGGACGGCGCGCGCGCCGAGGCGGTCCGCATCCCGCTGTTCGACACCCACCACACCGTCTGCCTCTCCTCCCAGGCCGGCTGCCCGCTCGCGTGCGCCTTCTGCGCCACCGGCGCCCTGGGGCTGACGCGCTCGCTCGCCTCCTGGGAGATGGTCGCGCAGCTGCTCCACGTCCGGGCGGACAGCGAGCGGCCCATCACCGGAGTCGTGTTCATGGGGCAGGGCGAGCCGTTCCTGAACTACGACGCGGTCCTCGCCGCGGCCTACGCGCTCTGCGACCCGGCCGGCGGGCGGATCGACGCGCGCCGGATCTCCATCTCGACGGCAGGCGTCGTCCCCATGATCCGCCGCTACACCGCGGAGGGGCACAAGTTCCGCCTGTGCGTGTCGTTGAACGCCGCGATGCCGTGGAAGCGGCAGGCGCTCATGCCGATCGAGAAGGGCTTCCCGCTCGAGGAGCTCGTCGACGCCGTCCGCGAGCACGCCGCCCGCCGCGGCCGGGTCACCCTCGAGTACGTGATGATGGCGGGCGTGAACGTCGGCCCCGAGGACGCCGCCGCGCTCGGGCAGCTCCTCTCCGGGATCCCGGTGCGGCTCAACCCGATCGCGGTCAACGACGCGAGCGGGCGCTTCCGCGCGCCGAGCGAGGCGGAGTGGAACGCGTTCCGCGACGCCCTCGCGCGCGAGCTGCCGGGGCAGCCGATCGTCCGCCGCTACTCGGGCGGCCAGGACGAGCACGCGGCGTGCGGGATGCTCGCGAGTCGATCGTAACGGGGGCTGCGCCCCCTCCCTGCTGACGCGAGCGCTACGCCTACCCGATCGCGCGGAACACCCCGCGCGCGACGCCGTAGATGATCGCCGCGACGAGCGCGGACGCCGGGATCGTCAGGATCCAGGCCCAGATGATCCGCCCGGCGACGCCCCAGCGGACCGCGCGCGTGCCGCGCGTCGAGCCGACGCCGACGATCGCCCCGGTGATCGTGTGGGTCGTCGAGACGGGGATCCCGGCGTGCGCGAGCGCGAGGATGGTGACGCCGCCGCCCGTCTCCGCGGAGAAGCCGCCGATGGGCTGGAGCTTCGTGAGGTTGTGCCCCATCGTCTTCACGATCCGCCAGCCGCCGAACATGGTGCCGAGGCCGATCGCCGCGTGGCAGGCGAGCACCACCCAGAACGGCACCGGGAAGTGCCCTGGCTTCATCGCGGCCCGGTCCGCCCAGATCGTGCCGTAGAGGATCACCGTGATGACGCCCATGACCTTCTGCGCGTCGTTCGTGCCGTGGCTGTAGCTGAAGACGCCCGCCGAGACGAGCTGGAGCCGGCGGAACCAGTGGTCCACGCGCGCGGGCGTGCTGCGCCGGACGATCCACGCCGTGAGGACCATCATCGTCGAGCCGAGGATCATCCCGATGATGGGCGAGAGGACGATGAAGGCGACGATCTTGAAGATCCCGCCGGCGATGAGGCCGGGGAGGCCGAGGCAGGGGAGCGTGGCGCCGATCATCCCGCCGGCGAGCGCGTGGGAGGAGGACGACGGGAGTCCCCACCACCAGGTGAGGAGGTTCCAGACGATCGCGCCCATCAAGGCGGCGAAGATGACGGTGAGGACGACGGTCGTCCCCTGCGACTTCAGGAGCTCGAACTGGACGATCCCCTTGCCCATCGTCGCGGCGACGCGGAGCTCGGCGCCCCAGAGGACGGGCATCGCGGAGATGAAGTTGAAGCAGCCCGCCCAGGCGACGGCGACGAGCGGGGAGAGCACGCGCGTCGAGACGACGGTGGCGATGGAGTTCGCCGCGTCGTGGAAGCCGTTGATGAAGTCGAAGACGAGCGCGACCAGGATGAGCGCGACGACGACGAAGAGGGTCATGCGAGCCCCGAGACCACGTTCCCTTAGGCGTGCTCGAGGACGACGCCCTCGATGACGTTGGCGACGTCCTCGGCGCGGTCCGTGGCGGTCTCGAGGAGGTCGACGATCTCCTTCCACTTCATGACCGTGAGCGGGTCGTTGCCGCGCTTGAAGAGCTTCGCCATGGTCCGGCGCGTCAGCGTGTCCGCCTGGTTCTCGAGGACGTTCATCTCCTTGCACGCCTCGAGGATCGCGGCCGGGTTCCGCTTCATGTCGCGCAGGCCGCGGACCGCCTCGGCCATCTTCTGCGACTGCGCGACCAGCACGGCGGCGAGCTCGCGCGCCTCGGGGAGCACCTGGTCGAGGTCGTAGAGCCCGAGCCGCTCGGCGGCGGCGTCGGCGAGGTCGAGCACGTCGTCGATGCGCGAGAGGAGCCGGTGGATCTCCGCCCGATCGAACGGGGTGATGAACTGCGTATGCAGGCGGGCGAAGGCCCGGTGGGTGATGTCGTCGGCCCGGTGCTCGACGTCCTTGATCCCCTGGACCTTGGCGGGCACGTCGGTGAAGTCGTCGAGCAGCGCCTTGAGGAGCTTCGCCCCCTCGACCACGGTGTCGGCCTGGGCCTCGAAGTCGGAGAAGAAGTCGTCCGACTTCGGCATGAGCTTCTCGAGCAGGGTCATGCGCGTCTCCGACGCCTCCGCTTTCGAGGCGGGCGCACCTTACCCGTTTCGGGTCCTCCATCCAACGGCCGTGTGACGAAAGGCGATGCATTGTCACGCGGTTGTCACGTGACTCCGCGGGGCCCCGCGACCGAGCCGACTTGCACCGACGTCGGCGGGATGAGGTTCGGCTGTCGGATGTTTCTCGACCTGTCCCCCTTGTGTCGGTCTGGCGAGCGCTTCCATATTCGCCCACTCGGGGGAAGGGCTGTGGAACGATCACCGGCCGTGCCCCTGCTGCGGGGCGTGGCGGTGCGGGGGGAGGGATCCGCTCGACCATGCGGTTCGCGGCGAAGATCTGGCTCGTTCTCATCGCGGCAGGCGTCCTCCCGGTCGCCCTGCTCGGCCTGCTCTCGTTCCGCGTGAGCCGCGACGAGCTGCAGCGGACCGTCGGCCGCATGCAGGAGCAGTCCGCGGAGGACCTCGCGCTCTTCACGGAGCGGTTCGTCTCCGGGGCGCTCGAGAACCTGCGCCTGTCGTCGAGCCCGATCGTGCGCTCCTTCCACGAGTTCTCGCAGGGGGAGCTGCAAAACGTCATCGGTCTCCCGCTGGCGCAGCTGCCGTTCCTCTCGATCGTCGCGATCGTCGATGACGCCAACGTCCCGTTCGTCGGGCCGACGTACGTCGCGGAGGGCACCCCACCGGACAAGCTCCTGCCGGAGCTCCGCGCGCGGATCCGCGTGAGCGACGACGACGTGGAGGCGTTCGCGCGCCACC
>Ga0318494_10000874_pt1 | contig 11288 bp, 8 predicted proteins | sample GRESIP108b1f24_FD_203293 | JGI IMG/M metagenome (GOLD analysis project Ga0318494, IMG submission 203293) | Tropical soil microbial communities from Luquillo Experimental Forest, Puerto Rico - GRE.SIPMG.108b1f24 | ecosystem: Environmental > Terrestrial > Soil > Tropical forest > Bulk soil... | reverse complement strand
AGCACGGCCCCGATGGCCTGGTCCTGGCCGGAGAACGCGCCGAGCGCCCCGAGCAGCCCGCTGCTGAGCGCGATCTGGGTGGACTGATGGTTGGCCTGCACTATCCCGCCGGTGGTGAGCGCGCCGTTCAGCCGGGCCGCCAGCGCGGTGACCTGGTCGGCCGTCAGGCCCGCCGTGGACAGCGGAGCGGCCCACCAGACCTGCATCGGCCCGGTGGCCGCGCTGGTTTGCAGCAGCGAGACCTCGGCCGGGCCGATGAAGCAGGCACCCACCCAGTACGTCGCCAATGACGGCGGCGGCGCCGTGTTCAGCACGGGCGCGGCCGCGACGGCGTCCACTCCCCAGAACGCGGATCCCGGGTCGGCGGGCGTCACGATGCCGGTGACCTGCAGGATGATGTCCGGCGGGAACCCGAGCCGGGAGCCCGGCCGCAGCCCGAACCGGGCCGCCGTGGCGCCGGTCACCGCGACCTGCAGGATCACCTGGCCGTGGCTGACCTGGCCGCGGCCCGGGAGATGCCCGGTGATCAGGCGGCTGAAGCGGGCCAGCCGGTCCCGGTAGAGGATCTCCATCTTCGGCGGGAAGCTGGACATCGCCTGCGGCGCGGCGCCGGTCACCTCGGAGAAGCCGGAGGACAGGCCGGACCAGGCCAGGGCCGTCACGACGGGCAGGCCCTGGCGGGCCAGGCCGGCGGCCAGCTCGTTCCGGGTGGCGGTCAACTGGCCGGCGGTGAACGGGCTGCTGAAGAAGGTGGCGTCGAACGCGCCGTAGGAGAGGTTACCGATCACCGCCGTGGGGGTGGCCGGCAGCGTGGCCAGGCTGTGCCGTAGCGCCTGGGTGCGCTGGCCCAGGCTGGCCCGGGGGATGGTCATCGAGATGAGCACGGCCGCGAAGACCAGCAGGGCCAGTCCTGCGCTGGCCGCGGCCGCGGTGCCGCAGGTCGCGGCGGCGGCCCGGCGCGGCAGCGACCGGGACCGGGGCCGGCTGGAGGTGCCGCCGCCGGCCGGCGGCCCGGCCGTCATGACGCCTCCGCGGCGCGCAGTTCCCCGGCCGGGTCGGGCCGCCGGGCGATGCTCGCCGCCGCGGCCAGGACCGGCAACGCCGCCACCGCGGCCGCTAGCAGGATCGCCCAGCCGACCGGGATCTGCACCAGCACCGGGGGGAACGGGCGCCCCGCGCCGACGGTGAGGGTGATGGCGGGGACCACGAGCCAGGCCAAACCCGCGCCGACCAGCAGCCCCACCGCGGCAGCCGGCCCGCTCAGCATCAGCTGCTCCAGGCAGAGCTGGCCGGCCTGCGCCGGCCGGGCCACACCGAGCGCGGACAGCACCGCGCTCTCGGCTCGCCTGGCCCGCACGCTCGCCGCGACGCTGACCGAGAACCCGATCACGGCGAGCAGCATCGCGGCCAGGCCGATCGCCAGCGCGGCCTGCCGGGGCAGGGCCGACAGCGAGTTGCCGACCAGGGCGGCGGCCTGGCCGGCCCGGCCGGTCACCGAGGCGCCGCGCAGCGCCGCGGGGACCGCGCCGTTCGTGCCCGCGAGCCACCACTCGGTGACCGGCAGCGGGTAGACGGCCTGGCTGGCCAGGATGGCCTGCACCGGCGCCTGATCAACGATCAGCGCTCCCCCGGCGCCGACGGTCGGGAACGCGCGCACGGCGGCGGCGATCCGCACCGGGATCGTGACCCCGTTGACGGGCACCGGCAGGACCCGGCCGACCTGGGAGTTGCTGGACCGCAAGAAGGACGCCGTGGCGATGGCCGGAACGGGCCCGGCCGGGGGCCGGGCGGTGATGGTCAGCTGCCCGACGAAGCCCGCATCCGGGGTGGAGCTGGCCGCCAGCGCCGCGACGGACGGGGTGTAGCCGGGCGTGAACCCGAGCTGCTGCGCGCCGCCGGCCGGCTGCCAGCTGGTCAGCGCGGGCGGAGCCCCGGCCGAAGCCGCCAGCGCCGCGTTGGCCGGCGCCCGGGCGCCGGCCAGGCCGATCGAGGAGACCGTGGCGGACCAGGACGCCAGGGCACGGCCGGCAGCGAACGGCGCGCCGCCCGGCTGGGTAGCGAGCCCGCTGATCACCAGCCGGGCCGGCCCGCCGGGCCCGGCCGGACGGAAGGCGCCACGCGACGGCTGGTACGGCGGCAGGTTGTAGCTGAGCGAGAGCCCGAGCAGCCGCAGCGGGTAGGCCGCCTGGCGGGCCGGGGAGAGCTCGGCGGTCAGCGCGTGCACCCGTCCGTCGGCGGGCAGGCTGCCCGCGCCGACCACGTAGACGATGCCGTCGGCGTCCTGGATCGACGCGGTGACCGCCGCCGGACCCGGCGAAAGGGCCGCGGATCCCGGAACCAGGCTGGCCGTGATCTGCAGCTCGGCCGGCCGGCCCGGGACGGCCAGGCCGGCCGGGGCCTGCGCCGGGACCAGGCGGGCCCAGAGCTGCCGGGCCGGATACGGGGAAAGGTCGCTGCGCAGCAGCACCGTGGCCGCGGCGGCGCGCGCGTCGACGGCGAGCAGCTCGCCCGCTGACCCTGCGCTCACCTGGCTGACTGGCATCGCGGCGCGGACCCCGGGCGACTGGGCGATCGCGCCCGCGGCGGCGAGCGGCAGCGGCTCCAGCAGGTCGGCACGGCTGTCCGCGCCGACCGCGAACGCCGACTGGTCGGCGGCGGAGTGGCGCCAGGTCTGGTACTGCGCCAGCGCCAGGGTGGCGGCGGCGGTAGCGATGATCACCAGCAGAACCGGCCCGCTCTGCCGGACCGGGCGCCGGGAGATCTCCCAGCCGGCCAGCGCGGCGGCCAGGTGCCTGCCGCGCGCCGCGACCCGCTCGATCAGCCTCGCCGCGGCCGGAAGCAGGCGCAGCGGGATCACGGCCGCGGCGGCCAGGGCGAGTGCGGGGGCCATGGCGATCACCGGGTCGATACCAATCCCGCCGCCCGCGGGCTGCGCGACCGCTGAATAGGTGCGCAGTTCCCACACCGCGAGCAGCGCGAGGGCCAGCAGCGCCAGGTCGGCGCCGACGCGGGCGGCGCCGGCCAGCGCCGCCTGCCGGCCGGTGCGCACCCGGGCAGCTCCCGGCGTGACCGGCCGCAGGGCGGGCCAGAGCACCACGGTGGCGGCGAGCGCGAGCACCGCCAGCGCGGCCCACCAGGCCGACGCGGGGATCCCGGACAGGCTGATGCCCGCGTTCGGCTCGATGGCCGGGACCAGGAGCGCGGCCAGCCTGGTGCCGGCCAGCACCCCGGCCGCCGCGGCCGCTCCGCCGAACAGCATCGTCTCCGCCAGCGACGGCCGGGCCAGCTGCCATCGCGTCGCCCCTCGCGCGGTGAGCAGCGCGACTTCTTCCTCGCGGTGGCTGGCGAGCAGCCGGGCGGCGAGCCCGAGCGCCACCGCCGCCAGCAGCGCCAGTTGCAGCGCGCTGATGGCCAGCAGCGACTTGGCCACCACCAGGCTGGTAGCCAGCCCGCTGAGCAGCTGCGGCAGGCCGCTGCTGACCTGCGCCCCGTACAGGGCGTTGTTGCCCTGCAGGGACGTGACCGCCTGGCTGATCTTGCCGGCGAGGCCGGACAGATCCCCGTCGCGGATCCCGGCCGCACCCGGCAGGACAATCCAGGAGACCCCGCCGACGGCGAGGCGGCCGGGCCCGAAGGCCGCCGGGCTGGCCACCGCGGGCCCGTAGCTGACCACGCGCGGCTGGCCGCCGATCGCCGGCGGCGTGATGCTGATCCCGGACCGCGCGATGAGGTCGATGCCCCAGTACTGGGAGCCGGCATCCCTGGGCCGGTAGAGCCCGGTGACCTGCAGCGGGATCCGGGCGCCCGTGACCTGGTCCCGGGGGCGGAGGATCGTGCCGATCCGGGCGTGCAACTGCTCGGCGGCCTCCGCCGGCAGCGCGACGCCGAACGGCTGGCCGCTCCGGGCCGGGGCGGGCCAGGTGCCGGCGGTGAGCACCGAGCGGGCCTGGATCTGCGCCGGCGCCGCCACCTCGACCAGCGGGACGGTCTTGCCGCCCGGCGGCGCGGCCAGGCGGAGCTGGTCTGACCAGAGCGCCTGGTCGAGCTGGTAGGGCACGCCGGCCAGGGCGCCGCCGACCGCGGCGCGGACGATCCGCGAGGCCGGGGGGACCTGCGTGGTGGTCAGGGTCCCGCTGATCGCGATCGACAGGGACGGCGAGCGGGCCAGCCGGGCGCGCACGGCCTGCGGCAGGCCCTGCGCGGCGAAGCTGGCCAGCGCGGCGCCGAGCGCCGCGGTGACCAGGACCGTCAGCATGATCGTCACGAGCAGCAGGCGGGTGGAGTTCGCCCGGCGCGCCAGGAACGACCCGCGGATCATCTCGGCCCTCCCCAGGTTGGCCTGCCCGCGCTGATCTGCTGGCCCTGCATGGCAGATTACGGGAAATTCCGTACCGGGTCGCTGGCCCGGGTTCAATGGTTACCCGAGCGTTAGCGCCCCGTTGTGGCCGGTGAAGCGATGGTCGACCTGCTCGCCGGTGAGCCCGAAGTCGGACAGCGCGTACCGGTGCGCCGGCTGGGCGTCGCCGCCGGCCTGCTGCTCGCGCAGCAGGGCCCGCATGGCATCCGCGGCCCGGCCGGTGAGGGTCAGCCCGAAGCGCGCGTAGACCGACTCGACGGTGCCGAGCGGGTCGGCCGCGAACTCGTCGTAGGCGACGTCGCAGAACCGCGCCGGGTCGTGCCGGGCGCGCACGGCCCAGAACTGCTCCAGCCCCCGGGCCCACAGCTCGAGCTGATCCCGGCCGATGACCGGCCCGGTGAAGGTGGTCGACCAGCCCGCGGAAGCCTGCGCGGCCAGGCTGCACACCGACGCGATCGCGGTCCGGGGGGCGCGGTGCGTCTGGATCACCAGCGCGTCCGGGTAGACGGCGAGCAGCGCGTCGGCCGCGAACAGGTGGCTGGGGTTCTTCAGCACCCAGCGCTGGGCGCGGTCGGGCAGCCCGATGAGCTGCAGGTTGCGCCGGTGCCTGCGGTAGGCGCCGGTCCAGTTCTGCCCGCGCAGCCACTGCGAGTACGCGGGCAGGTGAGCCAGGCACTCGTAGGAGACCGAACGCATCGACTGCCGCAGCAGCTGCCAGCACTCCTCCACCTGGTCGGCCGCGATGTAGTGCACTCCCATGAACTCGGGATGCTCGGCGTGGTGCCGCTCGTAGCCCGCCTGGATCTGCTGGTACACCGGGTTGCCCGCCCAGGTCTCCCGCGGCGGGCGGGGCCCGGGTACCTGGGTGAGCCACATCTCCAGCCCCTGGTGCGCCGGGTCGGCGGTGAGCAGCCGGTGCAGTGCGGTGCTGCCGGTCCGCGGCAGCCCGGTGACGAAGATCGGGCGCTCGATGCGGACCGTGGCGTACTCGGGCCAGGACTTCCACGCCGCCTCGCTGAGCAGCCTGGCCACCAGCGCGCCGCGCAGGAACGACCGCTTCACCCTCCGGCCCAGCGGGGTCAGGCCCGCGTCGCGGGTGTAGGACTCCAGCAGCACGGCCAGGCCGTCGCGGTAGTCGTCGGTGCCGAACTCCGTCAGCCCGGTGACCTTGGTGGCCGAGGCGTGCAGGTCCTCGACGGTGCCGACGCTGTTCCGCTCGCTGCCCATGAGGCACCTAGTGGTGGAACTCGCCGCAGTTGACGTCGAGGCACTGGCCGGTGATCGCGCGGGCCAGGCCGGAGGCCAGGAACACGACCGCGTCGGCGACCTCGTCGGGTTCTGGCAGCCGGCGCAGGTCGGTCGAGGCCGCGGTCTCGTCGTAGATCTGCTGCCTGGTCACGCCGCGCTGTTTGGCCAGCTCGCCGAAGTACCACTTCACCGAGCCGGCCCAGATGTAGCCCGGGGCCACCGAGTTGACCCGGATGCCCTGCGGGCCCAGCTCGGTGGCCAGGCTCTGGGCCAGCGCGAGCAACGCCGCCTTGGCCATCTTGTACGGGCCGAACGTGAGCCGCGAATGCCGCAGGACCATGGAGTTGATCATCACGATCGACCCCCGCGCCTCGGCCAGCGCCGGGGTGAACGCCCTGGTCATCCGCAGGGTGCCGAGGACGTTGGTCTCGATGCCGAGCCGGACCGCGTCCAGGTCGGCGTGGGCGAGACTGGTGATCGGCGGGATCGCGAACGCGTTGTTCACCAGCGCGTCGGCCCGGCCGAACGTCTCCAGGGCGACCTGCGGCAGGCGCTGTACCTGGTCGTCGTCGGTGATGTCGGTCACCGCGGTCACGGCCTGGCGTCCCAGCGCCTTGACCTCCGCGGCCACCTCGTCCAGGCGGGACGCGGTCCGGGCGGCCAGCACGACGTCCGCGCCGGCCCGCGCGCTCTGCACCGCGATCGCCCGGCCGAGCCCGGGGCCGACGCCGCAGACCACCACCACCTTGTCCCGCAGCAGCATCAGCCCAGCATCCTCTCGGCCACGGCGGCCTGGCGGGCGGCGATCCGCTGCGCGTACCGCTGCGGCGTGATCCGGGCCTGCTCGTGGTACGGCAGCGCCCGGGCCAGGTCGTCCACCCGCACCACCTCGACCTTCGGACCGTCCTGCGGCCCGAGGTCGCGGGACAGCCGCTGCCAGCGGATCTGTACGTACCCGCGCCGGTGCCCGGTACGCTCCAGCCAGTTCACCAGCCCGGGATCGCGCTCGCTGATCACGAAGCGCATCTTGCCGTCGGAGTCGATGCGGGCCTGGTCGGCGGTGAGGCTGGTCTGGTGGTTGATGTAGTCCAGCGACACGTACCACAGGCTGCCGAGCTGGATGCCCTGATAGGGCGCGGTCTTCTGGCCGGCCGCCGGCACCGTCACGATCATCGCCTGGTCGTCGCCGAGATCGTAGTGCCCCGCCGACGAGAACTGGGTCGCCAGGCCACCCGGCGTCGGGCGCGGCTCGGTCATCGTGTTCACCGGCAGCTTCAGGTAGAACCACTCGGGGAAGGCCAGGAACGTCCGGAGCCGGGACAGCAGGATCTTGCCCGCCACGCCGTAACGCTTGGCCAGCGCGCTGGTGTCGGCCGCGGGCGGCGCGGACCCGCGGCGGTCGGCGCGGCGAATGCTGATCGTGCCGCGCCGTTCGGTGTCCCAGTCGCTGTACACCTCGCGGACCAGGAGCATCGCCGACCCGGGGCCGAGCGTGAAGTAGCCGCGCCCGGGATTCGCACGGGCCGGGCCGAACCGGAGCTCGAACGTGCCGTCGCCGGCGATCTCAAGCTCCCGGTCGTCAAACGCGCTCAGGCTGTCCGGCACCTCGACCGGGGAGTAGTCGCCGGCCAGCACCTGGAAGCTCAGGTCGGCGGTGGTGCCGCGGCGCCCGGTGACCACGTACTCGGCGTCGTCGCGCAGGTAGGCGTGGAAATACAAGGTGTCCGGGTTGTCCAGGCCCAGCTTGGTGTACGGGCCGGTTGACAGGGCGAAGTACGGGAAATCCCGCTGGTACGCCCAGGCCATCTGCAGCGAGGCCCGGATGCTCCCGGCCAGGTAGTCATACCCCTCGGCCAGGTCCTGCTCGGTCTGCACGTGGGGCGCGCTGGTGATGATCTTCTCGGCCTCGAGCACCGCGTCCGCGAACGGCTGAGTGAGCGAAGTGGCCACCGGCGACCTCCGAACTAGAACACGTTCTAGCTTACGTCGGCGGGCTGCGAGGCCCAGCGGTTCGACGTGATCCGGAAGCTCGGCAGGTCGTCGAGGGACAGCGCGGCCTCGTAGGTGCGCACATACCCGGTGTGCGCGATCCGCCAGCGGCCGTCCTCGCCGCGCGCGTAGCGGTCCTCGTAGAAGGCCGCGCCGGTGATCACCATCCGGTACTCGGTCGCGATCACCGTGTCCTCGAAGCACCAGGTGCCGCGGGCCGTGTCGCCGTCCACGGCTATCTCGGGCTGACTGGCGAAGTGCACGGTGATGATGTCGGGGCCGAGCTTGTCCCGCAGGAAGGCGACGATCTCGTCCCGGCCCGCCAGCTTCAGCGGCTTGCCGAGCGCGGGCGTGCCGTAATCGGCGGTGGCGTCCTGGGTGAACGTGTCCGCCAGGTCGTCCCAGAGCTTCAGGTCGACGCAGCGGAGGTAGCGGTACTTCACCTGGCGGATCTCTTCCAGGGCGACAAGGTCGGTGGCGTCCATGGCACCAGCTTTCCGACCGGGCCGGCTTTCGGCAAGAACCTGTTCTAGATTTTGCCCCCGCCGGGGTGCCGTCCGCGGCTCGATGGCTCCGAGACGTACCGTTGCGGATTATGCCGACTGTGAGAACCGGCGCCGGGGGTGACCTGCCGGACCTGCTCGACCGGTGGCGCGCCGACCTGGCGGCCTGGGCGATACCCGACTCGATCACCGCGGCGGCCGCCGAGTCCCCGTGGGTGCTGCCGCGGCAGGTCTTCGCGCGCCGCGCCGACCGGGTGACCGCCGCGCCGTCCGGGCCATCCTTCGAGCGGGCCTGGGCGGCGCTGGACCCGCCGGGCAGCGTGCTCGACGTCGGCTCGGGCGCCGGGGCGGCCTGCCTGCCGCTGCTGCCCCGGGTCACGTCGCTGACCGCGGTCGACGCCGACGCTGACATGCTCGAACAGCTTTCGCAACGGGCCGTCGCGGCCGGGGTCACGGCGCGCACGGTGCTCGGGCGGTGGCCGGAAACCGCAGCGCTGGCCGGCCCGGCCGACGTCGTGACCTGCCACCACGTGCTCTACAACGTGGCTGGGTTGGCGCCGTTCGTGACCGCGCTCACCGGCAGCGCGCGGCGCGTGGTGATCGCCGAGATGACCGCGCAGCACCCGCTGGTGTCGCTGAACGACCTGTGGCTGAAGTTCCACGGGCTGCGGCGGCCGGTCTCTCCCACGGCCGCGGACGTTATGGAGATCCTGACCGCCATGGGGCTGCGGCCGGGACACGAGGCCTGGCGCCGGCCGGGCGGCCGGGACTACGCCAGCTTCGACGAGCTCGTGGACGTCACCCGGCGCCGGTTGTGCCTGCCGCCCGGCCGGGCGGCCGAGGTCGCCGAGGCCCTGACGGAGTCCGGCGTCGACCCGGAGCACCCGGTGGACCTCGGCTCATCCGGCCGGGAGGTGGTCACGATCTGGTGGGTTGGCACCGCGGGGTAAGGGGACCCCTCCCCAGACGGTTTGGCGGTCGGGGCGCGTTACAGGTATGACGATGGGTGGACATCTAGGCATCCGTGAGGGGGTGCACCGTGAGTGAGTGGCCGGAGGGCTGGTTCAAGGACGGCGGCGCAGGCCAGCAGCCGAGCCCCGCGGGCGCTGGTGACCCGACGGTGCGGGCCCCCCGGCCGGGCCTGGGCCGCCTGCCGGACGGCCAGGCCTCCGCGAGCGGGTACGGGCCGGGCGGCCGGCTCGGTTCCGGCAGTACCTGGCCGGAGCAGCCGCCGCTGCGCACCCCGGAGCCCGCTCCAGGGCGGCGCACCCGCGGCACGCCGCCGGGCTGGAGCAGCCCGGGCGGGCCGGGAGGCCCCGGCGGCCGGGGCGGCCCGGGGCGGAGGTGGCTGCGCCCGCGCCGAATCCTGGTCGCGCTCGTCGCGGTGGTCGCGCTGCTCCTCGTGGCCAGCGTGGGCATGTACTACTACGTCAACTCGAAGCTGACGCACTCGGCTATCCTGGTCGACTACACCGGGCGGCCCGCCGCCGGGGCCGGGACGAACTGGCTGATCACCGGGTCGGACAGCCGCCAGGGCCTGACCAGGAAGCAGGAACTGCAGCTGGCCACCGGCAAGCTGAGCGCGATCAGCGGCCATCGGTCCGACACGATCATGATCTTGCACATCCCATCCAACGGCGGCCGGCCGGTCCTGGTCAGCATCCCGCGCGATTCCTACGTGAACATCCCCGGCTACGGGATGAACAAGATCAATGCTGCGTTCGACTTCGGCGGCCCCAAGCTGCTCGCCGAGACCGTGCAGAACGCCACCGGCCTGTACATCAACCACTACATGGGCATCGGCTTCGGCGGCTTCGTCCACGTGGTCGACGCGGTCGGCGGCGTCCGGATGTGCCTGCCCGGCCCGATGGTCGACCCCAAGGCCGGGCTGAACCTGAAGGCGGGCTGCCAGACCCTCGACGGGGCGCAGGCGCTCGGTTTCGTCAGGACCCGCAACTTCAACGTCAGCGACCTGCAGCGCGAGCAGGACCAGCGGCTGTTCCTGAAGGCGTTGCTGTCCAAGCTGACCAGCACCGGCACGCTGATCAACCCGTTCGAGTCGATCCCGGCGGCCACCGGGACGGCGGGCGCGCTGACCGTCAGTGACGGCACCAACGTCACGGACCTGTGGCATGCGGCGTTCGCGTTCCGTAACCCGGAGACCACCACCGTGCCCATCGCCACCGCTGCCTACCAGACCCCCAACGCCGGCGTGGCCGTGCTCTGGGACCGGGCCCAGGCGACGAGGCTGTTCAACGCGCTCAAGAACGACACGCCGGTCCCGCCCCGCCTGCTCACCGGCTCGAAGGCCGCTCCGACGGCCTGACCCGGCCTGGCCTGGGCCGGCGAAGATTTGCCAGAAATTTAGCTCTTGCGGGGATCACCCCGGTAGTCGGTAACATGCGTTCCTAATTCCCCAATTGGGCCACGGGAGCAAGGGGTGTCATGGGAACCGGCAGCATCCCCGAGGCTGCTCGCCAGGCGGGCTTGTCCTCGCGCGAAGCCCAGATCATGACGCTCATCGCGGCGGGCCACTCCAACGGTCAGATCGCGGAGCGACTGGTCTTGGCCGAGAAGACCGTCAAGAACCACGTCAACCGGATCTACGCCAAGCTGGGTGTCGGCTCACGCCCGGCGGCGATCTCGCGCTGGGCGCCCCGACCGCGCGAGGGCGCGGAGACGCCCAGCGCCTGACCACGCCGTCCGGCGGTGGCCTGGCCCATGTAGCCCGTCCGACCGCGGTCTCAGCAACATCGTGAAGCACAGCCTCAGGACGCCTTCAGCTAACGCTCAGGCACAAGCGACATAATGGCAGGATGACCGCTACGTCGACTGATGGGCGCCGGCAGCCGGACGCGCGGCTGCTCGTCGTCGAAGACGAGCCCAACATCCTCGAACTGCTTTCAGCGAGCCTGCGGTACGCGGGGTTCGAGGTACTCACCGCGGCGGCCGGCACAGAGGCGGTGCAGTCCGCGCAACGGCACCGGCCGGACCTCATCGTGCTGGACGTGATGCTGCCGGACATGGACGGATTCGATGTCATCCGGCGGCTGCGGGGCGGTGGCGCCCGGATCCCGGTCGTGTTCCTGACCGCGCGGGACTCGACCGAGGACAAGATCCGGGGCCTGACTCTGGGCGGCGATGACTACGTCACGAAGCCGTTCAGCCTGGAAGAGGTGATCGCCAGGATC
>Ga0318494_10000873_pt1 | contig 11296 bp, 8 predicted proteins | sample GRESIP108b1f24_FD_203293 | JGI IMG/M metagenome (GOLD analysis project Ga0318494, IMG submission 203293) | Tropical soil microbial communities from Luquillo Experimental Forest, Puerto Rico - GRE.SIPMG.108b1f24 | ecosystem: Environmental > Terrestrial > Soil > Tropical forest > Bulk soil... | reverse complement strand
GCCCAGGTGACGGCGTTCGCGGCGAGCGCTGCCTTGGCGGCGACGTAGTTCGACTGGCCGCGGTTCCCGTGACGCGCGATCGACGACATGTTCACCACCACACCCGGGCGCGTGCCGGCGCGCGCCATCGCCGCGACCACCTCGCGCGCCATCAGCGTCGCGCCGGTGAGGTTCACGCCGATCACGGCGTCCCAGTCGGCGCGGGAGAGCGTCGTCACCTCGCCCGTCGCCCGATCCTTCTTCACGAGCAGGCCGTCGCGGATGATCCCCGCGTTGTTCACGAGGGCGTTCAGGCCGCCCATGGCCTGCGCCGCCCAGGCGACGAACGCCCGGACGTCCTCCTCGTCCGACACGTCGAGCCGCCGGCGGTGGACGCCCGGCGGAAGCTCGGCGAGCTTCGCCTCGTTCACGTCCCCGGCGGCCACCTGCGCGCCCGCCTCGGCGAGCCGTCGCGCGAAGTGCGCGCCCATGCCCTGGGCGCCGCCGGTCACGATCACCTTCAGGTCACCGAGCTCCATGTCGCCTCCCGCGCCGCCTCGGCGGCCGTCCCACGTATGGCGCGAGGGGCGCAAGCCGCGCAACGGTGCATTCCAGGCACCCGGCCGAGCGCGTCCCGGGCGAGGGCCGACGACAGCGACAAAGACGTTGCTGACACCCGCGCAGCCACGCCTTAGCCTCCGTTGATCATGGCCGACCCAACCCCTCGCCGGCGCTGGCCGAAGGTCCTCGGCGCCATTGTCGCCGTCCTCGTCGTCCTCCTCGTCATCGCCTCGCTGGTGCTCGATCGCGTGCTCACCTCGGAGGCGAGGAAGCAGGCGGAGACGCTGTCCGCGCAGCTCGGTCGTCCCGTCTCCATCGGTGCGGTCAGCACCACGCTCCTCACCGGCCTGGGCGTGAAGGTGAGCGACGTGGCGATCGGGGCGCGGCCGGACGAGGGCGCGCCGCTCCTCCAGCTCCGGCGCGCCGAGGTGAGCGTCGGGCTCCTCCGCGCGCTCTTCTCGGGCGGGAAGGACATCCTCGTCCGCAGCGCGGTCGTGAACGGCCTGCAGGTGAACGTCGTGAAGCTGCCCGGCGGGACGACCAACGTCGAGCGGGTCCAGGACGCGCTCGCCAAGGAGAAGAAGCCGGCCGAGAAGCCCGCGGAGCAGCCGGGCGCGGCGAAGGGGCCGGCGATCCGCTCGCTCCGCGTGAACCGGGCGGCGGTCGAGGAGGCGCGCATCGCGTTCCTCGACAAGAGCATCCCGGGGGCGAAGGAGCTGTACGTGGACCACCTCGACGTCGAGGTGCGGAACCTCGAGACCGGGAAGCCGCTCGAGGTGACGCTCAAGGCCGCCGTGCTCCAGGCGCAGCAGAACGTCGATCTCCGCGTGAAGGCGGCGCCGCTCCCGCCCTCGCTGCAGGTGACCCCGGAGGAGATCGTCCTCAAGGTCCAGCCGATCCAGCTCGACCCGCTCGCGCCGTTCCTGCCGAAGACGGTCGGCTTCCAGGGCGGCCGCTTCCAGGCGGACCTCGACGCGAAGCTCGGCGCCGCCGTGCCGGGCGGCTCCGGGAAGACCACGGTGAAGGGCGGCTTCAGCGCGACGCAGCTCGGCTTCGCCGGCCAGGAGGGCGGGAAGAAGCTCGACGTGGTGCTCGACTCCGACCTCGACGCGGACGCGGACAAGGGCGACCTGCGCATCGGGAAGCTCGACCTCTCGGCCGGCCCGGTGAAGCTCACCGGCCAGGGACGCGCCTCGGGCGTGAAGACCGACTCCCCGCGGTTCGAGGGGCTCGAGATCGTGGCGCACGGCCTCGATCCCGAGGCGCTCGCCGCCTACTACCCGCCGCTCCGCAAGCAGATGGGCGGCGCCGTCGTCGCCGGCCTCATCGGCCTCGCGCTCCACGGGTCTGGGACGGCGCAGGCGCAGACCGCCGAGCTCCGCGTGGACCTCACGCCGGTGCGGCTCGTCGTCCCCCACCAGCTCACGAAGGCCGCGGGCGCGCCGATGACGCTCGTCGCGCGCGTCGACGCGGCGCAGGGCGGCGGGCAGGCGCGCTTCGACGCGACGGCGGACCTCGCCGGCGTCGACCTCCGGCCGGGCGAGTCGCTGAACAAGAAGCCGGGCGATCCGCTCTCGCTCGCCATGGGGGGCACGTACCGGAAGACCTCGGGCGGCGAGGAGATCCGCCTGGACAAGGTCGTCGCGACGCTCCTCGCCGACCGGCTCACCGGCAAGGCGTCCGTCGCGACGAGCGGCAAGGGGAAGGGCGCGACGACGAAGTTCCAGGCGGACGTGCAGGGGGACCGGCTCGACCTCGACCGGCTGCTCCTGCCCACGCCGGAGGGGAAGAAGAAGAAGAAGGAGGCGAAGCCGGCGGCGAAGAAGCCGACGCCGGCGAGCGAGTACGCCGGCCTCTCCGGCACGGCCTCGCTCCGCCTCGGCACGCTGCGGATGAAGAAGCTCGACATGCGCAGCGTGCTCGCGCGGCTGACGATGCAAGGAGACGAGGTCCGGTTCGAGGAGGCGCGCCTGGACGCGTTCGGCGGGAGCGTCTCCGCGGCGGGGACGCACCTCGCCATCGCCCGGCCCGAGGCGCCGTTCGGGGTCGCGCTCGACGTGAAGAACGTCGCCGGCGAGGACGCGCTGAAGCTCGTCTCCGACAAGAAGATCCTCTCCGGGACCCTCAACGCCGCGCTGAAGCTCGACGGCACGGGCTGGCAGCTCGGGTTCCTGCAGAAGTCGGCGACGGGCACGCTGCGCGGCGATCTCAAGGACGGCGCGTTCTACGGCAAGGACCTCGTCGCCTCGGTGGCCCAGCCGCTCGCGGGGAAGCTCCCCTTCGTCTCGCCGAAGGCGGCCGCGGGAGGGAAGACCTCGCTCGGCAAGGACCTCCCGTTCGCGTTCCAGATCGCGAAGGGGGTGGCGAAGCTCGAGAAGCCCCTCCGCGTCACCACCGGCGACGGCACCCTCGAGCTCGGCGGCGGCGTCGGGCTCGACGGGACGCTGCAGATGCCCGCGACGTTCGCGATGTCGCCCGAGCTCGTCTCGCGGATGACCAGCGGGAAGGCGAAGCCGACCGAGCCGATCCCGGTGACGTTCGCGCTCGCCGGCCCGGCGTGGAACCCCCGCGTCGAGGGGCTCGCGCTCGACGCCGCCGCGAGGTCCATCGGGCAGCAGGCGGCGGCGGGGGCGATCGGGCACGCCCTGGGGATCCCGGGCGGAAGCGCCGATCAGCAGAAGGCCCAGGCGGAGGCGAAGGCGAAGCAGGAGTCCGACGCGCAGCGGAAGAAGCTGGAGCAGGAGGCGCAGAAGCGGCTGAAGGGGCTGCTCGGGCAGTAGCGCGCTGGCAGGCTCCTGAATCGAGCAGGCGCCGGCGACGGCGCGGTGAAGGCTACCGCGAGAGCTCGACGAGCTCCGCGCCCTTCACCTCGTCGAGCGGCGCGAGGTAGTTCGCTTCGCCGCGCAGGGTGCTGCGCCTGAGCTCATCGATCGACCCGCGCCGCAGCGCGACCGCGACGTGTATCCTTGCTCGGATCGGAGGTCCCGCGTGGCCTGTTCCTGGACGCCGGTGAAGCTCGGTCGCACCGGACTCGAGGTCGTTCCGCTCGGCCTGGCGGCGTCGTACGGCATCCCAGGCAGGGACGTGGAGCGCGCATTCGAGCGTGGGGTTAACCTCTTCTACTGGGGGACGCGGCGCACGCCGGATTTCGGGCGCGCGCTGCGGCGGATCGCCGGGCGCGATCGCGGCAAGGTCGTCACGGTCATCCAGTCCTATGCGCGGGCGCCGTGGCTCATCGCACGCTCGCTCGAGAACGCGCTTCGCGCGCTCGGCCTCGACCACACCGATGTGCTGCTGCTCGGGTGGTGGAACCGCCCGCCCCCGGAGCGGATCGTGGAGGGCGCGGCCGAGCTCGTGCGCCGGGGCAAGGCGCGCCACCTGATGATCTCGTGCCACCACCGCCCGACGTTCCCGATCCTCGCGCGCGACCCGCGCGTCGAGCTGCTGATGATGCGCTACAACGCCGCTCACCCCGGGGCGGAGCGGGAGGTCTTCCCGCACCTGCCGGAGGAGAAGCCGGGCGTCGTGACGTACACGACGACGAGCTGGGGCCAGCTCCTCGATCCTGCGCTCGCGCTTGCGGGCGAGCGCGTCCCGAGGGGTACCGACTGCTATCGTTTCGTGCTGTCCAGCACGCACGTGGATGCCTGCTGGGCCGGGCCCAAGAACGCGGACGAGCTCGACGACGCGATGCGCGCGCTCGATCTCGGGCCGATGAGCGAGGACGAGCTCGCCTGGATGCGGCGCGTCGGCGAGTCTGTCCGCGCGCGCACGCGCCTGCGCACCCGGGGGATGTCCCTAGCGGATCGCGCGCTGCTCGTGATGCGGCTGGCGCTGTCTGGGGTGGACCTCGTCTCTGACCTCGCGTTGGGCGCGAGGCGTCGGAACGGATAGCCGTGCGTGGAGCAGGGTTCGGAGCAGCACCTGATCGGGAGCCGCCTTCAACGCTCTCCGGGCATGCAGGGGCGCGAGGCCGAAAGCGGACGTGATCGAGCGGTACTACGGCGCCTCGAGCGTCCAGTAGAGCCGCTTGTTGTCCTTCCCCTTGTTGTCGAACTTCACGATCCGCGCGCGCCCGATCTCCGCCGTCGAGTGCACGTGGGTCCCGCCGCACGCCTGCGCGTCGAACCCCTCCATCTCGACGACGCGCACCCGCCCATCCACCACCGGCGGCAGGACCTCGAGCGTGCGGACGAGCTCCGGCCGCGCCCGGAACTCGTCCTCGGAGATCGTGGACGCGCCGACGCGCAGGCCGCGCGCGAGGACGGCGTTGACGCGCGCCTCCAGGTCGGGGAGGCGCTCGCGCGAGAACTCCGGGAGCCGGAAGTCGATGCGCGAGCGGTCCGGCCCGATCTGCACGCCCGTGATCATCCCGCTGAACGCCTCGCGCGCCACCGCGTTCACCACGTGAAGCAGGCCGTGGTGGCGCATGAGGGCGTAGCGATACGGCCAGTCGAGCGAACCCCGGACGCGCGCGCCGGGCTCGAGGTCCCGCCCGACCTCGTGCCAGATCCGGCCGGCGTCGTCCTCGCGCACGGCGGTCACGGGCAGCGCTTCGCCGGCCGCGGCGAGCGCGCCGCGATCCGGCGGCTGCCCGCCGCCGCCCGGGAAGAAGGCGGTGCGCGTGAGCGTGCACCACCCGCCGTCGCTCGCCGCGACCTCCGCGTCGAACTCCTGGAGGTAGGCGTCGTCGAGGTACAGCCGCGCGGTCACGGCGTCGGCTCCGCGTCCGCGGCCGACGGCGCCGCGCGCAGCCTCGCCGGACGCGTCGCCAGCCAGGAGCCGAGGAGGATGAGCACGAACCCGGCGCCGGTGCCGATCGTGAACGGCTCCCCGAGCAGCGCCACGCCGAGCGCCACGGCCACGGCGGGGTTGAAGAAGGCGACGATGGTCGCCCGGACCGGCCCCACGGCGGCGATGAGCCTGAAGAAGATGACGAAGGCGAGCGCCGTGCAGAAGACGGCGAGGATCGCGACCGCGACGATGACCTGCGCGGACGGCATCGCCCGCGGGAACTGGACGATCGCGAACGGCGCGTAGACGAGCGCGGTGAGCACCAGCGAGGCCGCGACCACGCCCATCGCCGGCACGTCCCGCAGCCGGCGCGCGACGATGATCGGGCCGATCGAGTAGCCCACGACCACGACGGCCATCTCGGCGACCGCGCCGAGATCACCCGTCCGGACGTCGAGCCCGAGCAGCACCGCCACGCCGAGGAGCCCGACCAGCAGGCCGGCGAGGCGCCGTCCGGCGAGGCGCTCGTGGCCGGGGCCCCCGCTCAGCGCCGAGACGCCCACGCCGACGAGCGGCACCGCAGCGACGAGCAGGCCGGCGAGCGAGCTGGGCAGGCGGCGCTCGGCGTCGGAGAGCAGGACCCACGGCACCGCCACCTCGGCGACGGTGTACAGCGCCACGGCGCGCCAGTGCGGGAGCAGCGCCCGGAGCTGGCCACGACGGGCCACGAGCGGGATGAGGAGGGCGCCGCCGACGGCGGTGCGCAGGAAGACGAGCGTCGCGGGCGTCAGCTCACGCACGGCGACGCGGATGAAGAGGTACGGCAGCCCCCAGATGACGCTCAGCGCGACGAAGAGCACAAGCGATCGGCCGGGACGCTCCTCGATCATGCGCGCGGTCATACGCGATGCGGCCCTGGTCCGCAATCGCTCGGCCCGCTGCGCCGATGCACGGGGGGCGTGCAATGATGCACCTCGTGTCCTCCCCCTTCTCTGCGAGCCACCGCCGGGCGACCCTCGACGCGCTGGGTGCCATCGCGCTCTGGAGCACGCTCGCGCTGCTCAGCCTGAAGCTCGCGCGCGTCCCTCCGTTCCTGCTCGTCGCGATCGCGCTCCTCCTCGGCGCGGCGTGGGGCGCGCGCGGCCTCTCGCTCCGCCTGCGCCCCGCGGTGTTGCTCCTCGGCGTCTACGGGCTGTTCGCCTACCACCTCTGCCTCTTCCTCGCGCTCCGGCTCGCCCCGCCCGTCGAGGCGAACCTCTTGAACTACCTCTGGCCGCTCCTCATCGTCGTGCTCGCGCCGGTGTTCGTTCCGGGGACGGCGCTGCGGCCGCGGCACGTCGCCGGCGCGCTGCTCGGGTTCGCCGGCGCGGCGCTGCTCGTCACCGGCGGTCGCATGGCCTTCTCGAGCGCGGGCGCCGCCGGCTACCTCCTCGCGTTCGCCGCCGCGGTGATCTGGTCCACCTACTCGCTCCTCACGAGGCGCATCGGGAGCTTCCCGACCTCGGCGATCGCCACCTTCTGTCTCGTCTCGGGCGTGCTCGCGCTCGGCTGCCACGCGGCGCTCGAGCCGCGTTACCTGCCGCGCGCGTCCGAGCTGCCCTTCCTCCTGCTCCTCGGGCTCGGGCCGATGGGCGCGGCCTTCTACCTGTGGGATCGCGCGCTCAAGGGCGGCGACCCGCGCGTCGTGGGGACGCTCGCGTACCTCACGCCGCTCCTCTCCACCTTGCTGGTCGCGACGTTCGGCGGCGGGCGCCTCGGCCCCACCTCGCTCGCCGCCATGGCGCTCATCGTGGGCGGCGCCGTGGTCGGGACGTGGTCCCCCGGCCCGGCGCGGTAGGTCCTCTCGCGCGCGCCACCGGAAAATGGCGAGGGCCGCGATCGCGGGGATCGCGGCCCTCGGATGCTGCGCGAATCGATTTACAGCAGGTTGAAGTGGCCGACGAGCTCGGCGCGCCACTCCTCGCCGTGCTGGCTGGCGAAGTTCTCCCGGGCGTTGTAGTAGCCCTCGAGGCCGACCCAGAAGATCTTCGCGGGCTGCCAGTAGGTGTTGACGCTGACCGAGTAGACATTCTTGTTGGACAGGTCGTAAGCCGCGCGCGCGAACGTCTGGATGTCCGAGTTCGTGTTCGTCCAGACGCCGCTGGCCATCAGGTTCGAGCGGACCACCGGCGACCAGACGTGCGTGTAGCCGGCCGAGGCACCAATCACCTTCCAGGTCGTGATGGTGGTGGCGTTGGTCTGGATCGCGTCCTGCGCCAGCCCGCCTGCCGGATTGATCGTCGCGCCGTAGATGTACGTGCCGATGCCGGGGCCGCCGGAGACGTCGGCCACGAGCGTGTCGTTGCCGAGCTTGATCGCCGCGCCGATGGCGCCGCCGCCGCCCGCGGTGCTCGCGGTCTGCGTCCGGTACTGCTTCACCACGCCGCGGAGGGAGAAGGTGGCCGGACCGCTGCCGAAGTCCAGGCGCGCGATGAAGTCGGGCACGTTCCAGAACGCCGCCTCGCCGGCGGGGGGCTTGGCGGTGGCGTTGAAGCTCGTGAAGTACGGGTCCTCGAGGGCGAACGTGAGCTTCGCCCCGCCGACCGGGAAGCCGACGCGGATCATCGGCGCGCGGAGGGCGGCGAGGTTGAAGAACGGGTTCTCGTCCATCTGGTCCGGGAAGGTGTTGAGGTCCGCGAACGTGGACCAGGTCTGGCCCATGAGCAGCGTGTCACCCACCGTGCCATAGCCGTGCCGGATACGGATGAACGACGAGTGCGTGTCGGTCTGGCCCTCGAGCTGGTAGCCCTTGGCGGCGTCGATCTCGATGCGCGTCCCGACGACGCCGACCGGCGTCGGCGTGCTCGACTGAACGCCGAAGCGCGTGTAGGCCACCGTCATGGCGGTCTGCCAGTTGTTCACGTGCTGCCCGTCGAGGGCGATCGCGGACGGGCAGATGTAGTAGTCACAGCCGGTGTACAGGAACTCGAAGCCGCCGTGGAACTGATAGAAGAGCGCCGTCTCGGCGAAGCCGTTGAACTTGAGCGTCGTCTCGGTCCCAGGGACCTTGAAAGCGCCCGCCTCCTCGGCAGCAAACGTCGGGACTGCGAATGTCACGGCCGCGGCCGCGACTAGCGTCTTGAACAGGTTCATTCCGCCTCCACTGGACACGTTGATGAAGGGCTCGCTCTGTCCTCTGCCGGGCCCTCTTCCGAGAGGGCATGCGCTGGCTTTGCCGGACGCTTACCAAGTACCACAAAGGTGCCTGGCCAGCGAGCCTTCGGCTGCTTGCCGCTTTTCCAGTTTGACAAGTTACCTCACCCGGGTGTGTCATCCGCAGGTTCCCTCCGTTGTCACACACTCCACTTCCTCCAGGAGGTCGTGATGCGACTCGTGCGTACACTCGGCGTGGCGTTCCTTGCGGTGCTTGCGGCGTGTCAAGAAAAGAAGCAGGAGGCTGCGGCTCCTGCGCCCGCCGCACCTGCGCAGACCGCCGCTGCCCCAGCTCCCAGCGACACCATCCTCATCGGCCACGTGGCCTCGCTCACCGGCGAGCAGGCGACGTTCGGTGAGTCCACCGACAACGCCATCAAGCTCGCGATCGCCGAGGCGAACGCGGCCGGCGGCGTCAAGGGCAAGAAGCTCACGCTCAAGACGTACGACGACCAGGGCAAGCCGGAGGAGGCCGCGGTCGCCGCGACGCGCCTCGTCGTGCAGGACAAGGTGGCCGTGCTCCTCGGCGAGGTGGCCTCGAGCCGGTCGCTCGCGATGGCGCCCATCGCGGACAACAACAAGGTTCCGATGATCTCGCCGACGTCGACGAACCCGCGCGTCACGAAGGACGGCGACAAGACCCGGCCCTACGTCTTCCGCGTCTGCTTCATCGACCCGTTCCAGGGCACGGTGATGGCGAAGTTCGCGAGCGAGAACCTGAAGCTCAAGAGCGTCGCGGTGCTGCGCGACGTGGGCAACGACTACTCGGTCGGCCTCGCGGACTTCTTCGAGAAGAAGTTCAAGGATATGGGCGGCAAGATCGTGGCCGACGAGAGCTTCAAGGCCGGCGACCAGGACTTCAAGGCCCAGCTCACCGCCATCAAGCAGAAGTCGCCGCAGATGATCTACGTGCCGGCGTACTACACGGACGTCGCGCTCATCGGCCGCCAGGCCCGCGAGCTCGGCCTCAAGGTCCCGCTCGCCGGCGGCGACGGCTGGGATTCGTCGAAGCTCTACGAGATCGCCCAGGGGGCGCTCGACGGCTCGTACTTCTCGAACCACTACACCGACGAGAACCCGGCGCCGGTCATCCAGAACTTCGTGAAGAAGTACAAGGAGACCTACGGCACGGTCCCCGACGCGCTCGCCGCGCTCGGCTATGACGCCGCGAACGTCGCGATCGACGCGATGAAGCGCGCCAAGGACCTCTCGGGCCCGTCAATCCGCGACGCGATCGAGCAGACCAAGGGCTTCCAGGGCGTGGCCGGCAACATCACGCTCGACGCCGACCACAACGCCGTGAAGTCGGCCGTGGTCATCGGCATCAAGCAGAACAAGGCGGGCTACGTCACGACGGTCGAGCCCTAGCGCTCGCTCGGCAGCATCGGGGGGAGGGGTTGATCACCGCCCCTCTCCCCTCTAGTGTCCGCGTTCGCCAGTCTCCACCTCAGCCCGAGCGAATCGTGACCGAGTTCCTCCAGCACTTCGTGAACGGTCTCTCCGTAGGCACCATCTACGCCCTGATCGCGCTGGGCTACACGATGGTGTACGGGGTCCTGAAGCTCATCAACTTCGCTCACGGTGACGTCTACATGGTGGGCGCGTTCTCCGGGTATTACCTCGCGCAGGTCATCGGGGTGGGGAGCCCGTACGATCCGAACGGGCCGGGCGGCCTCGAGATCTTCCTCAACGCCTCGCTCGTGACCCTGGGCGCGATGATGATCTGTGCCGTGCTCGGCTACGCCATCGAGCGGTTCGCCTACCGGCCGCTGCGTCAGCGGCCCCGGCTCACCTCGCTCATCACCGCCATCGGCGTCTCGTTCCTGCTCGAGTACGGGTTCCAGCTCGCGCCGGTGATCCGCCGGCCCATCCAGTTCCCGCCGGGGCCGAGCCCGCGCTTCTTCCCCACGCTGCTCGCGCGCGTCCCCTACGAGTTCCTCGGCGTCAACACCTCCAACTACGATCTCATCGGCCTCGGCGTCGCCTTTGCGCTCATGCTCGGCCTCCAGTGGATCGTCTACCGGACGCGCTTCGGCACCGCGATGCGCGCGGTCTCCTTCGACCCGCAGGTGTCGGGGCTGATGGGCATCCCGGTGAACCGGATCATCTCCGGCACCTTCATGCTGGGGAGCGCCCTCGCCGCCGCGGCGGGCATCATCAACGCCGTGTCGCGGCCCAAGATCGACCCGCTCTTCGGCCTCGTCTCGGGCCTCAAGGCCTTCGTCGCCGCCGTGCTCGGCGGCATCGGCAGCGTCCCCGGCGCGATGGTGGGCGGGCTCGTGCTCGGCGCCGCCGAGGAGTTCGTCGCGGGCTACACCGACTCCTCGTACCGCGACGCCATCGCCTTCACCGTCCTGATCCTCGTCCTCCTGGTCAGGCCCACGGGCATCTTCGGTCGCGTCACCGCGGAGAAGGTCTAGTGACCCGCGCGCTCGCAGTGCTGAAGTCGTTGCTGCCGTTCCTGATCGGCATCCCCATCCTCTACGGCCTCCAGGTGTTCCTGGGGAGCTGGTCGCCGGCGGTGGCGCTCATCGCCGTGACGATGGGCGTGAACGTGGTGCTGGCGGTCTCGCTCAACGTGGTGAACGGCTTCACCGGCCAGTTCTCGCTCGGCCACGCCGGCTTCATGGCGGTGGGCGCGTACACGGCCGCGAAGATCACCCTAGCCCTGAACGGACTCGTGCTGCCCGGCCTCGGGTACGCGCTCACGCAGCAGGCGGTCTTCGCCGTCGCCCTCGCGGCTGGCATGCTGACCGCCGCCATTGCGGGGTTCCTGGTGGGCATGCCCTCGCTGCGCCTGCGCGGCGACTACCTCGCCATCGTGACGCTC
>Ga0318494_10000869_pt1 | contig 11320 bp, 14 predicted proteins | sample GRESIP108b1f24_FD_203293 | JGI IMG/M metagenome (GOLD analysis project Ga0318494, IMG submission 203293) | Tropical soil microbial communities from Luquillo Experimental Forest, Puerto Rico - GRE.SIPMG.108b1f24 | ecosystem: Environmental > Terrestrial > Soil > Tropical forest > Bulk soil... | reverse complement strand
GGCGGCGGGGGTGCGGTCCTGGGCTCGCGCCTGACGGCCCTGGCGCCCCACGCCGAGGTCGTGCGCCACGCGCGGATCCAGAACGCCGTGGGGTACTTCCGCTACGGGACCCGCCTGCTGAGGGTGGGCGAAGCGCCCGTCACGGTTGACCGATGACCGCGTCTATCAGACGTCTATCAGAGATCTGATAGACGATCTCCGCCCGCCCCGGCCTGGGCCTCGTGGCGGCCGCCGACGGCCGCGTCAAGGTGACGGTGTCCCGAGGATCGCGCATCTACCTGGCCCTCTACTTCAACGTCGAACGCGCCGAAGACCTCGACCTCCTGACGCAGCTCTACGCCCTCCCGGTCAGCCGGCGGGGGGCGGGCATCAAGCGCGTCCTCCGCGCAGGCCTCGCCGCCTTCCTCCACGAGCAGTATCCGGACCGCTCGCCGCTGAGTCACGCGGCCGTCCGCGACGTCGTGGCCACGCGAGCCCGGGCCCGTCGGGGCCGGCGCGCCGGCGAGCGAGCGAACGATGGCGGCCGCACGATCCCTCCGCCGCTTCCGGCGGCCATCGATCCATCCACCCCGCCGCGAGTGACAGACCCAGCTCTCGAGACGCCCGCACCAGAGGCGGTCCGGTCCTCCGACGATGTGGAGGCCCGACTCGACCACCTCCTGCGGTCGTTCGTGCGATGAGGAGGACGTCACAAGACCGTGGGGTGAGTGAGGCGCCAGGGGTCCGCGCCCTGCTGGGCGGCCCCCGACGGCGATCGCGGCGTGCCGAGGTGGCCCGGACGGATCCACTTTCCAGGGACGCGGAGTTGCGAGACCTGCCCGACAGGCCCCGCTCGGCGGCGCGCCTAATGAGATTCCTATGCTGGCGTGTCGGCCGCGTCTCGCGGCTGGGCTGAGGTGGACGCGCCGGTGGGTCAACAGTCGGTCACCGTGCCGCTTACCTCGAGAGCCGCAGCCGACGCGGCGGAGCGTGAGTCGCGACGGGCCGGTGGCCGGGCGCGCCGCACTCGGGGGTGCGAGAAGGCGCCGGCAGCCTGACGCCTGCCGAAGGTCGGCGCCCCCGCGCGATGGGGGTGGCGCCTTCGGCTCCCGCGCGCGCTGCCGTGAGAGGTCGGCGGAGATCTGGCGCGCCGGCGGTTTGATTCGGTGTGGGAGGGTCCGCTGTTCGTCTGCAGTCCGGTCGGCCTTCGGCCCCCTTCGGGGGACGGCCCTCGCTCACGGAGATCGGCCCTGCGGCGTTGGAGGGAGACGTGTGGCTGCGGTCCCGTCGAGCGTTCGGAGGGCGTGCGGGGCACCCGGTGCGCACGCGGCGGTCGCGCGGCTCGGTTCGCGCGGCGCTCGCCGGGGGGTGGGCGCCTTCGGCTCCCACGCGCGCTGCCCTGAGAGGTCCGCGGAGATCTGGGGCGGTGCCGGTTTGATTCGGCGTGGATGGGTCCGTGGTTCGTCTTCGGTCCGGTCGGCCTTTGGGCCGCTTCAGCCGATGGCCCTCGAATCGTGGGGGTCGGCCCCGTGACCCTCGGGGAGACTCTGTCTGCGGTCCCGTCGGGCTTTCGGGCCTGGTCAGAGGGTAGACCGGTGATCTTCGGAGCGAGAGCTGGTGAGGGGGCGAAGCCTGGCGGCCGACAGACGGGACACGAAGCGGCTGCGCGGGTCGTGCTCGTGATCGAAGGAGGAGGGTCCTATGGCACATCGGGGCGGACCGTGGCGGGTGGGTGGGTGTATGACGCCCGCTGCCCTGGCGGGCCAACAGCATGGACGGACATCGGGCGAGCAGGCGATCGCGGGTGATCGGATGCTTCGGCGCGTGGTCTACGCGTACCTCGTGAGCGTCGTGGTGGCTGGCGTGGTCGCGCTCGTCGGACTGCACGAAGGTCTCTGGTGAGCGCCATGAATGGGCGTCAGCGCCCCGCGATCCGTGACTGGCACCCACGAGTGGCGTTGACCCACCGCGTGTTCATCGTGGCTGGCCCGGCGGGCGTGGAGGTCCACTTGGACCACCGGATCTCGGCCACCCGCGGTCAGCACCGGGTCGTCGGCCCGGAGGGCCTGGTCGCGTGGATGGCCGATGCCGGCGATGTCCACGCCGCCTTCGACATCGCAGCGACCTGCCCGTGCCGGCGGAGCCGCCCTCAGCCGGGCGCGTCCGGCCAAGGAGAGCGACCGTGTCCGATCTAAATCGTGCGACGTTGTCCGGCCGGCTCACCGCCGACCCCGAGCTGAAATACCTCCCGAGCGGGGCCGCCGTCGCCAACCTGCGGCTCGCCTCGAACCGCAGGTATACGACGAACGGCGAGCGCCGGGAGGAGGTCCTGTTCGTGGACGTGGAGGTCTACGGTAAGGCCGGCGAGGCGCTCGCCCAGCACAAGGCCAAGGGCGACTTCCTGCTCGTCGACGGCCGTCTCCGCCAGCATACCTGGGAGCGGGACGGCCAGCGCCACTCGCGCCTCGCCATCGTGGCCGACCAGGTCAGCTTCGGGCCGAACACGAGGGGTGTCGCTGGCGCCACGCCACCTGCGGACGGCGAGGACAAGGAGGACCTACCCTTCTAACGGTCGGGCGCGTCTCGAGGTCACGCCCGCCCCAGGCTCCACGAAGTCTCACCCGGCCCGCCGCTTCTTCCCCGGCGCCGGCGTCCGGCGGCCCGCAGACACGAATGGCTCGCCCGCTCCCTTCTGGGAGCTCGTGCCCGGCGACATGCCGGCGCGAGCCGTTGACGAACCACGGCCTTGAGGAGGATACGAATGCCACGCATCTCCTCCCGAGCCGGCGGCCGGCGCTACCGCCGCGTCGCGGTGACGTACACGGTCGCCCGGGAGCACGGCCCCGCGACCGGCCCGACCCTCTCCAGCCCCGAGGCGGCGGCCGAGCTCGCCTGGGAGCTGGTGGCGGCCCACGACGACGATCGCGAACACTTCTGGGTGATCTTCCTGAACGCCCAGAACGGCTACACCGGGCACCACCTCGTCTCCACGGGGAGCCTGTCCGCCTCGATCGTCCATCCGCGCGAGGTGTTGGGCCCGGCGTTGCGCGAGGGCGCCGCCCACCTGATTCTTTGCCACAATCATCCGTCCGGCGAGCCAACCCCCTCGAAGGAGGACGTCCAGCTCACGCGGCAGCTCGTCGAGGGCGCGCGGCTCCTGGGGATTCGCCTCCACGACCATCTGATCGTCGGCAACGGGACGGGAAAGTGGGTGTCCCTGGCGCAGCGAGGACTCCTGTAGCCATGCTCCTCATCCTCGATCCGGTGCCGGCGCTGGCGGGAGATCTCCGGGCCCTGCCTTCGCCCTTGGTGGAGCCCCTGTTCGTCGAGGCGATCCGGTCGCTGCGGGGTCTCACGCATTCGGCCGAGGGGATGTGGGAGGCCTACCGCGAGGGCCGCTGCCTGCCGAGCGAGGTCCGGATGATCGAGCGTGCCCTGGTCCAGCGCTTCGCGGGCGAGCCCGAGTACGGGCGGCTGGTCAGCCTGGGACTGGCCCATACGGGGCGGGCGGACCTGTCGACCGTGGTGCTCACCGCCGCGGGCACCGGCGAGGAGGCCGGGGTGTTGCAAGCCTTCTGGCAGATCCTCGCGAGGAGTCAGAAGCGCGACCTGCGCCTGGTCACCTACGGCGGCACCCGCTGGGGGCTGCCCTTCCTGGTGCGGCGGAGCCTGCTCCTGGGGCTCGCGCCGTCGGTTCCGCTCCCCCTCGGCCGGCCCCGGCTCGAGGTCCACTTCGACGTCGACGCCGTGCTGGGCAACTGGGACGCGCGGCGCTCCCGGCCGCTCGAGTTGGCCGCGTGGCAGTACGCGCTCCCCGGACCCTGGGCCGGGGCGGACGACCCCGCGGGCGCGGACACGACGGCGGGGATCCGCGAGGCCGTGGCGGCGGGAGACCGGGACACCGCGCGGACCCTGGCCGAGGCCCGGCTCCGGGCCCTCGTCGAGCTCCACGCACGTCTGGCCGCGAGTTACCTGGGCGGAGTCGCGTAAGAAGAGCCCCGGGGATCGCGGTGGCCGGGGGCGACCCGCGCCCGGACTGGATGTCCACGCGGGCGGGTTGCCTGGCCCTGCCGGCTCCAGCCGGTCGAGCCGGTTTGAGCCTTCACGACTGGCACGCCCGCGCCCACTCCTGCGTGAAGCCCGATCGTGACGCGTCGGGACTGGCCTTAGCTGGTCCGGCGCCTGGAGGCCTGCAGCCGATGACCGATCCCCACCCTCTCATCCGCGAGGCCCAGGACAGGGCGGAGCGCCTCTGCGCGCTCGCCGTGGACCAGACCCCCGCCGCCTACCAGAGCTTCATCACCCTGATCGAGCAGCGGCGGAAGGTCGGTGGGAGCCGCCAGGCCCCCGTCTTCGCCACGGTCCGGCAGCCCTACCTGAGCGTGGACGGGCGGGTGAAGTGGGCGCGCGACGAGCACCTCGGGGCCGGCCAGCGCTTCGACGTCCGAACCGAGTTCGTCGTCGAACCGACGAGCGGCCAGCTCCTGGCCCGCGCCACCCTCACCAGCGAGATCTACGGCACGGTCGTGGCCCACGCCCGTGTGTTCCTCGGGGGCGACGGCGTCAACGAATCGAACCCCCTGGAGACCGGCGAGACGTCGGCCGTGGGCCGCGCGCTCGGGATGTGGGGCTTTGGCTGCTACGGCACCGGGATCGCCTCGGCCGACGAGGTGCTCCGGGTCGCCGACCGGCCGGAGTCGAACGCGACCGCGGCGAGTCGGCCGGACCGTAGCGGGCCCGGCCCTGCGCCGCCGCCCGTCATCCCGCCCGGCCGGGTCCCGGATGAGGCCACCGAGGCCGAGCTCATCCGTCTCGGCCAGGCGCTCGGGCTCCGGCCGGGCGAGCTGGCCCTGCGGCGCGCCCAGGCGCCCTCCGACGCCGACGCGATGACCGCGCTCCGCGCCGAGGTGGCCGCGCGCGTCCGGACGGACGAGACCACACGAGAGGCGCTGCTTGCGCTCGCCGCGGGCCTCGGGGTCGAGGCCGGGGCGTATCGCCGATACCTGGTGGCCCGGTACCCGATCGCCAACAGCGAGACTCCCGAGCGCGCGCTGAGCGACGCCCACTTCCACGAGGAGCGCGAGCGATTCGTCCGCCGCTACCAGGACGCCAGCATCGCGCTGGGGTTCCAAGAGCAGTGTGTGCGTTTCGCCTGAGGCCCGACAGCCTGACCGGGCGCGGGGACGATGAGGATGACCCGCGCGAGCCGCATCGACCCAAGGAGGACGCACTGAATGAGTCACGTGGCGACGATCACGCTGGAGTTCAAGGACCGCCAGGCGCTGGCCGACGCGGCCGCCGCCTGCGGCCTCGCACTCGGGGAGGAGACGGTGACCTTCTTCGATGGCACCCGCGTCTCGGGGATCGCGATCCGGCTGCCGGGGTGGCAGTACCCGGCCGTGGTCGATGCGCAGGGCCGGCTCTTCTACGACCACTACGAGGGGCGGTGGGGCGACCTCGCCCACCTCCACCGCTTCCGACAGGCCTACGGGGAGGCCGCCACCCGCCGGTTCGCCCACGCCCAGGGCTTCCGCGTCACCCGCACCGTCCAGGCCGACGGCACCGTCCGCCTGGCGCTCGGCCGGTAACCCGCCATGAGCGCCCCGGCGATCGTCGTGACGATCGGCCCGACGGGCGAGGTCACGGTCAGTGTGGAGGGCGTGGCCGGTCCCGGCTGCCAAGCTCTCACGCGGCCCCTGGAGGCGGCCCTTGGGGTGACGCGCCAGCACACGCGGACCCCGGAGTACTACCGGACGGCCACCCCGAGCGCGGGCCATGTTCGTCTGGATTCGGCCTGACGGCACCCTTCACCTCGTCTACGACGACGCCGTGCGGGGGCTGCTCGCGTTCGGGCGGGCGACGATCCACCGCGCGTCCCACGTGGAGCCCACGCCCGAGGGTCGATGGACGGCCGACCTCGGCCCGATGGCCGGGCCCCGGCTCGGGTCCTTCGAGACCCGGGCCGCCGCCCTCGAGGCGGAGCAGACGTGGCTGGTCCACTACTTCACGGGCCAACACCCCCAGGAAGGAGCATGATCGTGCCTCCCGAGTCGCTGACTCCCGTAACGGTGCGGACTCCCGCACCGCCCGAGGCTCGCGCCCATGCGCGACTCCACGCCTCCCTGGCAGCCTTGCCCGGACTCCTGGCCGAGGCGGAGATCGCGGAAGCGCACGCCGAGGCCCGCGATCGTCGCTCGGGGGCCCTCGTCGCCTACAGCTTCGTCACGATCCACCGGACACTGGCCCGGCACGTCGCCGAAGCCGTCCGCGCCGCGCTGGCCCGCCTCGAGATCGAGGTCAGCCCCGGCGGACGCGGTGAGGAGGCGCGCGCGAGCGGTCACGAGGATTCGCCCGCTCCGAGGACGCCCATGGACCCGGTCGCGCCGACGGGCCGCAATGACAGCCCCGGCCAGTACCTGTGAGGCGCATACGCCGCAGGCGATGGCGCGGCGAGATCGACCGGCGGCGCACGTCAGCGGATGAGACCGGGGCTACCGGCGAGGCCGGTGCGATGACGCGGCTCAGCAGGGACGAGCTCCACGCCGGCTTCGTCTGGAATGGCTTCGACTATGCCCTGCAGGTCTGGGTCGTCGACGGCATCGGGCAGGCCTGCGGCCACCCACCGACGATGGCGCGCGGCGGCCCCTGCTGCAACGCGTTCGTCCTGGCCGGCCGCCGGATCGACGAGCTTCCCGGGGCGGAACGCCGCGGCCGTGCTCCAAACCGTGGCGCGTCGCGAGTGACCGATCCCGACGCGCGCCCCACCGAGGTCTGAGCGGATCCCCACCCCGCGGCGTGCGGCGTCAGGCCGGCGCGCCCCTTCCCCCTCACCACGTGGAGGCATCATGCTCACCCCGTTTGCCGAGCACCTGCGGGACTACCTGCGGGCCGGCTATCCCGCCCTCGCTGTCGCCACCCACGAGGAGGAGCGCCTGCTGGGGGACCTCCGGACCCTCCGGGTCGCCGGCTGGGGCGTGGTGGCGTGGACGATGGCGCGCGGCTGGGTCGACGCCGACGGCAAGGTCCTGAACCAGGGCCAGGGCGACCCCCTCCGGGCCGTGCAGGCGCTGGCGACCGTGCCCGAGAAGACGGTGGCCGTCTTCTTCGACCTGCACCCCTACCTGGCCCAGCTCCCGGAGCTGGTCCGCGCCGTGCGGGACGCGTTCCCGGCCGCGAAGGCCACGCAGCGTCCGCTCCTCCTCTGCTCGCCCGAGGCGACGTGGCCCGTCGAGTGGGAGAAGGACGTCGCGCCCCTCGACTACCCGTTGCCGTCGCGAGAGGCCCTCCGCGGGCTCCTCGACGAGCTCCTCGGCCCGGCGAAGGTCACGTTGCCGGACGCCGTGCGGGACGCCATGCTCGAGGCCGCCCGCGGGCTCACCTGGAACGAGGCCGAGAACGCCTTCGCCCTGGCCCTCATGCGGGATCGGGCTCGAGTGGCGGCGATGCCGGCGACCGTCCAGCACGAGAAGACGGCGCTCGTTCGGACGTCGGGGCTCCTCGACCTCCTCAGCCCGGCCGAGACGCTCGACGCGGTCGGCGGGCTCGCGCCCCTCAAGGCCTGGATCGCCGGGCAGGGCGCCCTCCTCGCTCGGGCCGCCGAGGCGCTCGCGTGGGGCTTCGCCGCGCGCGATCTCCCGAAGGGGGTCCTCCTGCTGGGTGTCCCGGGCACGGGCAAGAGCCTCCTGGCCCGCGCGATCGCCGGGAGCTGGGGGCTCCCGCTCCTCCGGCTCGAGATGGCCCGCATCCTCGGCAGCCTCGTCGGCCAGTCCGAGGCGCGGACCCACGGCGCCCTGCGGCTCGCGGAGGCGATGGCGCCGTGCGTGCTCCACGTCGACGAGATCGAGAAGACCCTGGCGGGCGCGGGGGCGGGGCATCTCGACTCGGGCGTGAGCAGCCGGGTCGTCGGGAGCCTCCTCACCTGGCTCCAGGAGCGCGGGCTCGGCCGAGACGGCGTCCCCGCGCCCGTCTTCGTGGTCGCCACCGCGAATCGGGTCGAGGCGCTCCCCCCGGAGCTGTTCCGGCCCGGGCGCTTCGACCAGGTCTTCTTCCTCGACCTCCCGGATCTGGCCGAGCGCGCGGCGATCCTCGAGATCCACCTTCGAATCCGACGGTAGACGATGCCCGAGGCGGCCATCGAGGCCGTCGCCGCGCGGACCGACGGCTACAGCGCGGCCGAGCTCGAGCAGGTCGTCAAGGCGGCCTGTCTCCGCGCCTTCGAGGAAAGCGGTCGCCCGATGCAGCCCGCCGACCTCGAGGCGGCGCGCGCGAGCGTCACGCCCTTGGCCGAGAGCCGCGCGGAGGACATCGCCGCGATCCGCACGTGGGCGCGGACGCGGGCCCAGCGGGCCAACGGCCCGGCGACCGCCGCAGACCCCGGGACCGCCCGCCGGCGGCTCGCCGAGTAGGCGCCCCAGCCCCGATAACCGGAGGAGGGAATCCACCCATGTCCGATCCGCTCGCCACCGGAATCCTCCTGAAGCTCGACGTCACCGTCTGGACCGGGAGCGCGGCCCTGAGCGCCCCCGACCTCGGGCTCGACCCCGGCACGGTCGCCGCCCACTACACCCTCGGGCGGAAGCGCCTCGTCCCCAAGGCCGCGCTCGACCCGATCGCCACGATCGTGCGGCAGGCCCGCTATGCGCTGGACGGGCTCAGCCACGCGCTGCCGGACGGAAGCCGCTTCGTCCTGGAGGCGGCCGCGCCGGAGGTCGAGGCCCAGCTCACCCACGCACGCGGGCGCTTCGGCGCCGCCGTCGAGCGCTTCCTCGCGGCCTATCCCCGCTGGCGGGCCGAGATGGCGGCTGAGTGGGACACCGCCGCCCGCGCCGCCTGGCAAACGGCGGGCCACCCCGGTGAGGCCACGCCCTTCGTCGCGGCGTTCCTCGCACGCGTCCAGGCCGCCTACCCCGCGGCCGAGGCGCTCCGCCGGAAGTTCGACCTTTTTTGGTGGACTACACGCTCCGCCTGGCCGGCACCGAGCGCGTCGAGCTGGCCGGCCTCGCCCAGGCCGAGCGGGCCCGCCGCGCGGCCGACGCGGCCTACCGCGCCGAGGTCGAGGCCCGGATCGCGGACGCGCTCGAGCGGAGCCTCGCCGGCTTCCGCGCCCAGGTCGCCGAGGCGTGTCAAGTCGTCCTCACGCACCTCCGGTCCGGCCACCCGGTGCGGGAGGGCGCCCTCGAGCGCCTTCGGCGGACCATCCGCCGGTTTCGGACCCTCAATGTGGTTGAGGACGACGGGCTCGCACAACAGCTCGCCGCCTTCGAGGCCGCGTGCCTGGACGGCCTCGACGCCGCGGCCGTGAGCCAGGCGGCCGACCTGCGGGCGACGCTCACCGCCGGCCTCCAGAGCGTGGTCGACGCCGCGACCGCCGAGCTGCCCCGGAGCGGCCTCACGGGCCGCGCCCTCCGGCGCTTCGACGTCGAGCCCGACGCCGAGCTCGAGGCCGGCGGGCTTGCCCCGGCCACCGCCGCGCCCGAGTCCCCCGCGGCGGCGTGACCGCCGATCCGCGCACCCCGCCTCCACCGAGCCGTATGGGAGTCCGGACCCTGGACGAGACGCTCGCGGCGCTGCACCCGGCCCAGCGCGCCGCGGTCACGCACCCGGCCCGGCCCCTGCTCCTCGCCTGTGGCCCCGGGAGTGGCAAGACGCGGATCCTCACCCACCGGATCCAGTGGCTCCTCGAGCACGAGGGGTTCGCCGCGGCCGAGATCCTGGCCCTCACGTTCTCGCGGGCGGCCGCGGACGAGCTGCGCGGCCGACTCGCGCGGGCGCTGGGCCCGCGGGCCCGGGGCCTGTGGGCCGGCACGTTCCACGGGTTCGGCGCCTGGCTCCTCCGCCGGCATGCCGCCGCGGTGGGCCGGACCACGGCCTTCACCATCCTGGACCGTGAGGATACCCGCCGGGTGATCGCCCGCCTCGTCGACGAACTCGGCCTCGAGGGCGATCTCCCCACGTGGACCGAGGCCGTGGAACGGGCGAAGGCCGACCCGATGCCGTCGGCGGGCGATTCCCCCGCGCCACGTCTCAGACCGCTGGCGAGGCTCGTGGCCGCCTACGAGACGCGATGCCGGGCGGCGAATGGGTTCGACTTCGCCGACCTGCTGGCGTCGCCGTTGGCCCTCTTCCACCAGGACCCCGTCGTCGGCGAGCGGCTGCGCCGGCGCTTCCGTGCCGTGCTCGTCGACGAGGCGCAGGACCTCTGCGCCCTCCAGCACGCACTCGTCGAGGCCCTCGCGGCGCCGGACGGCGCGGTCACGATGGCGGGCGATGATGACCAGGCGATCTACGGCTGGCGGGGCGCGGACCTGACGCGCCTCCACGCCTTCGAGCGCACCTACCCGAGGGGCACGGTACTGGCCGTCGGCCGAAACTACCGGTCCACGCCCCAGATCGTGACGACGGCGGCCCGGCTGATCGCACACAACCGAGCCCGGCGGCCGAAGCCGCTCGCGGCGGTGCGGCCCGCCGGGCCGGTGCCGACCGTCCTGACGTGGCCCGATGACCGCGCCGAGGCTGAAGGGCTCGCCGCCCGCTGCCCGGACTGGCTCCGCACCAGCGCGCCCCCGATCGCCATCCTCGCGCGGGTGACCGCGTGCCTGGCGCCGATCGCCCGGGCCTGCGCGGCGCGGGGGCTGACCGTGCGGGTCCTCGCCGAACGTCCGCTGGCCGAGCGCGCGGCCGTCCGCAACGTGCTGGCCGTCTGTCGCGTGCTCGTCAACCCGCTCGACTGGCCGGCGTGGGAGCGCGTGCTCCGCGTCGGTCGCTCGGGTGTGGGCGCCCGGACACTCGCGACGCTCCGTGCGCGGGTCCAGGCCATTGGTGTCGTCGCGGCGCTCCAGGAGGTTGCGCACCGCCGTCGGGGGCTGGCCGTCTGGCTGGAGCGCCTCCAGGGCTGGCGCGCCACCCCTCCACCGGTCACGACCCTGCTCGAGATCGTGGTCGCGGAGATCCCTGGTCACCGGCCGGACGCGACGGCGGAGCCCCCTGACGAGGAGCGAGACCGCCGAGCCGAGGACGTCGCGACGCTGCTCGCCCTGGCGCGTCACTGGGAAGCCGAGACGAGCGGGGGTCTCGCCGAGTTCCTCGACACCGTGGTGCTCACCGAGGAGGAGGCGCCCACCTCGGCGGCCGCGGACGTGCTCGGCCTCACGCTCCACGCGGCCAAGGGCCTCGAGTTCGACACCGTGGTCATCGTCGGGGTCGAGGAGGGCCTGCTGCCGCACTACCGCCACACGATTCCCGAGGCGCTGGTCGAGGAGCGGCGCCTCTGCTACGTCGGCATGACCCGGGCGCGCCAGCGCCTGGTGTGCTCCGTGGCCCGGATGCGCCGGCTCTGGGGCGA
>Ga0318494_10000862_pt1 | contig 11355 bp, 6 predicted proteins | sample GRESIP108b1f24_FD_203293 | JGI IMG/M metagenome (GOLD analysis project Ga0318494, IMG submission 203293) | Tropical soil microbial communities from Luquillo Experimental Forest, Puerto Rico - GRE.SIPMG.108b1f24 | ecosystem: Environmental > Terrestrial > Soil > Tropical forest > Bulk soil... | reverse complement strand
TCGGCACCAGGATGACGAGCGGGATGCTGAAGCTCTGGAACCAGCCCACCAGCAGCACGTAGATGAGCACCACCACCGCCGCGAAGGCGAGGCCGAGGTCCCGGAAGACCTCGAGCGTGATGTGCCACTCGCCGTCCCACTTGAGGGAGGGCCGCTCGGTCTGGTCCGGGTGCGCGAGGCCGAGTCGCGGCACCACCTCGCCGCCCTGGCTGCGCAGCGCGTCGAGCTTCTCGTTCAGCGCGAGCAGCGCGTACACCGGGCTCTCGACGGTGCCGGCCACGTCGGCGAAGACGTACGTCACCGGCATCAGGTTCTCGTGGTGGACGTCGGCCTCCTCGCGGCCCCGACGGACCTGGACGAGCTCCGACAGAGGCACCGCCCCGCGCTGTCCAGGGACCGTGAGCTGCAGGACCTGGTCGAGCCGCGCGCGCTGTGCGGGGGGGAGCTGCAGCACGACCGGCACCTGCTGCGCGCCGCGCCCGGCGTGGAACGTGCCGAGAGGCGCCCCCTGGCCGGCGGCGGCCAGCGTCTGCACCACGGCCGACGCCGTGACGCCGTGGAGCGCCGCCTTCTCGCGATCCACGACCAGCGAGATCTTGGGCGAGGTGGGGTTCAGGGTCGAGTCGATGTCGACCACGCCGTCGGTGGTTCGAAAGGCCTCGAGGACCTGACGCGACAGCCGCTCGCGCTCCTCTGCCGTCGGGCCGTACACCTGGGCGACGAGCGTGTCGAGGACGGGTGGGCCCGGGGGGATCTCCACCAGCTTGAGGCGCGCCCCGGCAGGCTTCGCGAGCGCCTCCAGCGCCGGCCGCACCCGCATCACGATGGCGTGGCTCTTCGCCTTGCGATCGCCCTTCGGCTGCAGGTTGACCTGGAGATCGATCTGCTCCGGCGCGTCGCGGAAGAAGCTGTGGCGCACCATGCCCACGAAGGTGAAGGGCGCCGCGACCCCCGAGTACACCTCGACGTCGCGCACCTCCGGCTCCTGCAGCACCCGCCTCGCCAGGTCCTGCCCCAGCGCCAGCGCGTCCTCGCGCGGCGTCCCGGCCGGCAGGTCGAGCTGCACCTGGAACTCACTCTTGTTGTCGAACGGGAGCATCTTGACCTTGACCGCCCCGAACGCGACCAGCGAGCCGGCGCCGAGGAGCAGGATCGCCATCCCTCCGAAGAAGCCCCACCGCGCGAGCTTCGAGCCGAGCAGGAGCCGCGTCACCTTGCGGGGAGCGCGCGCCGTCCAGGTCTCGGGGGCCGACTCCGGGACCGCCTCAGGGTGGGCGACCGGCTCGGCCACGTCGCGATCGGGATCGGCCGGGTGCAGGCCCGTCTCGTCGACGTCGGGGAGGTGCGCCTCCTTGCGGAAGACCCTCAGCGCCGCCCACGGGCTCACGATGAACGCGATGACGAGCGAGAACAGCATCGCCACGCTGGCGCCGACGGGGATCGGGCGCATGTACGGGCCCATGAGCCCGCGCACGAACGCCATGGGCAGGATGGCGGCGATGACGGCGAAGGTGGCGAGGATGGTCGGGTTGCCCACCTCGTCCACCGCCTCGACGACCGTCCGCGCGAAGCTCTTCTTCGGGCCGGGCAGGTGGATGTGCCGGTGCACGTTCTCCACCACCACGATCGCGTCGTCTACCAGGATGCCGATCGAGAAGATGAGGGCGAAGAGCGTGACGCGGTTGAGGGTGTAGCCGAACAGGTAGGTGAGGAGCAGGGTCAGCGCCAGCGTCACCGGCACCGCGATGGCGACCACCACCGCCGAGCGCCAGCCCATGGCCAGCAGGATGAGCGCGATGACGGAGAGCGTCGCGATGAGGAGGTGCTCGATGAGCTCGTTCGACTTCTCGTGCGCCGTCTCGCCGTAGTTGCGTGTCACGGTCGCCTGGACGGAGGAGGGGATGAGCCGCCCGCGCAGCGCCTCCACCTTGGCCATGACCCGCTCGGCGAGCTCGGTGGCGTTGGTGCCGGCGCGCTTGGAGACGGCGATGGAGACGGCCTGCTCGAAGCCCTGCGCGCCCTTCGTCGCCATGAGCGCGATCGCCGGCTCGGGTTCGGGGCCGTCGCTGACCCTGGCCACGTCCTCGAGGTAGATGGGGCGATCGCCGCGCACCGCCACCACGACGCGCCGGAGCTCGGCCGCCGAGAGGGCGTATCCCTGGGCCTCCAGGGCGACCCGCTGGTTGGCGTCGACGAGCGCGCCGGCGGGGAGCTGCGCCTGGGCCGCGCGCAGCGCGGGGTCGAGCTCGGCGAGCGAGACGCGCAGGCTGCGCAGCTTCTCTGGATCGGGCTCGATGCGCACCTGGCGCCTCGCCCCGCCCAGCACCTGCACCTGCGCCGTGAGCGGCACGCCGGACAGCTCGCGCGCGGCCTCCTCGGCGATCTTGCGCAGCTCCCCGGCGGGGAGCGGCGGGCCGTGCAGCGTCACCGTGAGGAAGGGGACGTCGTCGATGGTGAGGAGCCGGACGACGGGCTGCAGGGCTCCTGCGGGCAGGAGCTCCGGGTGCGCCCCCAGCTCCTGGTGCACCTTGGAGAGGCTCGGCACGAGCGGCTCGTTCACCTTGAAGCGGACGGTGAGGAGCGCCGCGCCGGGGCGGCTCGTGCTGTACAGGTACTCCACGCCGGGGATGCCCCACAGCCGCCGCTCGAGCGGCGTCGTGAGCTGGGCCTCCACCTCCTTCGGCGTCGAGCCCGGCATGGGCACGATCACGTCCACCATCGGGACGACGATCTGCGGCTCCTCCTCGCGCGGGGTGAGCGCCACCGCCGCCAGGCCGAGGAGGATCGAGGCGAGCACGACGAGCGGCGTGAGCTTGCTCCGCAGGAACCCCTTGGCCAAGCGGCCAGCCAGACCGAGTCGCACCTCGTCACGGTCCACGGATCACCTCCACCACCTGCCCGTCGCGAAGCGCTCCGGGGGCGTCGATGACGGCCTCACCGGGCTTGAGCCCTGCCCGCACCGGGTACCGATCGCCGGCGGACTCGCCGAGCGAGATCCAGCGCAGGAGCGCACGTCCCTGATCGGCCACGAATACGCCGGTGAGATCTCCGCGCTCGACCACCGCGGTCCTCGGCACCCAGGCCTGCGCCGGCGCCGCCGGCGCGCCCGGCACCTCGAGGCGCGCGAAGGTCCCGCTGCGGACCCCCTCGCCTCCCGCCACGACGCGCGCCCGGAGGAAGCGGCGGTGCGAGAGCGGATCGCCGCCCGGGGTGAGGGCGGTCACCTCGGCCTGGCCCCGGCGGTCGCCGGCCACGAACCGCAGCCGCTGGCCGAGCCGTAGCCCGCGCGCCTCGTCCTCGGACACGCTCGCCTGCACCTCGAGGCCCGCGCCCTGCACCTCGAGCAGCGGCTGGCCGGGGCCGACGAGGTCGCCCGCGCTCACGCGCTTCGCCTGGATGGTCCCGTCGAACGGGGCGCGCAGCTCGGTGTAGGCGAGGCTCGCCCTGGCGCCCGCCACCGCCGCCTGCGCCTGCGCCCGCTGCGCCTCGGCCACCTCGAGCTCGCTCGGCGTGGACGCGTCCTGCGCGAGGAGCACGCGGATGCGGCGCTCGTGCGCGGCGGCGCTGGCGAGCCCGGTCTCGGCGGCGGCGAGCTGGGCGCGCACGTCGTCGCCGGAGAGCCGGATGAGGAGGTCGCCCTTCTTCACGTGCGCGCCTTCCTCCACCGCCACCGCCCGGACGGTGGCGGAGAGGCGGGTGGACAGCGCCGCGCTCTGGGAGGAGGCGAGGCTCGCCGCGACCCAGCCCGCCGCCTCGCCCGGCGCGACGTCGACGAGCTTTACCTTGGCCGGGGGCGGAGACGCCGCGCCCGCGGGCCCCTCGGCGGCGGCGACGGCGAGGCCGCCGCCGAGCATCGCCGCTAGGGCGGCCGTCGCGAGGATGAGATGAAGGAAAGCGTTTCGGATCATGACTTCACTCCTTCGATGGGCTGGCCCAACGCGAGCTGGAGCTGCGCGCGAGCGAGCCGGGCCTGGTGCTGGCTCCCGAGGAGCAGCGAGCGCGCGCCGGCGAGCCCTGCCTCCGCGTCGAGCACGTCGGTGAGAGGGAGCAAGCCCTGGCGGTGACGCGCCTCGCGCAGCCTGCGGGCGGCCTCGGAGGCGGCCACCGCCTCGCGCGCCGACCCGACGCGGACGTCGGCCGTCTCGACCGCGCGCCGCGCCTCGTCCACCTCGCGCCGCGCCTGGCGCTCCTGCCAGGCGGCGGCGGAGTGGGCTGCCGCCGCGCGCGCTTCCGCGGCGCGCGTACCGTCGAGCGCGCCGAGCGAGAGCTGCCAGCGCGCCACGAGGAGGCCCTGGAACCAGGTCGCGCCCTGGTCGATGGACGAGCGCAGGGTCTCGACGCCGGCCTGGGCGAAGACCTCGGGGAGCAAGGATCCGCGGGCCGCCGTGCGCGCCTCGTCCGCGGCGGTGGCGCGCAGGCGCGCCGCGACGAGGTCGGACCGCTCCGAGGCATCGAACCTCTCCCCCACCGGGGGAGAGGAAAAGGGAGAGGGGGCCGCACCGCCGCCGGGCGCGCCGGTCGGCGCGCGCTCCACCGGCGTCGAGAGCTCGGCATCCGCCACCTCGTCGCCGGCGAGGAGCACCAGCGCCGAGCGGGCCGAGGCTACCCGCTGCCGCGCCGTCGCGCGGTCGGCCTCCGCCTGCGCCCGGAAGGCGGTGGCGCGCGCCAGGTCGGCCTCGAGCGCGAGGCCCTGCTGGTTGCGGGAACGGACGAAGCGCTCGGTCTCGATCGCGTGCTGGAGCGCGTCTTCGGCGAAGCGCAGCCCCTGATCCGCCACCTGCGCCCCGAAGTAGGCGTCGACGACCCTCAGCGCGATCTCGTCGCGGCGCCGCTCCTGGGAGCGCGCTTCCGCGCCGGCTTGCGCCTCGGCGGCGCGCCGCCCGGCGGTGATCCGGCCGCCCACGTAGATGGGCTGCACGACCGACGCGCCGAGCCCGACCCCGCCCACCGGGTCGGGCGCGTTGAGGCGGGCGGGCGTGAAGTCGGCCTCGGTGATCTTCTGCTCGTTGAGCTTGATGCCGAACGCCATCATCGGCTCGTCGGTGACGATGCCCTTGGCGGAGAAGGAGAGGGTCGGAAGCCGCGCGTCGCGCGCCGCCGCCGCGTCCTCACGCGCCGCGCGGACCAGGTCCTCGCCTGCCGCGAGACCCGGGTTGCGGGCCCACGCCCCGCGGATGGCGTCCTCGAGGCTCAGCGGCGCCGCGTGTGCGCCCACCGGGGTGAGGGCGAACCCGAGCGCGGCGACCGTGCCGATCACGTCCCATCTCATCCGCATCTTCCGTGGTTCAGAATGCACGTCCATCGGAGCCAAGCTGGGCTGCCACGATTCGTCGCAAGTCGCGGTCCACGCCGCGCGAATCCATCCGCGTCGGCCTGGCTCTCACTCTGGTGTCGCGTCGTCGCCTCGCGGACCGAAGGGCTCGGAGCTCGCGTCGGACTTGCAGTCCGACCCACAACGAGAGCGGATCGGCTTGGTGCGCGCTCCCCGAAAGCGGCAAGACGTGAGGTGGCCCGCCTGCGACGTGTTGTCGCAAGGTGATGCGCGCCGTTTCAGGAAAGGAGCCGCGAGCGCACGCCGAAATCCAGTCGTGCCAGGGGTTTCCGTCCCGGCACATCACCCGCAATGAGCCCTCGGTCGGCCGATCTCTGACGGGGGGCTCCGTCTTGCTGACTCCGGAGCATTTCGGAAACATGGAGCGGAATGCAGAAGGTCGTCGTGAGCGAGCCTGTCCGTGACGTCGCGTTCGCGGCGGTGAGCGCCGCGTTCGGCTCGCTCGGACGCGTCTGCATGGCGCTCGACGCCGAGTTCCGGGTTCGCCACGTCTCGAGCGAGCTGGACGTGCTGCTCGGGGCGGGCGCCGCCCAGCGGATCAGCGGCGAGCCCATCGAGACGGTGCTCGGGCCGGAGCTGTTCGCGCCAGGCAGCTCGCTGCGGCAGGCGCTGGCCGCCGGCGAGAAGCGCGAGGGCTGGCGGGCCCTCCTGCACGCCGGGAACGGCTCGACGAGGCTACTCTCCATCACCGCGGCGCCGCTACGGCACGATCTGCACGGAGTGTGCGATCCGCGCGCGGTCTATCTGCTCGTGCTGAGGCCGGCCGAGGACGACCCGGCCTGCGCCGGCAGCCGCGAGCCCATCGCCGGGCCCGGCCTCGTCTGCCGATCGCAGGCGATGGCGCGCATCTTCCGCTTCGTCGAGACGCTGCAGCACAGCGAGTCGACCATCCTCATCACCGGCGAGAGCGGGACAGGCAAGGAAGTGATGGCGCGGACCCTCCACGCCCACTCTCCGCGCAAGAGCGGCCCTTTCGTGGCCCTGAACGCGGCGGCGCTGCCGGCGGACCTGCTCGAGAGCGAGCTGTTCGGGCACGTGCGGGGTGCCTTCACCGGCGCGGTCCGGGACCGATCCGGCCGCTTCGAGCTGGCGAACGAGGGGACGCTGTTCCTGGACGAGGTGGGGGACGTGCCGCTGCACCTGCAGGTGAAGCTGCTGCGGGTGTTGCAGGAGCGCACCTACGAACGGGTCGGCGATGGGGCGACGCGCCAGACGAACGCGCGGATCATCGCGGCCACCAACCGCGACCTGCGCCGGGCGGTGGCGGAGGGGCGCTTCCGCGAGGATCTCTATTACCGCCTGAGGGTCTTCCCGATCGAGCTGCCGCCCCTGCGCGCTCGGCGCGAGGACATCGAGCCGATCGCGACCTACCTGCTCGGGCGGGTCGGGGCCCGCACCGGGCGCGCGCTCCGTTTCTCGCCCGAGACGCTGCGCGCGCTCATGTCCTACGACTGGCCTGGCAACGTCCGGGAACTCGAGAACGCCCTCGAGTTCGCCGCCACCGTGTGCCTCGGCCAGACGCTCCAGCCCGAGGACCTGCCGCCCGAGGTTGTCGCGCCGCCGGAGCGGGGGGCGCCGGCGCCGGAGCCGGCAGCCGCGCCGTCGAGGCTCGACGCCGGGCCCGCCGCGTTAGACGACGATCGCGTCTCCTTGCAGCGGGCGCTCGAGGCGCACCGCTGGAACCGGCTCGAGACCGCCCGCGCGCTCGGGGTGAGCCGGAGCACGCTCTGGCGGCGCATGCGGACCGCCGGGCTGGAGTGAAATGCCCGAGGGAACCGGAGCGCGGGCTTCTCCTCGATGCCGGAGGAAAGCCATGCGCTCGGTCGCCGCGCTCGCGGCTGCAATCGCCGTGCTGGCCTCCGCCGCGCCCGCGGCGGCGCTCGCGGCCGGCGGCGGCTGCGTCGCCTGTCACGGCGATCCCCGCAAGATGAAGGAGATGGGGTTCCCTCACTTCGCGGTCACGCCGCAGGAGGTGGAGGCCCAGACGAGAATGGCGGCCGATTGCGCCCAGTGCCACCTGGGCGATCCCGGGGCGGCCACGAAGGAGGAGGCACACCGCGGGCTGGCGCGACTCCAGATCGTGAAGAAGAAGGCGCTCGCCGCCGACGTGACCACGCCGCGGAAATACCCTCTCCAGTATGGGACGAACCCGGCGAACAAGCTCTTCGTCGCGGCGGAGCGGGGCGGCAAGATGACCCGCGACGACTCGGCGGTCGCGATCCAGTGGCACGACAAGCGGGCCGACACGCTCACCCAGAACTTCGACACGCTCCGCAGGACATGCGGCGCCTGCCACCCGCGGGAGCTCGAGGAGTTCGAGAAGAGCGCGATGGGCACGAACGCGAAGCAGAGTCAGTACAAGGGCTTCACCGAGCGCCGGCGAGGCCCGCACAACTGCGGCCCGTGGTTCGAGGGCAACTACGAGGCGATCCAGGCGAACACGGCGGTGCCGATCTCGGCCGAGAGCCACCGGATCAACCAGCGGGCCTGCAACACCTGCCACGTCGGGTGTCTCGACTGCCACTTCGACCCGCGCCCCAGCGATCCGCGCGACCGGACTGCCGGCCCCCACACCTTCGCGAGGACGCCGCCGTCGCTGGCCTGCTACGGCAACGGCCGCGGCAGCGTCTGCCACGCGGGACCAGAGGACCGGCGGCGCGGCGCCGGCTACTACGGAGGCCCGTTCTCGTTTCCGGAGGGCAACGCGCCGGACGTGCACGTCGCGGCCAACGTGGGATGCCTCGACTGCCACGAGAGCACGAGGACGAACCCGAAGCTGGGTCACGGCACCGTGGTGCGACAGGCCGAGGGCTCCTGCGTCCAGTGCCACGCGCCGGCCGTCGCCCGGCACGCCGCCTCGCTCCACCGGAGCGTGACCTGCGAGGCGTGTCACATCCAGCGGGTGGCCGGATACCAGGGGACGTACTGGGGCCCCGGCGACATCGCCGGCGCCGCGACGCCCTTCTTCAAGTTCAAGGCCTATTACGGCGTCATGCCGGAGCCGATCCTGCTGAAGGATCAGCGGGGGCGCTGGATCCCGGTGAAGCCGTATCCCATGGCGGCAATGAACCAGAAGGCGGCGCCGTTCGAGCGCGGCCTGCACTGGAGGTACCCGGCGGCGCTGCCGGACAGCCAGCGCACCGACGACGCCTGGGCGTATACCGGACTGCACGAGGGCCTGCCGAGCAACGTCAAAGCCCTCACCTGGATCCAGCTCGACAAGCTGTCGCACAAGCTCGGCAAGGCGCGCGACTGCGACTCCTGCCACTGCGATCGCGCGACCGGCGCGCAGATCCAGAAGGTGACGTGGGACTACGAAGATCCCGGCGCCGAGCCCTTCTCCGGCGAGCACACGGTCGTTGCGTCGCGCACGGGCCTCCGGATCGAAGGCATCAAGGCCCGCGAACCCATCGTCGCGGAGAAGGGTTACCAGGTCTCGGCGTTCGCGCCGTGGGTGTACCTCGACGTCTGGGAAGTCCCCGGCGACTTCTCTGTCCCCGTGCCGAGGGACGCGAAGGCGTACGACGAGGCGAAGCTCGACCTCCGCCGCGCGCGCGCGATGAACGTCGTCCACTGATCCGCGTTTCCCGCTCGTCTTAACCCGTCGAAGGGCGAACGCGACGGTACGTCGCGTTTCGGGGAACATCGTGTAACGGCCGCGAAACAGAACGTCTCGGGCCGCATCCCGACGAAGAGTCGAACCACCTGATCTCGCTCGCAAAGCGACGGGCACGCCGCCTGCACCTTTGTGTGACGCGGGCCGCAGGCCCCCATCACCGAACGACGAGAGGACACCGGATGCGTAAAGCCCTTCGAGCACTGATGGCAGGCGTGGCGGCGGTTAGCTTGGCGCTCCCCTTCTACGCGCCGGCCGAGGAACAGAACGCCCAGAACAAGGACCAGGACGTCCAGAAGAAGGTGGACGAGCTCGCCAAGCAGGTCGAGGCGCTGAAGAAGCAGGTCAAGAGGACCGAGGACAAGTCCCTCGGCCGCTGGCTGAGCATCGGCGGCGACTACCGGTTCCGTCTCGACTCGCTGAAGGGCGGGGTGCCGGATTACTACCAGTTCATGGGCCCGGCGACCGCGCCGGTGCTCACGCCTCACTACTACCCACAGCAGGACACGCTCATGACGAATCGCTTCGGCCTCAACATCAAGGCCAAGGCGACCGAAGACGTGACCTTCACCGCGCGGCTGCTCATGTACAAGACGTTCGGGATGCAGACCGCCCAGGCGACCAACGCCGGGTTCTTCGCCGACCGGACGTTCGTGCTCGACGGCAACATCGGTCACATCCCGCTCGACAACACGCTGCGCGTCGACCAGGTGTACGCCACCTGGAACAACATCGCCGGCCAGCCGATCTGGTTCTCCGTCGGGCGCCGTCCATCCACCGGCGGTTCGCCCACCCACGTCCGCCAGAACGGTGAGCGCCCCGGCGTCGGCGGCGTCCCCGGGCTCCTCGTCGACTACGCGTTCGACGGGATGACCCTGGGCGTCGCGCCCGAGATCAGCGCGCTGCCGGGCATGTTCGCGAAGCTCTGCTACGGCCGCGGCTTCGACTCCGGGTACAACATCTCGCCCGCCTTCGGCAACCGCAACAACCTCACCAACACCGATATGGTCGGCGTGAACGTGGTGTGGATCGACACCGATCCGTTCCGTTTCGATACGCAGTGGAACCGCGGGTTCAACATCTTCGACAACCCCAACAACGTCGGCAACCAGCTCGGCAACATGGACTGGTATGGCGCCGACATCCTCAGCACGATCAAGGACTTCGGCCCTGGCAACCTCACCTGGTTCGCCAGCGGTGGCGTGAGCATCACCCACCCGAACGGCAACCATGCGCTGCTCGCCGGCCCCGGCTCGCCCGACTCCGGCGCCGGCCTCCTCGTCAACGGGACCGACACGAGCAGTCACACCGGATGGGCGGCCTACGCCGGCCTGCGCTACGACCTGCCGTTCGGGACGAAGATCGGCGGCGAGTACAACCACGGGTCCCAGTACTGGACGCCCTTCAGTCCCGCCGCCGACGACATGTGGACGAGCAAGCTCGGCACGCGCGGCGACGTGTACGAGGCCTACCTCATCCAGGAGCTCCCGCTCGCTCCGATCGCGTCCTTCGTGAGCAAGACGTTCTTCCGAGTCGGCTACCAGTACTACGACTTCACCTACACCGGCAGCAACAACTGGATCGGCGCCCCGGTCAAGATGACCGATCTGACGGCGAGCCCGATGAACGCCCAGATGTTCGCGCCGGTCCGGTGGGCGCACGACATCTACGCGACCTTCGAGGTCAGGCTGTAGCAGCGCGGCTGGGGCCCGTGGCGCGAGCCACGGGCCACCCCGGCCAGGCATTCGTCCGAAGGTGTCCAGCCGAGCAGTGCAAAGCAGTAGGGCCCGCGGGCCGAGGAGTCCGACATGAAGAGAGCCGCTGCCACGTTGCTCGTCGTGCTGCGCCTGGCGCTGGGGATCCTGGCGCTCGGAGGCGGCGTCGCCCTGGCCGACGAGCTGAAAATGGTGGGCGTCATCACCCACCTCGACATCTCGGGCCCCGACGCCAAGACCGCCACCGCCACCCTCAAGGACAACAAGTCCGAGAAGGAGGTGGACATCACGGTCAACGACAAGCTCACCCTCGACAAGTTCAAGGACCACCGCATCGTCGAGGGCGACGAGATCAAGTGCAGGTACGAGTTTAAGGCCGGGAAGAACCTCAGCACCTACTTCCGGAAGACCGCGGGCTGCTGACCGCGGCGACGCTCCGCGAGCGGCGCCGGGGCCCCGACCGTCCCTCCTCTCCAGGCGGTCGGGGCCTTTTTGGCGCCGTACCTGCCCCGCGGGCGCGAGAGGTCCGGCGGGCAGGGGAGCGGGCCGGCCGTCGACGGGCGCCGGCTTTGACCGGCGCGAACCGGAGGCGGCAGAATCGGCTCACCGACATGGCGCGCGGCGAACAGTGCGACGCGAAGCAGGTCGCGTTCGAGGCGGTATCGGCGGCCTTCGGCTCGCTCGGGCGCGTC
>Ga0318494_10000859_pt1 | contig 11366 bp, 11 predicted proteins | sample GRESIP108b1f24_FD_203293 | JGI IMG/M metagenome (GOLD analysis project Ga0318494, IMG submission 203293) | Tropical soil microbial communities from Luquillo Experimental Forest, Puerto Rico - GRE.SIPMG.108b1f24 | ecosystem: Environmental > Terrestrial > Soil > Tropical forest > Bulk soil... | reverse complement strand
CCATCCAGGCGGCCGTGCAGACGCACGCGCGCTCGTCCGAGGCCATCGCCGATCTCGTGAGCTCGGTCGCGCACAACTCCCGCTCCGTGGCGGAGACGATCCAGATGGTCGGGCGCAGCGTGGAGTCGGTGCGCTCGGTCACACGTGGAGTGAACGGGGTCGCCGAGCGCGTCGCCCGGGCGCTGGAGGAGCAGAGCGGGATGGGCCACCGGCAGCTCGACGGGCTCGAGCGAATCGACGGTAGGCTCACCGAGATCCGGCGCGCGGTGGACGCGCACGAGGCGGCCACGCGCCGCGTGCGGGAGCTGCTCATCCACCTCACCCGCACCGCGGAGCAGCACGAGGCCGCCGTCTCCGAGCTGGCGGGCCTCGCCGATCGGCTCGGAGGTCGCTCGCGGGCCCTGGCGGATCGCGTCGGCCGTTTCAAGGTTTAGCCGGCTGCGGCGAGCGCGCCAGTTCCGGCTCGCCGGAACGACGATGCTCGAGCTCCTCCAAAGGCTTCTGAGCCTCGACTGGCGGCGGCACGGGGCCGCCATGCGCGAGGTCCGGCTCCTCCGCTCCCGCGTGTGGTACGCCGACTTCGCGCACCGGCCGGAGCCCCCCGCGCGTCGCCCTCGGCCCGTGGTCGCGGCGCCCGCGGTCGGAGATCGGACGGGTGGGCGAGCGGCCCGTGCTCCGACGCTCGTGCTCGTCCACGGCCTCGGCGCGTCCGCGACCAGCTATTACCCGCTCATCCCGCGGCTCCGCCGCCACTTCCGCGTCGTGGTGCCCGACCTGCCCGGCCACGGCTGGTCGCGCCCGCCGCGGGGCCGCGACTGGCTCCTCTTCCCCGAGCTCGTCGACGTCGCCGAGGCCTTCGTGCAACGGATCGCGCCGCGCGGCGCGATCCTGGTCGGCAACTCCATGGGTGGCTGGATCGTCGCGAAGCTCGCGGCGCGACGTCCCGAGCTCGCGCTCGGGCTCGCGCTGCTGAACCCCGGCGGACCGGCGCTGCGCGCCGAGGACTGGACCGACTTCGCCCGCATCCTCTATGCGGAGGATCGCGCGGTGATGGGCGAGTACTTCCGCCGGCTCTTCCACTCGCCGCCGCTCGGGCTCCGGCTCTTCACGCGCGACTTCCAGCGCATCATGCGCGGCCCCGCGGTCTCCGCGCTCGTGGCCTCGCTCGCCGAGGACGACTTCGTCGCCCAGGAGGAGCTGGAGCGGGTGCGCTGCCCCTCGGTGCTGGCCTGGGGAGAGAGCGACCGGCTCATCCCGCAGGGCTGCCGCGACTTCTACCTCGCGCACCTGCGCGACGTGCGCTACGAGCCGATCCCGACCTGCGGCCACTGCCCGCAGCTCGAGTGCCCGAAGCGCACCGCCGAGATCCTGGTCGAGCTGCTGGCGCGGGCGCCGTCGGTGGAGGAGATCGAGGCCGCCTGAGGTCGATCCGGGGAGGCCCGCCCGCCGGCGGAATCGCGATCGGTCGTCTAGCGGCCGGGCGCGGGCGCGGGGCGGGTCTGCGGATTCGAGAGCGTGCCGAAGAGCTGGAGGCCGTAGCTGCCATCGGGCCCGCGGCCCGGCGCGAGCGCGAGCTCGGTGATCCCGCGCAGCCCCGCCGTACCCCCCTTCTGCCAGAAGGCGTCGCGGAAGCGGAGCCTCGCGCGCCCGAACAGCGGCGCCTGCGCGAGCCGCTCCTGGACCACGAAGTAGAGGCCCTCGCTCTCCGCCTCCAGATCCTCGCCCCCCTTCGCCGACAGCGCGTCGAACACCGCCTTGCCGTCCTTCACCTCAGCCTTCGCCGTGATGGTGCCGAGCCCGATGCGGGGGAGGGTGAGCGCGCCGCCGCCCATCGCCGCGACCGGTACCTCGCCGCCGTTGATCGCCGCCTGCGCGACCGTGAGGTCGAGCCGGCCGGTGCTCTTCGCAGGCTCGCGCTCGTTCAACGCCAGGGACAGGTCGCCGTTCGCGGTCCCGGCGAGGTCCACGTGGGCGAGCTTCCGCATCGCGGCGGCGCGCCCGAGGTTCAGCCCCTCGACCTTCGCCTCGATCCGGCGCGACCCGCGGGCCTGCTCGAGGAGCCCCGCGACGCGCCCGTCCCACAGCCGGAGGTCGAAGTCGAGCGAGCGGCGGCCGATGAGGAGCGGCAGGAGCCGGAGCTTCGCCGTGACCTGCTCGAGCGGGATCCGCGCGCCGTCCGCCGACTCCAGCGTCACGGCGTCCATCCGCAGGCCCACGAGCCCGGCCGGCGCGACGTCGGCCGTCCGGAGCTGCCACCCGGCGGCGGCGGCCTCCACCTCGAGCCGCTCGGCGATCGCTTGCACGGGAAGGGTCTGGCGCAGGGCGAACAGGAAAGAGGCGAGGGCGAAGGCCGCGTACGCGGCCCAGCGCTTCCAGGGGCGGTGGTGCTCGGGCATGGGGCGCTCTAGCTCTTCAGCTGGTAGGTGGCGACGAGGAGCGAGACGTCCACCGCGGCCGGATCGTCGGTGCGGGTCCGGACCTGCACGCGCCGGACCTTCACCACGCCCGGGCCGCGCTCGAGCGCCTCGAGGAGCTGCGCGAGCTTCGGGAGGTCGAGCTTCGCGACGCTCACCTCCACGCTCTCCTCCACGAGGCCGCCGGCGGCCTCCGTGGGCGCCGCGCTCGGGCGCAGATCGTTCACGTCGATGCCGAGCCGGGTGCCCGTCTGCGACACGAAGGTCATGAGCGGCACGCTCTGCCCGCGGAGCCGCTGCTCGAGCTCCGTGCGCTCCGCCTGCGCCGCCCGCCAGCCCTGCGCGAGCCTCCCCACCTGCGCGAGGATCCGCGTCTTCTCCTCGATGCGCGCCTCGCGGGCGTGGATGCCACGCGAGACGCCGAGGGAGACGAGGAAGACGACGAACGCCAGCACCGCGAGCGAGGCGGCGCCCACCATCACCCGCTCGCGCTGCGAGAGGCGGGCGAGGAACGCCTCGAGATCGGCCTGGAGCTTGCGGAAGAAGCTCACGGGGTCCTCCCGCCGCCCGGGGCGGCGCCAGTGGTGTCGCAGGTGAGATCGGAGTCGACGGTGAACTCGAACTTCGCGTCCGCGCCCCCGCGCCGACGCGCGCCGCCCGAGCGGGCGTCGCCGAAGCAGCGCGAGCCGCGCAGCGCCGAGACGATGCGGTCCACGTTCTCGGCGGCGTCGGTCGTGCCCTGGAGGTGGAGCTTGTCGCGGCTGATCTCGATCCGGTCGAAGCGGAGCGGCACGTCGGTGGGCACGCGCTGCGAGAGCTCCGCGAACACGTCCACCGCCGAGTTCCTCGGGATCGCGCCGGCTGGCGTGCCGCGTCCCTTCAGCACCGACTCGGCGATGGAGAAGTCGTCGTAGCACTTGCCGACGATCTTCTGGGTCGCGTCGCAGAGCGCGCGGTCGAGGAGCTTCTCGTGGCGCGAGAGCGCGAAGGCCTTCACGCTGGTGGAGACGAGCGCGAGCGCGACCACGAGCGCGGTCCAGGTGGCGAGCCGCATCACCTTGCCACGCACGTGCTGGAAGTCGCGCGTGTAGGCGAGGTCGCCGCGGCGGAGGTTCAGCCGCGGCGCGCGGCTGCCCTGGTGGCCGCGGAGGGCGAGGGCGAGGGCGAGCGCATAGCGCGACGGATCCTCGGACGCGATCGCGGCTGCGGGGCCGGCGAGCGCGAGCGGCTGGACCGGAGCCTCCACCTCGGCCTGGAGCGCCTCGGCGAGGCCGGGCGCGCGCGCGCCGTCGCCGGTGAGCAGGAGGCGACGCACCGTGCGCGGCGCCGGAGCAACGCGCGCCCGGAACGCGCGCAGCGTGGCGCGCAGCTCACGGACGAGCGGGGCGGGGCCGAGGGCGATGGCCTCCGCGCCGAGCGCGAACGTGCGCGCCGCCTCCAGCCCGGCGGCAGAGTAGATGCTGACGTTCGTGCGCGAGTGGCCCACGTCGAGCACGACCTCCACCTGCTCCTCGGCGAGCGGCTCGTCCCCCTCGAGGACCTGGTGCCCGGCGAGCGCCGGGTATGCGGCCGCCGGCGGCACCACCGCGCGCGGATCGACGCCCGCGCCGGCGAGGGACGCGAGGAGCCCCGCGAGCTCTTCCCGGCGCAGGACGGCGACGTAGACGTCCGACTTCCCCGCATGGGCGCCCAGGACCTGCCAGTCCCAGGCGACGTCGGCGAGGTCGAACGGGATCTGCCCTTCGACCTCGAAGCCGATCGTCTGCTCGATCCGCCGCGGGTCGGTGAACGGAAGGGTCGCGAGCAGCGACGAGGCGTCGGCGCCAGGGAGCGACGCCACCGCCGCCTCGAAGGCCCAGCGCTGGGCCGCGAGGAGCTCGCGCAGCGCCTGCGCCTGCCGCTCACGCAGCGTGGGGACCGCGGGCCGCGGCGTCGCCGCGTCCGCGCCGGCCTCTCCGCCGGGGGGCGCCTGCGGCACCGGCTGCTCGGCGGCGCCGACGACGGTGAAGCCGCGGTACGCGCTGTCGAGCAGCACCGCCTTCACCGCCGTCGCGCCGAGGTCGATCCCGAGGATCCGTCGGGCCATTCGTCACTCCTCGTGCCAGTGAACGAGCCGGCCCAGATCCTGGGCGAGCGGCCCGGCGCGGCGGTCGAACAGCACCACCGCCTCGATGTCTTTCTTCACGTCGCCTGCGCTCCCGGTGGCGCGGATGCGGAACGTGCTCGACGTGTTGCCGAACGCGACCTTGCCGGGGTCGGTGGTCGCCTGGGTGTAGAAGGGGTTCACGCGCACGCCGAGCGTCTGGAGCGCCGCCGCGAACTGCTGCGGGGTGATCGACATGAACGGCAGCGGCCGCAGCAGCGTGAGCGCTTTCTCGAGCTTGTCCCCGAACCCCGGATCGGCCAGCACCGGCTGCGGCACGCCCGGCGGGTCGGACATCACGAGCGCGTTCAGCAGGAGCTCCGCGCGCGAGGCGGCGTTCACGTTGATGGGGGCGTTCACGTCGGTGAACACCGTGAGCCGATCGCCGAACGCGGCCATGAAGGCGTCGGAGACGCCGGCCACCATGTACAGCTCGCCCAGCGAGTCGAACCAGGCGTTCTTCGCCTGGTACCGGTCGCTCGCGCGCTGGTAGAGCGCGTTCTCGTCGCCCGAGCCCTGCTCGAACGGCTGGAGCGGGTTCCCGGTGAACACCGAGACCTGGTCGTCCTCGTCGACCCAGTCCTTCAGCGCGGCGAGCAAGTCGCGCCGCGAGACGCGCCAGCCGTTCGCGTCGTCCTGGTCGAAGAGGAAGCTCCACTTGTCGTCCTTCACGAGCTCGGCGAGGCGCGCGGCCTGGGCGACGGGGAGCGCGCCGACGCCGTTCAGCTGCCGCACGTTCACCTTGCTGTCCTCGTCCTCGATGTGCGCCTGGAACGAGCCATCGAAGTCGCCGAAGGCGGCGCGCGGCACCTCGGCGCCGGGCGCGGCCGGCGCGCCGGGGGAAGCCGCGGTGGGACGAGCGGTCGCGCCGGTCGTCCCGCCTCCCCCGAGGATCAGCGGCACCACCGACGAGTCCACCGGAACGAGATCCCAGAGCCGTACCCCGCCGCCGAACCCGCTACCCAGCCCGCCGAGGAGGGCGCCCAGGCCGCCCGCAGCCGTCCCGGCCGCGGCCGTCCCGGTCTGGCCAGCCTGACCGGTCTTCCCGGTCTGCGCCGCGGTGCCGCCGAGCGCCGCCGTCGCTTGCGCCGCAGCGCCGGTCGCCCCGTCGAGCTGCTGCTGGAAGTGGAGCACGAGCCGCGACACGTTCACGGCGCTCTTCGCGAGCGCGGTGGCGCGGAGCTCGTCCCGCGCGTTCGCCGCCATCTGGAGGGAGACGCGCGTCTGGTAGGCGAGGTCCACCGCCATCGCGGTGACCACCGCGATGGAGACCATGACGACGAGGAGCGCGGCGCCGCGCGGCTGCTTCCGGGATGGGATCGGGGCTCGCATCTCAGAAGTCCAGCGGGCGGATCACCGCCACCCGCGTCTGGGTCTCGAACGTCTGGTCCTTGCCGTCGGGCATCGAGAGCGTCACCCGCAGCCGCACGCGGGTGGGGAGGAGCCCCTGCCGATCGTTGTTCGCGGTCGTCCAGTCGCGCGCCCACTCCTGCTTCTTCCAGTCCCAGTAGCCGACGTCGAACCCCTTCACGTGCTCGAGGACGATCGCGCGGGAGCCGCCGCGCGTCGGGTCCTCGTCGATGCGCGTCTTCTCGCGCCGCCAGAGCGCGAGCTCGCCCTGCCGCTCCGGGTTGGGCTCCACCGTGTACTCGACGACCGCCTGGTCCGCCTCCTTCGCATCGCGCACGAGCCTGCCGTGCGCCATCGTCACGAAGAGGAGGTCGTCCTGCTCGCCGCGGTCCTTCCCCTCGAACAACGTGGGTCGCTGGCGGAACCGCTTGTGGTCGTAGTGGTCGGAGACGAAGGCCTCCTGGACCTCGCGCGCCATCCGGGAGAGCGCCACGCGCGCGCCGGTGACCCGCTCGTCCTGCGCCTGCGCGAGGTCGCGCGAGCGCGCCGCGCGCGAGAAGGAGCCCGCGACGAGGGTGCCGATCACCGCGGTGATCGCCGCAGCGATCATCACCTCGATGAGGGTGAAGCCGCGCCCGCGCATCACTTCTTCGCCCCCTGCGCGGACTGGGTCTGCCCCGTCACGGCGCCGGCTGCGTTCGCGGCCGCGGCGGCCGCGTTCGCGACGCCCGCGGCTGCGGCGAGGTTCTGCGGCACGTCCGGCGAGTCGCCGCGGGATCCGCCGGGCGCGCGCGGGTTCAGCACCACGAGGTGCTCGGTGATCGTGAAGCTCCGCGGCTTGCCGTCGTTCCAGCTCACCGTGAGGCGCATCTCCCGCAGCGCCTGCTTCAGCTGCTCGCCGAAGGCGGTGAGCTGGCTCGTGAGCATCTGGCCGGCCATCGCCCCCGCGGCGCCGGCGGTCGCCTTCGGGCCGCTCGACTTCCCGTCCTTCGAGTCCGACGTGTCGCCACCGAAGAGCTTCGCGATGAGGCCCTGCGCGTCGCCCCCCTCCGCGCCCGCGAGCGTCGCCACGAGCTGATCGGCCGAGAGGTTCGGGTTGGGGCGCACGAGCTCCACCTTCCAGCGCACGTCGGGCCGGCCTGCGTCGGCGAAGTTGCCCTCGTCCTGCTCGTCGAAGTCCTTGAAGCCGAGATCCTCGTAGTGCTCCTCCAGCTCGGCGAGCTTGCCGCGGGCGAGGAGCGTCGCCTCCGAGAGGCCGCGCGCGTACGCGTGGTTGCGCAGCGCCGCGCCGGACAGCTCGGCGAGCGCCATGAACGACATCGCGAGCACCGCGAGCGCGACCATCACCTCGAGCAGCGAGAAGCCCGCGGCGCTGCGGCTGGACGTGCGCCGGGTCATCGCGGTGCCTCCGCCTTGCCGGCGACCACGCTCGCGCGCCCGGTGAACGCGGGAACCACCACCGAGTACACGTTGTCGCCGTCCGCGACCGGGATCCGCGCCTCCTCGGCACGCCCCTGCGGGTAGAAGTAGACGAACGCCTTCCCCTTGGTCGCCGGCTCGCGCAGGTGCTCCGCCCACACGTTCACGAAGCCGGCGCTGCCCGGCAGCCCGCGCTTCTTCGCGAGCCGATCCTGGAACGCGCCCCACTTCGCCTTCCCGAGCAGGCGGCGCTTCTCGGCATCCCGCTCGTCGGGGAACCGCTCGGCGAGCGCCTCGTCCTCGCGCGCGGCGTCGGCGGGCGAGACCGCCTCGCGCGCCTGGTACACGCGGTCCTTCGTGCACTCGGCCCACCAGCTCCGCTCGTCGAGGTCGAGCACGAGCCGGCAGGTCTCGTGCCGGAGCGCCGCGGTGTCGAAGAGGTAGCGCGCCGCGCCGGAGAGCTCTCCCGCGGCCTGGCGCGCGTTGGCGCCGGTGACGGTCTTCACCGTGGGCACCACGGCGGCGGACAATAGGGCCACCACCGCGAGCACCATCATGAGCTCGACGAGGGTGAAGCCCTCCCTGCGCGCTGCCCGCCACCCCATGGCTCAGTAGTTGACGAGATCGGCGTTCTCGCCGTCCCCGCCCGGCGCGCCGTCGGCACCGTAGCTCTTCACGTCGTAGGAGTCGGGGTGAGCCTGGCCCGGGTAGAGGTACACGTAGTCGTGCCCCCACGGATCCTTGAGGTGCCCGTCGGACGAGTTCGGCTTCAGGAACCCCTCCTTGATGAGCGCGGGGATCCCTTCCTCGCTGGTGGGGAAGCGGCCCTTCGACACCTTGTACGCGTCGATGCCGTTGTTCGTGATGTTCGAGATGTCCACCTTCGCCTGCTTGATGCGGGCCTCGCTCATGCGTCCGACCACGTTCACCGCCACCGCCGCGGCGATGAGGCCGAGGATGGTGATGACGACCATGATCTCGATGAGTGTCATGCCGCGCTCGGCGGCCCTTCCATTGCGCTTCACGGCTAGCCTCCTGCCAGGTTGTTGATCTCGAGGATCGGCATCAGGATCGAGAACACGATGAACGACACGACGACGCCCATGCCGACGATGAGCAGCGGCTCGAGGAGCGAGGTGAGCGCGCCGATCTTCGTGTCCACCTGCGACTCGTAGGCGTTCGCGACGTTGGTGAGCATCTCCTCGAGCGCGCCCGAGCGCTCGCCGATGGCGACCATGTGGTAGACGAGCGGCGGGAACTCGCCGGAGCGCCGCAGCGGCGCGGCGATGCTCTCGCCCTCCTGGATCGCGGTGCGCGCCTCGTCGATCACCGTCGCGAGGCGCACGTTCCCGACCACGTTCTTCACGATGTCGAGCGCGGTGAGGAGCGGCACGCCGCTCTTCAGCAGCGTCGAGAGCGTGCGGCTGAACCGCGCGATCGCCACCTGCCGGATGAGCGTCCCGAAGATCGGGACGCCGAGCACCCACCGGTCCCAGGCGGCGCGGCCCGCCGCGGTCTCGCGCCAGCGGAGCAGCCCCCACACCGCGCCGCCGGTGACGAGCGCGAGCGCCCACCAGAAGTCGTGCACGAAGCTCGTGAAGGCGATGAGCCCGCGGGTGGTCCACGGCAGCACGATCTTCGTGTCGTCGAAGATCTTCACGACCTTCGGGATCACCACCGAGAACAGGATCGCCATGATCACGGCGCCGATGAGCACCATCGCCGCCGGGTAGGTGAGGGTGCCGAGCACCTTCGAGCGCAGGCGGGCCTGCCCCTCGGTGAAGTCGGCGAGGCGGACGAGCACCACCTCGAGCGCGCCCGACGACTCGCCGGCGCGGATCATGTTCACGTACAGCGTGGAGAAGGCCTTCGGGTGGCCCGCCATCGCGTCGGCGAGGCTCGCGCCCTCGTTCACCCGCTGGCGCACGTCGGAGACGACGCGCTTCATCCGCTCGTGGTCCACCTGGTCGATGAGCGCCCCGAGCGCCTCGACGAGCGGCACGCCGGCGCCGACGAGCACGGCGAGCTGCCGCGTCGTGATCGCGATGTCCTCGGAGGAGATCCGGCGCCGCAGCCGGCGCACCGACACCTCGCGGCGCGCCGCTTCCGCGGCCTCGCGCTGGCCGAGCACCTCGGTGAGGAACACACCGTCGCGGCGCAGGACCGCCCGGAGCGTCTTCGGAGAGTCGGCCTCCTTGAGCCCCTCGATGGACCTGCCGCTCTGGTCGAGCGCCTTGTATTCGAAGACGGGCAAAGGTCAGCGAATGTCCTCGGCCGTGACCGAGAGCACCTCCGCAGCGGTGGTGATTCCGCACGCCACCTTGTAGGCGCCGTGCTCGAGGAGCGTGACCATCCCGCGGTCGGTGGCGGCGCGCTTGATCGTCTGCGAGTCGACGTTCTTCAGCACGAGCTGCCGGATGTCGTCGTCCACGAGCATGAGCTCGTAGATGCCGGTGCGGCCCTGGTAGCCCGTCTGGTTGCACGCCGCGCAGCCGTTCGCCTTGTACAGGTGCGTGGGGTTCCCTGCCGTCGCGAGCACCTCGGGCGTGATCCCGGCCACCCCGAGCTCCTCCTTCGTGGGTTGGTACCCCCGCTTGCAGTCGGGGCAGAGCACGCGCACGAGCCGCTGCGCGAGCACGCCCACGAGCGAGGAGGCGACGAGGAACGGCTGCACGCCCATGTCGACGAGGCGGGTGATCGCGCCCGCGGCGTCGTTCGTGTGGACTGTGGAGAAGACGAGGTGGCCGGTGAGCGAGGCCTGGATCGCGATCTCCGCGGTCTCGAGGTCGCGGATCTCGCCCACCATGATGACGTCGGGGTCCTGGCGGAGGAACGACCGCAGGCCGCTCGCGAAGGTGAGCGCGATCTTCGGGTTGACCTGCACCTGGCCCACGCCCTTCAGCGGGATCTCGACCGGATCCTCGATGGTGAGGATGTTCAGGTCGGGCGAGTTGATCTTCGCGAGCGAGGCGTAGAGCGTCGTCGTCTTGCCGGAGCCGGTGGGGCCGGTCACGAGCACGATGCCGTGCGAGCGCGTGATCAGCTGGTCCATGATCTGGAGCTGCCACGTCTCGAAGCCGATCTCCGCGAGGTCGAGGAGCACGTTCGACTTGTCGAGGAGGCGCATCACGATGCGCTCGCCGTTCGCCGTGGGCACGGTGGAGAGGCGGATGTCCACGTCCTTCCCGGCGAGCTTGATGCGGATGCGGCCGTCCTGCGGCAGCCGCTTCTCGGCGATGTTGAGGCCGCCCATGATCTTCACGCGGGAGGCCATGGAGGCCTGGATCCGCTTCGGCGCGCGGATCACCTCGCGCAGCACGCCGTCGATCCGGTAGCGCACCGAGATGTCGCGCTCCTCCGGGTTGATGTGGATGTCGCTCGCGCGCTCCTTCACGGCGCGGAAGAGGAGCGAGTTCACGAGCCGGATGATCGGCGCCTCGTCGTCGGCGTCGAGCAGGTCGGTGGGCTCCTCGAGCTCGTGCGCCACCGACTCCAGGTCCTCGGTGTCGAGGCCCTGCATGATCTCCTGGTGCTCGTCGGCGGCGCGGTCGTACACCGCGTTGATCGCGGCGAGGATCTCGTCGGCCGGGACGACCACCGGCTCCACCCTCGCGCCGAGCAGGAGCGCCACGCTGTCGAGCGCGCCGGTGTCGAGCGGATCGGCCACGGCGACGCGCACCGCGCCGCCGGACTGCGCGAGCGGGAGCACGTGCACCTGCTTCGCGAAGTTGATCGGCACCTTGCGCGTGAGCTCGGGCGCGGCCGCGTCCGGCTCCACGCGCTCCTCGAACGGCAGGTCGAGCTGGATCGCGAGCGCGCGCAGCACGGCGGCGGGCGTCGCCGCCTTCATGCGCACGAGGATCGTGCCGAGGCGCTCGCCCGCGTGCTCGCCGCGCTGCGCGGCGAGCGCCTCCTCGAGCCGCGCGGGCTCGAGGCCGGCGGTGGCGATGAGGATCTGGCCCAGCGGACGGCCGGCGAGGCCGTCGAAGGTGGGGGTCGGAATCGTTGCGGTCTCAATCATCCTGGATCCCGACTAGAAC
>Ga0318494_10000850_pt1 | contig 11404 bp, 9 predicted proteins | sample GRESIP108b1f24_FD_203293 | JGI IMG/M metagenome (GOLD analysis project Ga0318494, IMG submission 203293) | Tropical soil microbial communities from Luquillo Experimental Forest, Puerto Rico - GRE.SIPMG.108b1f24 | ecosystem: Environmental > Terrestrial > Soil > Tropical forest > Bulk soil... | reverse complement strand
CACCGGGGCGAGCGCGACCAGCAGCAGCAGGAAGATGCCCGCCACGCCGTGCAGCGGATGAACGAGCGCTACGACCAGGTAGGGCATGGCCGCCGCCGCGGCCAGCACCGCTGGGCCGTGCCGGCCGAGCCGGTAGAGGGCGGCGAGCTGGGCCGCCAGGCCTGCGACGGTGAGCGTGTGGAAGGCCGCGAGCGAGACCACGGCCGCGGCGGTGACCGCTGGGGCGGCCAGGGCCGGCCGGGCCCAGAGCAGGCCTAGCGGCACCGTGGTGGCCAGGGCGGCCAGAACCAGCGCGGGCCACGTCGGGCCGCGGGCGGGGGCGGCGCCCGTGGCCCGGATCAGCGTCTCGGCCACCGCCAGCACACCGAGCAGCACACCGGCCATGGCAGGCGCCAGCGGGGCCGCGGCGATCCGCTGCCCTCGGGCGGCCCAGGTGCCGCGCCACTCACCCACTGCGTCCACCTCGCTTATTGTCGCCGCTGGCGAGGGCGGCGGCGTCCCCCCTGCCCGCCAATGCGGCATCCCCCTTACGGGGGATGCGGCGCGCCCTTCTCCCCCGTGCCAGCGGCGCCGAAGACGGCACCCCGGCGTGACGACCGGGGCGGCCCGGCTTCCCTAATCTGCCTGGCATGGAAGCGACCATCGAAGTCAGCGGACTGTGCAAGAGGTTCGGCCAGACCGCGGCCGTGGACCAGCTGTCCTTCACCGTAGCCCCGGGCCAGGTCACCGGCTTCGTTGGCCCGAACGGGGCGGGCAAGTCCACGACGATGCGGGTGATATTGGGCCTGGACGCGGCCGACGCAGGAAGCGCTCTCATCGGGGGCCGGCCGTACCAGAGCCTGCGCGACCCGCTGCACCACGTCGGGGCGCTACTCGACGCCGGGGCGTTGCAGCCGGGCCGGCGCGCCCGCAACCATTTGCTGTGGCTGGCCCACTCCCAGGGCCTGGGCACCCGGCGGGTGGACGAGGTGATCGAGCAGGCGGGCCTGGGCACCGCCGCCAAACGGAAGGCGGGCGGCTTCTCGCTGGGCATGCGGCAGCGGCTCGGCATCGCGGCGGCGATGCTCGGCGATCCGCCGGTGCTGCTGTTCGACGAGCCGTTCAACGGCCTCGACCCCGAGGGCACCGCCTGGATCCGCGGGTTCCTGCGGTCGCTGGCCGCCGAGGGCCGGGCGGTCCTGGTGTCCAGCCACCTGATGAGCGAACTGCAGGACCACGCCGACCATCTCGTGGTGATCGGCCGCGGCCGGCTGGTCGCCGACACCAGCGTGGCCGAGCTGCTCGCGGCGGCGTCCCGGGACCGGGTCGCGGTGCGCACCACCGCGCGAGCCGAGGCGATGGCCGTGCTGACCGGCGAGGGAGCGACGGTCGCCATCACCGGGACCGACGCCGTCACCGTCGCCGGGCTGCCTGCCCAGCGCATCGCGGAACTGCTGGGCCGCCACATGGTGCCGTTCTCCGAACTGGCCGCGCACCGCGCGTCGCTGGAGGAGGCCTACATGGAACTCACCAGGGACGCCGTCGAGTTCCGCGCCGAGCCTGCCGTGCGGGAGGCGTGATGGCCGCCACGATCACGCCGTACCGTTCGGGCCAGCAGGCAGGGCACGACGGATTCGCACAGGTGCTGCGGGCCGAATGGACCAAGTTCCGCACCATGCGGGGCTGGGTCGTCACCATGCTCGCCGCAGCCGTCGCCACCGCGCTGGCCCCGATTGCGCTGGCCGGCACGGCGAAGAGCAACGACCCGATGACCTGCGTGCACGGACGGTGCCAGGTGGAGGGCAGCTACGTGGCCACCGGCCCGGACGGCGAGGCGGTCACCGACAGCTTCTACTTCGTCCATCAGCCACTGGCCGGGAACGGCAGCCTGACCGTGGCGATCTCCTCCCTGCACGGCGCCGGGGCTGCGCTGCACCTTCCCACGAAGTTCCCGCCACCTTCCCGCACCCAGCCGTGGGCCAAGGCCGGGATCCTTATCAAGGCGAGCACCAGGCCCGGATCTCCCTATGCGGCGATCATGGCCACCGGCGGGCACGGCGTGCGGATGCAGTACGACTTCACCCATGACATCGCGGGCCCGGCCGGCCCGGCGTCCGCGGCCTCCGCGCGGTGGCTGCGGCTGACCCGCTCGGGGAGCACGCTCACCGGGCAGGAGTCGGCCGACGGCCGGCACTGGGCCACCGTAGGGACCGTGCAGGTGGCAGGGCTGCCGGCCACGGTGCAGGCCGGGCTGTTCGTCGCCTCCCCCGACTACGACGCCGACACGCAGAGCTTCGGCGGCGGCGACCAGGGAATAACCGTGCCCACCCAGGCCATGGCCGTATTCGACCACGTCAGCCGTCAGGGCAACTGGCCGGCCGGCATCTGGACCGGCGCCCAGGTCGGCGCGGGCGGGCAGTTCCTGGCCCAAAAGGTCAGCGGCCACTGCGGAACCCCGCCCTGCGGCGCTGTGAAAAAGACGCAACCGCCTGACCGCTTTGCGCGCTCCGGCGGCACGTTCACCATGGCAGGCTCGGGCGACATCGCGCCGTTCGTGCCGATCGTGGACCCGCTGCAGGTGACGTTCCTTGGCACGCTGTTCGGCGCGATCGCGGTGATCGCCCTCGGGGCGGTGTTCATCACCGGCGAGTACCGGCGCGGCATGATCCGCACGACCCTGGCCGCGAGCCCGCGGCGGGGCCGGGTGCTGGCCGCCAAGGCCATCGTGATCGGCTCGGTGACGTTCGCCGCCGGGCTGGCCGGCGCCGCCGTCGCCTTCCCGTTCAGCGTGCGGAAGCTGCACGCCCTGGGCTGGACGCCGCCGGTATGGCACGCCTGGTCGCTGACCAGCCAGGTCGGGGTGCGGATGGTGATCGGCACCGCCGCCCTGCTGGCGGTGACCGCGCTGCTCGCCCTGGCGGCCGGCACGATCCTGCGGCGCAGCGCCGGGGCGATCACCGCCGCCGTCGGGGTGGTCGTCGTCCCGCTGGTGCTATCGGTCATCCTGCCGACGGCCCCGGCGGAGTGGCTGCTGCGGTACACACCCGCGGCCGCGTTCAGCCTGCAGACCTCCACCTTGCGGTACTCGCAGGTGACCACGGGCTGCATCCCCTACCACGGCTGCTACCCGCTGGCCCCGTGGACCGGTTTCGCGGTGATGTGCGCGTGGGCGGTGCTTGCCCTGGCCGTGGCCGCCGTCCTGCTGCGGCGGAGGGACGCATGAGGCACGCGCTGCACGCGGAATGGACCAAGCTGCGCACGGCACCGGGCACCGTCTGGCTGCTGGCCGCGTCCATCGTGCTGACCGCGGGGGCCAGCGCGCTGGCGGCCGCGATCGTGAAGTGCCCGGGCTCGTGCACCGCGGACACCACCAAGGTGAGCCTCACCGGGATCATGCTCGGCCAGGCCACCGTCGCCACGCTGGCCGTGCTGGTGATGAGCGGCGAGTACAGCACTGGCATGATCAGGGTCACGCTCGCGGCCATGCCGCGCCGGCCTGCCCTGCTGGCCGCCAAGGCGGCCGTGCTGAGCGGGGTGGTGCTGGCCGTGGGCGCGATCGCCGTGGGTGCCTCGCTGCTGGCGGGCCGGCTCCTCGAGCCGGGCAACGGCTTCACCGCCCGGCACGGCTTCGCGGCGCTTTCGCTGGCACACGGCCCGACGCTGCGCGCGGCCGCGGGCTCGGTGCTCTATCTCGCCCTGATCGCCCTGCTCAGCCTCGGCGCCGCCACCGCATTGCGCGATTCCGCGGCGGCCATCACGGTCGTGCTCGGCCTGCTCTACATCTTTCCCGTGCTCGGTGATGTGGTCTTGAACCCGGCGTGGCAGCACCGCATCGCGCGCTGGGCACCGATGAACGCGGGCCTAGCCATCCAGGCCACGAGGAACCTCGGCACGCTGCCGATCGGGCCGTGGGCCGGGCTGGGGGTGCTCGCGGCCTGGACCGCCGTGGCGCTGCTGGCCGGAGGCCTGCTACTTCGGCTGCGCGACGCCTAACCCGCGACCCCGGAACCCCGCTGGCCTGCGGCCGCGTTCCTTCGTCACGCGGCCTTGGCCACGACCACCTCGGCGCCTCGCTCGGTCCAGAAGCACAGCAGCCCGGTGATGCCCTCGGCCCCGGGGATCGGGTCCGGGTAGCTCCACACGATGTCCTCGTGCACCTGGCCGCCGGCCTCGGCGGACCAGTACGAGGCCTCGCCCTTGTAAGGGCAGGTGCTCTTGGTGCTGGTAGGCCGCAGCAGGCCGGTGCGCACGTCCTCGGCGGGCAGGTAGTAGCGGTCCGGCAGGCCGGTCTCGGCGAGCACCACGGCGCGGTCGGAGGAGGCCAGCTTCTCGCCGCCGAGAAAGACCTCAACGTGCTGATCGGTGGGGGTGATGGTGATCTGATGCCCTGAAGCCATGTCCGTGCCAACCGTGCCCCGGGCAGGTTGATTCCGCTCAGGCGACGACCTGCACGGCGGAGGAGCCGTCGGGTAGGCGGCGGACCTCCAGCCGTTCCGGCACGCGCTCCTTCAGCTCGGCCACGTGGCTGACGATGCCGATCACCCGGCCCCGGTCGCGCAGGTCGTCGATGACCCCCATCACCTGGTCCAGGGTGCCCGAGTCGAGCGAGCCGAACCCCTCGTCGATGAACAGGGTGTCCAGGTCCACTCCCCCCGCTTCGGCCCTGACGACATCCGCCAGGCCGAGGGCCAGGGCCAGGGAGGTGTAGAACGTCTCCCCGCCGGACAGCGAGGCGGGGCTGCGCTCCTCACCGGTGTGCCGGTCGATCACGGCCAGGGTCAGCCCGGAGCGGTCCCGTTTGGCCTTGCCCTCGTCGGTGCGCCTCAGCTCATACCGCTGCGAGGACATCGCCGACAGCCGCAGGTTGGCCGCGGCAACCACCTGCGCGAACCAGTGCCGCAGCACGTAGGTGGTCAGCGCGACCCGCCGCTGGCCCTCGGTCCCGCTGGCCAGCCCGGCCAGGTGGATCACCGCCTCGGTCTCCTCCGCCACCCGGTCATAGTCGTCCTCCACCGCCCGGACGTCGCCGGTGCGCTGGGCGAAGCGCTCGGCCCGGCCGGCCGCGCCCTGACTGGCCTTGCGCGCCTCCCGCTCGGTTTCCTGCGCGCGGGCCGCCGTGGCCGCGGCTTGTTCCGCGCGGGCCGCGGTCTGGTCCGCCTGCGCGGGGTCCAGGCCAGCCAGATCCGGCGCATCCACGGCGGCGGTGAGCCGGTCCAGCCTCTCCTCCCAGGACCGCAGCCCCGCGGCGAGCGTGGCCTGCTCCTGGCTGCTGAGCACCGCCGACGCGGCCTCGTCCGGCGTGGCGAAGCCGCGCGCCCGCGACTGCGTGTCCACCCGGTCCCGCGCCGCGGCCTGCGCCGCCAGGCAGGCGGCGACGGTGTCGAGCGCCGCGGCCAGGGCGCGCTCGCGGGCCGCGGCGTGGCGCAGCGCCGCCTGCCGCGCGGCCACCGACGCGTGGCCCTGCGCGGCGTCCCGCAGCCGCTCGGTGAGCGCGGCAAGCTCGGCGGCGGCCCGGCTCGCCTTGGCCCGGGCCGCCCCCGCCACTTCGGCGGCTTCGCGCAGTTCCAGGCCCACGTGTTCGGCTTCGGCCCGCGTGTCGGCGAGGTCGGTTTCCAGGCGGGTCACGTCTTGGGCGGCCGCCTGCGCCTGCTCGACCCGGCCGGCCAGGGCCTGCGCCTCGGCGGCCAGGTCCTCGACGGTGCCGCCTTCCGCCACCGCCGCGCACCCGGCGGCCTCGACGGCAACGGCGGTGTGCGCACTTTCCGCCCCGGCCCGCTGAGCGTCCGCGGCCTCGCGCCGCGCTCTGGCCTCCTCCACCTCCTCGGCGGACACCGTCTGGCCGCAGGCCAGGGCGGGCTCTGGGTGCGCGGGTGAGCCACACACCCGGCACGGCCTGCCCTCGGCCAGCCCGGCGGCCAGTTCCGCCGCGATGCCCGCCAGCCGGGTGTCCAGCAGGCGCTGATGTTCGTCCACCAGCCGGTGATGGGTCTCGATCGCGGCCTGTCGCGCCTGGTCGAGCTTGGCTAGCCGGGGCTCAAGCTCGGCGAGCCTGGCCGCGGCGCTCATGCGCCGGTGCACGGATTCGAGGTGCTGGGCCGCCGCGCCAAGCCCGGCCGCGGTGGTACCTGACTCCGCGAGCCGCGTCTGGAGTGTGATGATCCGGTCGGGGAGGCCCTGCTGCGCCAGTTCCAGTGCGGCGACCCGTTCCTCGGCGCCGGCCGCGTCCTGTTCCAGCAGGTCCAGTTCGGCGGTCCGCTCGGGCAGGCCCTGCTCGTCGCCCACGTCGTGCTGCAGCGCCGCTGCGCCCGCCTCCGCGGCCTTCGCCCGGGCGGCCGCGCCGACGCCGCCCCGCCCGGCGAGCGCGTCCTCGTCCGGCTCCGGCAGCAGGCCGGCCAGGTCCTCCGCTGCCGCCGCGGTGGCCGCGGCCGCTTCGGCGAACAGTTCGAGCAGCGGCCGTACCGGCTCGGCGTGCCGGGCGGCGGCCAGCCGGGCCGCCTGCAGATCGTGGTCTGGCTGAGTCGCGGCGTGCGCTTGCAGTTCCGTGAGCGCAGTGGTCAGCCTGGTCATCAGGCCGGCCTGCCGTCTGGCCTCCTCGTCCTCGGCCTGCGCGGCGCCCAGCGCGCCGACGGCCGCTTCGAGCGCGGCACCGGTGGCGGCGATGGCCCCGGCCAGGGTCTCGTCGAGTTCCTTCAACCGGGTGTGCCGGTCGTCCCGCGCGGCGGCCAGCAACTCCGCACGGCCCGCGGCGTCCAGCCCGGCCGCCTCGGCCGCCGCCGAGACCGCGTCGCAGATGGCGCGATCCGCCGCTTCCCTGGTGCGGGTGGCCTCGGTCCGCAGCCCGCACAGCCCGTCGGTGATCCGGTCGTACAGGCTGGTGCCGAACAGCCTGGTGAGCAGCCTGCGCCTGTCATCGTCGCTGCTGCGCAGGAACCGGGCGAACTCGCCCTGTGGCAGCAGCATGACCTGGGTGAACTGCGTGCGGGTGAGGCCGAGCAACTCGCTGATCACCTCCCCCGCCTCGGCTTTGTTCGCCGAGACGCTGACCCAGGCCGTCCCGTCGCGCCGCTGGAAGTGCACGTGGGCCGGCTCGGTGGTCATCCCGTCACCGCGCTTCTTCGGCCGCCGGTATTCCGGGCTCCGGGTCACCCGGTACCGGACGCCACGCAGCGACCACTCGAGCTCGGCCTCGGTCCGTGCGTCCGGGGCGGCGAAATGCGAGCGGAGCCTGTCGTCGGCCGAATCCTCGCCGGCCAGGCCGCCGTAGAGGGCGAACGTGACCGCGTCGAGGACGGTGCTCTTGCCGGCCCCGGTCGGGCCCTCCAGCAGGAACAGCCCTCCCTGCGCGAGCCGGTCGAAGTCGATCACCTGCTCGGTGGCGTAGGGCCCGAGCGCCGTCATCCGCAACCGGTGCAGCCGCATCAGGCACCACCCGCCCGGGTGCGGACCGGCAGCCCGGCACCGGCCATGTGCCCGGGGCCGTCATCGCTGGCGTGCTGGGCGGCCTCCACCGCCGCCCGCAGCACCGCACGCTGGGCTGCGTCCGCCGGGGCACCGGCCACATACTCGACGAACGACTCGCAGATCTCCACCGGGTCCGCCGCCTTGGCCACGCGGGCCAGGTCGGCGTCCGCCCCGCTCAGTCCCCCGTCCGGTTCGAACTCGAGCGCGATCGTATGCGGCCATTTCCTGCGCAGCCGCTCCATCGGCGCCACCGGGCGGGCCGGATCGGTCAGCACCACCTTCACCCAGGCGGCGGCCAGGCCCGCGAGGTCCCCGTCGGCACGGGCGAGCAGGTCGGCGAGGCGCCCGCGCACCTCGCGCAGCGGCCGGGGCACCGGCGTGGCCAGCAGTTCGGTGGTCACCTGGCCGGCGTCGTCGATCTCGGCGAGCGTGACCGACTTGCCCTGCTGCTCGGAGAACGAGAAGGCCAGCGGCGAGCCGCAGTACCTGGCCGTGGTAGTGCTGCCCGGTACCGGTACCCGCTGCTGGCCGTGCAGATGGCCGAGGGCCAGGTAACTGCAGCCGGCCAGCACGGCGGCGGGTGCGTCGCCGATGCCGCCGACCCTGATGTCGCGCTCGGACTCACAGGCCTGCGCCCCGGTGAGGAAGGCGTGCGCGAGTACCACGGTGCGGGCCAGCCCGCGGGCGGTGGCGTCGGCACGGATCCGCTCGCAGGCCGCGGCCAGCACGGATGCGTGCGAGCGCTCCGCCCCCAGTTCGTCCATGACCGCGTCGGGCAGCAGGTACGGGACGCCGTAGATGCCGGCCGTGCCGTGGGCGTCGGAGAGGATCACCGGGCGGCCGATGTCGGCGACCCTGGTGCGCAGGTGGATTCCTGCTCGCTCGCTGAGCGCCGACCCGAACCCGAGGCGCACGTATGAATCGTGATTGCCGCTGATCAGGACCACGTGGATGGCTGCCTCGGCGAACGCGGTGAGCGTCCGGTCGAGCAGGGTTACCGCCTCAAGCGGTGGCACGGCACGGTCGTAGATATCCCCGGCCACCAGCACGGCGTCCACCTGGCGCGCGACCGCCTGGCCGACCAGCCAGTCAAGGAACACCTCCTGGTGTTCCAGCAGGCTCACTCCGTGCAGGGTCCGCCCGAGATGCCAGTCGGACGTGTGGATCAGCCGCATCGTGGCCCCGTTCGCCGTGACCGCCTCAGCCGGTGCGGCGCACCGGGCCGCCCGGACGCTGCTCATGATGGCGCGGCGGTACGACAACCGGGGGGCGGCTGGCCGGGCGGGTCCGGATAAGTCGCGAAAAAGTTAGGGCCCGGCATGCACTGCTGCCCGCACCGGGCCGCGCTCCGATCCCCCGCTCATGATGGCGCGGCGGCACGGCAACCGGGGGGCGGCTGGCCGGGCGGGTCCGGATAAGTCGCGAAAAGGTTAGGGCCGGCATGCACTGCTGCCCGCACCGGGCCGCGCTCCGATCCCCCGCTCATGCTGGCCCGGCGGCGCGGGAGAGCCCGCGGGTCAGAGCGTGACCAGCACCTTGCCGAGCGCGCCTGCCTCGCACGCCTCCTGCGCGGCAACGACGTCGGACAGCGGGAAGCGGTGCACGGGCAGTTCGGTCAGCGCGCCGTCGGTGAGCGCGGCGGTGATGTCCGCCGCCGCCTGCCGCAGCGCCGGGCGGGGCACACCGTACAGCAGGATGAACCGGAGCGTGACGTTGGCCGTCATGCAGGCGCGGACCGGCAGCACCGGATCGGCGGGCTCGGCGGCGTAGGTGACGATCATCGAGCCGGGCCTGGCCACCGCGAGGTCGAGGGCCAGGTTCGCGCCGAGCGCGACCTCGATCACCCGGTCGGTCTGGCCCACCGCCGCGCGGATCTGGCCGGCGGCATCGGCGTCACGGTAGTTGACCACATGTGCGGCGCCGGCCTTGCGGGCAAGCTCCGCCTTTTCCGGCCCGCTGGCCGTGGCGATCACCCGGGCACCCCCCCGGGCGGCCAACTCGATCGCGAAGTGGCCGACGGCGCCCGCGCCGCCCGCGACGAGCACCGTCTTCCCGGTCACCGGGCCGTCGGCGAACACGCACCAGTGTGCGGTCATCGCGGGCACGCCCAGGCTGGCACCAAGTTCCAGGGAGGCGCCGTCGGGCAGCGGAACCGCCTGATCCTGCGGCACCACGCTCCATTCCGCCGCGGTCCCCCACCGTCGCCCGGCCGCGGCGAGCCAGAGCCAGACCCGCTGGCCAACCCGCCCCGGGTCCACACCGTCACCGACCGCCTCGATCACCCCGGCGCCGTCGTGGTGCGGGATCTGGAAGCCGTCGATGGGCCGGGGTGTCGAGCCGCTGCGGCTCTTCCAGTCGGTGGGGTTGATCCCGGAGAGGGCCACCTTGACCAGGACCTCGCCCGGCCCGGGGGCCGGCCGCTCCACGTCGCGGACCTCCAGGACCTCCGCTGCCGGGCCATAGCGGTCGTAACTGGCGGCTTTCACGGCTGGCCTCCCTGGTCGTGTTAGTCCGGGGGGACGACCCCCCGGAACCCCGCTGGCTCAAGGCCCCGTTCCTTCGTCACGGGGCCTTGGCCGGTCGGGTACTCCCTACCGATCCTAGATACGCCGCGGGCGGCCACAGGGAGTCCCCGCGGCCGCCCGCAGTTCGCCTGCTGACGGTGCGTCAGTTCTGCTGCAGCACTGCCTCGATCTCGAGCTGGATGGTGATCCTGTCGCTCACCACCGCGCCGCCGGTCTCCATGACCGCGCCGAAGTTGACGCCGAAGTCACGCCGGTTGATCTCGCCGATGGCGCTGAACCCGGCACGGGTGCCTCCGAAGGCGTCCGGCCCGAAGCCGTTGATCTCCAGAGCCAGCTCCACATCCCTGGTCACGCCCTTCAGCGTGAGCTTCCCGTCGAGAATGTAGACATCCCCGTCCTGGCGCACGCCGGTGGACCGGAAGGTCATCGTCGGGTGGGTCTCGACCTCGAAGAAGTCGGCCGACCGGATGTGCGCGTCACGCTGCTCGTTGCCGGTGTCGATCGAGGAAAGGTCGATCTCCGCGCTCACCGACGAGCCGAGCGCGTCCGCGCCGGTGACAATCTCGCCGGAGAACGTGCGGAACTTGCCGCGTACCTTGCTCACCATCATGTGGCGAGCGGTGAAGCCCACCTCAGAGTGGACCGGGTCGATCGACCAGGTGCCGGCCACGTATCCGGGGATGCCGGTCAGGGTGCCGAAGTCAGTGGTGGTCATGGCGTCCTCCTGCTGCTGCGAGGTGATTGAATATTCAATGATTGAATGCTCTACAGTTACCACACTCCCTGTAACATTGTCAAGCGCTCAACTATTTCTCGTGTACACTGATGGCCATGGGGGAACCACGCTGGCTCACCGCCGAGGAACAGGACGCCTGGCGATCCTTCATGGCCGGCTGCCGTGCGCTCTTTACCGCGGTGGACGCCCAGCTCCAGCGGGATTCCGGGATGCCGCTGGCGTACTACGAGATCCTGGTGCAGCTGTCCGAGGCACCCGGTCATGCGCTGCGGATGAGCCAGCTTGCCGAGGCGGCCTCGGCGAGCAAGAGCCGCGCCTCGCACGCGGTGGCCCGGCTGGAAGAGCGCGGCTGGGTCCGGCGGGTGGACTGCCCTACCGACCGGCGCGGCCAGGTGGCCGAACTGACCGACGAGGGCTACGCGGTACTGGTCGCCACGGCCCCCGGCCACGTCGCCCAGGTCCGCGAGTCGCTCTTCGACGGGCTCACCCCGGAGCAGGTGACGCAGCTCAAGGCGATCGGCCAGGTGATGGCCGCGGCGTGCGGCGGCCGCCCGATCCCGGCGTTCCCGCCCGGCTGCCCCGGTACCGAGGAGCCCGCCGAACTAGGCCGCGAGGAAGCCCTCGCCGACTGACCGCCAGGAGTCTGTAACCCCAAGCCACCAGGGCCAAAGGCCATGCGACGAAGTCGCGAGGCCTTTTAGGC
>Ga0318494_10000849_pt1 | contig 11407 bp, 12 predicted proteins | sample GRESIP108b1f24_FD_203293 | JGI IMG/M metagenome (GOLD analysis project Ga0318494, IMG submission 203293) | Tropical soil microbial communities from Luquillo Experimental Forest, Puerto Rico - GRE.SIPMG.108b1f24 | ecosystem: Environmental > Terrestrial > Soil > Tropical forest > Bulk soil... | reverse complement strand
GGCCCGGATGTCGGCGATGTTGAGCAGCGGGTTCGTCGGCGTCTCGGCCCAAATCAGCTTCACCGGCCGGGTCGCCAGTTGCTCGCGCACGGCCGCGAGGTCGTACATCGGGACCACGTCGTGACTGAGCCCCCAGCCGGACAGCACCCGGGCGAACAGGCGGTACGTCCCGCCGTAGGCGTCGTCGGGGATGAGCACGTGATCACCCGGTGAGCACACCGTCCTGAGCAGGACGTCCTCCGCGGCCATTCCGGAGGCGAAGGCCAGCGCGGCCAGCCCCCCCTCCAGCGCGGCCAGGCACTGCTCGAGCGCGGTCCTGGTCGGGTTGGCGGAGCGAGAGTACTCATAGCCGCCGCGCAGCCCGCCCACCCCGTCCTGCTTGAACGTGGAGACCTGGTAGATCGGGGGGACAACGGCCCCGGTCAGCGGATCGGGCTCCTGGCCCGCGTGGATAGCCAATGTCTCGAACGCATCGTGGTTACTGCTCATCACGGCACGACCCTTCTTCGTATCAGCTGTTCGCGGCCAGGAAGGTCAGCACGTCCTGGCGGGTGAGCAGGCCGGACGGCTTCCCGTTCACGTGCACGACGGCCGCGCCCGCCTTCTCCAGGGCCAGGACCGCGCGGGAGACCGGCTCGCCAGATCCGATGGTCGGCAGCGGCGCCGACATGTGGCCGCCGACCGGATCCGACGGCCGAGCCCGCCCGGCCACCAGGGCGTCAAGGAGATCACGCTCCACCACCGATCCGACCACCTCGGCGGCCATCACGGGCGGTTCCTCCTTTACCACCGGCAGCTGCGAAACGTCGTACTCGCGCAGCAGGGCGATGGCCGCCCCGACGTTCTCCTCCGGGTGGACGTGGACCAGTTCGGGCAGGCTGCGGTCCCTCCTGGCCAGTACATCCGAGACCAGCGGCTCGGAAGTCTGCGCGCGCAGGAAGCCGTAGTCGGCCATCCACTCGTCATTGAAGATCTTGGACAGGTAACCGCGGCCGCTGTCGGGCAGCAGTACCACGACCACTGCGGCGGGCCCGGCCGCGGCCGCGACCCGCAACGCCGCGGCCACGGCCAGCCCGGAGGAGCCGCCGGTCAGCAAGGCCTCCTCCCGGGCCAGCCGCCGGGTCATGTTGAACGACTCGGCGTCGCTGATCGCGATGATCTCGTCGCACACCGACGGGTCGTAGGTGGCCGGCCAGATGTCCTCGCCCACGCCCTCGACCAGATACGGCCGGCCGGATCCGCCGGAGTAGACCGAGCCTTCCGGGTCGGCGCCGATCACCTGCACCGCGCCGTCCGATACGTCCTTCAGGTACCGTCCGGTACCGGTGATGGTGCCCCCGGTGCCGATCCCGGCGACAAAGTGGGTCACCGTCCCGTCCGTCTGCGACCAGATCTCCGGGCCGGTGGTGGCGTAGTGGGAGGCAGGGTTCTCCGGGTTCGCGTACTGGTCGGGCTGCCAGCCGCCGGGTATCTCGGCCGCCATCCGGCGTGCGACGCTGTAGTAGGAGTCCGGATGGTCCGGCGCGACCGTGCCGGGACACACGACCACGTCGGCCCCGTACGCACGCAGCACGCTGATCTTGTCCTGAGCCACCTTGTCCGGGCAGACGAAGACGCAGCGGTAGCCACGTTCGGCGGCTACGATCGCGAGGCCCGCTCCCGTGTTGCCCGACGTGGGCTCCACGATCGTGCCGCCGGGCCCAAGGTCTCCGGACGCCTCCGCGGCCGCGACCATCCGCAGGGCGATGCGGTCCTTGACCGATCCGCCCGGATTGAAGTACTCCACCTTGGCGAGCACCGCCGACCCGGGGATCCCGCGGGTCACCGACCGCAGCCGGACCAGCGGCGTGTTCCCTACCAGCCCGCTCAATGAGTCATATACCTGCATGGTTGTCCTTCCAGGCTCAGCGGCCAGGAGATTAGTCTGGAGGAAACCCTACGTCGAGGAGGCCGGTGCCATGCCCGAAGCCGTGATCGTCGCCACCGCGCGGTCGCCGATTGGCCGAGCGTTCAAGGGTTCGCTCACCGGCATCCGCCCGGACGACCTGGCTGCGCAGATGGTGACGGCAGCCCTGGCCAAGGTGCCGCAGCTCGATCCGGCCGAGATCGGCGACCTAATCCTGGGCTGCGGCCTGCCCGGCGGCGAGCAGGGCTTCAACATGGCCCGGGTGGTCGCGGTGCTGCTCGGACACGATCACCTGCCCGGCACCACGGTCAACCGGTACTGTTCGTCATCGCTGCAGACCATCCGCATGGCGTTTCACGCCATTAAGGCCGGGGAGGGTGACGCGTACATCTCGGCCGGCGTGGAGTGCGTAAGCAGGTTCACCAAGGGGAGCAGCGACTCGCTACCTGACACCAAGAACCCCCGCTTCGACGAGGCTCAGCAACGTGCCGAGCGGGCCAGCACCGGTGACGCCGGGCCGTGGCATGATCCGCGGTCCGACGGGCGGTTGCCTGACATCTATATCGCGATGGGCCAGACCGCCGAGAACGTCGCGGAGCTGCGCGGCATCACCCGCGAGCAGCAGGACGAGTTCGGCGTGCGCTCGCAGAACCTGGCCGAGAAGGCGATCGCCAACGGGTTCTGGCAGCGTGAGATCACGCCGGTGACGCTGCCCGACGGCACCGTCGTCTCGGCCGATGACGGGCCCCGACCGGGTACCACGATCGAGAAGGTCGCCGCCCTGCAGCCGGTCTTCCGGCCTAACGGCACCGTGACCGCGGGCAACTGCTGCCCGCTGAACGACGGCGCGGCCGCCGTGGTGGTGATGAGCGACATCAAGGCGGCCGAGCTCGGCATCACGCCGCTGGCGCGGATCGTATCCTCCGGGGTGACCGCACTCTCTCCCGAGATCATGGGTCTCGGGCCGGTGGAGGCGTCCCGTCAGGCGCTCGCGCGGGCCGGGATGGCCATCGCCGACATCGACCTGGTAGAGATCAACGAGGCGTTCGCGGCTCAGGTCATCCCGTCCTACACCGCCCTGGGGGTGGACATCGCGAAGCTCAACGTGAACGGCGGGGCGATCGCGGTCGGGCATCCGTTCGGCATGACCGGGGCACGTATCGCCACTACGCTGCTGAACAGCCTGCAGTTCCACGACGCGACCCTGGGCCTGGAGACCATGTGCGTGGGTGGCGGCCAGGGCATGGCGATGATCTTCGAGCGGCTCAGCTGAACATTTGCCGCTGTTAACTTTCATGCCAACTGGGGGTTGCCAGGTGGCCTCCGATAAGGCACTCTCAGCACAAGAGGAGCTTCCCTGGAGGTGCCCGTGTCGCTGAGCCATTCGCCGAGCCTGCACAGTAGCCTGATCGCCCGTATCCCGGTCGTAACTGGCCGCGACCTCGCCGAGTGGTTTCACCGCCTCGAATCTGGCCCCGCGTTCCTGCGCCGCGAAGAGCGCGCCCACTGGCTAGCCGACGAAGCTGGCATCTCATGCGGCTACGCCTACGCGATCGTGCACGAGTACGAGATGCGCAGGCGGCTGCGCCTCAACGGGGCCTAAACGGCCTTCATCCAGACCATCCGGCCTCGGCGCTGCCCAGGGCGCCGGTCGGTCCAGCCTGGGTACGCGGAGCCGCACGCGTAGGCGTTCAAGTGCCGGTGGGCTTGGCTGGCTGGGTACTGGTGGCGGCGTCGCCATTGCGACCAGTGCTGGCGGTTGGCGTGGTCGCGGCGGGGCGGCAGGATGACGGTGCCGAGCAGCATTTCAGGAATGGTGACCGGGATCAGGCTTATCTCCAGATCCGATGCCGCCGGCTGCGGATCGCGCGGCGTAGCTGGCATCTATGTCCGTAACCGAGCGCCACACATCGACCCACGGTGACGCGCGCTGAGATATGGCGTGACAGGAAGGAAACGCAGGCACGAACCTTGGGATTCTCCTGTTTGCCTCGTCCGCGGCTGGGTAGGGGTGACGACCGCCTGCATCTGTACCCGCGGAGCCCGCATGGAGGGGTGGCAGCGATGATAGATGATTGCGGCAACATCCAATCTCGGCCTCACCATCACCGCAATGGTCGTGGCGGGCATGGCGCTCGCGACGCAGTCCGCCGCTTGCCCCGAAAGCGGCGCACGGTGATCGACGTGGCGCACACCCGGGCCCAGTTGGTGGACCTGACCATCAAGATTGCCCGCGACGCCCCTGGCTGGCAGGCGCGCGGGATCACCCTTTGCAGCTGGGGACCTACGGCGGAGTCGAACACGGTCGTCATCGAGCTGCGGTCACCCACGGCAGCCTGCGCGCAGGCGCTTTATGACGCCTACGGCAGAGATTGGATCACCGTTAGCCCCGAGCCGTTCACGGATAAGTCATTCAGACCCGGCCAGCAACCCTCAGATCCGTAGGAGTGGGCACACCGCCCCCGTGTCGATTGCCGCCATGCTCGACCACGCGGTGGTCGATATGCAGGACCAGAGCGTAACTAATTACATGATCCACTTCAGCGCTACGTAACCGGGGCGGGCCTTCCAGGCCAGCCGCAGCATGGGCGCGGACAAATATGGCGTCGAGCATTGCCGGGGTGACGCGGCCGGTGAATGTATTCTGCTGGCTCGGGTGATAGCAGCCGATAACCAGCACCCCCTGCGGCGCTCGGGAGCTCGTCAGCCGCGCCTCGGCGCCGTGGCCGAACGCCGGGCGCGGTCGCGGCACGGCAAAGCCGACGCTGCTCATCGCCGGCCATATCGCCTGCCAGGCAAACCCGCCGAGGCAAACGATGGCCCGCAGGTCGCCCGTCACCAGGCGAAGCTCCGCGACCAGCCACGGGGCGCACGCATCCCGCTCGGCGGGCTCAGGCTTGTTGCCTGGCGGCGCGCAGCGGACCGCCGCCACCATCCGGGCGTCCAGCAGTAGCTGGCCGTCCCCGGCCGCCACGCTGGTCGGCTGGACCGCGAAGCCGGTCCGGTACAGCGACGCGAAGAGGAAGTCGCCGCTGCGGTCACCGGTGAAGATCCGGCCGGTCCGGTTGCCGCCGTGGGCCGCGGGTGCCAGGCCGACGATCAGCAGGCGCGGCCGTTCTGATCCCCAACCGGGAATCGGCCGACCCCAGTAACGCTCATTACGGAACGCGCGACGACGGGTCACGGCCACGTGCTCGCGCCAGGCGACCAGACGCGGGCACGCCCGGCACACCGACTGCCGGGTGGTGAGCTCGCGGAGGCTGGCGGCTCCGTCGGCCAGTTCGGTTACTTCCGCGGCGCTGCGCGCGACCGGAGTATCGGGCCCGGCCGGATCGTCGGGCCAGTTGCCCGGGGCGACCAGGTACTCCTCTTCGGTGGCCACGTAACTGCTCAGCGTCGCGCGACTACTGCGAGCGACCAGGCGATCCCGTCGAGGATGTCGTGCTCGCTCACCAGCACCTGGCTGAACCCGAAGCGTTGCATGATCCGGTCCAGTATGAGCGAGCCCCCGCCGATCACGTCCACGCGTCCCGGGTGCATGACGGCTATCGCGGCCCGAGTGGCCCGGGTCTGGGCCAGCAGCCTCCAGGTGACCTCGTGCACGTCGGCCGCTGATATGCGCGCATGATGGATACGGGCCGGGTCATACGCGGGCAGGCCCATCGCGATCCCTGCCACCGTGGTAACCGAGCCCGCGAGCCCGACTAGCGTCTGGGCCTGCCGGACGGGAACCGCCCCGGTCACCGTGTCCAGGGCCGCGTCGATATCGGCCGTGGCCGCGGCCAGCTCGGCTGCGGTCGGCGGGTCCGAGCGCAGGTGCCGTTCGGTCATCCTGACGCAGCCGATATCGACAGAGATGGCGTGCAGAGCGGCCTCACCAGGCTCCCCGAGCACGAACTCGGTGGACCCGCCCCCGATATCCACGACGAGGAACGGCCCTGCGTGCGTGACGGCCAGTTCCGCGGTTGCCCCGGTGAACGACAGGGTGGCCTCTTCGTATCCGGTCAGCACCTCCGGCGCGATCCCGAATATCTCCTTGACCTGGCGGGTGAACTCGGCCGTATTGCTCGCGTCCCGGGTGGCGCTGGTGGCTACCATGCGCACTGATCGGGCCGCCGTGGCCGCGATGACGTCCGCGTAGTCGCGCAACACGGCCGCGGTCCGGGCGAGCGCTTCTGGCGCCAACTGCCCCGTCTGGTCCACCCCCTGCCCCAGCCGGACGATCTCCATCCGGCGAGCCACATCGGTCAGCTCGCCACACGCGAGATCGACGTCCGCGACCAGCAGCCGCAGCGAATTCGTGCCGCAGTCCACGGCGGCGACCCGGCGGGTCATGAGCACGGCTCGGGTACGCACGGTCCAGGTAGCCACCATTCGCCGACGGCGTCGAGCGCTTCGCGGCCGAAGGGATTCATGCCGGGCGCCGCGAGCTCGTGGGCAACGAGCGCATGCAGGCACTTTACCCGTTCCGGCATCCCGCCCGCCGACTGGGTGCCGGGCGGCAAGGGTTCCACACCCGCCGACCGCGCCGCCGCCTCCCGCCGGGTCAGGTAGTCCTGGTGTGCGGACTCGTAGCGGCGGCGCCACACCTCGTCGGCGAGCCTGGCGGTCATCTCCCGCATGACCCCCGAGGCCTCCAGCTTGCTCACCGCCGCATTAGCCTGCGGGCAGGTCAGGTAGTACAAGGTGGGGAACGGGCTACCGTCGGCCAGCCTCGGCGCCGTCTCAGCGACGTCGGGGAGGCCGCACGGGCAGAGATGAGCGACAGCCAGGAGCCCGCGCGGCGCGCGGCCGAGCTGGGCGGCGATGACTGCCGCGTCCCGGGCCGTGATCACTGTGTCTCCCGCTCGCTCACTTGGCCGGGCTTGCGTCGGCCTGTTCCACCGACCGCCACAGCTTCGTGTACCAGGGCGCGGGCCCCGACTGCTGGGGCCGGGTGCCGTTGATCAGTGGCTGGCTGCCTTCAACGACGTAGCACTGGGTGCCGGGAATGCACATGTCGAGCTCCTGGCGGGCCAGCTGTTCGATATAGGACCGGTCCGACAGTTTGGCCTGCTCCACTCGCAGGTTCTTGACCTGTGTCAGCATCGTCTGCTGCTGGGCCACGAGCTGATCGATCTGCTGGCGCTGGGCCATGTACGCGCGGACCGGATATGCCAAGCTCAGCGCGATCGCGCAGATTACTACCGCCAGCACCGCGGCCCGGCTGGTCAGCCGGGTGGTCCGGGGAGAAGCGGGAGGCGCGGTCATCAGCCCCTGCTGGCCAGCGCCGCGAAGCGCGGATAGGCGCCTGCCCCGGCGTAGCTCGCGGCGTCGCCGAGCAGTTCTTCGATCCGCAGCAGCTGGTTGTACTTCGCCACCCGCTCGCCGCGGGCGGGAGCCCCCGTCTTGATCTGCCCGCAGTTGGTCGCCACGGCCAGATCCGAGATCGTGGTGTCGTCGGTCTCGCCGGAGCGGTGACTGATCACGCAGCTAAACCCGGCACGTTGCGCGAGGCTTACCGAATCCAGGGTCTCAGTGACCGAACCGATCTGATTCAGCTTGACCAGAAGCGAGTTGGCCGCGCGCTCGGAGATGCCGCGGCGGATACGTTCCGGATTGGTGACGAACAAGTCGTCACCGACCACCTGGACCCGATCCCCGATGCTCGCCGTGAGCCGCTGCCAGCCTGGCCAGTCCTCCTCAGCCAACGGGTCCTCGAGCGACACGAGAGGGTAGGAGCCGACCCATTCTGCGTAGATGGCCGTCATCTCCGCCGGGGTCTGCGGCTTGCCCTCGAAGTTGTACGCCCCCTCGGAGTAAAACTCCGACGCCGCCGCGTCGATGGCCAGCGCGACGTCGTGTCCAGGAGTGAATCCGGCCTTGCCGATCGCTTCAACGATGAGGTCCAGTGCGGCCCGGTTGTGCTCGAGGTCCGGGGCGAAGCCGCCCTCGTCGCCCACGCCGGTAGACAGCCCGCGCTGCTTGACCACGGACTTCAGCGCGTGGTAAACCTCCGCCCCCCAGCGCAGCGCCTCGCCAAAGTTCGCCGCGCCGATCGGAGTGATCATGAACTCCTGGATGTCGACGTTGTTGTCCGCGTGCGCGCCGCCGTTCAGGATGTTCATCATCGGGACGGGCAGCACATGCGCGTTCGGTCCGCCTAGGTAGCGGAACAGCGGAAGACCGCTGGAATCCGCAGCGGCCCGGGCGACGGCCATGCTGACGCCGACGATCGCGTTCGCGCCCAGCCGCGACTTGTCCGGCGTCCGGTCCAGGTCGATCATGGCCTGATCGATCAGCCGCTGGTCATCTACCTCGTGCCCGAGTAGTTCCGGCTGGATCTCGTCGATCACGTTCTGGACCGCACGGCTTACCGCCTTGCCGCCGTATTCGGAGCCGCCGTCCCTGAGCTCGACGGCCTCGAACGCGCCGGTCGAGGCTCCGCTCGGCACCCCGGCACGCCCGACCGTCCCGTCGTCGAGCGCTACCTCGACCTCCAGGGTCGGGTTCCCACGGGAATCCAGGATCTGCCTGGCATGGATCGCTTCAATTGAGGCCACGGCCGACTCCTTACCCGTGCTCGAATCGTGCGCCTACATGGGCCAGACGCACGCCCGCCCCCAATGAGCCTAGTAGAGCGGCGGCACTTCGATGCGCGGGCACGCCGCGCCCAGCGCGGAAAGCTTCAACCGTGCCGCTTGACCTGGCCCTACGCAAGCAGCCCGGCGGCGTCGGCCAGGGGTGGAGCCAGGCGGTCTCGCGACGACATGATCGTCACGGGAAGCGGCCACGGAATGGCCAGTCCTGGGTCGTCGAACGCGATCGATACGTCCTCAGACGGATCGTGAGCGCGATCGATCAGGTACGACACATCTGCGGTATCGGTAAGAGCCTGGAAACCGTGAGCGCAGCCCGCGGGCACGTACAGAGTCATCTGCTCGTCATCGCGCAGGTCGAAGCTCTCCCAGTTCTGGTATGTCGGTGAGGTGGGTCGCAGGTCCACGATGACGTCGAAGATCGCGCCGAATGAGCATCGGACCAACTTCGCCTCGCCGTCCCCGCGGCGCACGTGCAATCCGCGTACCACGCCGCGTACCGAGCGGGACAGGCTGTGCTGGATGAACGCGGCGAGGTCGATTCCGGCAGCGCGCATCACGTCCGCGTCGCAGGTACGGCAGAAGAAGCCCCGCTCGTCCACGTGCGGGGTTGGCCGGAACGTCAGCGCGCCAGCGATACGTGGAACGGCGTTGACTTCCACGAGCATCCCTCCCGGGCAGCGGCGCAGGTCATTGCGGCCCGGCCAGGTCCGTATTCACGCTATCCACGAAATACCTTCGCTTGCCGTTGGGGCTTCGTTCGATGCCGGGTCCCGTGGAGACTTCCGGAGTCGCCGCGACGGATCTACTCAACCCAGCGCTATCTCAGACCGGCTCGGCGAGCACGGCTTGATCGGCTGAGTCGGGTACCCCGAGGCTCTCGTCGGTCTTGTCAGCCCCGATCAGGACGACGGAATCCAGGCGTGTTCCGGAGAGCCGTATCATCTCGCCGACGCTGTAAACCCTCTCCGCCGAAGACTCCCCGGCAGTCACCATGACCACCACGCTGGTTGCCCATGTCCCCAGGTGATCTCCGCCAGAGGCGGGATCCAGGGTGACGAAGGTAAGCAGCACGTCAGCCGAGGAGCAGGCCGTCATCAGCGCCGGATCGGCCTGGGCTGGCACTGTCGGGGGGGCCCCGCCGGGCAGCGGACCTACCGGCGCGACGTCCTCCGGCTGCGGCAGGACCAAAACGAGGTTCGCGCCGTTCCAGCTGACAGTGTGGATGCCAGGGGCGCGGACCTTCAGCAGGCGCGCCAGGTAAACACCGGCGGAAAGATCCGTCACCACGACCTGCTTCCCTTCGGCGGCGCACGACGCGGCCAGTGCCGCGAAGACCCGCGCGACCACCTGCGCGTCGTCGACGGCAACGACCGCGAGGCTCGCCGGGCCCCGGGAACTTCCAGGTACCGCGCTACGCAGGTAACTGACGACTCGCTTCATGTCAAGTTTCCGCTTCGCCGCCCGCCACGGCAGGGTCAGCGGCCAGCGGGACCGACGCAACCGACCGACGCTGAGCCGCACCGGCGCACCGAGCGCGATCGCGACATCGTCACGGCGACGCAGCCGACGAGACAGGAGCGCCGCTATGAGGACGCCGCCCATGCCTATCACCATGCCGCCGAAAAGGCCGCCAACGAAGTACAGCGCCGGGCCCTTGATGTGCGAGCGCGGGAGTGCGGTGGCGGGGTTGAGCACGTAGCTGCCCGCCACAATGGTGTCCGTGGTCTTCTTGGTCGAAAACTCGGTACCGGTCACGGCCTGGAGGATCTGGTCCTGCTGGCTTATCTGGGTCTGCAGGCGGTTGTACTCGGCCTTCTGAGCGGACGTGGCCGCCGTGTTCGGTATCTGGTTGCTCTGCGCATTAAGTACCTGGAGGCGTTGCTGAGCCGCGTTGAACTGTTGCTCGAGCTGAGCGAACTGTTGCTGCTCCTGGGTCCGCGCGTACTGGGCACGGTATTGGAGAAAGGTTGTGGCTACGGCCGAGGCTCGCTGCACCGCTGCGGTGCTGGATGGCGCGCCGACGTTGATCGTCAGCACGTTGTCAGTAACGACCGTGACCGTATAGGCGGCCCGAAAGCTGGCGACAGACTGCGGCAGCTTCAGTTCCTGCACGACACGTGTCGCCACCGGCAGGCTTTGCGCCATGCTCGCCTCGTTCTGCACTTGCACCGTGGGGTCCACTTCGCCGTAGACGAGCAGCACGGTCGCGCTGGCGTGATAGGCCGGCGGGAACTTGACGTACAGCCCGGCACCAATCACCAGCCCGACCACGGCGGTGAGGCACCAGACCCGGGCCTTGCGGCGCAGGACATCGGCGAAGAACCCAAGATTGGCCAGTCCTCCGGTAAGAGCGGCCGCGGAGCGTTCTCCATCCGCCGCGGTGTTCCCGGCCCACAGGCGATCTGGCAGCCGATCGCCGCGCGACCAGGTAATCAGCTGGTCTGGATCGTTCACCGTTTGATCTCCGTTACTACGCCTCGCAAGCGGTTGGGCAGCCCGCGTCGTGCCGAGCGCGCCAGGTGCGGAATGCGGCCAGTGGTCTGGTCGGCCGGATCTGGATCGGCGACCAGGATTCCGGTGATCTCCCTGCCGTCGGCGCCCGCGACCACGGCGGCCCGCGCCAGCTGCTCGGCGGTCGCCGCACCCGCCGAGACCCCTATTACCGTGGCGTTGGTCCGCATTGTGTCGGGCATCTTGGGCGCTCGGCTGTCCACGACCGCGACCACGATGAGCAAGGCGGTGTCCGGCGGCATGTCGAAGCCGCCGCCCTCGTCGTAGGCGATGAGTCGCAGCATGCCATGGCGTATGGATGCCTCGGACAGTGGCGCCGCGCAAGCCGTGCGAAGTGTGGCCGTGGCCGTGGCGTCCTGCTGCGGTCCGACGACCAGCGACGTCGGAATACCCTGCGAGGCGCCGAAGA
>Ga0318494_10000839_pt1 | contig 11490 bp, 8 predicted proteins | sample GRESIP108b1f24_FD_203293 | JGI IMG/M metagenome (GOLD analysis project Ga0318494, IMG submission 203293) | Tropical soil microbial communities from Luquillo Experimental Forest, Puerto Rico - GRE.SIPMG.108b1f24 | ecosystem: Environmental > Terrestrial > Soil > Tropical forest > Bulk soil... | reverse complement strand
CGCAATCTCCTCATCTACGGGCTCGGCGGGATCATCGTGCCGTTCGTCGGTATCAAGCTGATCGACCTCGTGCTGGTGGTGGCGCGCCTCTCATGAACACACCCCGCGTCCCGGCACTCCTCGCCAGCCTCCGCCCCGCACTGGTGCTGTTTCTGCTGCTCACCGTGCTCACCGGGTTTCTCTACCCGCTCGTCGTCACCGGTCTGGCGCAGCTGCTGTTTCCCGCCCGGGCCGCGGGCAGCCTCGTCACGCGGGACGGACACGCGGTGGGCTCGCGTCTCATCGGTCAGAGCTTCAGCGATCCGAAGTACTTCTGGAGCCGCCCGTCGGCCACGACGCCGCAGCCTTACAACGGTACGGCCTCGACCGGGTCGAACCTGGGTCCTCTCAACCCGGCGCTGCAGGAAGCGATCGGGTCGCGCGTGGCGGCGCTGCGTGCCGCCGACCCCGGCAACAGCGCGCCGGTGCCGATCGACCTGGTAACCGCCTCCGCCAGCGGCCTCGATCCTGAAATCAGCCTGGCGGCCGCCAACTACCAGGCGGCGCGCGTCGCCCGCGCCCGGGGACTGGCACCCGAGCGCGTGCAGGCATTGATTGCGCAGCACGCCGAGGGTACGTTGCTCGGAGTTCTCGGCGAGCCGCGCGTCAACGTACTGGAGCTGAACCTGGCGCTGGACGCGCTGAAATGAACGCACGATGGCCGAAGCCCGGCCTGACCCCGATCAGCTGCTCGAGCAGATCAAGGAAGACGAGGCGCGCGCGCGCCGCGGCCGGCTGAAAGTCTTCTTCGGCGCTTCCGCCGGTGTCGGCAAGACCTACGCGATGCTCGAGGCGGCACGCAGCGTCTACGCCGCGGGCACCGACCTGGTCGTTGGCTACGTGGAGCCGCACGGCCGCATCGAGACCGAGCGGCTGCTGGAAGGGCTGCCGCGCCTGCCGCCGCTCGCCGTCAGCTACCGCGGCATCGTGCGCCACGAGTTCGATCTGGACGCAGCTCTCGCTCGTCACCCCCAGATCCTGGTGGTCGATGAGCTCGCACACTCCAACCTGACCGGCGGCGAGCCGCCGCCACGCCACCCCAAGCGCTGGCAGGACATCGAGGAGCTGCTGGCCGCCGGCATCAGCGTCTGGACGACGGTCAACGTACAGCACCTCGAGAGCCTCAACGACCTCATCTTCCAGACGACCGGCGTGCGCCAGCGTGAGACCCTGCCCGATCACGTCTTCGACGAGGCGGATGACATCGAGCTGATCGATCTGTCGCCCGATGACCTGCTCGCGCGGCTGCGCGCCGGCAAGGTCTACGTCGGCGAGCAGGCCGTTTCCGCCGTCGAGCGCTTCTTTCGCAAGCAGAATCTCATGGCGCTGCGTGAGATTGCGCTGCGCCGGGTCGCCGATCGTGTCGAGGCAGCCGCGCGGGCGCTGCCGGTGGACCGCGCGCAGACGCGCATTGCCGGCGACCGGGTGCTGGTGGCGGTCGGGCCGGACGAGCAGGCTCCCGAGCTGGTGCGCGCGGGCAAGCGCATGGCGGACGCCCTCGATGCCGAGTGGACGGTGGTGTACGTGGAGACCCCGGCGCTGCTCAGGTTGTCGGAGGCGGCGCGCAACCGGCGCATCGATGTGCTGCGTCTCGCCGAGTCGCTCGGCGGCGAGACCGTGACGCTCGACGGGCCCTCTGCCGCGGCGACGCTCGCCGGCTATGCGCATGTGCGCCATGCGACGCGCGTCATCGTCGGCGCGCCCAAGCGTCGCGGCTGGCGCGCCTGGCTGCGGCCCTCGACCGCCACCGAGTTGGTGCGGCGCGCGCGCGGCTTCGATGTCGTGATGATAGCTCCCGCGACGCAGGCCGCACCGCTGCCGGCCACTGCGGCGCGCGCGACTCCCGGCGGGCCGACCGTGGTGCGCTGGGACCGCTACGCGGAGGCGGCGGGCATCAGCGCGCTGTGCACGCTGCTCGCGTTCGCCATGTACGGGCATTTCGAGCTCGCCAACCTGGTGATGATCTATCTGCTCGGGGTGACGGTGGCCGGCCTGCGGCTCGGGCGCGGACCGTCCGCTCTCACCGCGGTGCTGAATGTCATCGCGCTCGACTTCTTCTTCGTGCCACCGCGCTACTCCTTCGCGGTCTCGGACGCGCAGTACCTGGTCACCTTCGCCACCATGGTGACCATCGCCCTGGTCATTGCCAATCTCACCGCGAGCGTCCGCCAGCAGACGCGCGTGGCGGGTGCGCGCGAGCGGCGCACGGCACTGCTGTACGCCATGAGCCGCGAGCTCGGCGGTACCCGCGGGACCCCGAACATGGCGCGCGTCGCCGTGCGGCACGTGGCGGAGGTTTTTCAGTGCCAGGCCGTCGTGCTGCTGCCCGATGCCAACGGCAAGCTCGGCTACCCGCGGGACACGCCGCTCGAGAGCTCCTTCCGTCGCGCCGATCTGGCGGTCGCCCAATGGGTGGCCGATCACGGTAAGCCCGCCGGCCTCGGCACCGACACCCTGCCGGCGGCTCCCGGACTGTACCTGCCACTCGGGGATGAGAATCGCACGGTCGGGGTGCTCGGCGTGCGCCCGGGCAACCCGCGGCGCGTGCTGCTGCCGGAGCAGAGCCATCTGCTCAGCACTTTCGCCGGACAGATCGCCCTCGCGCTCGAGCGCGCACGGCTCGGGGAGGTGGCCGAGCAGGCGAGCCTCGCCGCCGAGCGCGAGACGCTGCGCAACACGCTGCTCGCCTCGATCTCGCACGATCTGCGCACGCCGCTCGCGGTGATGGCCGCCGCCGGCAGTACGCTCGCGGAGCACGGTGCCGGTCTCGACGAGGCGAGCCGCGTCGAGCTCGCGCACTCGGTCGAGACCAAGGCGCGCGAGATGTCCGAGCTCGTCTCGAACGTGCTCGACCTGGTGCGGCTCGAGTCCGGGCAGGTGGCGCTGCGCCGCGACTGGCAGACACTCGATGATCTGGTGGGCAGCGCTCTGGCGGCGTACCGGGAGAAGCTCGCCGCGCACCCCACCGAGATACGGCTCTCGCCCGAGCTGCCGCCGGTGTGGGTGGACGCAACCCTCATCGTGCAGGTGTTCAGCAACCTGTTGGACAACATCGCCAAGTACACCCCGCCCGGTACGCACGTCACGATCGCGGCGGCCGCGGACGCCGAGCGCGAATTCGTGCGTGTCACGGTGGACGATGACGGCCCGGGGCTGCCCGCGGGCGATCCGGCGCGACTGTTCGACAAGTTCCAGCGCGGCACCGGGGAAGGCAGTGTCATCGGTGTGGGCCTGGGGCTGGCGATCGCCCAGGCGATCGTGCGCGCGCACGGCGGACAGATCGAGGCACAGCGCCGCGAGGGCGGTGGCGCGCGCTTTACCTTCACGCTGCCCGCCACCCAGGGCACCCCCGCGTGACCCAGGCGATGCATCAGGTGCTCGTCATCGAGGACGAGCCGGCGATCCGCAGCGTGCTGCGCGTGCTGCTGCAGGCGGAAGGTTACCGTTGCATCGAGGCCGACACCGCGATGCGCGCCGAGATCGAAGCGCGCAGCCACAAGCCCGACCTGCTGCTCATCGATCTCGGGCTGCCGGATGCCGACGGTCTCAAGGTGATCCGGCGCGTACGCGCCTGGTCGCAGGTGCCGATCGTGGTGCTCTCGGCGCGCACCATGGAGGAGCAGAAGATCGCCGCACTCGATGCCGGCGCGGACGACTACGTCACCAAGCCCTTCAGTGCGCCGGAGCTGCTCGCGCGGATCCGCGCCGCGCTGCGCCGCGACGTGCGCGGCGCTGCGCCGGCGGCGGCACTGCAGTTCGGCGCACTGCGCGTCGACCTGGCGCGGCGCGAGGCGCAGGGTACGGAGGGCGAGGTCCACCTGACGCCGCTCGAGTACCGCGTGCTCGCCTCCCTCGCCCGCCACCTCGGCTCGATCGTGATGCAGCGCCAGCTGATCCGTGAAGTGTGGGGACCGGAGCGGCAGGATGACTCGCGCAGTCTCCGCGTCTGCATCAAGAACCTGCGTGCCAAGCTCGAGCCTGACCCGCGCCGGCCGCGCTATCTGATCACCGAGACCGGGCTAGGCTACCGGCTGCGCGCCGACTAGTGGACTGTAACAGCTGATATGGAAGGATCGATTCGGTGGCTCGGATCGAAGTACTTCCATTTCACGGTTCTGGGCGCCTCGTTGTAATTGCGGATGTAGCGCATGAGCTTTCGCTTCAGATCGGTCACCGAGGTAAAGATGCCGCGAGCGATGACGTCGCGCTCGATCTTGGCGAACCACAGTTCGACCTGGTTGAGCCAAGAGCTGTAGGTAGGAGTGAAGTGCAAGTGAACCTTCGGATGCTGGGCAAGGAAGGTCTCGACCAATTCGGTCTTGTGAGCCGAGAGATTGTCGGCGATGACATGGATCTCCTTGCCGCGCGGCTGGTTAACGACCAGGTCGGTCAAAAAGGCGACGAACTCAGCCGAGGTATGCCGAGCTGCCGTCTTGCCGAGCACTACTCCGGTCTTGGTGTTGAAGGCCGCGTACAACGAGAGCGTCCCGTGGCGCTTGTACTCAAACCCATGCCGCTCGGCGCGCCCCGGCGACAGTGGCAACACCGGATCCAGTCGATCCAGGGCTTGGATCGCGGTCTTCTCATCCACACAGAAGACCGCAGCATGCGCCGGCGGGTTCAGGTACAGCCCGATAATGTCCGCCGCTTTCTTCTCAAAATCCGGATCGTCCGAGCTCATGTAACGATCCAGTCGCTGCGGTCTCAGCGCATGCTTGCGCCACACCCGCGCGACCATCATGTGCGAGATACCCAGCTGCTCAGCCAGCTTGCGAGTACTCCAGTGCGTCGAGCCGTCGGCGGGCTTGCGTTTCACGGACCACTCGAGAATCCGGGCTTCAAGCTGCGGGGTGAGGGTACTGGCTTCCTGCCCAGCGTGGCGGGAAAACAGCCCCGCCAACCGCTCCTCGAGAAAGCGCTTACTCCAGCGATCAATGAACGCATCGTTGCAGTCGAGCTTCTCGCGAATCCCTGCCCACGTGTCGCCGGCATCGAGCAGCAGGATCAGCCGCGCCCGTCGTGCGTCATCCGCCCGACCGGCTCGGCTGCTGGCTCGTCGATTCAGTTCCACGCGCTCGACATCCGACAGAGTGATCGTGCTCATGAGCACGATCATACTCCCGTTTTAATTGTTACAGTCCACTAGTTCATTGGCCGAAATCGCAGGAGGCGATTTCGGCGGACATCAGCTTCGTTGCCGGGCGCCAAAGGCGCGACTTTGGCGCCCTGCGCGGCCGTTAGCCTCCGGCCTTATCAGGTGAGCGAGACGACCAGCTTCGCCGAGTGACTGCGCCAGTTGATCGGGATGATGAAGGAGCGTTGACCGGGCTTTTGCGGGAACTCCGGTTTTTCGCCCGACAGTACGCTCGGCACCGAGATCACGAAGTCGCGGCCGAAATCGCGACGCGCATTGCCGGAGATGGTGTTGGCGACCTCGCCGACGAGGTCGCGCATGGTCTCGTGACTGAAGTCGTTCTCCTGCATCTTCATCAGCAGCACCGTGAGCATCGCCTTGGGCGCGGTGAAGTACACGACGCCTTCGCGCTTGCCTGAGATCTTGATGACGCCGGTGTACTCGTGCACGGCGGGCGAGCCCTCGATCAGGTAGGGCGAGCCGATCGAGGCCGGCTGTTGGGCGGCGACCTCGAAGAAATTCGTCGTGCCGTCGACGAATGTCTTGAGTTCCTGTTCGTACAACATGGACGGTCGCTATCCTACCGCAGGAGCTCCGCGATCGCCTCGTTCAACTGCCGGTCGGTGAAGGGCTTGTTGAGGAAGCCATTCGCGCCGCGCTCCATCGCTTCGACGGCCGTCGCCTTGTCCGCCAGCGCCGAGACTACCAGGATGCGGATGGCGGGCTTCATCGCGACCAGCCGGGCAATACACTCGATGCCATCCATGTGCGGCATGGTTATGTCCATGGTCACCACGTCAGGGTCGGTCCTCCTGAAGAGGTCGAGCGCCTCGACGCCATCGCCGGCGGTGCCGACCAGCTGCAACTCCTCGAACTGTTGGGAGCGCTCGATGCGCCGCCGCATGAGGTTCGAGTCATCGACGATCATCAGCTTGAAGGTTCGCCTGCCGTTGCCGCGCATGGTGCCGTTGCTCCTGCCTGCGCCCGCCCCGCTGCTCACGCGACCGCCGTGCTGACCGCCTCGGTCGTCGGCAGGACGATCTTGAAGCGCGTGAACTTGCCGGGATGGGTGCTGACTCCGATCTTGCCCCCGAGCGCATAGACGCTGCGCGCCACGACGTCCATGCCGACGCCACGGCCGGCGTCCATCGAGATCTGCTCCTGGGTCGAGAAACCGGGGCGGAAGATCAGCGCCATGGCCGCACGGGTATCCATGAGCGCGGCGTCCTCTTCGCTGATCAGCTGCCGCCGCACCGCCGCGGCCTTGAGCGCGTCGGGGGCAATTCCGGCGCCATCGTCCTCGAACAGCAGCTCGTAGCCGTCGGTTACCTTGCGGAAATCGACCAGCACGGTGCCGGTGTCCTTCTTCGCCTGGGTGCGGCGCACTTCGGGCGGCTCTATGCCGTGGACCGCGGCGTTGCGCAACATCTGGATCAGGCAGTCCTTGATGGTCGCGGCGTACGGTGCTGGCACCTCGGCGAGCCCGCTCAGGCTGAGGCGGAAGCGCTTGGCGTGATCCTGGGCGAGCCGTTCGGCCATCGAGTGCAGCGCCGGGGAGAGATCTTCCACGCGGCGCGCGACGCGCTCGCCGGCGGCAGCCTTGCCCGTCGCCTCCTTCGCTTCGCCGCCACGAGCCATCACTCCGCCAGGCGCGGTGACGGCTGCGCCCGGGGCCGCCACGCTCGCTGGCGGGGAGGGCGGCGGCGAGGCCGACGCCGGGCGCGCACCCGTGGTCGCGGCGGCCGCGGCAGCGCCTGGCGCCGTATCCCTCAGGGCGGTCAGGCGCGCCTCCATCTCGCGCACGTTCCGCAGGTGCGCGAGCAGATCATCGAGCTTGAGCACCATCGGCAGGAAGTCATTGCCGGAGAGCTCGGCCTTCTTCTTGCATTCGCCGACCATGTCCTCGAGCGTGTGCACGCGGGTCGCGACACTCTTGAGATTGAGCGCCGAGGCCTCGCCCTTGATGGAGTGCAGCTCGCGGAACAGCCCGGTGAGCTTCTTGCGGAACTCCGCGTCGGTGCGCGCCGGCTCCTTGAGGATGGTGTTGACGAGCTTCAACCCGGTTTCGGCGGTGTCGAGGAACGACACCAGCTGCAGCGGGTCGACGTGCATCATGCCGACCATCATGTCGAGCTGCGCGTTGGCGCTTTCCTGCGAGTCCTGCAGCTCGCGGGCGAGCAGCACGCTCGAAGTGATATCGCCCACCGAGCACAGCACGTGCTTGATGCCTTCCGGCCCCATCACGCGGTGGAAGTCGAACTGCAGGTAGCGGGTCTCCTTGCCGCCGTGCCCGTTGTCCATGTTGATCTCGAGCTGCCCGAGCGGGTTGATGCTCTTCATCAGGTTCTCGTGGGCGCGATCACCCCACAGCAGCTTGATGTACTTCATGGCGGTCGCGAGCGTCGCCGCCGGCACCTGGTCCTTCAGCAGTTCTTCGAACGTGAGGCCGGCGAAGTCGTTGCGGCCGAACATGCGCGTGAGCGCGTCCGACCAAACCGCGCCGATGCGGTAGTGCGCATCGAGCAGGAAGAAACCCTCGCGCACCGTCTTGAGGATGTCGCGGGTCTGCTCCTGCGCCTCGCGGGCGACGCGCTCGTGCCGCGAGCGCGACAGCTGGAAGTAGGCGGCGACAGCCGCCAGCACCAGCGCCGCGAACACACCGCCCATCAGCAGCGCGCGCAGGCGGGTCGCGGCATCGGAGCTGGTGCGCTGCAGACCGGTCGCGAGGTTCGCAAGGTGCGTCTGGAGCGCCCGGGCGTTCTCGCTCGCGAACAACTGCGCGCGCTTCACCGCGGCGTAGTGCTCGCGACCCTCGCGTGACAGTGAGCTGCCGGTGGTGTCGGAATCGACATACGGCTGGCCGCTGAAGCTGACCACCGGGTCGAGCACCGGCCCGTACTGGTGCCACAGCAGCAGCGCGCGGCCGAGCTGCGGCGAATCCGCGTCCACCGAGCCGGAAAGGACGCGCAGCTCGTAGTCGAAGCGCTTCACCGTCGCCTGCAGGTCGGCGAGTGCCTGGCCGGAGTAGGCGCGCACCTCGAGCCGATCGCGCAATGCGTTCAACTGGTGCGAGAGCTCCTCGGGGTAGGTCTGCAGCGTGCTCGCCGTCTGCAACGCGGTGATGTTGGTGCGCATCTGCGTGGCGAAGCGGAAACCGAGCAGCAGCACGGTCCCCATGAAGAGCATCAGCACCGTGCCGATGACGGCGGTGATCAGGTGACGGCGGCGCTCTGTGCCTGCGAGGCTCATGTTGGCGGGTCTCCCCGTTATTTAGGTAGCTCGAAGCGGATGCGTGTGCGTACGCCCGGCACGTCGACGGCGGTGCCGTTGACGAGCGTGGGAGCATAGCGCCAGCGCTTCACCGCGTTGGTCGCCGCCTGATCGAACACACCGGGGGGCGTCGCCTCCACGACGTGGATGTCACGGGGCTCCCCGCGGGTGTCGACGCTGTACTCGAGCGTGACGCTGCCGGCGATCTGCTGTGTCATGGCGGCCTGCGGATACTCGGGCGCCGCCGCGCGCACCCGTTTGAGATTGGCGATGAGCGCGGCCGGGTCGATGGCCGCGCCCCTGGACCTGGGTGTCTGCAGCTGCTGGACGGCAGCGATGTCCTTCGGATCCGCGCCCCAGCGACGCGCCTGGGCGAGGTCGGCGTCGGCAGGCCGGCCGGCGAGCACCGCGCTGCGGGCGCGCTCGAGGAGCTTACCGGCGAGCTCGCGACTCACATCCGCGAGCGCGGCGCTGCCGGCATCCGCCGCCTGCAGCTGCGTCAGGTACCCGGCGGCACTGTCCTGGGCGGGGTCGGTCAGGTGGCCGTCACGCAGGCGCTCACGAGCCAGTTGTGCGAGGCGATCGTTATCGGCCTGGAGCGCTTTCTGCCGCGAGCTGGCCATCTCGCGCTGGAAGGCCGCGGCCTCGGCCGGTTTCATGCCGACTGCCCGGGCCTCGGCGAGCCAGCGCTCCTGTTCGACGGCGTTGCGCGCCAGGGCGGCCTCGCGCGCCTTGCGAAGATCGGCGGCAATCAGCTCGCGGGTGACGCGCTGCGTACTGGCGTTGGCCGGTGCCGCGGCTTGCAGCTGCAGCAGATGCGTCCTGGCGCTGTCGTCGGAGTCGGTGAGCCGCCCCTCACGGATGCGCTCCTCGACCAGACCCGCAAGGCGCTGGACCTTCGCGTCGTCCTGGCGCCGAGCGATGTCCGCGCGCCAGCGCGCGATCTCAGCGGCGGGTATGGCGGTCGACTGCTGTGCCTGGCGCACGTACTGGGCGGCACGCTCGAGGTTACCGTCGTTGAGCGCCTTCGACACTTCGGCGGCGTACAGACGCTGCTCGAAGGCGACGAGCCGCGCGTCGCCCGGAGCGGCCGACTTGAAGTTGGCCAGTGACTGCGCAGCCTCCTCGAGGCGCCCGCCAGTCATGGCCTCCTCGAAGCGACTCGCCAGCACTGCGGCCACACGCTGCAGGCCGTCGCGGCCTTCCGCGCTCGTGGGATCCGCCGCGACCGCCGAGCGGTAAAACAGCAGCGCATTGTCGCCGGCAGGCTCGGTGAAGCGGCGCTCTTTCATGGCGAGCCGCGCCTTCTCGAGCAGCTCATCCACCTTACCGTGCACGATGAGCGTTTCGGCGCTCGGCGCTGCGACCGGAGCTTCGGCCGCCGCTGCGGCTTGCTCCCCGGCAGCCGGGGGCGCACTCGGGGGTGTGGTCGCGAGCGGGGCCGGTGCCGGTGCGGTGGTGTTGCCGTGACCACTGAAATACCAGGCGGCCCCGCCAGCCAGCGCCAGAACGGTGACGCCGGCGGCGACGAACACCGGCAACGGCGGCTTGCTGCCGCGGCCGCTCCTGCCGCTCACGGCGCCAGGCTGCGGCTCGAAGGTATCGACGCTCAGCTCGGAGCGCAGTGAGGCCAACGGACTCGCCGCCGCCGCCGGTGCGCACCGGGCGACCGCTTCCGCGAGCGCGCCCTCCACGACGGCCTGCGTCTTGCGTGGGTCGAGCGGCATCGGCAGCACCGCGAACACGTTGCTGCCTCCGAGCGAGGTGCCGAGCTGTTTCTCGGCCGCTCCGGCGGCGAACACCAGCATCACCGCGCCGGGCGCCGCAGCGCGCGCGGTATCCACTACGTCACGGACGTCGGCGACGTCGCGTGCGTCGATCACCAGCAGCTGGGCGCGCCTGCCCCGTGCCATGACCTCGAGCGCTCCCTCGAGCGAATCGACGGGATGCACCGACGCCTGTCCGCCGAGCGTCTGGCCGAGCTCGAGGAGGAAATCGTCGCGCGTCGTGATGACGGTGATGTCGGCTGCGGGCTGAGTGGCCGGCGACGCGTCCGCGCTGCCAGTCGCTGCGCTTTCGTGACTGCGGGAGGCAGAGGTTGCACTGGCCACGTGGCGTGTTCTCCAGCTAAGACTTTCGAGGACTCAAGACGCTCCTCGCTTCGGTGAAACGCGGTGACCGCGCCGGGCAAGGCCCTTGTTGCACGCGGAAAACCTCGCCGTTGCAGCATATGCAGGCTCGGCGACAACACAGTGCGTCAGTTCACAATAACCGGAGCTTGCGTCGGGGCGCCGCGACGCCAGATCATCAAATTCTGAAGCACTGCTCGCTTTGCTCCCCCGCAAGCGGGGCGGCGCGGCAGCGCCCGCGGCCGGCGGCCGCCGGCTGCTGACGGCGTCCGCGCGGTGGCCGTCGCGGGCACCCCGCCGCCATGCGCGGGGCCTAATCGAGTGTCCGACACACGACCGGAGCGTGACGACTGCACCAGCGCGGTGCGCATATGTCTAGTTTGCAATCAGTCACTTAAGCTATGCAACAGCGCGGTGTGTGGCCGCCGCTGACCCGCGCCGCTGACCCGCGCCGCTGGCGCAGCGCGAGCTTCGAGTGAACAATCCGTCGCTGTGATCGTCTTAACGTAACGGGTATGTCAGGATCTGATCGCCGTCACTCATTGTGGGCGACGTTGCGACTAAGTTAATCATGGCGCTGGCGTTTGCCGGCATCGGCGCGCGGCTCTCGGTTCTCGAGCTCGACGGAGGGAAGGACGATGCGACTGCTGGCTGTTGAGCAGGATTCCCATGGTGGCACCGCGGATTTTATCGATTCTCTGAGCTCCTTCAGCCGGCTGCACCGTGCGCAGCGCTGGGAGGGCACGTTCGGCGATTACCTCCAGCACATCCTGCCGGCGAACCCGGTTGCGCTCGCGCGGACGAGCCACGAGTACGTCTGGGACATGTTGCGCTGGCATGGCCGTGCCGGACCGCCCGATGCGCCGGAGAACCGGCGCGCCCGCGAGCTCTTCAAGCGCGAGCTGTTCGGGATCGACG
>Ga0318494_10000834_pt1 | contig 11514 bp, 9 predicted proteins | sample GRESIP108b1f24_FD_203293 | JGI IMG/M metagenome (GOLD analysis project Ga0318494, IMG submission 203293) | Tropical soil microbial communities from Luquillo Experimental Forest, Puerto Rico - GRE.SIPMG.108b1f24 | ecosystem: Environmental > Terrestrial > Soil > Tropical forest > Bulk soil... | reverse complement strand
TGGCCACCGCGCTGTTCGACCGGCCGGCCTTCCGGTCCTGCGTCAGCCACGGCATCGTGCTCGGCAACGACGGCCAGAAGATGTCCAAGAGCCTGCGCAACTACCCGGACGTGAACGAGGTGTTCGACACGTTCGGCTCGGACGCGATGCGCTGGTTCCTGATGGCCAGCCCGGTGCTGCGCGGCGGGAACCTGATCGTCACCGAGCAGGGCATCAGGGAGGCCGTCCGGCAGGCGATCCTGCCGCTGTGGAACTCCTGGTACTTCTTCGCGCTGTACGCCAACGCCGAGGCGTATCAGGCACGCCGTTCGGTCCCCGGCGCAGGCTCGGGGGGGCGCGGGGGGGTCGTCCCCCCCGGAACCAGCACTGGGCACGTCCTGGACCGGTACATCCTGGCCAAGACCCGTACGGCGGTGACCGAGATGGCCGCCGAGCTGGACGTCTACGACGTCGGCGGCGCGTGCCAGGTTTTGCGGGACCACCTGGAGGTGCTGACCAACTGGTACATCCGCCGGTCGCGGAACCGGTTCTGGGCCGGCGAGCCGGCCGCGCTCGACACGCTCTGGACGGTGCTGGAGACCGTGACGCGGGCGGCCGCGCCGCTGCTGCCGCTGACCACCGAGGCGGTCTGGCGCGGGCTGACCGGCGGCGCGAGCGTACACCTCACCGACTGGCCGGACGTCTCCGGCTGGCCGGACGAGGAGGACCTGACCGGGGCGATGGACCTGGTCCGCATCGTCTGCAGCACCGCGCTCGGCCTGCGCAAGGCGCACCAGCTGCGGGTCAGGCTGCCGCTGGCCTCGCTGACCATCGCGCACCCGGAGGCCGGGTCGCTGGCCCCGTTCACCGGCCTGATCGCCGAGGAGGTCAACGTCAAGGCGGTCGAGCTGTCCGCCGAGCCGGCCAGCCTGGGCCGGTTCGAGCTGGCGGTGAACCCGCGGCTGCTCGGGCCCCGGATCGGCGGGCAGGTCCAGCAGGTGATCCGGGCGGTCAAGGCGGGCGAGTGGACCCGGTCCGGCGACGATATCGTCGCGGCCGGGGTCCGGCTGGAACCCGGCGAGTACGAGGTCAAGCTGGCCGCGGCCGACCCGGACTCGACGTCGGCGCTGCCCGGCCAGGCCGGGCTGATCGCGCTGGACCTGCGGGTGACCCCCGAGCTGGCGGCCGAGGGCACCGCGCGCGACGTGGTGCGGGTCGTGCAGCAGGCCCGCCGGGACGCCGGGCTGGCGGTCTCGGACCGGATCCGGCTGACGATCGGCGCCGACGGCGCGGTCGCCGACGCGGTCCAGGCGCACGCCGGGTTCGTGGCGGCCGAGACACTCGCCGTGGACCTGGCGGTCCGCCCGGCCACGGAGGTGGCCGGCGACCCGCAGCCGGTGGCCGACGCGACGGTCTCGGTGGCCCTAGCGCGCGTGCCGACCCTGTCCTGAGGGACCGGCCCGCCGGCGGCGGGCGGCCAGCACCGCGGTAACCACGACGACCATAAGGCCGAACGAGCCGGCGATCGCCGCCACGGCGACCGTGCGTGCGGAGACGCCGGACGGCGCGGCCCGGGCCGTCTGGGCCGGCTGGCCGCCGCTGCCCGTTCCGCCGGCCGCGCCGGTGCTTCCGGCGCCTCCGGCGGCCTCCGCGGGCAGGACCGCGGTGACCGCCCGGACCGGGTCGACCATGCCGTGCCCGGTGCCGGGGCCGACCGCGCCGTGCGCGGTGGCCTCGATCCGCGCCACCACCTGGGCCGCGCTCAGCCGGGGGTGAGCCGAGCGGACCAGCGCGACCACCCCGGACACGAAGGCGGCGGCGAAGCTGGTGCCGTTCTGCATCGGGGCGTAGGCGTCGGGGAAGCTGCCCGGGTAGGCGCTGGTGATGTTCACGCCGGGCGCCGTCACCGCGACGGGGGTGCGCCGGTCGGAGAAGCCGGCCAGGGCACCGCCGGGCCCGGCCGCGCCGACCGCGAGCACGCCGGGGTAGGAGGCGGGGTAGAACGGGCCGGCCCCTTCAGACCCTTCAACGCCACCCTGCTCGCTGTCGTTGCCGGCCGCGGCCACCACGACCACGTTGTGGCTCAGCGCGTACTCGACCGCCTTCCGCAGGGCCGGGACGTCGTCCGGGGTGGCCAGCGACAGGTTGATGACGTCGGCGCCGAATTGCACCGCGTCCATGATTCCCTGCGGGGTCACCGAGGTCGGGAAGGTGTCCGTGCCGCTGATCTTCACGGACAGGATCCGCGCGGCCGGGGCGACCCCGGTGAACGAAACGCCCGGCACCGGCGCGGCCGCGATGATGCTGGCCACCGCGGTGCCGTGGCCCACGCAGTCGGCGCCGGGCGGGATGCCCGGCTTGGTCCCGGCGACCAGGTCCGGGCCGGGGATCACCCGCTCCCCGAACTGCGGGTTCGCGTCCACCCCGCTGTCCACGATCGCGACGGTCACGCCGCCGCCCCTGGTCCGGTCCCAGACCGCGGAGAAGCGGAGCGCCTGCTGCGCCCACGGCTGTTTGGCCGGCGCGGCGATCCCGTGCTGCGGCGGGCAGCCCGGCCGCGGCCCGGGCAGGCTTCCCGAGGCCGTCGTGGTCCCCGGCGGCGCGGTTCGCGTGGCGGCCAGTGCCGCGGGACCGGACCAGATGAGCCCGGCCGCGCAGGCCGCCGCGATGGCCCGCCAGCCACGTCGCGCCAACGTCACCTCCGATGCCCGTCGGGATATACCCAGGATTACGCAGGCAGCGCGCCCTGGGCTCAACTACCGGCCTCCAGCACCGGCCCCCGTGCCGATTTGGGCTATATTGGCTATTTTTTTTCGCTCCCGCCCTGGCAGCGGCCCCGGGGTTAATTCGGCCTGGCCGCGATCGAACTTGGCTACCACCCGGCACGTGGTCAGGGGTGAGCGGAGACTTGTCTACCGAAAGGGAGCGAACAGACATGAAACCGACACGACGATCGGCGGCGGCGGCCGCCATAATCGTCACTGCCACGGCCGGGTTGCTGGCCGCGAGCGGGATCATGGCCGGGGCGGCCAGCGCCTCGGACACATTCATCGGCGGCCTGAACACCGTGACGCCAATCGCCTCGACGGTCCCGCGAAACGGGGACGTCAACCCCTATGGCGTGGCGGTCGTCCCGCAGAGCAACGGTGACCTGCACCAAGGCAACGTGCTCGTCAGCAACTTCAACAACAGCGGCAACATTCAGGGCACCGGCTCGACGATCGTCCAGGTCACCCCGGGCGGCCGGCAGTCGCTGTTCGCCCAGATCGGCGACCTGGGCAGCGCCTGCCCGGGCGGCGTGGGCCTGACCACCGCCCTGGTGGCACTGCGCAACGGCTGGGTGATCGTCGGGTCGCTGCCCACCCAGCAAATGAACGGCAACACCGTCATCTCCGGGTCGGGCTGCCTGATCGTGCTGGACAGCCGGGGCAAGGTCCGCGAGACGTTCACCGGCCACGGCATCAACGGCCCGTGGGACATGACCGCGCTTGACCTGGGCGGCATCACCGAACTGTTCGTGACCAACGTGCTGAACGGCACGGTAGACGCAGCCGGCGCCACCGTCGACGGCGGCACGGTGCTGCGGCTCGTGATCAGCAGCGGGCCGACGGACTCACCGACGTTGCTGAACGTCACCCAGATCGGCTCCGGTTTCGGCGAGCACCTCGACCCCGCGGCGCTCGTCATCGGACCGACCGGCGTCGGGCTCGGCCCGGATGGCATCCTGTACGTCGCCGACACGGTGGCCAATAGGATCACGGCCATCCCCGACGCGGTGTTCCGTGTCACCGATGACGGCACCGGCAAGACCGTCACCAAGAAAGGCGCCCTGAACGGCCCGCTCGGCTTGGCCATCGCGCCCGGCGGCGACGTCCTGACCGTCAACAGCGGCGACGGGAACATGGTGGAGACCACCCCGGGCGGGAAGCAGGCGGAAGTGAAGACCGTCGACAACCAGGGCGATCCAGCGGGCGCGGGCAACCTGTTCGGCCTGGCGGTCAAGCCGGGCGCCGACGCCGTCTACTTCGTCGATGACTTCGGCGGCCCCAGCACCAACGGACAGACCAACAACCTCAACCTGTTCCACTAGCCGGACCCGTAACCCATAACCGGGCCGTTACGAAGTGGGTACCCAGTGCACGCGGAGGTCGTGAAAGAGCACCGGGTCGGCCGGGCGTTTCTGAAGAATGGTCACGGGCCTGGTGACCATGTTGCTTTTTGCCCATGGCCGCCGCGGCACTGGTCCCGCCACGATTCACACCGGAAATCAACAAGAGCAGGTAGGACCCGCCTGACCTAATCAGTACGCCATCCCTACCGCCACAGTGACCGGTCGGGCCGATCGCGCCACGATTGTCCGGCCGGAAATGAGTACGCCCCGAACCAAGCCGCCCCCAGCCACGTGCCCATGGGTGGAGACATTCTCCACCGGAAGGGAGCGGCATAGAAATGAAAACAACAAGACGGTACGCGGCAGGCCTGGCCGCGGTCGTCACGACGGCGGCCGGCCTGCTGGCCGCTACGGGCCTGGGCGCCGGGGTCGCGGGTGCGAGCGGCTTCCCGGCGTTCGTCGGACCGTTGCACCATGTCACCACGCTGGCCTCGACGGTACCGGCCAACGGCGACGTCAACCCTTACGGGGTGGCCGTCATCCCGCGGAGCACCGGGCACCTGGGCCGGGACAACATCCTGGTCAGCAACTTCAACGACAAGGCCAACGTGCAGGGCACCGGCACCACGATCGTGCAGATCACCCCGCGCGGCCACGTCTCGCTGTTCGCCAAGGTCAGCCGGCACCTGCGCGGCTGCCCCGGCGGCGTCGGCCTGACCACCGCGCTGACCGTGCTCCGCAGCGGCTGGGTGATCGTCGGCTCGCTGCCCACCAAGGGCGGCAACGTGTCCGGCTCCGGCTGCCTGATCGTGCTGGACCGGTGGGGTCACGTCCGGGAGACGTTCACCGGCCGCGGCATCAACGGCCCCTGGGACATGACCTCCTCCGACTTCGGCCGGGTGGCCGACCTGTTCGTCACCAACGTGCTGAACGGCACCGTCGCGGCCAAGGGCAAGATCGTGCACCGCGGAACCGTCATCCGGCTGCTCCTGATCGTCCCGCCCGGCCGGCTGCCGTTCATCCTCAGGTCGGACCGGATCGGGTCCGGCTTCGCCGAGCACCTGGACCCGGCGGCGCTGGTCATCGGCCCGACCGGGGTCGGCCTGGGCCGGAACGGCACGCTGTACGTCGCCGACACGGTGGCCAACCGGATCGCGGCCATCCCGCACGCGGTGTTCCGCGTCACCAGCGCGGGCCGCGGCGCGACCGTCAGCCAGGGCCGGGCCCTGAAGGGCCCGCTCGGGCTCGTGGTGGCGCCGGGCGGCGACATCCTCACCGTCAACAGCGGCAACGGGAACCTGGTGGAGGTCACCCCGTTCGGCCTCCAGGTCGCGGTCCGCGCGCTGGACGTCTCCGGGTCCCCGCCGGGCGCGGGCGCGCTGTTCGGCCTGGCGGTCAAGCCGCACCACCGCGCCGTCTACTTCGTGGACGACGCCACCAACACCTTCGAACTGCTCCACTAGAAAGCCGCCACGGCGCCCTGGTCCCCGCCCGGACCGGGGCGCCCGGCTAAGGCGGCCGGGTCAGCCATGCGCTCGCCGCTAGAGGGTGACGCCGACGAGGACGGGTTCGGGGGCGAGCGAGACGCCGAACGCGTCGCGGACCCCGTCCCTGATCTGCCTGGCCAGCGCCAGCAGCGCGGCGGTGCTGGCCGTTCCCGCGTTGACCAGCGCGAGCGTGTGCTTGGCCGAGATCCGGGCGCCGTCCCCCGGGTTGTAACCCTTGCCGAACCCGGCCCGCTCGATCAGCCAGGCGGCGGGCACCTTGACCAGGCCGTCCGCGACCTCGAAGCGGGGCACGCTGGTCTCGGGCCCGCACCTGGCCCGGGCGGCCGCCTCCACCGCGGCCAGCGCGGGGACGTCGAGCACCGGGTTGACGAAGAACGAGCCGACGCTGCGGGTGTCGGGGTCGGCGGGGTCGATCACCATGCCCTTGCGCTGCCGGAGCTCGATGACCGCCGCCCGGGCCTCGGCGCTCTCCACCTGGCCGCCGGGCGGGACGCCGAGGGTCGAGGCCAGCTCGGCGTAGCGGACCGGGGCGGACAGCACCTGGAGCGCCAGGTCGAACGTCACGCTCAGCACCACGAACCGGTCGGACCTGCGGAACCGGCTGGTCCGGTAGGCGAATCCGCACAGCTCGTTCGGCAGGTCGAGGACGTCCCCGGTCACCCGGTCGTAGACCCGCACGCCGGTGATCGTCTCGGAGACCTCCTGGCCGTAGGCGCCGACGTTCTGGATCGGGGTGGCGCCGGCCAGCCCGGGGATGCCGGACAGGCACTCGAGCCCGGCCAGGCCCTCGGCAACGGTCCTGGCCACCACGGAGTCCCATTCCTCGCCGGCCGCCACGGTCAGCACGCCCGGCCCGCCGTCCCGGGTGACGCCGCGCGTCGCGACCTGGATCACGGTGCCGTCGAACCCCTCGTCGGAGACCACCAGGTTGCTGCCGCCACCGAGGATCAGCGCCGGCTCGCCGGCCGCGTCGGCGGCCCGCACCGCCTCGATGAGCTCGTCCTCGGTACCGGCGCGGACGAAGCCGCGGGCCGGCCCGCCGAGGCGGAGCGTGGTGTAGTCGGCCAGTTTCACTGGCTTAGACTTGCGGGGGTTCCAGGGGGTCGTCCCCCTGGGCTAGCACTGTCTGCAGGCGGACTACGGCGTGCGCGCGCGTCAGCACCTTGGCCTCGCCCGACCGGGCGGTCAGGTCGACCGCCACCCGGTTGCGGTCGAGCTTGCCGGTGACGACGCCCGCGATCTCGAGCAGGGCGCCCTTGTCGTCGTCGGGCACGACGACCGGGGAGGAGAACCTGACGCCGAACTCGGTCACCGCGGCCGGATCCCCGGCCCACTCGGTGAGGAACCGGCCCACCAGGGCCATCGTGAGCATGCCGTGCGCGATCACGTCCGTGAGGCCGACCGACTTGGCGATGCGCTCGTCCCAGTGGATGGGGTTGAAGTCGCCGGAGGCGCCCGCGTACCGGACCAGATCGCGCCGGGTCACCCGGTACTGCCGCGGCGCGATCTCGGCGCCCTCTGGCAGGTCGTGATATCCGGGACCGGCCATCGTTACCCCCTACGCACCGCGCTCGACCGCGATGGAGCGAGCCGTGCAGACGTGCTCGCCGTCCACGGTCCTGATCTCGGTGACCGTGGCCATCGTGGTCATGCTGCGGATCTGGTTGATCGACTCGATGGTGGACTGGGTCACCACGACGTCGCCCGCGTGCAGCGGACGTGAGTGGGTGAAGCTCTGCTCGCCGTGCACGATCATCGCGTAGTTCACGCCGAGGCCCGGCTCGGCCAGCAGCCTGGCGGTGTCGCCCGCGGTGATCACGATCGCGAAGGTGGGCGGCGCGATCACGTCCGGGTAGCCGGCCGCCTGCGCGGCGGCACGGTCACGGCACAGCGGACTGGTATCGCCGATCGCGGTGGCGAACTCGGCGACCTTGACCCGGCTCACCTCATACGGCTCGGACGGCTCGAAGGTCCGTCCGGCGTACTCCGGGTTGATGGCCACTAACGGGTCTCGCGATGCGGCCGGTGGCAGCGGCAGTTCGGGCAGAACTTCTTCAGCTCGAGCCGGTCCGGGTCGTTACGCCGGTTCTTCCTGGTGATGTAGTTACGGTGCTTGCACTCCTGGCAAGCCAGCGTGATCTTCGGCCGGACGTCGGTGGCAGCCACGGTCGAGCGCCTTTCTCATCGTCAAAAGGGATCTGGACTAAGAGTAGCGGAGGCCGGACTTGAACCGGCGACACAGCGATTATGAGCCGCTTGCTCTGCCTGACTGAGCTACTCCGCCATCGCTAACGCAGCTAGGGTACCCGATCTTCCTTTCCCCGCGGGCGCGCCGTCCGCTTTGACCGCCAGCCTCCTGCCCAGGCAAGATCGTGAACGTGAGCATACTGGGCACCAGGGTCATCAGGACCGAAGATCCCCGCTTCCTGACCACGGGAGGCGTCTACACCGACGACATGCGGCTCCCCGGCGCGTGTCACGTCTACTTCGTCCGTTCGGCGGTCGCGCACGCACGGATCCGGTCCGTCGACGTCAGCGCCGCGCTCGAAGCGCCCGGCGTGATCGCCGCGTTCACCGGCGCCGACCTGGCCGGCCTGCCGCTGGCGCCGCCGCCGATGCCCGGCATGATCAACGTCAAGATGAGCCAGCCGCTGCTCGCCACGGACACGGTCCGGTACGTCGGCGAGCCCCTGGCCGTGGTCGTCACCGAGAGCCGGTACCAGGGCGAGGATGCCGCGGACCTGGTCGACGTGGACTACGACATGCTGCCCGCGGTGGTGGACATGACCGAGGCCCTCGAGAAGGCCGGCCCGACCGTGCTGTTCCCGGACGTGGGCCACAATGTCTCCGCCTCGTTCGGTGACCGGTCCGCGCTGGCCGCCGACCTGTTCGACGGCTGCGAGGTCGTGGTCTCCCGCACCATCGTCAACCAGCGGGTCGCCCCCGCCCCGATGGAGACCCGGGCGGCCGCCGCGTCCTGGGACGAGGACGGCAAGCTGACCGCGTGGATCCCGAACCAGGGCGCGCAGGGCACCCGGGGCGCGCTGGCGGGCATGCTCGGCATCGACCCGGCCACGCTGCGGGTCGTCACCCCGGACGTGGGCGGCGCGTTCGGCGCCAAGTTCGGCGCCGACCCGGAGCACGCGGTGGTCTGCTGGGTGGCCAGGCAGCTCGGCCGGCCCGCGCGCTGGGCCGAGAGCCGCAACGAGAACCTGCTCGGCATGGCCCACGGGCGGGCGCAGCGCCAGACGGTCACCATCGGCGGCAGCCGGGACGGGAAGGTTTCGGCCTACCGGATCGAGATCCTGCAGGACTCTGGGGCCTACCCGAAGTTCGGCTCGTTCCTGCCCGCGCTGACCATCCTGATGGCGCCCGGGCCCTACGCCTTCCCGCGCGCCGAGGCGGTGGCGACGTCGGTGGTGACCAACACCACCCCGGTCGGCGCCTACCGCGGCGCGGGACGGCCGGAGGCCACCGCCGCGGTGGAGCGGGCGATCGACCTGTTCGCGGCCGAGGCCGGCCTGGACCCGGCCGAGGTGCGCCGCAAGAACCTGCTGCCGGCCTTCAGCGAGCCGCACACCACCGCGTTCGGCGCGGTGTACGACAGCGGCGACTACGTGACCGCGCTGGAGGTGGCACTGGCCGCGGCGGGCTACGACGACCTGCGGCGCGAGCAGGCCAAGCGGCGGGCCGACGGCGACGTGGTCCAGCTCGGCATCGGTCTTTCCTGCTACGTGGAGATCACCGGGCCGGGCGCGGAGGAGGGCGGCCCGCGGGAGAACGCCACCGTCGAGGTCCACCCGGACGGCAGCGCCACGATCCTGACCGGGACCTCCCCGCACGGCCAGGGCCACGTGACCGTGTGGGCCATGCTGGCCAGCGAGGAACTCGGCATCCCGGTCGACAAGATCGACGTGAAGTGGGGCGACACCGACCTGATCCCCGTGGGCGGCGGCACCGGCGGCTCGCGCAGCCTGCAGCAGGGCGGCGCGGCGGTCCGGCAGGCCTCGCGGGACCTGCTCGACGTGGCCCGCGAACGCGCCGCCAGCGAGCTCGAGGCCAACCCGGGCGACCTGGTCTTCTACACCGGGAGCAGCTCGTTCACCGTGGCCGGCGACCCGGACGCCGCGGTCCCGCTGGCCCGGCTGGCCGAACGGGAGCGGCTGTTCGTCCGGGCGGTATTCGCCGCGCCCGGACCGACGTTCCCGTTCGGGGCCCACGTGGCCGTGGCCGAGGTGGACACCGAGACGGGCAAGGCGGTGCTGCGCCGGGTGGTGACCGTGGACGACGCGGGCACGGTGATCAACCCGCTGCTCGCCGAGGGCCAGCGGCACGGCGGCATCGCCCAGGGCGCGGCCCAGGCCCTGCTGGAAGAGGTGGTCTTCGACGCCGACGGCAACCCGCTGACCGCCAGCTTCGCCGACTACCCGTTCGTCTCGGCCGCCGAGGTGCCCAGCTTCGAGCTGGCCGACATGGAGACGCCGACCACCTACAACCCGCTCGGGGCCAAGGGCATCGGGGAGGCCGGCACGATCGGCTCCACCCCGGCCGTGCAGAACGCGATCGTCGACGCGCTGGCGCACCTCGGCGTCCGCCACATCGACATGCCCACCACGCCGCAGCGGGTCTGGGAGGCGCTCCGGGCCGCGGGAGGTTCGGCGGGCTAACCCGGCATCCGGCCCCCGGACAGGAGCTGAGGCGACAGACCGTACCATCGAGCCATGCCCCGCCGCTTCGCGATCGGTAGCGCCCAGGACCTGGTCCAGGCCGAGCGCGACATCCGGGCGCGCCTCGGCGACTCCGAACTCGATTTCGCCGCGATGGCGGCGGTGTCGAACATCTACCGGGCGGCCAACGCGATCCGCAACCACATGGAGCAGAAGGTGCTCGCGGATGAGGACCTGTCCTGGGCCGCGTTCACGGTGCTGTTCGTGCTGTGGATCTGGGGCGACCAGCAGACCAGGCACCTGGCGGCCGAGGCCGGCGTGACCAAGGGCACGCTGACCGGGGTGCTGAAGACCCTGGAGAAGCGCGGCCTGGCCCGCCGCCGCGGCCACGACGCGGACGGCCGGCTGGTGCTGGTCTCCCTGGAGCCCAAGGGCCAGGACGTGATCGAGCGCCTGTTCCCCGCCTTCAACCGCGGCGAGGCCCAGGTCAGCGCCAGCCTCACCGGCCGCGAGAAGGACCAGCTCGCGTCCCTGCTCCGCACGGTCATCCGGACCGTGGAAGAAGAGGACTAACCGCGTACCCCGCCGCCCGCCCCGGGCGACTCTTATGGCGTGGATGTCCCAGCCATGTCGTATGAGCAGCATGAATGTGGCATCCACACCTTATGGGCGGGGTTTCAGCCGTCCGGGACGGCCATCTCGCCGAGGAGGGACCAGTCGTCCTGTGGGATGGTGAAGTTGACGATCCGCGGGGTGTGGGCCAGGTGCGGCGGCAGCGTCTGCTGGGCCTTCTTGAAGTGGTCGGACTGGACGTGCGCCGCCCCGGCGTCGCCGTCGCGGAACGCCTCGACCAGGACGTACTCGTCCGGGTCGTCCAGGCTGCGGGACCAGTCGAACCACAGGCAGCCCGGCTCGCTCCTGGTCGCCTCGGTGAACTCGGCGGAGATCTGCGGCCACTGGTCGGCATGCTCGGGCTTGATCTTGAACTTGGCCGTGATAAAGATCATTCAGTCCTCCCTGCTAGCTGGCCGGGGGCTGGCCGCATCGGTACCAATGATCTCGCAGTCCGAGCGATCGGGTGTCTCACCTCCAGACACACGCTGATCACGGGTCCGCCTGGAAATGCGCCACGGCGGCCTCGTCCCATTCCAGGCCGTTGCCGGGGACGTCGGGCAGGTGCAGCCGGCCGGCCCGGACCTCGAAGGGGCGGGCCAGCACCGGATGGGCCCAGTCCTGCCACTCCAGCCAC
>Ga0318494_10000833_pt1 | contig 11516 bp, 10 predicted proteins | sample GRESIP108b1f24_FD_203293 | JGI IMG/M metagenome (GOLD analysis project Ga0318494, IMG submission 203293) | Tropical soil microbial communities from Luquillo Experimental Forest, Puerto Rico - GRE.SIPMG.108b1f24 | ecosystem: Environmental > Terrestrial > Soil > Tropical forest > Bulk soil... | reverse complement strand
GATCTGACGACGGTACGGATGGTCCCAGTTGCGGAAACTGGGCCGCAGAATGGCGGCCTCCACGGCCCACGAGCCACCCCGCAGCACCCGGTAGTCGCCGTCGAAAAACGGTTGTGAGTAGCGCTCGTAGATCATCGGGACGAAACCCGGCCAGGGGCGCAGCGGCGAGGTGGTCCATTCCCAGACGTCGCCCAACATCTGTTGCGCGCCATACGCCGAAGCGCCGGCGGGGTAGGCGCCAACCGGTGCCGGACGCAGCGCGGAGCCCCCCAGGTTTGCCAGGGCATCCGATGGGGCTTCCGCCCCCCACGGATAGCGGCGCCGGCTGTTGGTCGCCGGATCCCAGGCGCAGGCCTTCTCCCATTCCATCTCGGTGGGCAGCCGCGCACCGGCCCAGGCCGCATAGGCCTCGGCCTCGAAGTAGGTGACATGCTGTACCGGCTCGTCGGCGGGAATCTCTTCGATGTAGCCGAACCGGGTGCGCGTTCGCGCGTCGGAACTCCAGAACTGCGGCGCGGTCAGGCCCGCGCTCTGGCAGTGTTGCCAGCCGCGGTCCGACCACCACCGCGACTGGTGGTAGCCGCCGTCGTCGATGAACTGCTGCCATTCGCCATTGGTGACCGGAACCCGGCCGATCCGGAACGCGGGCAGGTCAACGACGTGAGCGGGGCGTTCGTTGTCGAGCGAGTACGGTTCGCTCGACGCGTCCACGCCCAGGAGGAACGGGCCGCCGGGAACCGGCACCGACGTGCCGGCCACCCCCTGCCGGCCCGTGGGCGGGGCGGAAATCTCACGCAACAGCGGCGCGCCGGCGCGCAGGTTCAATGCCTGCAGCATGGTTTCGTCGTGCTGGTTTTCGTGGCTGACCACCATCCCGTACACGAAGGCCGCCCGGTCACCGGCGGGGTCGTCCGGGAGGGCATCCAGGGCGTCGAGCGCCGCGGACCGCACGGTCCGGCAATAGGAACGCGCCCGGTCGGGGGACAACAGCGGTAGGTCGACGCGACTGGCCCGCGAGTGTTCGAAGGCGTCGTAGAGGCCCTCGACCGCCGGCGGCAACATCCCGGGCCGACCCGGGTCGCCGCCCCGCAACAGCCAGAGCTCTTCCTGCTGACCGATGTGCGCCAGATCCCATACCAGCGGGCTCATCAACGGGTCGTACCGCCGGCATAGTTCGGCGTCGTCGAAATCGACCAGCCGCAACGTCCGCGTTCGGGCGCGCGCCAAATCGTCGGCAATCCCCTGCCTGGAAGTCACGACCCCCCTTGCGAGCATCGCGCGGCCTCGGAGACTGTAGCCGCGATGCCGTGAGCGATCACTTCGTCGGAAAAGTCGTCCCCGGGACACCGGCCCTGCTCGACACTGCGGACCAACCGCTGCATCGCGTCGGCGAGCCCCGGCGGTGCCTTGTCGGCGGCGACGGCCACACACTTGTTGGCCGCCTTATACAGCCGCCGGTCACCCAGGCCGACCCGGGCCGCGGTGTCCCAGGCGGTGCCCACCGGTTCGACGGCCTCCGCCGCGATGTCGGCGGCGACCGGATCGTCGAGCAGCGCCACCAGCGTGAACACCACGGCCGGCCAAAAGGCGTCCGGCACGGAGTCGAGGTAGCGGATTTCCAGCCACTGCCTCGGGCGTACCGGCGGGAACAGTGTGGTCAGGTGATATTCCAGGTCGGCGATGGTCGGCCGTCGATCGCCGAGCAACACCCGGCCGTCCACCCAGTCGGCAAAGGGCACCCAATGGGTGACCGCCACGGCGTCGTCCGGGTTGTGCACCATCATCACCGGGGCCTTGAGCGCATACCGCGCCCAATCGGTCCCGGGGTCGTCGCCGCTGGCACCCAGTATGGGCCCGCAACGCGCCGAGTCCATCTGGCCCCACACCCGCTGCCGGCTGGAGACCCAACCGGTGAACTCGCCGACCAGCATTGGCGAGTTGGCGGCGATCGCGATCATCGTCGGCCCCAGCGCGTGTGCCAGCCGCACCCGCGCCGCCCAGCCGTCCTGCGGCCCGGCGTCCAGATTGACCTGAATCGATGCGGTGGACGTCATCATCGCCGCGCCCGCCGGCCCGGAGCTGCTGGCGGCGAAGAACTGTTCCATGGCGCGATAACGCCCGCCCGGATTGATGCGCTTGGGCGGCCGTAGCGGATCCGCCCCGAGGAAGACCAGACCCAGCCCGGCCTCGGCGAAGGCCGACCGCAGCACGACCTGGTCGCGATGCATCGCCTCGATGGCCGCCACTGCGCCGTCGGAGGGTGGGCCGGACAGTTCGACGGCCCCGCCCGGTTCCACGGTGACCTTGCTCCCGCACGGCAGAGCGGGGAGCATCTCGAGGACCGTGCTGATCTCGTCCCAGTTCGGCCTGCGGTACGGGTCGGCCGGGTCGTGGCAATGCCCTTCGACCTCCAGACCGACGGACCCGAGCGGGGCATCGACCAGGCAGCCGGCGGCGATGTATTCCGCGGCCGACGTGGAGTCGGCCATTTCCGCTTGCGCGGCGCCGATGGCGGCGAACGTCATATCACGATCCCTCCGGGCCCGGGCACGAGTCGCACTACTCCATCTTGCAGATCGGTCCCGACATATTTCGTGCCGCCGCTACTGACCCAGCGCGTTCTGCATTGCCCCGGCCAGGACGTTGACCGCGGGGCCCGCGTTGCCAGACTGGCAGACTTTGGCCTGCAGCAAAACGTTTTCGCGCAGCCTGGTTTGATCGAAGCACCGGCGGTCGGTCCCCGCTTCCTGCTTGGTCCAGTTCGCATCGGTACCGGTGGCCGGGCCGCCGTCGAACGACCACACCTGCGTGATCCCGTTGTCCAGGTGCATCGCGGTGGTCTGCCCCGAGCAACCGACGGTCCGGTCCACGACCCGATGGAAAGCCCGGCTCGCGGCGTCGTAGGTGGCGAATACCCCGACCGCCTGCTTGACGTAATGCGTCTCGTCGTTGGCCGAAGTCTGCGTGGTGGCTCCGCTGAACGACGCCAGATCCGGGTCGTCGTACACCTCGGGCAACCCGATGTCCGCCCAGTTGTTGCACACCGGGACATCGACCGAATAGCCCTGGAACGGCTGCGTGAATATCGACTCCCAGCCCATTGGCCCGCCGACGATGTTGCCGACCGACCCTTTGCCGAGGACCGCGTAGTTCACCACCCCGGGCTCCGACGGGTGGGCGGCGGCAACGGGGATGCTCCACGCGCCGCCGATGGCCACGCCGAGGGTCACCACCGCGGCAGAGATCCGCATCGTCAGATCCAATTCGACGGGCTAGACCTTGGCCGAGACGTCGACGTCGACATTGCCCCGGGTGGCTTTGGAATACGGGCACACCTGGTGGGCCTGGTGCACCAGGTCGTCCGCCACGCTTTGCTGCAGGCCCGGCAGGTGGCCGACGATCTTGCCGGTGAGCCCGAATCCGCCCGCCGAGTCCTTGCCGAACCCGATCTGCACGGTCACGTTGGTGGCGTCGTCGAGCGTGACCTTCGACTTGCCGGCCACCAGGCGCAGCGCCCCGAGGAAGCATGCGGCGTAACCGGCGGAGAACAGCTGCTCGGGATTGGTGCCCTCGCCGTTGCCGCCCATCGCCTTCGGCGGCCGGGTCTCGAGGTCGATGCGGCCATCGTCAGACTTCACGTGGCCGTCGCGGCCGCCGCCGGTGGCGGTGGATTCCGTGGTGTAAACGACTTCAATGGTCATGGTTTTCGATCATGCCAGGGAGGCCGCTCTCCGGGGAACGTCGGGTTGTTGGGCCGAATGGCTCAAATCGCCCAACAACTCGACGTTGGACGCTGGCTACGGGCGCGGGGTTCCCGGAGTGTTCGGGGCCGGCGCCGGCTCACTGGTCGTCGGCAACTGGCTGGGGCCACCCGGGCCACCCGGGCCACCCGGGCCGAAGCCCGGCGCACCCGGTCCGCCCGGGCCGAAGCCCGGCGTCGGACCGTACGGGGGAGCCATCCCAGGGCCATACGGCCCGGGGTTCTGCCACCGTCCGCCGTCCGGACCCCAGGGTCCGCCTGGCTTGAACATCATGCCGTGGTGATGGCGGTAATAGCAGTGTCCGCCAATGCCCACGACCATGGCGCCGGCGAAGAAGACGGTGGCGAGGATGAAAACGATCCCGGCGACGATCACTACCCATGCTGCGGCCACGTAGATCCTGGGGGGCTTGACTGGCTCGTACGCCGGCGGCGGTGGCGGCGGAGCTACGGCGGTGGACTTTGGGGGCGTTGGGGGTTCAGGTGTGTCGCTCATGCCTTGAATACTGCCCCGGTCCCTAACCGCGATAACAGGTTCCGGCGACAAAAGTTGCTGTGAATTACGCCTGACGGCGGGTGCCCGGAATTTGGCGCAGCCCGGCGCTCGGGCGAGCGCCGGGCCACTAGTTGTTAGTTGATGGCCCGCGGGGTCCTCCTACCACCCCGTGGGCACGTTGTCTTTGGGTTCCCCCCCGCTTGCCTACGGCGTGCGGGACGGAGCGACCGACGACGGAATCTGGCTGGGTCCGGGGGCGCTGGGTGCCACGGACGCGGGCCCACCGCCCTGGACTGCGCCGGGGCCACCCGGGCCACCAGGACCACCTGGGCCGCCGAAGCGGTGCGGATGCATCATCATCGCGTGATGCTTGTGGTGGTGGCCGCCGTGGTGGCCGCCGCGGTGGCCGAGGATGAAGCCGGAGAAGAAGACGACCGCAATGATGAACACGATCCCGGCGATGGTCGCGACCCAGGCCGCGAGTTTAAAGACCCAGGGGGTCCGGTGTGACGCCGCCTCAGTCGCGACGGGCGCCGGCGCAGTTGCGGTCGAGGACCGCGTGGTTGTGGTGTCTGATGTATCACTCATGAGACACATGATGCGTGGGTCAACAATAGTTGCAGCTATGCGCTACTTATGTAGCAGCTGTGAGCTCAAACCCCGCCTTACCTGGCCAGATCCTCCGGCTTGAACGGGTTGACGGCGAATTGAATCACCCGGTAGGGGGCGCGGGCACGCGGATCGATGTTGTTCCACTGGCTGACGAATATCCGGAGCTCATCAAGGGTGGAACCGGGCGAGATGTACCCGCCATACGGCTGTGCGAGCCGATTGTCGTAGGGAGGCGGCAGGCTTTCGGCCGGATCGGGCCACTCGTCGTGTTGCACCACGGTCGTCACCGGCGCGGCGCCCAGCGAGGTCGGGTCGTCGGCCACCCGGACCTCCATGTTGCCCGTGCTGGCGTTGAAATAGGACAGCACCGCCTTGCCGTCGATCTGCCTGATGCACATCTCCCCCACCTGGTCAGGCCACAGCGGCGTCGGCGGCTTGTTCCACCCGCCGTTAGGTCCGGACGCCCAGCCCTGCCACCGGGACCGATCGATGAACGTTTGCGGCGTGGCCCGGTACAGCAGCACGGGATCCCGGCGGGTGAAACTGTTGGCCACGATGTACACCCAGCCGCCCTGCGAATCGGGCGTGGGGATCGGGTCGTAGTACCCGCTGATCTGCGACTGCCCCCCGCCCTGATAGGAAGCGTCGCGCCGCGACCCCGCGACGGTCTGCCAGCTGCCACGCACCGGGTCGGCCATCACGAACCGCGAGTTCTGGGGCTCGAGGTTTTTGGTCGTCGTAACCATCAGGTAGTTGCGCCGGTTGACCTGCACCACCCCCGCGGGCAGCTGGGAGCTCCCGGGCGGCGTGGGATCGGCCAGCAGCGGTTTGCCGATCCCGGTGACGCCGGTGTAGCGCACCCCGGCGGGGTCGTCGACCGACGCGGTGTCGACGTGCAGCGCGACCGGCGAATACCAGCCACCGAACCCGACGCCCTGGCCGGCGAAACTGTCACCGCAGACCTGCAGCAACTCGGTGGGGAACTCGATGAAATCGCACAGGTCGGTCGCGCCGATGCCGTAGTCGCGCGTGGGGGTTCCGGTGCCGGCCGTCGGCCCGATCCGAACCACCTGACCGGGCGCCAGCGGCCCCAGGATGGGCTCGGGGGTCGGCGCGGGCGGATCGGCACGCGCGGCGTCAATCCAAAAGCATTGCGACACAAGCACAGACACAGCAAGCAGGGAGCACCGCGCGACCAGGCGTGTGTGGGCGGAGCTCACCCGCGGATCACAATGCCCGGTGTATTTCAGAGACCAGCAGCTCGGCGATCTGGATGGTATTCAGCGCCGCCCCCTTGCGCAGGTTGTCGCCGGAGACGAACAGCGCCAGGCCGCGCCCGTCGGGCACCCCGGGGTCATGCCGGATCCGGCCGACCAGCGATTCGTCAACACCGGCGGCCGCGAGTGGCGTCGGCACATCCACCACCTTGACACCCGGTGCGCCGTCGAGCAGTTCACGGGCCCGCTCGGGCGACAACGGCCGCGCGAATTCGGCGTTGATCGACAGCGAGTGCCCGGTGAACACCGGGACCCGCACACAGGTACCACTGACCATCAGGTCTGGGATGCCGAGGATCTTGCGGCTCTCGAAGCGCAGCTTCTGGTCCTCGTCGGTCTCGCCGGAGTCGTCGTCGACCAGCGATCCGGCCAGCGGCACCACGTTGAACGCGATCGGCGCGACGTAGGTCTTCGGTGCCGGGAAGTCACCCGCGCCGCCGTCGTACACCAACTGCTCCGCGTCGGCGACGACCGCGCGCGCCTGCTCGGCCAGCTCGGCCACCCCGGCCAGCCCGCTGCCGGACACCGCCTGATACGTCGAGGCCACCATGCGCACCAGCTGGGCTTCGTCGTGCAGCACCTTGAGCACCGGCATCGCGGCCATGGTCGTGCAGTTCGGGTTGGCGATGATGCCCTTCTTGAGAGACCGGGGCCCGGCGGCGACATCTCTGGCGAAGTTCACCTCGGACACCACCAACGGCACGTCCGGGTCCTTGCGCCAGGCCGACGAGTTATCGATCACGGTGACTCCGGCGGCCGCGAACCGCGGCGCCTGCACCCGCGACATGGTCTTGCCGGCCGAGAACAACGCGATGTCCAGGCCGCTCGGGTCCGCGGTCTCGGCGTCTTCGACCTCGATCTCCTGCCCGCGAAAGGCCAGCTTGCGGCCGTGCGAGCGGGCCGACGCGAAGAACCTGACGGTGGTCGCCGGGAAGTCACGCTCGTCGAGCAATGCCCGCATCACCTGACCCACCTGACCGGTGGCGCCAACTACCCCAAGCGCAACCATCTACCGCCCCGTCCCCGCATACACCGTCGCCGTCTCCTCGCCGCCGAGCCCGAACGCCTCGTGCAACGCCACGACCGCCTTGTCTAGTTCGGTGTCGCGGCACAGCACCGAGATGCGGATCTCGGACGTGGAGATCAGCTCGATGTTGACGCCCACGGCAGCCAGCGCCTCACAGAAGGTCGCGGTGACCCCGGGATGGCTGCGCATGCCCGCCCCGACCAGCGACACCTTGCCGATGTGGTCGTCGTAGAGCAGCTGGGTGAACCCGATCTCGTCCTTCAGCGAGTCGAGCTTTTCCACCGCGGTGGGTCCGCTGTCGCGCGAGCAGGTGAAGGTGATGTCGGTCTTGCCGTCCTCGATCTTGGAGACGTTCTGCAACACCATGTCGATGTTGACGTCGGCGTCGGCGACGGCCCGGAAGACCTTGGCCGCATACCCAGGGTGGTCGGGAATCCCGACGATGGTCACCTTGGCCTCGCTGCGGTCGTGCGCGACTCCGGTCAGAAGGGGGCTTTCCATGGGTGTGTCCTTGATCGATCCGACGACGACGGTGCCCGGTTTGTCCGAATACGACGACCGGACGTGCACCGGAATGTTGTAGCGGCGAGCGTATTCCACGGAGCGCAGCATCAGCACCTTGGCGCCGCAGGCCGCCATCTCGAGCATCTCCTCGAAGGTCACGGTGTCGAGCTTGCGGGCGTTGTGCACGATCCGGGGGTCCGCGCTGAAGATGCCGTCCACGTCGGTGTAGATCTCGCAGACATCGGCGCCCAGCGCCGCGGCCAGGGCGATAGCGGTGGTGTCCGAGCCGCCGCGGCCGAGCGTGGTGACGTCTCGGGTGTCCTGGCTGACGCCCTGGAATCCGGCGACCAGCACGATGCGCCCCTCGTCGAGCGCGGTTTGGAGCCGTCCCGGCGTGACATCGATGATCTTCGCGTTGCCGTGCGTGCCGGTTGTGATGACGCCGGCTTGCGAACCGGTGAACGACCGGGCCTGCGCGCCAAGCGATTCGATCGCCATCGCCACCAGCGCGTTGGAGATGCGTTCGCCGGCGGTCAGCAGCATGTCGAGTTCGCGGGGCGGCGGGGCCGGGCATACCTGCTGGGCCAGGTCCAGCAGGTCGTCGGTGGTGTCGCCCATCGCGGACACCACGACGACGACGTCGTTGCCCTGCTTCTTGGCCGCGACGATGCGCTCCGCAACGCGGCGGATCCGGTCGGCGTTGGCCACCGAGGATCCGCCGTACTTCTGCACGACGAGGGCCACTTTTGTTCTTTCGGTCCAGTGTTCGGAGGGTGTAGGTCCACAACAGAATACGTGTGGCGGTTACCTGGCGCGTGCCGCCGACGATCCGTCCGAACGGTCGATCAGACGGTGAGCCCCGCCGCGGAGACGACCGCCCAGAGCACCTCGGGGTGGCGGATGTCGCTGTGCGCCCCACTGAAGGCAGACTGGTTGGCGCAGATGACGGCGTTGGCGTCCAGGTCATAGAAGGCACCGGGCTGGAAGTCGTACGGCTTTCCCTGCGGCTGCATCACTACTGCGGCGGGGGTGGGGGTCTGCTGGTATCCGTCGTGGCCCGTTGCGCCCCACCGAAATACCAAGTCGGTGGCGGATTCGCTGTCCTGGCCTGCGAGCATGCTGGCCATCGGGTACCACCACCCGACCGCTCTGTCGGCACTGCTGAAGGTGGCCAACAGCGGCCCGTCGACCCGGCCGCCGTCACCGGCCAGCCCGCCTGATCGGGACAGATCGAACAGCAGCGATGAGGCGAACGTGAAGTGGGAGATCGAGCGGTCAAGATGGCCGCACAGGATCAGATCCGGCCACACGTGAAAGATGAGTCCGAGGGCACGCTGCGCCCCCGCCGCGGTCGCTGGGTCGCCGCCGCGCACCAAGCGGGTGATCTCATCAGGCGTGAGCGCACACTGCATGTAGTGCCGGCCGACAGGCACCGGTTGCGGCGGACCCCCGGGCCCGAAAACATCGGCGAACAAGCTGAGGAAGCCGCGGCGCACCGTTGCGGGCCTCGCCCCCTGGTCGAGCCGAAGTTCGATCAACACCCCGCGGCGATCTTGCTCGTCGGTGAACACGACATGTGCCGCCGTGTCGCCCATCACAAGCGGGCTGACGATCGATGCGCGCCGGGGCCCGCGCGGCGGGACGGCCGTCACCGTCGCCGGCCTTGCGACCGGGGCATGCGGGAGGCACGGCCGTGCACGCGTCGTGTACTACGAGATTCCCTTTGCGAGAAGGCCGTTTCACCTAACCCGGTCCCCCCGAACTCGTTCGCCACGAGCAGCGATTTTAATGCTAGCCGCGGTGAAATTCGCTGCTTCGCACCGTTCATTGCGTGGCGGCGCGTCGGGGAGTCAAGGGTTAGGAGGAAGTCAGCTGGATCGCCCAGAAGTCGCTGGCCAAGTGCGCCCCGTTGATGGGTGAGTTATCCGAGCTGACCTGGGATCCGGTCAGATACTGGTAGGGCATGTAGAAGTAGCCGTGGTCGCCCCACGAAACTCCCCACGAGTTGCGAACGATCAACTGGCTCTTGGGATCTGAGTAGCCGACCGCAACAACGGCGTGGCCGCCGACGGTGGCCTCACCCGGTTTGGGCATCGGCATCACACCCGTCTGGGCCACTGACTTCGATTCGAAGCTCTCGTACACGGTAAACCCGAACACCACAGACAGATTCGAGGCGATCGCATCCTTCAGGTCTCCCAGTGTCTGGATCGCCTCGTACTGCAGCGCCTTGTCCGTCGTCGCGGCGACGTAGCAACGCTTCGGCGGCTTGACCGCGAACATCCCAACGTTGTAGGGCCACAGCGTCTCCGGGCAGACGCCCTCGCGGTTGACCACCTTGATGCCGTCCCTGATGACCGCACCCGAGTCGCTGGACACGGTGCCTTCCAACGCGCGCTCGTTGTAGTAGACGAACAATCGCGACGGGATGAAGTCGGGCAAGCCCTGCCGATCCCGCTCGTACTCCATCGCAGCGGCGATTGCATTTCCGGTACATGACCCGAGTTGCCCCTGGTCGTAGACCGCTGGCATCGACGGGCGCAAGTCATACTCGGCGGGTCTCGGGGACGTAAGTCGCGCCGCATAGACCCTGTCCCGGGCGTCCGGCAGCTGGGGTCGCCAGCCGAAACCGCGAACGTGGCTCCAATCCTGCTGTGCCCCGTCATCTTTGACGTGTGTGGACTCGTGTAAAGCGGTCATTGCGGCCTCCCGTTTGCGTGGTGCTCTCGACCGTAGGCAGGGGACCGCGGGATGGCATGCGTAGTCCATTACTTGTATTTCCCGGCGTGGCCGTATTTCCCGTCGAGTAGAGATCACCCGACGAGCACGGCATCCGCGAGTCCGGTCCAGGCCAGGCGCAACTACTTCTGGCGCGATCCCGGACCCCACCTTCGCGCGGAACGTGCCTACCCGATGGTGTCGACGACCTAATCTCTGGAGGCGGCGGGCACAAATAGCGGAGGGGCAATGCACAACGCTGATGGGGCAACCGTGCGCGAGCGGGTACTGCGGAGGCTGCGCGCCGGGGAAAAGGTCGCCGCGGTCGCGGCCGACAGCGGCATCAGCCGCTCGACGGTATATCGATGGAAGCGCGAAAGCGCGCGCGCGGCAACCAAACCGCCTGCCGCCCGGCGGTCGCTGGCGGTCCCCTCGGCGGCGGTGCCCATACCGGTGCCGCCAACACCGGCGGCGGTGCCCGTCGAGGGCTACGTCTGCGACATCACCGGCCCGGGCATCACCGACAAATGGGGCGTGACCTGCACGGACCTGGGTGTTTGCGCGGTGGCACCCAATGGCAAGCTGCTGTCCGTGTTCGGGGACACCTTTTCCGGCGCGTCCGTAGGGCAGGGCGACTGGCGCGCCCCCGTCGCCCTGATTGGCACCGGGGATACCAACCACCGGATCCGGTACGAGAGTGCCGGCGGCGCGAACCCAAACTATGCGCAGCAGTTGTGGCCCTATGTACACGACGGCGCGCCGTGGAACCAGGGCGGCATCAGCACGATCATTCCCTCCGATGTGCTGGTTGTCGGGCAGACGCTCTACCTGCACGCCATCGTCAACCGCGGGTTCGGAAATGTGATCTGGAGCGGAATCTGGACCTCGACCGACAACGGCGTCACGTGGCAAGAGATGGGCGCGAAGGCAACCTTTCCCGCGGCGTTGTACAACGGCTACGCGCAGCTATGGTCATGGGACTACAACCCGGACGATGGTTGGGTGTACATCGTCTCCACCGGGTTTCAGCGCGACAAGGGCATAATCCTCCGGCGCGTGCAGCCGGGCGACATCGGCGACATGACCAAGTACTCAGGCTGGGGCTGGGCCAACAGCCAATGG